>Ga0070698_100004862_pt1 | contig 14746 bp, 12 predicted proteins | sample KBSK1502metaG_FD_65477 | JGI IMG/M metagenome (GOLD analysis project Ga0070698, IMG submission 65477) | Corn, switchgrass and miscanthus rhizosphere microbial communities from Kellogg Biological Station, Michigan, USA - KBS K1-50-2 metaG | ecosystem: Host-associated > Plants > Roots >...
GCTGGCAGACGTCGGGCTCGGCTACGTCCGCCTCGGCCAGCCGGCGCCGACGCTGTCCGGCGGCGAGGCGCAGCGGGTCAAGCTGGCCACCGAGCTGCAGCGCCGGACCGCCGGCCGGACGATCTACGTGCTCGACGAGCCCACCACCGGGCTGCACTTCGAGGACATCCGCAAGCTGCTGGGCGTGCTCGGCCGGCTGGTGGACGGCGGCAACACGGTGATCGTGATCGAGCACAACCTCGACGTGATCAAGACGGCGGACTGGGTGATCGACCTCGGCCCGGAGGGCGGCTCGGGCGGCGGCGCGGTCGTCGCCACCGGCACCCCCGAGCAGGTCGCCACCGCCGATGAGAGCTACACGGGCCAGTTCCTGAAGAAGATCCTGAACGTCTGACGCCGGGCTCCCGTCTACGCGAACCCTGGGTATCGCCATGGCGCTACTCATGTTCCCCGTTATCGGTCATCCGCTGGCGGATACAGCGCGCCACGCCGGCAGCTGACGGGAAGCCCCGGGAGGACCCGCCGCGTCCTTGGCCATAGGCTCTGGCTATGCAGATGCGCGTGCTCGGCACCACGGGCGTGAGGGTCAGCGAGCTCTGTCTGGGCGCGATGATGTTCGGCGCCTGGGGCAATCGCGACCATGACGAGTCGGTCCGGATCATCCACCGCGCGCTGGACGCGGGGATCAACTTCATCGACACGGCCGACGTCTACTCCGCCGGCGAGTCGGAGGAGATCGTCGGGAAGGCTCTGACCGCGGGGCGCCGTGACGAGGTCGTGCTCGCGACCAAGGTCCACGGCAGGATGGGCGAGGACGTCAACGAGCAGGGGAACTCGCGGCGCTGGATCATCCGCGAATGCGAGAACAGCCTGCGCCGCCTGGGCACCGACCGCATCGACCTGTACCAGATCCACCGGCCGGATCCAGCGGCCGACATCGACGAGACCCTGGGCGCCCTCACCGACCTGGTCAAGGCGGGAAAGATCTGCTACGCGGGCAGCTCGACGTTCCCCGCGTCGCAGATCGTCGCGGCGCAGTGGACAGCGCAGCGGCGCGGGCGGGAGCGGTTCGTCTGCGAGCAGCCCCCCTACTCGATCCTGGTGCGCGGCGTCGAGGCCGAGGTGCTGCCGGTCTGCCAGCAGTACGGGATGGGCGTCATCCCGTGGAGCCCGCTGGCCGGCGGGTGGCTGTCCGGGGGGTTCCGCAAGGGCGGCGACCTGCCGGTCAGCCGCAGGGCGGAGCGGATACCGCAGCGGTACGACATGAGCCTGCCCGGCAACCAGGCGAAGCTGGACGCCGCCGAGCGGCTCGCGGTGCTCGCCGAGCAGGCCGGGCTCACGCTCATCCAGCTGGCGCTGGCGTTCGTGACGACCCACCCAGCGGTCACCTCGGCCATCATCGGGCCGCGCACGATGGAGCACCTGGACAGCCAGCTCGCCGCCGCGGGCGTTACGCTGGCGCCCGAGATCCTCGACGCCATCGACGCGATCGTCCCGCCCGGCACCAACCTCAACCGGCCCGACCAGGGGTGGGAGCCGCCTGCCCTGACGGACCCGGGGCTGCGCCGCCGTCCCTGACCGCGTGCACGCGTCCCTGACCGCGCGCACGCCGACACGTGGAGGTACAACCCCGATGGTGGTCCCCGACGCCGCCCGCTCCGTGGCCGCCATCGTCGGCGGCGTCCTCGTGCTCACGGCCTGGGCCAGCATCATCGGGACGGTCATCGTGCCGCGCTCGGTCCGCAACTGGCTGACCCGGTCGGTCGACGGCGTCGTCAACAAGATCTTCTACGTCGTGACCAGCGGGATCGATGAGTACCGGCGGCGGGACCGGGTGCTCGCCACGCGGGCCGCGACAACCCTGGTCGCGCAGCTATTCACGTGGCTGGGCCTGTCCCTGGTGGGATTCGCCCTGCTGCTGTGGCCGTTTGCCGACGACGGCGGCATCGCCCAGGCCTTCAAGGTCGCCGGGTCCTCGATGTTCACCCTCGGGTTCGCGGTCTCGCCCGGTCCGCTTCCGCTGGTCCTCGTGTTCGTCGCCGCGCTCACGGGCCTGGTGATCATCACGCTGCAGATCGCCTACCTGCCGGCCCTGTACGCGGCGTTCAACCGGCGTGAGACCGAGGTGGCGCTGCTCAACGCGCGGGCCGGCGTCCCGTCCTGGGGCCCCGAGCTGCTCGCCCGCACCCACTACGCGCTGGGGTCGGGCACGTCCACCCTCGATACGCTGCCCGACCTGTACGCCGCGTGGGAACGCTGGGCGGCGGATGTCGCAGAGAGCCACACCACCTACCTCCCGCTGGTGAACTTCCGGTCGCCCCGGCCGCTGTCGTCCTGGGTGACCGCGTTGCTCGCCGTGCTCGACTCCGCCGCGCTATTCCTCTCGCTGTCCCCGGAGGCCGCGCCGGAGGTGCCCGCCCGGCTGTGCCTGCGCAGCGGATTCATCTGCTTCACCCAGATTGCGCGGGCCATGGGCATCGACGTGCCGGACGAACCCGACCCCAACGGCCAGACCGAACTGACGTACGAGGAGTTCCTCGACGCGGTCGCCCGGCTGCGCAAGGTGGACTTCCCCATCGAGCGCGCCCAGGCCCTCGCCGACGCGTGGACGGACTTCGTCGGCTGGCGGCTCAACTACGAGCAGGCGGCGTACGGTGTGGCCGCCGCCCTGGACGTCGTGCCGGCGATGTGGTCGGGGCCCCGGCGGCACGCCGGCTCCGCCGTGCCCCCGATCCGGCCGGCGCTCGGGCGCCCACCCAGGGGACCGGCCAAGAAAGCCGCCCAGGCCGCGAAAGCCGTGGTGAGCCCCCCCGCCTCGGTCGACTGACCCCCCCGCGCGGGCCGCCCGGTCCGGCGGTCAGCCGGTGTCTACCCAGTGGAAGGCTCAACGGGCGGCTTGACAGTTCCGTATATCCGTACTACTTTACGGGTATACAGATATCCGGATGTCCAGAGGAACTGCGATGCTGCCAACCGACCATGACCACCCGGTCGATCCGGGGCGTGTCGCCGCGGCGCGGGCCGGGGTGCTGTCGGCGGGCGATGCCGGGCGGCTGGCCGGGCTCCTGGGCCTGCTGGCCGACCCGGTCCGGTCCCGCATCCTGTTCGCCCTGTCCGCCGCCGGCGAGCTGTGCGTCGGCGACCTGGCGCTGGCGCTGGGCGTCACGGAGGACCAGGTGTCCTACGCCGTGAAGATGCTGCGGCTGGCCGGGCTGGTCAGCTTCCGCAAGGAAGGCCGGATGGTCTGCTACCGGTTGTCCGATGCTTTCCCCCACCCGCTGCTCGAGCACTGCCTGCGCGAGCTGCTGACCATCGCCGCCCCGGACGAAGACCAGTAATGCGGGTGCTGGACGCGCTGGGCCACGCCCTGGGCGTGGCCGGGTCGATGACCTGGCAGGTCACCTGGTCACTGATCCTCGGCTTCGCCTTGTCCGGGATCGTCCAGGCGGTGGTCCGCCGCCAGACGATCATCCGGCTCCTCGGCGACGACAAGCCGAAGACGCTGGCGGTGGCGGCCGGCCTGGGCACCGCGTCATCGTCGTGCTCCTATGCCGCGGTGGCGCTGGCCCGGGCGCTGTTCCGCCAGGGCGCCGACTTCACCGCCGCGATGGCCTTCGAGATCGCCAGCACCAACCTGGTCATCGAGCTCGGCATCATCCTGGCCCTGCTGCTGTCGTGGCAGTTCACCCTGGCCGAGTTCGTCGGCGGGCCGATCATGATCGTGCTCGTGGCGGTGGCGTTCCGGCTGTTCGTCCGCCGGCGGCTCATCGACGCCGCGCGCGAGCAGGCCGACAAGGGGCTGGCCGGGTCCATGGAAGGCCACGCGGCCATGGACATGAGCATCCAGTCCGGCGGCAGCTTCTGGCGGCGGCTGGCCGGCCGGGAGGGCTACACCGCGGTCAGCCAAATCTTCGTGATGGAGTGGGCCGCGGTCCTCCGCGACGTCGTGATCGGCCTGCTGCTCGCGGGTGCGGCCGGCGCGTGGATTCCCAACTCGTTCTGGCAGCACCTGTTCCTGACCGGGCACCCGCTGGCCGCCCGGCTGTGGGGACCGGTGATCGGCCCGGTCGTCTCGGTGCTGAGCTTTGTCTGCTCGATCGGCAACGTGCCACTGGCCGCGGTGCTGTGGAACGGCGGGATCAGCTTCGGCGGGGTGGTCGCGTTCATCTTCGCCGACCTGATCATCATCCCGATCCTGGTCATCTACCGGAAGTACTACGGCACCAAGATGATGCTCACCCTGCTCGGCATCTTCTACGCCACCATGGTCGCGGCCGGGTACGTCGTCGAATTCGCCTTCGGCGCCCTCGGGCTGATCCCGGCCACCCGCGCCGCCCGGGTCGCCGCGACGGGCATCACCTGGAACTACACCACCGTCCTCAACATCATCTTCCTGCTGCTCGCCGCCGCGCTGCTGGTACGGTTCTTCCGCTCCGGCGGCGGCGCCATGCTCAAGATGATGGGCGGCCCCGCAGGGCACGAGCACGGCGAGCACCTCGGCCACGAGCATCACGCGCCCGGCGCGGCCGTCGAGACCGAGCTTGCCTGATAGAGCGTTGCCCGCGGGGGCCAGCTGGCCATCGCGCTCGCGGACCAGGCGGCGCTTCACCAGCCCGGCGCCTGACCGCGTGCACGAGAAGCGCGCACGGGGAGCAGCACAGGGGGAACGCAGCACAGGGGAACAAAGTGGAGATCGAAACGACGTACGGGCCCGCCCGGGTGATCCTGGAGGCCCCGCCGGTGCTCACGGGCACCGCGCGGCCGTCCTTCCTGCTCGCGCTCACCCACGGCGCCGGCGGTGACGTCGACGCGCCCGACCTGACCGCGGCGCGCGACGCGGCGCTGCGGCTCGGCGGCGCGGTCGCGCGGGTCACCCAGCCGTACCGGGTCGCCGGCGCCCGCGCCCCCGGGTCGGCGGTCCGCCAGGACGCCGCCTGGGTGGAGGTGATCGCCGCGCTGCGGGCCGTGACCGGGGACGGGCCCGGCGGGCCGCCGCCGCTCGTGCAGGGCGGGCGGAGCAACGGGGCCAGGGTGGCCTGCCGCACCGCCGCCGCGACGGGCGCCGACGCCGTGATCGCGCTGGCCTTCCCGCTGCACCCGCCGGGCCGCCCGGACCGGTCCCGCGCCACCGAGCTGCGCGTTCCCCCCGGGGTGAAGCTGCTGATCGTGAACGGCGACCGGGATCCGTTCGGGGTGCCGGGCCGACGGCGCGGCGCGCGGGTGGTGGTGCTGGCGGGGGAGGCGCACGCGCTGTCGCGCGATCCGCGGGCCGTCGGCCGCGCGGTCGCCGCCTGGCTGCCGCGGGCGCTGGGACTGGACCCGCGCCGCGGCCCTGACCTGGCCGCCGCGGGCACCGGGCCTCCCGCAAGCACCCGACTTGCCGCGGGCCCTGAGCATGGGCAACAAAAAGCGCCCTTCCGTGGATGAACCCTCCGCGGAGCGGGCGCGGGGTGAGGTGGAGACGCCGGCTAGGCGGCCGGCGAGTCCGGTGCGGCGGCGGAGTCGTCGTCGCGTACCGGGGCGGCGCCGCTGTACACCGGGCCGCCACGGCGCCCGGCGTGCACGGGCACGTCGGTGGGCCGGTGCGGTCCGATCGCCGCGCCGCCGGGGAGTAGCTCCCCCGTGTCCTCGAAGATGACGATGCCGTTGCAGAGCAGGCTCCAGCCCTGCTCCGGGTGGCTGATAAGCGTACGGGCCGCCTCACGGTCCGGCGCTGACGCCTCCGGACAGGTCGGCGTGTGCGGGCACATGTGGTGCCTCCTGGTCATTTCCCTCGTTATGGTGTTGGTCACATTCTAGTGTGCCGGACGACCTGCCTTCACGACATGGCCCGTTGTGACTGTTTGCCTTGTCATCCTTTGTAGTTTCTGGCAGGTGTACGTCCTGGCATTCATTGACTACGCGCGGTGTAGCCCGGGCTATCCGGGCCGACGGTCCGTCCCCTCCAGACTGCTCCTGACCGCGGGCCCGCGCCCGGCGACACGCCGGCGCCGCCGGTCACGCGGCGGGCGCCGGGGGCACCCGGACGATCCCGCCGAGCAGGTGCGCCTCACGCAGCGTCAGGAGCGCCTCGGCCTCCGCGGTCCACTGCTTGACCGGCGAGGTCGCCATGGCTTTCCGCCGGTAGATCCGGTCGTCGTAGCCGCGGGCGCCGATGGCGGCGCGCTGCGCTGCGTAGGCCGACCGCATCGCGTCGGTCAGCGCCGCGTCGAGCGCCTTGCCGAGGTCGTGCAGCTCCTGCAGCGAGCCGCCGCGGGCCTGGGCCTGGCGCAGCTCGCCCTCGGCCGTGCGCGCCGCCTCGAGCAGCTCGGTGAATTTCTCTCCCAGCGCGACATCGGCGACGTGTTTCTCTTCCGCTTCCTGGCTCACGCGCTGGCCGCGAATCGCCATCATTCTCCTTCCCGCGGGCGCGAATTCCCGGCGAGCACCGTAAATAGGTCACGAATATGTAAACGCGGCCGGCCGGCGACCGGTTCAGCGCGCGGGCCCGCGCCCGGGCACTCGCGCTTGGCTGCCCCCCGCCAGGCCAGGATAAGGGCCCGCGCCGGCCAGGCGATCGCAGAACGCGACAGTTGCCCGCCCGGGCTGGCCGCGCGTCCCGCGCGAGGCCTACGCCGGGCCTACGCCAGGCCTGCCTGCCAGCTGCCGTGCATGCGGGCGAACCTGCCCTCGCCGGCCGCGAGCAGCTCGCCCGGCGGCCCGTCCTGCACGACCCGGCCGGCCTCGAGGACCAGCACGCGATCGGCGATCTCGACCGTGGACAGCCGGTGCGCGATGATCAGAGCCGTGCGGCCCGCCAGCATCGTGCGCAGGGCTCGCTGGACCATCCGTTCGGAAGGAATGTCGAGCAGCGATGTGGCCTCGTCCAGCACGAGCACGGCCGGGGCGGCGAGGAAGGCCCGGGCGAAGGAGATCAGCTGGCGCTGGCCAGCCGACAGCCGCCCGCCGCGCTTGCCCACGTCGGCGTCGTACCCGCCGGGCAGCGCCGCGATGAACCCGCCCGCGCCGATGGCGGTGGCCGCCGACTCGATCTCGGCCGGGCCCGCGGCCGGGCGGCCGAGCCCGATGTTGTCGGCGATCGTGCCGCTGAACAGGTAGTTCTCCTGAGTGATCATGACGACCTCGGCGCGCAGCGTCGGGTCGTCCAGGTCGCGCACGTCGACCCCGTCGAGCAGGACGCGGCCGTCATCGGGGTCGTAGAACCTGGCCAGCAGCCGGGCCACGGTCGTCTTGCCCGCTCCCGTGGTGCCCACCAGCGCCGTCGTCTGTCCCGCCGGGAGTTCGAGGCTGAGGTCCGGGATGACGATTCTGTCCCTATATCCGAACGTCACCGCCTCGAACCGGACGCTCCGCCCGCCGCCGTCGCGGCCGGGCAGCCGGGCGCCGGACGCGGGGCTGGCCACCGACGGCTTCTCGGCGAGCACGCCGGAGATCTTCTCTAGCGCGGCCGCCGCGCTCTGGAAGGAGTTGTAGAACTGCGCGAGGTCCTGCAGCGGGTCGAAGAACCGGCGCAGGTAGAGCAGGAACGTGACCAGCACGCCCACCTTGAGGTCGCCGTCGATGACCCGCAGACCGCCGTACCCGAGCACCACCGCGGTGACGACGTTGCCGACCAGCGTGATCGCGGGGGAGTAGAGCGCGACCAGCCGGAACGAGCGCAGGCTGGCGTCGCGGTAGCCGGCGTTCAGCTCGCCGAAGATCTCGTCGTTCCTGCGCTCGCGGCGGAACGCCTGGACGGCGCGGATCCCGGTCATCGTCTCGACGAACTGAACGATCACCAGCGCGATGGACTCCCGGCTGCGCCGGTAGGCGATGGCGGACTCCCGGCGGAACCACGCGGTCACCCAGGCCAGCGGGCCGAAGCCGGCCAGCACGACCAGGCCGAGCGGCCAGTCGAGCAGCAGCATGCCGGCGCCGACCAGCAGCAGCGTGAGCACGGCGGAGACCAGCGAGTCCAGGCCGTCCTCGAACAGCGCGGAGATCGTGTCGATGTCCGAGGTCTGCCGGGAGATGACCCGGCCGGACGTGTAGTCCTCGTGGAACGCCACCGACAGCCCGCCGAAGTGCTCGAACAGCCGCCTGCGCAGGTCGAGCACGACCTGCTCGCCCAGCTTGCCCATGGACGACGTGAAGCCGCGGGTCGCCACCGCCTGCACGGCCACCGTGACGGCGAACGCGGCGGTGAGCACCGCCAGCGGCGCGGCGTCCCCGCCGCGGCGCAGCGGCGGGATGCCCCGGTCGATGCCGAGCCCGACCAGCCACGGGCCGGCCAGCGCCGCCAGGCTGGCCGCCACGATGAGCGCCAGCGTGGCGGCCACCCGGCGCCGCTCGCCGCGGAGCAGGCCCACGAGCAGCCGCCTGCTGCGGCCGTGCAGCAGCGCCGCGGGGCTGGCCGGTGGCTGGGCCTCCACGGCGGCGAGGCCGCGCCAGGTCTGGGTGCTCACGTGCTCACCTGCGTTCCGGTCATCGTCATCAGATCCCGGTAGGCGGGCTCGGACTCCACCAGCTCGGCGTGCGTGCCGACCGCCGTGATCACACCGCCGTCCAGCAGCGCGACGGTGTCGGCCAGCGCGACCGTGGACGGCCGGTGCGCGACGACCAGCGCGGTCGTGTCGGCGAGCACCCGGTGCAGCGCCCGGGTGGCCATGGCCTCGGTCTGCACGTCGACCGCGGACAGCGGGTCGTCGAGCAGCAGCACGCCGGGCCGGGCGAGGATGGCGCGGGCCAGCGCGATGCGCTGCCGCTGCCCGCCGGACAGGCTCATGCCCTGCTCGCCGATCCTGGTGTCGAGCCCCCAGGGCAGGTCGTAGGCGAACCCCGCCTGCGCGGCGCCGAGCGCGGCGGCGATGTCCTGGTCGGACGCGCCCGGCGCGCCGAACGTGACGTTCTCCCGCACGCTGGCCGAGAACAGCGTGGCCTCCTCGAACGCGCACGCCACGCGGGACCGCAGCACGTCCAGCGGGAGGCTCCTGATGTCGGCGCCGTCCAGCCGGATGGACCCGGCGGTGACGTCTGCGAGCCGCGGCACGAGCTGCAGCAGGGTCGTCTTGCCCGAGCCGGTGGCGCCGGCCAGCGCCACCGTCGTGCCCGGCTCGAGGACCAGGGTGACGCCGGTGAGCACCCGGCGGCCCGCGCCCGGGTGGCCGAACGCGACGCCCTGGAATTCCAGCCGCGCGCCTGGCGCTCGCTCTTGGCCCGGCGCTCGCGCTGGGCCTGCCGCTCGCGCTGGGCCTGGCGCTCGCGCGTGGCCCGGGACCGCGGCGCCGTGGTCGGTGATCGCGGGCGGCGTGTCGAACAGCTCGAACACCCGCTGGGCCGCGGTCGCCGCCTCCTGAGCCGAGGCCAGCACGTACCCCATCGCCTCGATCGGCCAGACCAGTTGCAGCGCCAGCGCGATGAACGCGACCAGCCCGCCCAGGGTCAGCTCGCGCGAGCCGACGGCGAACGCGCCGAGCAGCAGGATGAAGCCGATCGCCGCGTTGGGCATCAGGTCGAGCAGCGCCCAGAAGCCGCCCAGCAGCCTGGCCTTCTCCACCTGGGTGCGGTAGATCGCGACCGCGCCGGCGGCGTGCCGGGCGGCCGCCACGTCGCCGCGGCCGAGCGCCTTGAGCACCCGGATGCCGGCCGCCGCCTCCTCGATGTAGGTGGCCAGGTCGCCCTGCTGGTCCTGGGCGCGCCGGGACAGTACCTTGTACCGTCGCTCGAACCTGGCGCACACGGCCACGACCGGGGCGAACACGCAGCCGGTGAGCAGCCCGAGCCACCAGTTCAGCCGGACCAGCAGCACCACGACCGCCGCGAACGTCACCACGTTGGTGACGAAGAAGACCAGGCCGAACCCGGCGAACCGGCGGATCGCCGACAGGTCGGTGGTGGCCCGCGACAGCAGCTGCCCGGACTGCCACGCGTCGTGAAAGCCGGCGTGCAGCCGCTGCACGTGCGCGTACAGGTCACCGCGGAGGGCCCGCTCGATCCCGGTGACCGCGCTGGCCTGCAGCCAGCGGCGGAACAGCATGGCCGCCGCTTCCGCGGCGCCGAGGCCGGTCACGGCCAGCGCGAGCGGGACAAGCAGCCCGCGGCGGTGCTGGGCGAGCGCCCCGTCGATCACCGCCTTGGCGACCAGCGGGATGGCCAGCTGGGCGGCCACGCCGGCCAGCGCCGCGACGAGCATGAAGGCCAGCCGCGGGAGGTAGGGGCGCAGGTACGGGCCGATCCGCCGCAACCCGGCCAGCGACGATCCCCGTCCGGGCGGGCGTGTCCGGCCGATCCGCCGCAACCCGGGCTGTGCTAGCCACGATCCCCGTCTGGGCGGGCGTGTCCGGCCGATCCGCCGCAACCCGGGCTGTGCTAGCCACGACCCCCGTCCGGGCAGGCGTGATCCGCCGCGAGCGCGCTGGGGGGGCATTGTCGCGAGGCTAATCGCGCCGCGGCCCGGTGTCACCTGAGTTTCCCGGCAGGGGACAAATCACGCAATGTGACGATGATTCCTGATCAGAGGGGTGGCGGCGGGCCGGGGACTCTGGCACGCTGGCAACCCCGAGGGGGACGGGGCTGGCTGCTTGAGCTGGGAGGGACATGGGGCGCACCCCGGCATGGTCGCCGGAGCTGGCGCTGGCCGCATTCCGCGACGGGGTGACCGTGATCTGCGAGCTGTCCGCGCAGTTCACCGACGAGCTGTGGCTGGCGCCCACGCCGTGCACCGAGTGGCGCGCCATCGACCTGGCCGGCCACCTGCGGTGCGTGGCCGACGACTATCACGAATACCTGGACGACGCGCCGGTCAGCCGGCTGGCCCGGCTGCTGGCCACCGGCGCGCACGCCGACAAGCTGGGCCGCAAGCTGGCCCGGCAGAACGCGGCCGAGCTCGCCGCGCTGCCCGACGCGCCCGGGCCCGCGCAGATCGCGGAGTTCGCCGAGTCGGCGCGGCTGTACGGCCAGCGGCTGCCCGCGGTCTGGGATCTCCCGCATCACTGGTACGCCGGCGCCGGCGTGAGCGTCGGCGCGATGACCGGCTGGGTGTGCGCGGAGTGGCACCTGCACGCGTGGGACCTGGCCCGCGCGCTCGGCAAGGACTACCGGCCGGCCAGCCCGGAGGTGCTGCTGGCCGGCTGGCGGGCAGGGGTGCCGCACCTGCCGGTCGGCCGGCTCACCCCGGGCAGCGACGCCTGGCGCGCGCTGCTGGTCGCGTCCGGCCGCCCGCCGGACTGGAGCCCGGTGATTGCGCAGGGCGCGGCCGGGCTATGACGTTCGACGTCCGCCGGGTGCGCGCCGCCTACCCCGCGCTCGCCGACGGGTACGCCTACCTGGACGGCGCGGCGGGCACGCAGCTCCCAGACTCGGTCATCGAGGCGATCGCCGGCGCGTACCGCGCCGGGCTCGGCAACAGCGGCGGCGCGTTCCCGGCCAGCCGGCGCGCCGACGAGATCGAGGCCCGCTGCCGGCAGGCGGTGGCCGACCTGACCGGCGGCACGGCCGAGGGGGTCATCCTAGGCCCCAACATGACCACGCTGACCTACCGGCTCGCCGGCACGCTCGCGCGGCGGTGGGCGGCCGGAGACGAGGTGGTCGTCTCCCGGCTGGACCACGACGCGAACGTGCGCCCGTGGGTTCAAGCCGCGGCCAGGCACGGCCTGGCCGTCCGCTGGGCCGAGGTCGACCTGGCGACCGGGGAGCTGCCGGCCGGCCAGTACGACGAGCTGATCGGCCCGCGCACCCGGCTGGTCGCGGTGACGGCGGCGAGCAACGTGCTCGGCACGCGTCCCGACGTGGCCGCGATCACGGCGAAGGCGCGGGCGGCCGGCGCGCTCAGCTTCGTGGACGGCGTGCACGCGACCGCGCACGGCCCGGTGGACGTGACCGCGCTGGGCTCGGACTTGTACGCGACCAGCGCGTACAAGTGGTCGGGGCCGCACGTCGGCACAGTGGTCGCCGACCCGGGCCTGCTGGCGGAGCTGCGGCCGGACCGGCTGGCCCCGCAGTCCGGCCTGGTGCCGTACCGGTTCGAGCGGGGCACGCTGGCGTTCGCCGACCTGGCCGGCGTGACCGCGGCGGTCGATCACCTGGCCGGCCTCGACGACGCGGCGGCCGGGTCCCGGCGGGACCGGCTGCTGGCCTCGATGGCGGCGGCGGAGCGGCACGAGCAGGAGCTGTTCGGCGTGCTGGCCGGCGGGCTCGGCTCGATGCCGCACGTGACCCTGCTCGGTCGCCCGCGCCGCCGCACGGCGACCGCGTTCTTCACCGTGGCCGGGCACACGCCGCGCCAGGTGGCCGCCCGGCTGGCGGAAAGCCAGATCAACGTGTGGGACGGGCACAACTACGCGTGGGAGGTGACCGGGGCGCTCGGCATCCGCGACGCCGGCAGCGCGGTGCGCGCCGGGCTGGTGCACTACAACGACCGGTCCGACGTCGACCGGCTGCTCGCCGCCGTCGCCGCGCTGGGATAGCCCCCGGGATGCCCCCGGATGCCCGCGTTTCCGGTTGATTTCACCGCCCGCGACGTGCTGGAGTCGCGAAATTGTCACAATCAAGGAACGACACCGGCAGTCCTCTGGCGCTTCGCGCCCGTCGGCGACATTCTCCGATAGAGGCGATGGCCGGATAGGAGGCTGCCGCCGGACAGTCGGGAGAGTAACAGCGATGGCAGCGCCCCTCGAGATGACACCGGAGGTGTCGCCCGAGGCAGTCCTCAAGGGTGTCAGCAAGTCGGCGATCGAGGGCCGGTCGCTCGGCCAGATCGCCTTGCTGCGGCTGCGCCGCGACAAGGTCGCGATGACCGGCGGCATCATCGTGGTCCTGCTGATCCTCATCGCGATCTTCGGCCCGTTCTTCGTGCAGGATCCCAACGTCTACCACCCGAACCTCATCAACTCGACGTTCAGCCGGCCGAACGGGCCGTTCGGCGGGGTCAGCCTGGCGCACCCCCTCGGCGTCGAGCCGCTGACCGGCCGCGACATGCTCTCCCGGATCGTGATCGGGGCGAGGTACTCGCTGCTGATCGGTTTCCTCGCGACCGCGCTCGCCGTGATCATCGGCGCGGTGATGGGAATCATCGCCGGCTACTTCGGCGGCTGGGTCGACTCGGTGATCGCCCGGCTGATGGACATCTTCCTCGCGTTCCCGCTGCTCGTGTTCGCGATCGCGCTGGTCGACGTCATCCCGGGATCGGCGTTCGGGCTCAGCGGCAACACGCTGCGCACGTTCCTGCTGATCTTCATCATCGGGTTCTTCGCGTGGCCGTACATGGGCCGGATCATCCGCGGCCAGACGCTCTCGCTACGGGAGCGGGAGTTCGTGGACGCGGCGCGCAGCTTGGGCGCGCGCGGCCCGTACATCATGTTCCGCGAGTTGCTGCCCAACCTGGTGGGCCCGATCCTCGTCTACTCCACACTGCTGATCCCGACCAACATCCTGTTCGAGGCGGCCCTCGACTACCTGGGGGTGGGCCTGATCCCGCCGACGCCCAGCTGGGGCCAGATGCTGTCCAACGCGGTCACCCAGGGCTTCTACCAGGTCGACCCCGCGTACATGATCATCCCCGGGGTCGCCATCTTCATCACGATCATGTCCTTCAACCTCTTCGGCGACGGGCTGCGTGACGCGCTCGACCCGAAGAGCAGCCGGTAGGCACCCGGTGCATGCCCGCTTCAGGTGACGACAAAGGAGGCGTTTCACCCGATGAGTAGATACAGAACGATGGGCCTGGCGGCGGTGGGAGCCGCGGCGGCCCTGGTGGTGGCCGCGTGCGGCAGCAGCGGCGGCGGCGGAGCCAAAACCAGCACGTCCGGCGCGGCGGGGTTCAACGCCGCGATCACGAAGGTGATCAACCCGTCTGGTAAGAAGGGCGGTACGATCGTCTTCGACAACAGCAGCGGGCCGGACTCGACCGACGCGGGGAACACGTATTACGCGTTCAACCTGGACTTCACCCGGCTGTACGCGACGCCGCTGACCACGTTCCAGTCGTGCCCGGGGAACTGCGGCAACAACATCGTCCCCGCGCTGGCGACGTCGCTGGGCACGGCGAGCAACGGGAACAAGACGTGGACGTACCACATCAAGTCGGGGGTGAAGTTCGAGGACGGCACCCCGGTCACCTCGCAGGACGTGAAGTACGCGGTGGAGCGGACGTTTGACCGGACGGTGCTGCCGAACGGGCCGAGCTACTTCGCGGTGCTGCTGGCGGGTAACGCGGCGACGTACAAGGGCCCGTTCCACACCAGCAACAAGTTCGGCCTGACGTCGGTGCTGACGCCGGACCCGTCCACGGTGGTGTTCCAGCTGAACAAGCCGTTCGCGGACTTCAACTACGTGGTGGCGTTCCCGCAGACCGCGCCGGTGAACCCGGCGAAGGACACCGGCGCGAACTACCAGCTGCACCCGCTGTCCACCGGGCCGTACAAGTTCGCCAGCTACCAGCTGAACAAGCAGTATGTGCTGGTGCCGAACCCGGCGTGGAACCCGTCATGGGACCCGCAGGTCAAGCAGCTGGCCAGCAAGATCATCGTGAACCTGGGGGTGAACGCGAACGACATCGACCAGCGGCTGATCCACGGGCAGATCCAGATGGACCAGGCGGGCAGCGGCGTGCAGTCCGCGGCCCGGGCCCAGATCCTGTCGTCGAACACGCTGAAGGCCAGCTCCGATGACCCGGTCAACGGGTTCATGTGGTTCTTCTACCTGAACACGAAGGTGGCGCCGCTGAACAACGTGCACTGCCGGCAGGCGATCGAGTTCGCGGCGAACAAGA
>Ga0070698_100004863_pt1 | contig 14742 bp, 8 predicted proteins | sample KBSK1502metaG_FD_65477 | JGI IMG/M metagenome (GOLD analysis project Ga0070698, IMG submission 65477) | Corn, switchgrass and miscanthus rhizosphere microbial communities from Kellogg Biological Station, Michigan, USA - KBS K1-50-2 metaG | ecosystem: Host-associated > Plants > Roots >...
CTTGCCGTAGCAAGCGGGTAATCCCGTTGAAATAACCCGGTCGCTACCGCGACCGGTTCCGTACCAAGACCTTTAGTCGCCTTTTTGGGCAAAGCCAACGCGCGGGCATTCTACTGCGGCGCGATCTTAATCAATGCCGATTTCTGCATCACTCAAATCTCGTGCTTGCAGGGCAAGTGAAACGGGACGCGCGCTCTGTTGGGTGGGACTTCACCAGCGATTCAATCTCATTTATTACCGATTCAGGCCCGCTCTATGAAAGGACCTTCGTGCTCATCCGGAGGTGAAAGAGATCCGCTCATGATGGTACGGGTCTTGCGATAATCGGGCCTGAAAATGATCAGCATTGAAATAAGGCGCGTTGCTGATTAGAGGAAGACGTTCATTCCCGGACTACTGAGTCAAAGGAGGAGGCAAGATGAGATTCCTACTGAGCGGCGACAGTAAGCGAATTGCCATCCTTCTGGTGCTGGTTTGCTTGAGTGTTTGTTTCCCAGGTAACGACGCAAGAGCACAGAACAAACTCAGAGTCCCCGGTAAAGTCTCGCCTGATTTGTCTCAACGCCTACACGAACAGCAAAAAGGCGACCGAGTAAATGCCATCATTCAATTCAATGGCAGGCCGAGCGCGCGGATTGAGGCCATGCTGCTCAACTCTGGCGCAGCCGCGACACTTACCTTCCGCAACTTCAATGCTCGTGTCATCAATCTCCCGGCGGAAGCGGTTGGGGCTCTCGCTGCGCAAAGCGAAGTTAAATACATTTCACTTGATAAGAAGATTGAAACCTTTGGGCATCTAACAACCACGACGGGCGCCGAGGACGCGCGCTCGATGACCTTGTTGCCTGGACTTCCCGGCACAAGCCTGGACGGAACGGGGATCGGCATTGCAATTCTGGATTCCGGTATTGATGCCAACCATTATTCGTTTCGAAACAGTTTGGGGCTCAGTCGAGTTATTGTCAGCCGGGATTTCACCGGCGAAAACCGGACTGATGATCCTTATGGTCACGGAACTCATGTCGCTTCGCTTGCCGCAGGCAACGGCCAGGGTTCAAACGGGGCTTACACGGGCGTTGCGCCAGGCGCTACTCTTTTGAATCTTCGCGTGCTCAACGCTCAAGGTTCAGGCTCTACTTCAAATCTATTGGCGGCGCTCGATTGGGTTCTGAGCTTTCGCACTACTTTCAATATCCGGGTGGTTAATCTGAGTTTGGGAACACCGGCCGTGGACGCATACTGGAACGACCCGCTCTGCCAGGCTGTGCGGAGTTTGGTTGACGCGGGCATCGTCGTGATCGCCGCGGCGGGAAATAACGGCAAGGACAGCGGCGGCACCAAACTCTATGGTCAGATCCATGCGCCCGGAAACGAGCCTTCCGCGATAACGGTAGGCGCTTCCAATACCTTCGGCACCGATGTGCGCAGTGACGATACGATAACCACCTACAGTTCTCGAGGTCCAACTCGGAGTTACTGGACGGACGCGAACGACGTCAGGCACTACGATAACCTCATCAAGCCTGAGCTTGCTGCACCCGGTAACAGAATCGTGGGTGCTGCGGCGCCTGATAACTATATTTTGGCTGCGCATCCGGATCTGGACGCAGGAGTTAGTTCGGTCGCTAACCATCAAATGATGTATTTGAGCGGAACGTCCATGGCCGCCCCAATCGCGGCGGGCGGCGCCGCCTTGTTGCTGCAAGCTAATCCGAGCCTAACGCCCAACCTGGTCAAGGCCATCCTGATGCAAACAGCACAGCAGCTTCCGGGCAGCAACACATTCGAGCAAGGCGCAGGCGAAATAAATATCCTGGGCGCGGTACGTTTAGGCAAATTGGTGAGAAGCGACCTGACGGAATTCACCGCCGTTGGGGAACCGCTATTGACGAACGTGCCCCCTTCATCGCAGACCACGATCGCCGGAGAGTCATTTGCGTGGTCGCAGGGGATCATTCTCAATCACACGTATGTTACGGGCTCGGAACTCGCCACGGTGTATCAGAAGACCTACAGCAAAGGTTACCTGCTTAATGATGGCGTGGTTGAAACTGAATCTAATCAAACGGTAAACCTTCAGAGAATGTCGCCGTACCTCTCGATTGGCACGAACATAGTGACCAGCAACGGCGCCTGTCTCGGCACGGGCTCATATTTCATCGATACCCATCTTTTACTCGGTAACGGAATCCTGATCAGCGACGGAGTCATGATCGCTGATGGGATCATGATTGGCGACGGGATCATGATCGGTGACGGAATCATGATCGGTGACAGTCTATTGCAGGCACAATCAGCAATGACCAGAGGGGACGAGACGCCTTTTATGAGATAAGTGACAAATAGATCTTGACTACTGGTGAGGCGTCTGGAATACTCTGCGCCCCCGACGGATCTCTCCCGTTTGTTTCGGTTCAACTTCGACTAGATCACATCGTTTTTGTGCCCAGGTTTTGGCGCCTAGCCAGCGCTGAAAGTTGGGCGGTATGGGTATCCCAAAAACTCATATCGAGTGCGGTTTTTGAAACAGATGATGGTCGGCCAACCTTTACCGGGCCGTTTTGACAAGGAGGATCCAATGAAAAGCGGCTGCCCCCGCGTGAAATGGATTAGTGTCTCTTTTTTACTAATCTCTCTATGCGCCACCAACTTCAATACCTACCCCGCCAAAGCACAGGGCGGCCCCAACAAAGCAGCAAAAGTCTCGCCCGATCTGGTCGAGTTTGCGCGCGGTCCCCGATCCAGCGCGCGCGTCCCGGTTATTATTCAACTTAAGGACACCGCGCCCGACGAAATCGAATCCGTCCTTCCCGCCTACGGCGGTCGACTCACGCATCGATTCCGAACTTTCAGCACCATTGCGGTCGAGTTGCCTGCCAGGGCAGTCGAAGCCCTGGCTGGCCGGACTAACGTTCGATTCATCTCGTTAGACCGACAGAATATTCCGTTCGGCCACGTGTCTCTGACCGCAGGCGCGGATGCCGTGCGCGTAACCAACGGCACCAACACTGTCGGCCTGGATGGTACCGGTATTGGCATCGCTGTGCTTGATTCCGGGATTGATCCCAACCACACCGCGTTTCTGGATCGCAGTAATAACGTGCGCGTAATCGTCAATCGTGATTTCACCGGCGAGGGCCGCACGGATGATCCTTACGGACACGGCACGCATGTCGCTTCGATAGCTGCCGGCAACGCACGCATCTCGAACGCTCAGTACAACGGGATTGCGCCCAACGCGAATCTCCTCAATCTGCGAGTGCTGGGCGCCACTGGCTCCGGATCTGTCTCGGCTACCTTGAGCGCGCTTGATTGGGTGATGACCAATCATTCAACCTACAACATCCGTATCGTCAATATGAGTCTCGGAGCGCCGGCGGTCGAGTCTTACAAAACTGATCCGGTATGCCGCGCTGTGCGGCGTTTGGTTGACGCCGGCATCATCGTGGTCGCCGCAGCCGGTAACAATGGCAAGAGTGCGACGGGCCAGAAGGTCTATGGACAAATCCACTCGCCGGGGAATGAGCCTTCGGCGATCACCGTAGGGGCCGCGAATACTTTCGGCACCGACGGCCGCAGTGACGACGACATCGCCAGCTATAGCTCTCGCGGACCCACGCGCAGCTCCTCTACCGATGCTGCGGGGATGAAACACTATGACAATCTCATTAAGCCTGACATCGTTGCCCCGGGAAACAAGCTAATAAACGCCGAAGCTCCGAACAACTATCTAGTGACGCAGAACCCGGCGTTGGACGCAGGCGTGAGCCAGGCCGATGCTCGGCGCATGATGTACATGAACGGCTCATCAATGGCGACTCCAGTAGCGGCCGGCGCCGCTGCCCTGCTGCTCCAGGCTAATCCCAACTTAACGCCGAATATGGTGAAGGCCCTGCTGATGTACACGGCACAACCTTTGGCTGGCTGGAACATGTTCGAGCAGGGCGCGGGGGAAATCAACATCGAAGGCGCCGTGCGTCTGGCGCGACTGATACGGCCGGATCTGGCGGGCGCGACCGTCGGCTCTCAGCTCCTGACGACGCTCAGCTCACCGCTGCCACAGACGACGATTGCGGGATATACCTTCAACTGGTCACAGGGAATCATCCTGAATTACAACTATGCGAAAGGCGCCGATCTCTTCAACAGATATCAAGCCATATATAAGACGGGTGTTTTAATCGGCGACGCCACCAGCATTTCCAACGGGGTGCTAATCGGAGACACGACGATGCTTTCCGATGGTGTCCTGATTGGCGACAACATCATCATGAGCAACGGCTGCCTGATAGGTGACGGCACGGCCTTCATGAGTTCGAGCGTGCTGATCGGGGACAGCGTGCTGATCGGCGATGGTGTCCTGATCGGCGATGGAGTGTTGATTGGCGACAGTCTCTTGATTGGCAATAGCGCCTTTCGCAGCGCAACCATGACCCAGGCCATGTCCGCTACCAGGGACGGCGACCCGACGATTTCAATGCCGGTCATCGCCGATACCGGTGTTGACTATCTTGGACCTTAAAAGCCTCCGGGCGAAACGCTGGTTTTCACGCTCTTAAAATTCAAACAACTCGAGGATGAATCAATGACCGCAACCCCCCAGACCCGGCAAAGTTTAGAAGCGATCGCGACCGCAGCTCCGGTCCGATCAGAAGGCGCTCCCAACTCTCTGTTCATCCAGCCACTCAGAGTTGGACAAGAAGCAGAGGTTCTTTCTTTTCTAGCGGAGCGTCCCCTTCACACCTTTGTAATGGCCGGCCATATCCGAGATAACGGCCTGGAGAGTCCCCACAATCGCGGCTCGTTTCATGCTTGCCGCGACCAGGAACAACGACTCGAAGGCGTCGCTCTAATCGGCCATGCCACTCTGCTCGAAACGCGCAGCGATGCTGCCCTGGCAGCCTTCGCGCACCTGGCGCAAACCCGGCCGGCGCCGAAAATGCTAATGGGCGAGCAGGAGAAAATCGATTACTTCTGGAGATGCTATGCCCAGGTTGGGCAGTCACCGCGTCGCGTTGGTCGCGAACTATTGTTAGAGCAGCGATCGCCGGTCGCTCTTTATGAGCCGGTGCCGGGTCTCCGCCTGGCAACCCAGGACGACGTTGCGCAAGTGACCCTGGTGCAGGGCGAAATGGCCCAGGCGGCAAGTGGAATCAACCCGCTTGAAGCTGACCCGGCGGGCTTCCGCATGCGCTGCGCACGCCGCATTGGTCAAGAGCGAGTGTGGATTTTGGTCGAGGACGGACGGTTGATTTTCAAGGCAGATGTCATCTCTGACACTCCTGAGGTGATGTATCTGGAGGGTGTTTATGTGAACCCGAACCACCGGGGCAAGGGCTGCGGCACCCTCTGTATGTTGCAACTAAGTCAGACTCTACTGCAGCGCACCGCCTCGCTTTGCGTTCTGGTCAACGAAGGAAGCCAACGCAGTCTAGGCTTCTTTGAACGAGTTGGTTTTAGGCTGCAGAGCTACTATGGAACGATTTTTCTTGAGTAAAAGAGGACATCGAAGTGGATAGTCCCACCCAGAGAAGAATAGAGAAAGGATGAGAAACATCGTGGTAGAAGAAATCAGAATTGCAACTGTCAGCCGGCGGCGGTTCGTCGTTCCCTACATGTGGCTGATTATCGTTCTCGGCGCTGCGACCACGGGGGTCTCCGCATATCGTGTTTCTCTGCTCGGTTTGGATCTGCGCTTCATGTTGTTGGCCGTGATCACACTCGGACTGGGCTCGCGCCTTTCGATTCCGATTCCGCGGCTCAGCTCCCATATCTCCGTTTCCGACAGTCTCATCTTTCTTACCATGCTGCTGTACGGGGGAGAGGCCGCAGTCCTCTTAGCAGCGGCAGAAGCCTTCTGTTCATCGTTGAGTTTCAGCCGGAAGGCCATGACCATAGCGTTCAATTCCGCTGTCATGGCCTGCACCACCTTTCTCACAGTCTGGACAATGCGTTTATGGTTCGGCTCGATCGTGGGGCTGCCGCACGAGAGCTTTTCCGCTAATTTTGTCAGCGCGCTCTGCGTCATGGCGCTGGTTCAATACATTTCCAACTCAGGCTTGGTTGCAGTATTGGCGGCTTGCAAGACAGATCTTCCCGTCTGGCACACCTGGGCCAAATATTACCTTTGGACGTCGGTCACTTATTTTGCCGGAGCATCGGCTGCCGGTCTCATCGCCAAGCTGGTTGGGAGTTTCGGCTTTTACGCCGTGACAGTGACGATTCCGATAATTGTTTTCGTCTATTTTACCTATCGCACCTATCTTAAAAATATCGAAATCGTGGCCGCCGCGGCTAAAGCCGAGGAGGTTGCCGCGCACGCCGAAGAAGCTGAACGACACGTGGCTGAACTTAATCATTACATCGCGGAACAAGAGCGGATTTTTGAACAGTACTCCCAGGTTGAAAAGATGTCGGCGTTGGGTGAGCTGGCCTCCGGTGTGGCGCACGATTTCAATAACACTCTGACCGGCATTCTCGGCCGCGCTCAGCTCCTGCTCTCGACCGAGGACCCGGACAAAGTCGAAGATGGTCTGAAGATCATTATCAAGACCGCCAGGGACGGCGCCAAAACGATTAGGCGGATTCAGGACTTCGCGCGCCAGCGTCGCGATCATGATTTCCAATTGGTGGACGTAAGCCAGCTGCTACTGGACGTCGGAGAGATAACGCGGCCCCGCTGGAAGGATTGGGCTGAGTCGCTCAATGTGCACATCAGCCTCGACCTGCAACTGCACTGTAACGCGCCGATCATGGGTGATGAATCGGAACTGCGGGAAGTGCTTGTCAACATGGTCTTTAACGCCGTCGATGCAATGCCCCAGGGCGGTATTCTGACGCTGGCGGCCGAGGAGAATCGTGAGGCGGTTGAGATTTCCGTACGCGATACCGGGACCGGTATGAACGAGGAGGTGCGCCCCAGAATTTTCGACCCCTTCTTCACTACGAAAGACAAAAGCGGAATGGGTCTGGGCCTGGCGGTTAGCTACGGAATTATTCGGCGGCACGAAGGCGCCGTTGAGGTCGAATCAGAAGTTGGTCGCGGCACCAACTTTCGCATCAGATTGCCGATTGCCGAAAACTCGGTAAGCAACCCGCTGCCCCTTGAAATTCCCGCCGCGATAGTGGGATCAGGTCAATCGTATCAAACCAGAATTCTGGTGGTGGATGATCAAGAGCATGTGCGTGATCTTCTCCGCGACATTTTGGAAAAAGAGGGCTGTCAGGTAACGGTCGCCGCGGGTGGACACGAAGCGCTGTCCCTCTTTGATAAGGAGGATTTCGACGCCATCTTCACTGACGTAGGCATGCCCGTGATGAATGGCTGGGAGCTTTCGCAGGCGGTGCGAGAGCGGGACAAAGACATTCCATTAGCCGTGATCACGGGCTGGGGCGAAGCCGTGGGTTCGCATGAAAGAAAAGCCGCGCGCGTGGACTGGGTCGTGGCAAAGCCTTTCGATACCCCACAGATTGCCGAAATTGCGCAGGAAGTTTTCCGGCGCCGGGAGACAATCCTTGAGCGCGATACCTCGAGCATGGCGGCCTAGCCCTTTCATTGACGACTTCCCCGAGGGTCGACGCCACGCTCCACGCTGCAAGGTGAAGCTGCGCGTTTCGCTGCGTTGCGATCCTGCCTCAGCGGTGGGGAATAGATCGGCCGCGCCGTTGATCGGTGAGACGCGGGACCTCAGCGAGATAGGCCTCGCAGTGCGCGTACCTTCAAATCATAGCGATCATCGCTATCTAAATGTTGTTGGGATCTCTGTTCAGCTCACCCTCGATCTCCCGACCGGACCGGTTTCAATGCTGGCCACTCCCAGATGGTGTCAAACATTATTCGCGGAAAACGAAGTGGGAACTAATCTCATCGGCCTGCGGATCACCAAGATGAGCGACGAAGCGTGGGTCGCTCTGGTTCGATACGTTCGTGCCCGTGTTTGAGGTTGGTCATTAAGATTTCAAAGCCGCGGTATTCACCTCAGCTCCATTCAAAGTAGATCGCTCGATCTTGCGCTGTAAGGTAGTGCGATCGATCCCGAGTATTCGTGCTGCGGCTTGTTTGTTGCCACCGGTACGCTCGAGGACCCGACGGATGTGACGGTTCTCGAGTTCTGTGAGTGTTAGCAAGTCCTCATGATCGCCACTAACGGGCTCACGTTCTGCCAAAGGTTCTGGCGTTTTTGCCGAGCCGGTAAAACTGCGCACGCGATCCGGCAAAGCCTCGGGACGAATAGCCCGATCGCAGAGAGCAGCGGCGCGCACGATTGCGTTTTCCAACTCGCGGACGTTGCCGGGCCAATCATAGTTCTCTAATAGCCTTGCCGCGTCGCGTGAAAAGGCAACTGGACGAGTCCCCGAACTCGCTGCGCGTTCGGCAAAATGACGGGCCAGTGGAAGAATGTCTTCTCGGCGCTCTCGCAAAGGCGGCAAATACAACGTCACGGCATTCAGGCGGTAGAGGAGATCCTGGCGAAAGCGTCCTTTGGACATCTCTTGTTCGGGATCACGATTGGTGGCGGCGATAACGCGTACATCGACCCGCTGAGTCCGATTCGAACCTACCCGCCGAATCTCACCCTCCTGAAGGGTCCGCAACAGCTTAACCTGAAACGCCGGAGTGGTCTCCGTAATCTCGTCCAGCAAAATAGTTCCGCCGTCCGCTTCCTCCCAAAGGCCTCTCCGATCTGCGGTGGCCCCGGTAAAGGATCCGCGCGTATGACCAAACAACTCGGATTCGATCAGCTCCGCAGGTATGGCCCCGCAGTTAACAGTAACGAAAGGCCGGGCAGCGCGCAGGCTGCGGCAATGTATGGCGCGTGCCACGATTTCTTTGCCGGTACCCGACTCGCCAGTAATCATGATCGGCAAAGTGGTGGCTGCAACTCGTCCGACAAACTTCATTACCTCGACGAAGGCGGCGCTTACGCCGATCAGATTTATGTCCGAGGTGTAAACGGGCGGCGCCGGCAATTCATCGCTCGGGCTCGGGCGCGATCCCTTCTCAATTCGCTTGCGCACTTCCTGCGAGATTCGTTGAACGTCTTCGATCTCGAATGGCTTCATCAAGTAATCGTAAGCTCCCGACGAAACCGCATCGAGCGCACCTACTGCCGACCCGTGTCCGGTCATTAAAACGATTTGCGCCTCAGGCTGTTTTGCCGTAAAGCTGCGCAGCACAGCATAGCCTTCGTCGCCGTTATTTTTGCTCAAACGAACGTCGCAAAATACCAGCGGCCAAAGCTCGCGATGCAGCATTTCCATCGCTTGCTCCGCAGAGTCGGCCTCGCACACTTCCCAGCCCTCGTTACGCAGCACCTCGGCCACGTTGCGGCGAATCAGAGAATCATCATCGACTACCAGGGCTTTCATTTTATTCATTACGTAAGCGTCAACTCCTCCGACGCGAATGATCCGATCTGGTCCATTAATGAAGAACCTAAGATCCTTCAGACGCCGGACCCCCGGCCTGCCAATTTCACCGAAAGGGCAAAATAAGCATTACCCTGAACTACAGCAGGGCTCTGATTTGGCATGGGGTGCGATCTGCGAGCAGTTTGGAGAGAGTTGGACTAGGAGAACAATAGCCTAAACTTGCATCAGCAGTCGGGTTGCCGCGGGCATTCTACATGCAGGAAGGTAATTCGCGACTATTCTTTTGCTTGCGAAGAGGTTGCAGTTAACCTACGACACGCTCGGCGGCGGCGAGTCATCGAGCCAGCTCACAGCGTATCAGGCAGGTTGCAGGGAATCGAGGGCAGGCGAGAACTTTCAATCACGAAGCCGGCATCTACACATCGCGGCCGGACACGAGGTAAGTCTTGATTTCTCAGCACGGAAGGCACCGCCATTCCTTCAATACCGGTTGGCTTGCCGTCGGCTAAAGCGATCCTTGTGCTGACCTCCAGGGCTACTCGACCGCCGTCTTTTGTGATGACGTCGATTTCAACAACTGCCCCCAGGATTTCCCTGATATTACCTCCCAGGTGTTTGCGAACCTGGTCAGCAAATTCCGGAGCTACTAATTCTGCAATATTCATCTCGCAGGCTTCCTGGCAGCTATATCCCAAAATACGTTCACCGGCCTCGTTGAGAAAGGTAATGTGTCCCGCCAGATCATGCGCGAATAAAATATTGGTCGCGCGTCTGGGGTCTTCTTTTTGATTACGCTCTTCTCTTGACGACATCATAAGCAACTTTCGGCGTTGTCGTTAAATCCGGGCGGCCTGCAGGAACTGTTTGCGGCGCCCGCCTGCAAATCATCGCTTGAGTTCTTCGAGAGAGGTCAAAGCACTTCAGGCAGGAGAGAGAAAAAGATGAGCGATGCAATTGACCACAGCGAAATGCGTCACATGCTACGGATACCAGGGTGACCATTAGGCCGCTCGTGCGTCCCATCAGTTCGTTTAGCATGACGCATGCCACTGAACAAAACAGGAATTGATCTCAAAGTTGAGGTGACTTAAACGTCAATTGCATTCAGGCACACATCTTGCGCTCAATAAGCGCGAGGCACACCGCGCACCCGGCGTACTGCATGGATTAAGACCACGATGCCAGAAGGGTCAACCCGGAATCGGCCCCGATTCCGAAAAGCAATCGAAACTGACTGGCTATCCGAAGCCGGAAAAAAGCCCGTGATAGCCTGACAAATCAACACCTCAACGGATCCACATCGCAATTTTGAAGGTTGGCACGCGGCCCTTTCTCAGTAATGGACCAACCTGCGCGCCAGCATTCTTAGCGGATTAGAACGGCTTACAGGAAAGTAACCCGCGCAAGATTTACACGGAGAAACTTACATGCATATACCCTGCCGACCAATCTCCTTTACCATCCGCCTGATCGCTTTGATTCTCCTTCTCGTGAACGCCACAGCCGGTGCAGTCCCCAGGTCACCCGCGCGAATTAAGCCGCAGTTGATGCGTTTTGCCTCGGCGGCGAACGCTCGCGCTGCGGAATCTTCCAACTCAGAGAACCATAGCTCGTACATGTGGAATATTGACGATGGGCAGCTGCCCCTGCTCGCCTTGCCTGAACATTTGGCCGCTGGCGTTGAACGGTTGCTTAGTTATCCGCTCGATCAATTTCGTCTTCCCATTTTTCAGGCCTTGAACTACGACGACCAGCATGGCAAGTACCTTCTGCCATTGATCTCTCAAGCGAATACCGCAATACATTTCGTTGAGTTCTTCCCCTCGGTGAACCGAAACACATTCACCTCAGTCGATGGCACAAACATCCAGCTCGTTGACGTCGACAATTTGAAAATCTTTCGCACGATCAACGGCACCAGGTACTTTTTTGTTCGCTATCCTGACGGTGAATTCAGATGTGCCACAATCAAACAGAGCAACGGCGCATCCCTCAGTCTGAATTACGCCGCGAATGGCTTGACTTTACATGGCGTTGTGGATTCGTTCGGTCGCACCCTCACCTTCAACTATCTCGATGACGGCATCGCGTCGATCACACAGACCTGGATGGCCAACTCTGAAGGTGTAACGAAAACCTGGATGGTCGGCAATGAAGGAGTCGACACGCCAGCGAAGCACGCCCACGCTGTGGGATTTGGAGCTTTGAAATCCATACCTGCGAACGCTGTCATTCGAGTGTACACAGCCGACATGGCCGTGTCTGACAAAATGCTAGCGCAGATATTTGGCGGACCTAACGCCGTTGCCGGCGCAAACGGTTTCGAGCCGGCCGGACTCGCTGCAGCGTACCCACTGTATCGAGGCGACATCATCGGCGACGATGGCAAATTGCGGCGCGGTCACCTTTCCTGCGCGATGCACCTGTATGGAAGTTCCGATGGCCAGAAGGACTCGCGGCTGTATGTTCCCGCGGGTTTTACTTCGCACAGCGGTGAAGCTTCGCCTACAGATGCAGCCGTTACCTTCTATTACCCACGATTGGGAAATCTAACCGACGTCACGGTCGCAATATTCCACGTGGCAGATTTTCAAATCAGTTATGAAGGTGAACGCGTCAGGATCGGGAATATTGGCGGGCTGGGAGGATCTTCGGCGTCCTATAAGCACTCGCACATTGAATTCTATCGCGGTAATACAGGCCTGCCATCAGCCGCAGCCCGTTCGAGCCTGCGCATCAATCCCGCGTTAGTCTTTGCCACACCAGAGCGTTAAGAAGCATTTTGGAGGAATAACGCAGCGAGCTGCTTTTCCACAAAACAAAAGGCCGCTGGGGATAACTCCAACGACCTTGTCGAATTGGCTCCGCAGGTAGGACTCTGAGACCATTCAAATTATCGCAGCTTTTGGCGAGCTTCTTATCTTTGCTAAGATTTTCGCACTTTCCGATTTTACACTGTTTCCACTATCTTGACCTTCAGCACTCCGTTGTGCCTTAGTTGTGACACGTCTTCGGTCGCGCATATTGGATAATAAAGGTGTACGGCGATTAGTGGTAATGTCTCAAGCCGGCCTCTTCGGTGTGGTTCGCTGGCAATAACTTGGCGTCCCGCGGGTAGATTCGAACCACCACGGGACTACTCCCAACGAATTTTAAGAACGTTGGAGAGGGTGCCACTTAATCTTACGAAACGTATGAGCCAGCATTTAATCGCCTGGCGGTCGTCAAGGTATCGCTTCGGCGGCTTCATATCAACACAGAACGTCACCATCTTAGCCCCATCTTTGAACTATCGGATTGATAAATTTCGGGATCAAGTTCATGGCCTGAGTCCGCGCGTTGGTGCGGGCGCAAGCCCGGGTCGGCGTCGAGCAGAATTACGGCAAGAACTCGACGCCAACCGAACGCTTTTACATCAGTCAGGTAGCAGCCGCCGGACAAAGCCGCAACGGCGAACTTGAAGGCGCGAAGCTACGCCAGGCTACCTCGGCTCTCGCTGGTCGCGCGCGAAATCTCACGCGAAGTCAGGCAGGGATTAGGATTCGTTTCTGAACCAAAGGCCATTCCTTCGTCATGCCAGAAGATCGGCGTTTGCGAAGTGGTGGGACAATTACACGCTCTCCTGTTCAATCTCTCTCGCCCTCTTTCGATGCGCTGATAAAGAGCACTCCGATTGATGCGCAATTGGCGGGCTGTTCCAGAATGGCTGCCAGTCTTCTCTCGCAGGAGTTGATACAAATCAAGCATAGCCTGATCCAGAAAATCATCCAGAGAGTAACACCCGTTCAAGTAGCTAAATGGCTGGTTGGTCGTAGAAGCTCGCCGAATATTAGGATAATTGCACAGTGCGCGGCGCACGACCTCAGCATCGATTACCGTATCAGGCGGAGTCGAAACCACCAATTTCTCAACCACATGTTGGAGTTGTCGTACGTTGCCTGGCCATGAAAAGCCCGCGAGAGTTGCTATGCCGTCTCGTTCAATCGGTCGCGCTTCATTCGTTTCGATCATCTTCGATGTTCGCAATCGAAAATGCTCCACCAGCGATGGAATGTCGGAGGCACGCTCTCGCAAAGGTGGAATTTCGATCGTTAGTACCGCAATCCGATAGAAAAGATCCTCACGAAATCTACCTCTCAAAACTTCGTGCGCCAGATTGCGATTAGTCGCGACAATCACACGCACATCAATAGGAATCTCACAGTGGCCTCCCACAGGTCGTATGGCCTGCTGTTGTAAGACACGCAATAGTTTGGTTTGAGCCGTCAATGACATCTCTGAAATTTCATCGAGGAGAAGGGTGCCTTTGTTTGCTGCTTCAAAGAAGCCTTTGCGTCTTTGATATGCGCCTGTGAAAGCGCCGCGCTCGTGTCCAAATAGTTCAGCTTCCATTAGCGTTTCGGTGATCGCGCCGCAATTGATCGAAATGAAGGGCATGTTCGCGCGAGCGCTTAGTCGGTGCAGGGCGAACGCCACCAGTTCTTTACCGGTTCCAGACTCGCCAGTTATCAACGCAGTGAGATCGCAACGAGCGGCAGTCTCAATTTCCCGAGCGAGTAATTGCATTGGGGCTGAGTCCCCGATGAGGCCAGTACTTACTAACTTCGATTCACTATTCACTTTTCTTCTTCCTTCCATTGATCCGATCCGATTGACAACATGCAACAATGCGTAAGACCAGTGAGCAAAGCTCGGCCTCCCCGCATTAATGTAGCTTTCGTCAATTAGGACCAGTAATTTGATTGGAGCCTTGGAATGGTAAGAGAGTTACTCGAGGACGAGTTAGTAAAACAGAAAAGAAATCACCGGCCCTAGCCTGTGAGTCGCGATTTAGTTAAAGGCGACTTTAATAGCGGCTCGTGAGTCGGAGCCTTATTTTAGCATTCGACTGATTTCTAAAATAAGAAAATGGATGGCGTGTCGGTCAGGATAATGCCCTCACTAATACCCTTATTAAGAGGTAGTACGCTTACTCGCTCGGAGAACGCTCCAAGCGCTATCTACGCGCCAAGCGGTTTAGAACATTATCTGATTGCTTACGTAATTAACTGCCTTTACCTAATTCAGTGCGGACTGGTTCGCGCTTAGGAGCTCGGCCTAACAGAGATGCGAGACTTATGTCAGAAAAAGAGGTCGTTATTTCTGACACTAGAACTATGAAAGTATCTCCGGCCTGTGCTCTCAGGCGGTTATGGGTGAGCTGGCGCATGCTTCTTTAGCGTTGGGAGAATCCTAATTGACTTTCCCGCCTTCTGTTCGGCCAAGCGCAGGTCGTACAGACTTTGCAGATTAAGCCAAAACTCCGCGCTGGTACCGAAGAAATGGCCCAAACGCAACGCTGTGTCACCAGTGACGGCGCGCTGGCCGTTG
>Ga0070698_100004864_pt1 | contig 14742 bp, 10 predicted proteins | sample KBSK1502metaG_FD_65477 | JGI IMG/M metagenome (GOLD analysis project Ga0070698, IMG submission 65477) | Corn, switchgrass and miscanthus rhizosphere microbial communities from Kellogg Biological Station, Michigan, USA - KBS K1-50-2 metaG | ecosystem: Host-associated > Plants > Roots >...
GAGAGCGTGCGGTGAACCCGAGCTTGTCCATGATGTGCTGGACGTGTGTCTCGGCGGTCCTTGCAGAGATCACCATCCGCCCGGCGATCTCCTTGTTGGAGAGCCCCTCGGCGACCAGCGTGGCCACCTCCGCCTCTCTGGCGGTCAGCCGGATCCCCCGATCCTGACCGCCAGAGTCCGGTCCTTCCGTGGCCGGTTCCTCCAGGGCCGCCGCGGCTCGCCCGGCAGGGCTCAGCGCGTGGCCCTTTGCCAGCCCGGCGGCGAAAGCATCCTGGCCCAGCGCCTTGCCGACCGTTGTGTAGGTGGCCTGGTGATGCGGTCCCAGGGGGGGCGGCAATGTGGCCGGGACCGCTTCCCGGGCCGCCGCCGCCGCGCCGAGCAGAAGGGCGGCGTGAGCGGGACGCCGGCGCGAGGCCGCGATCCACGCCAGCGCCTCGATGCAGTGGGCGGCTCCGACCTGGTCGGCCACCTCGCGCTTGATCCGCAGGGCGGCGCGCTCCAGCTCGCCGGCACGCTCGGCGTCACCGAGCAGCCAGGCCGCCAGGCCCAGGCCCCACAGCGCATAGGAGCGGTTCCAGCGCTCGCCCCGCTCCGCGCAGGCGTCGGCGCACTCTTGGAGCGGGCTGATCGCTGCGGCCGGGTCACCCATGAGCGCCCGCATGACCCCCAGCTGCACCAGCGTCAGCACCGTGCCCCGCCAGTCCCCTGCCGCCCGGTGCCGCGCCAGCGCCTCCTCGGTGAGCGCCAGGCCACGAGCCGGATCGCCGAGGAACCACACCGCCCGGCCCAAGAACTGGGAGGCGTAGGCGACAGCTTCGGCGTCGCCTTGGCCCTCGGCCGCCAGCAGCGCCGCCTCAAGGAGCCGGCCCGCGGCGGGCGCGTCGCCCTGCGTCAGCGCCAGGTACCCGGCGGCCCACAGGCCGCGGCTGCGCAGCGGCCCGGGATTCTTCGCCTGGGCGAGCAGGGCGTCCAGGTGCCGCCGGCCCTCGGTGAGGTGGCCGCGGGTGTCCCAGTACAGCCACAGGTCGCAGGCCATCGCCAGCCCGGCCGCTGCCCCCGCGGTCTCACCGACGCCATACTCCAGCGCGGCCCGCAGATTCTCATGGTCGGCGTCCAGGGCGTCGATCGACTCCAGCTGGCGGGGGCCGAGCGCGTCCAGTTTGGAGCCCAGCCGGGCGTAGAAGTCCCGGTGCCGCCGGTGCAGGGCCCGCGCTTGTCCTGTCTCGCGCAGCCGCCGCTGCCCGTAGTCGCGGATGGTATCCAGCATCCGATACCGGGCCGGGCCCCCGCCCGGGCCGCGCCGCAGGATCGACTTGGCCACCAGCTGGTCGACCAGATCCACGATCGCCCCGGCGGCGACGCCATCACCGGCGCACACCGCCTCGGCCGCGTCCAGGTTGAATGACCCGGCGAAAACCGAGGCCCGCTGCCACATCGCCTGCTCCGGCGGCGGCAGGAGGTCATAGCTCCAGTCCAGGGTGGCCTGCAGGGTCCGGTGGCGGGGGTCGGCCGGGTCCCCGGCGGACAGCATCCCGAACCGGTCAGCCAGCCGGGCCAGGATATGCTCAGGCGACAGGGCCCGCAGCCGGACCGCCGCCAGCTCGATCGCCAGCGGGATCCCCTCCAGGCGGACGCACAGCTCAGCCACCGCCCGGCTGTTGGCCGCGTCGAGGCCGAAGCCGGGCAGCACCGCGGCACCCCGCTCGGCGAACAGCCGCACCGCCTCGAACTGCAGGAGCTTCTCCGGCGGCCGGTCGCCGCGGCCGGGCACCGACAAGGGCGGCACGGGGAACGTCACCTCCCCGGTGACGCCGAGTGCCTGACGGCTGGTGGCCAGGATGCGCACGGCCGGGCACGCGCGCAAGACCGCGCTGGCCAGCACGGCGCAGGCGTCCAGCAGGTGCTCGCAGTTGTCCAGCACCAGCAGCACCTGCCGGCCGGCCAGGTGCTCCGACAGGGTGGCCACCGCCCACCCGGCCGACTGGTCCAGCAGGCCCACCGCCCGCGCGACCTCGGGGGCGAGCAGAGCCGGGTCGCCCAGGCCTGCCAGCTCCACCAGCCAGATGCCATCGCCGAACGCCCGCCGGGCCTCCCACGCCGCCCGCACCGCCAGGCGGGTCTTCCCGATCCCGCCCGGCCCGCACAGCGTGACCAGCCGGGCACCGCCCAGCGCCTTCCGGATCCCGGCAAGCTCAGACCGCCGCCCGACGAACCCGCTCAGCTCGCCGCGAAGCCTGCCTATCGACGAGCGTGCCCCTGCCACTGCACCACCACGCTAAAGCCGGCCAGGCGAACCGGCAATATGGCCCGGCCCACCTCGGCGTTCAGACGACGAAAGCCGGCAGGCATGCCGAACGCCGACCCGGCGGCGCGACAGAATATCCGCTCGGTGCGGCACGGACGCCCATGCAGAAAGACCAGGATTGGCGTCAGATCGGCCGGTCGGAGCGGCGTAGCTTCGCACGCGGTGACATTCCGTGATCGAGCTGGCCGTCTCCGGCAGTTCCTTATCGCCAGCGGGCAGATCCAGATGACCGACAGCACGAGGACCCAGCGCAAGAGATTGAGCAGCCCGGAGGAAAGCGGGATGCTGAGCCGGATCACGATAGTTGGAACCAGTGAGAGGCTGTGATCTGGGTGACTGAGGGTGCCTGATCACGCTTGTTGGCACCGATGGCTCACGTAGCTGGCATCGGGTGGAGGATTCTTGAGCTTTCTGCCACCGGTGGCACCTGCATCTACGGAGCAGATGTCCGAGGTCCCGTTGCACGTTGAGCACGCAGGTCCGGGATGCGATAGTGCTTATCAGGGCAAGCGACCTGCGGGGAGGTAGCATGGCCGGCCAGACTCGATTGCCTCCCGAGGTGGACAGATGGGTCGCGGCGCTGACCCACGAGGTGCGCAAAGCCTGGCACAACGGACCTGGGCCAGACGTTCTGGGCAAGATCGGGTTCTGGGTCGCGGTGCCCGGGCTTGACGCCGCGTATCAGCGCCACCTGGCGGTACTACGGCGGTCGCGCAGAACTGTTGCCGATGTGGCCACATCGGCCAAGCAGCTGGAGCTGCGGATCGGCGAGCTGGAACGGCAAGCTGACGACGTTGCCGATCACAGCCAGGGCAGTGGAGCAGACGGGGGCCAGGCGGCCCGGAATGCCGCCGTACTCGCCGAGCTGCGCCGTGACTACGCCGAAGCGAAGGCCAGAGAAGAACGTGTCAGCGCGGCCAGCCGACGGCTCATGGTTGCGATCGATGCCTTCCGGCAGGCTAAGGACGCCGCGAAGGCCGCCCACACTGCGGCGGAACAAGCAGCCCAGTCCGCGTGGGCCGAGATGCGGAACTCACAACAGCAGGAAGCTAGTACTTGACACGCGCGGCACGCCCGCGGGTTGCTGTCGCACTGCTGGTCGGTCAGGAACTCCACTCGGGGGCCGCCCCCGGGGACAGCGGCTCTTACGCCCGGGGTGCAACCGATTCTTATGATCGACAGACTGTGGCCGCCTGGGTGGGCTTTGCTGTGATGTGTGGGAAATGAGAGCTGCGGCGGGGCTAGAGTGCCTGGCCGGTTATGGTCGCACCTGGCGGGGTGGGAGGATCTTCTCGTCCCGGTGAGCGCGGATGCGGGCGTGCCGGGACTGGACTTGGGCGAGGGCTGGCCAGACCGGTGGCTGGTGTCCTGGAGAACGGGCCGGGATCTGGTGTCGTGCCCGGTCCGGGAGATTGCCCGGCGGCCGGTGGCAGCTGACGCGCCGGTTCGCTGGTTTTCCTGGCAGCGGGGTCAGCGTCACCGTCCCGGGCTGCAGTTCCTGGTCAGTACCGGTCGCCACCACGGGGCGGAGAGCCTTGAGGAGGCCCGGCTGCTGCTGGCTCTTGACTTCGCCGGTGATCTGGTCGGTGTCGTCTCGCAGCCGCTGAAGCTGCGGTTCGGCACCGCCGCCGGGAGCCGGGAGCACACGCCCGACTTCCTGGCCGTTACCCGGCGGGGGGTCTGGCTGATCGACGTGCGTCCTGAGCGGTTGATCAAGGAGGCGGATATGGAGTCGTTCGCCGCGGCGTGCGAGCTCGCGGTGGCGTGTGGCTGGCGGTATGTGCTGGCGGCCAGGTGGCGGGAGCATGTTCCCTCGACCCTGGACGCGCTGTCGTCGCAGCGCCGGCCGCTGTCAGACCCGCTGCGGCTGCGGCCTGGCTTGCTCGCCGCGGCGGCGCGGCCGGGGGCGAGGTTCGGTCAGGTCGCGGCGGCTAGCGGGTGTGAGCCGGTGGCGCGGGCCCAGTTACTGCACTTGCTCTGGCACCGGCGGCTGGGGATAGACCTGGCCGAGCCGCTGGCCGACCGTTCGGTCCTGGTTGCTGGGGCTGCCGGATGAGGCCGGGCGGCGCGGTGCTGGAGTTGTCCGCGGGCGCCGCGGTGGTGCTGGACGGAGTGGAGTGGACGGTCGAGCGGCGGGAACCGCAGCTGGGTCGTGTTCAGCTGGTCGGAGCCGACGGCGCCCGGCGGCGGGTGAGCTTGCGGTTCCTGGCCAGTCATCCCGGCTGCTGGCCATCGTCGCGGACAGCGGCGTCGGGGGCGGACCGGGGTCGCCAACCCAAGACGGTGGAGGATCTGAAGCCGGGCAGGCGCGAGCAGGCTGAGCTGAGGATGACGCATCTGCTGGAGGCCGCGACGGGATTCCGCAGCGGGGACCGGCTGCGGCCCGGGCCGGGCGAGCCGCGGCCGGAGTACGACCCGGACACCACGACGCTGACCAGCCGCCGCCGGGCCAAGGCGGCGGAGTTGAAGGCCATGGACCGCCAGCAGGCCAGGCTGCTGGGCCTGGACGCGGTCAGCTACCACACGCTGATCCGGTGGGAGAACGCGCGACGGCGGTTCGGGCTGATCGGCTGCGCCGATGACCGCTGGCTGCGCGAGAGCGGCGGTCACCCGGCGATCACCGAGGAGGTCAGGGAGGCTATCTTCGCGGTCCGCGAGGAGACACTGCGCGGGGCGAAGGTCAGCATGCGCACCAGGGAGAGCATGATCCACCAGTACGTCCGGGAGAGCTTCGGCCCGGACACGCCGGTTCCCAGCTATCCGACTATTTGCCGGGTGTGGCGGGAGTGGTTCGGCCCCGGCGGCGCACGCCAGCGGTATGCCCGCTCGGCGGAGCTGCCGGCCAAGAACGGGCACGTGCTGGTGCACCGGCCCGGCCAGGTCGTCGCGCTGGACACCACGGTGCTGCCGGTCATGGTCCGCGACGGGGTCTTCGGCGACCCGGTCAGATGCCATCTCACCCTTGCCCTGGATGTCTGCACGCACTCGATTTGCGCGTTCCGGCTCACGCTGGTGTCCGACACCTCGGTGGACGTGGCCATGCTGCTGCGCGATTTGATGATGCCGCTGCCGATGCGCGAGGACTGGGGCGAGGAGCTGGAGTGGCCCTACCCCGGCATCCCGGCCGCGGTGGTGGCCGAGTTCGCCGGGCACAAGGTCGCGGGCCTGCCGTTCTTCACCCCGGAGACGGTCACCACCGACCACGGCAGCGTCTACCGCAATCACCACCTGGTCGAGGTCCAGCGGGTGATCGGCTGCAACATCCTTCCCGCGAGGGTGCTCCGCCCGACCGACAAGGCCGCTTGCGAGCGCGCCTTCGGCGTGATCAGGCAACGGCTGTTCGAATTGCTGGCCGGGTATACCGGGGTGGATGCCGCCGACCGGGGAGCCGACCCGGCCGCCGACGCGACATTGACGATGGAGGAGATGGAGCACCTGATCGCCACGTGGGTCGTGTCGGTCTGGCAGCAGCGGGCCCTGGGCGAGTACGCCCCCGGGTGGGACCCCGACGGCACTCACAGCCCCAACTCGCTGTTCGCCGCCTCGTTCGCCCAGGCCGGGTTCGCGATGCAGATCCCCCCCCGGAGCTGTTCTACGAGCTGCTGCCCGTCCACTACGCCAGCCGCATCTCCCGGCGCGGGGTGAAGATCCGCGGCCTGTGGTATGACGGCCCTGCCCTGGAGGACTACCGCGGCACCACCTCCGGCAGGGGCGGCAAGCACAAAGGCCAGTGGGTCATCCGCCGCGATCCCCGAGACCGCCGCCAGGTGTTCTTCCAGGATCCGCTCACTCACGCCTGGCATGCCCTGGCCTGGACCGGCCTGCCGCCGGCCGGGCAGATGCCTGCCTTCGGCGACGCCCGGGTCCGCGATCTGCTCAAGAAAGCCCGTGCCTGCGGACTGAAACCCCAGTCCGACGCCGAGCTCCTGCCTGTCCTGCTGGAGCTGGTCGGGTCCAGGATCCCGGTCTCCAGGTGGCCCACCCAGATGACCAAATCCCAGCGCACCGAGCACGCCCGCGAGGTCACCCAGGCCCAGGCCGCTCACGATGATCGCCCGGCCTCGCCGCCCGAGCTGGCACAAGCCCCTCCGGCCAGCGCCCCGGAGGCAGCCCCGGGCAGCACCGCAGACCCGGCGAACGTGACCACGCTGCGCCGCGACCGGGGCTGGGCGCGGCGGGCTCAGCAGACCCGCGACACCCTCGACGCCGAACGCCGCCGCAGGCGCGAAGCGGCCGTCCCGGTCACCCCGAAACCGCCGCCACGGCTGGGGACCAGCTTCCGCGAACGCAACGTGTTCCTCCTACCCGACGAAGGCGAGGAGGACCGTGACCCGGCCGCCCGCTGACAACAGCCCGCTCGTCCCGTTCCTGCGGGCCCGCCCGCCGCCGGACCGGACCACCTGGGAAGGGTGGCAGCAGTGGCGGGCCACCCGCGACTCGTTCATCCCGGCGCCGCGCCTGTCGCTGGCCGAATACCAGGCGCTCAGCCCTCGCCGCCGGGCCCTGCACGACCTGCACCGCACCGCGACGCACGTGAACCTGCGGTTGCAGGAGACGCCGATGAGCAGCAAAGTGTCCGGGCTGATGCGCGCGCGGCTGCAGAACAACGCGGTGAAGTTCATGCCCGGCACCCGCGACGGCCTGATGATCAGCGGTGGCGGGTTCCAGGGCAAGACCGAGACCGCGTGCTGGGCAGCGGCCGAGTTCGAGGGCCTGTGGCGCCAGATCCACCAGCAGCTGCTGCCCGGCCACACCCCGGGCACCCGTGACCTGTTCGTGCCGGTCGCCTACTGCCGGCTCCCGGTCCGGGCAACCCCCAAGGCTTTGTGCAAGACCATCCTGGACGTCTACGGCGACCCCCATCCCAGCACACTGGACGAGCTGATCCGGTCGGTCCGGGACGCGGTCCGCGACCACAACACCACCGCCCTGCTCATCGATGACATCACCCGGCTGCGGCTGCACCGCGGCGACGACGAGGACACCCTGGACCTGATCCGCGAGCTGATGGACCTCAACGTCACCCTCGTGCTGATCGGCGTCGGCATCCCCGGCTCCGGGCTGCTGCGCGGCGCCCACGTCGACCCGCACACCAGCCAGTGGGTCTTCCCCGACGTCAAACGCGGCAAGAGCCACAACCCCGCAGCCGCGACCCAGACCGAACGGCGCTTTGACCTGGTCGACCTCGACCCCTTCGACTACTCCACGCCAGCCGGGATCACCGCCTTCCTTGAGCACCTGGCCGGGATCGAGGACCAGCTGCGGCTGCTGCGCTCCTTCGACTGCATGCTGACCACCGGCGAAATGCCCGAATACCTGTTCCGGCGCACCCACGGCATCGTCGGGCTGCTGCGCCGCCTGATCGAGGACGGCTGCGCCAAGGCGATCGCCACCGGCGAAGAACAGCTCACCCCCAAGCTGCTGGCCGGCACCACCATCCGCCTGGGCAATCTCGCCGACCTCGACCCCGACGCAGGCGAGATCCCGCCGATTCCCCACGACGTCGAGCCACCCGCGCCGCCGCGGACCAAGCCCGGGAAAAGACCGCGCAACACCGTGTTCGACGACCACGGCGACCACAGGCCCGCAGCCGGTGGATAACAAAGACCGCGCAACACCGTGTTCGACGACCACGGCGACCACAGGCCCGCAGCCGGTGGATAACCAGGCCAGCACCCCGGTCCGGCCGCTGGCGCGCAGCCTGGACCCCGCTGACGGCGAATCCCTCGGCGGCTACCTGCTGCGCTTGTCCCGCCGGCTCCGCCTGTCCCCGATCAGGCTCGCCCGGGCCATCGTGTCGCCCCGGACCCAGCTCAGCCGCGGCCTCCTGCTCAACGCCGGCATCGCCGCCTTCGCCCGCGCCACCCGGCTCACCCCCGGCGAAGCCACCGCGCTGACGCTGTCCCCCTGGGCGTCGCGCTACCCGCCCATCGCCCGGTCGCAGGACATGTGGCTTCGTCACCAGGGAGGCAAAGGCGACAGCTGGCTGTTCAACGACATCCCGCGTTACTGCCCCAGGTGCCTCGCCGGCGACGGCAGTTCGATTCAGCGCCAGTACGGCGGCCCCTGGAGACTGATCTGGCATCTGCCGATCTGTTTCGCCTGCACCGACCACCAGGTGCTGCTGCGGCACGACTGTCCCCGCGGCCCCCATCCACCGCAGCGGGCAGGGCAGCTGATCAGCTGCGCCGGCGACAGCAGCCTGCACCCGGCCCAGTGCCGCCACCGCGATCGCTCACAACAAGGCAGCGGTTGGAACGTCCCCGCCTGCGGAGCCCGCCTCGACCACGCCCGCGAGACCGGGCTCCTCCGCCCGGATGCCGCTGTCCTGGAAGCGCAGCGGCGGCTTGCGGACGCGCTCGGCCCGCACCGTCCCGCCGAGAACGCCGCCCGCTACTTCACCGACCTTCGGGTGATCACCGCGCTGCTGTGCGCATCTTGGCCCCTCGCCCATGACCTGGTGAACAACCTCATGACCGACGCGGTCGGCGCGCACGTCCGCCGCCTCGGCGAACGGCGGGGGGTCGTCCTCGCGGCCCAGGCTCTGACGCGGCTCGACATTCCGCCCGCCGACCCCCTCGCCGCGGCGGGCCTGCTCACCGCGGCCACCGCGGTCCGTGACAGCGACGACCTCCAAAGCGCCCTTGCCCGCCACCTTCAGACCGCCTGGACGGGGGGTCCCAGCAGGTCACCGTGGGCGCAGCTGCTCAACCGGCACAAGTCCTCCTGCTCGCCCGAACTGCTGCAGGCCGCCGAACCGGTCATCCGTGCCTACCGGCGCACCGGACATCACCCGCACGGAACCAGAGCACCCGCTCGCGCCGGCGGATACCGCCCCGAGCACATCCCCGCGCACCTGAAGCAGCACTGGTATCAGCGGCACCTCGCACCGCTCGGCTGCCACGCGGCCACCTCCATGCGGCGGGCCGGATCGGTCCTGCTCGTCCAGTGGGCGGCCGGCGGATCCATGGGAGAAGCCGCCGGCTTCCTCGGCATCCGCCTCACCCGGCGCCAGCACTCACCTGGGCCCACCCTGGCCCGATGGCTCCGCCACCACGGATCCGCGGACTTCACCGCCGCCCTGCACGACCTGGCCCGCGAGCTCGATGCCACCCCCGGCCTCACCGACTACCACCACCGCCGCCAGGCCCTGCACGGATGGTGCCTGGACCCCTGCACCTGGCACGACATCACCAGCCGCCTGCCGCCCGTCCCCGGACCCGTCCAGCCCACCCTGGACGACCGCAAGCGGCAAGAAGCATCCGCGTTCGTCTGGGCCCACATCACCCAAGGCGAGCTCCGGTTCGCACCCCGCCCCATCGAAGAAAAGCAACCCGAGCCAGTCCGCCGAACCTGGATCGCCCGCCGTGGCGCCACATGGCACCACCTCACCCGCCCCGACCCGCTGTCCCACTACGCCGAACTACGAAAGCTCCTCACCCAGCACGCCGAGCACCTCGCCAAGAACATCGACGAAAGAACCGAATCCAGCCGGTGCCAGCCAGCGTGATCAGGTTCCAACTACCGTGATCCGGCTCAGATGCTCACGTAGTCTTGCCGAAGCTTCCTCATAGAGTCCGGCCGCTAGGTCTCCAAATAACGAGGTCGCTAACACCTGGCCTACGAACTCCCACTGGCGACGCTCAACGTCAAGGACTTCGGCGACTTCGCGCAGCATGAGGGGCTCATCCTCGTCACCGGCTGACCTCCAGGGCCGGTTTCGGCCTGCTCGAGCGTGCTATGCCCGCTTCGCGGGCCGGTCTTCACTGGACGAGGCCGTGGACGGTCTCGCCGCCAAGCAGCGGCTTGTCATGGGGGCCCTTGATATAGGGGCCGCGGTAGATCACCTTGTGCCGACCCAGGCTCGGATACCACTGGTGGACCTTGTGCATGCGGACTACCCACTGGTGGTGCCATTCGCGGCCGCGTTGGCCGGCGTCTGCGTGCGGCTCGGTACGGCGCAGCCGCACCACGCGGACCTCCGAGGACACTCCAGCACGCTCGGCGACAACCCGGGCACTGTGCTTGACCTGAGGACGCTCGACAGCCGCGATCCGCTGTTCGCACAGCCGCCAGAACGCATACAGAAACCGGGGCATGAATGTGTCGCCCGGGTCTTCGACCTGCGCGCCCGGCCGGTACTCGCCCACTACCGGTTCTCGTCCAGCGCTTGGCCGGCAGCCGCCTCCCGTATCGCCTCGCCGGCCTGCCGGGCGGTGGCGGCGAATTCCTCCGCCGCGCGGACCTGATCGGGTGTCGCCGCATAACGCAGCGGCAGGCTCCTGATGACGTCGAGCAGCAGCGGCGGCAGCGGTGTTCCCTGGGCGCGAGCTTGGGACGCGAAGTCGACGAAGGACTCCGGCCGCACTGGCCCGTGAGTGTCGTGGTAGGCCGACATCCGCACGGCGGGAATCTCCCTGGGTCGGCGGTGGCGGGTGGCCCGGACGGTGAGGTGGCACGGGAACCGCCAGGTATAGGCGCGGTCATCACCGGTGTCTCCCGTCACGGTCTGGACGATGACTGGGTGCGGGAGCACGACGAGCCCCGTCAGGCCCGGCAGGTCCTCCTCACTCAGCGTCTCCAGGTCCTCGCGGGTCAGGGCCTGTGCAGCCGCCACCACGATGTCACACATCTGCGGGGTCAGGACGTACAGGTCGGCCTCGGCGAGGTAGCGGGCCTCGTCGGCCAGGACCATCTCGGTGGCTTCCGGCCAGCCGGGCGGTGCGGTGGCGTAGCCCATCCCGCCGAGCAGGCTCCCCAGGGCCTGTGCAGGGTCACCGGAGTGAGCGAGGTGCATTTGGTAGGCGGTCAGCAGCTTGCCCATCTCCCACACTTGAGCGGCCGGTGTCTGAAGGAAGCGGGCCGTCGCGATCCGGGCGTCGCGGGCGGCGCGGGCCGCTCCGGCTAACGTCCAGGCACGCTCTTGCCGTGTGCGCCTAGCCACCGCGATCCCTTCCATCGCCTCCACGGAGCGGTTTCCACCGTGGGCGCAACGGCTGACAAATCCGGTCACGACCTCAATCTCTCGTTCGGTGAGCGGGACGGCGAGTGGCCGCCGGATGCTAGGCGAACCTTTGCTGGCGGTGGTGCAGGGCGGATCGTGTGGCACGACGACGCGTACCTGGCTGGATGGGCGCACACCTGAGCGTCCTGGTCGTGCCGCTGGCGGCACTTCTGGGCCTGGCGTGGCAGCTTCGGGCACGACGTCGACGCCATCAGCGCGGAAGGCCCCACAGACGCCCCGATCGAGACGTGATCGGCGGCACCCGCGGCCCACCGGATCCTGATCTCCCTGGACGTCGTCGTGACCGACATCCGCGCGTACCCGCCCGGCAGCCACGCGGGCATCGTCGTGCTGCACGTCAGCGACCAATCTGCCACCACGGGTCATCAAGGCTATTAATGACCTGGCCAGCCTCGCCAAGCACACCAGCCTGACCGCAGCAGTCGCAGGCACGCAGCGGGGGCATAGACGTCGGTGAGATGCGGCCCAGACCAGACGATCTCGGCCCGGCCAGCCTCGTACTCCAGTCGCCGGAACCGGGCGGGGCCAGCCTGACTCCGTACTCGAGCTCGGCAACGGTGACAAAGAAACAACTGCCGACCGGCCTTCATGCATCTGCCGATACAGCGCGGCCAGTAACCGGCCGCTCGGTGCCAGCCGGGCGCCGAGCACCCGGTGTCAACGACGAGAACCCAGATTCATGCGCTCATGATGGCTTCGAGGAAGACGCGATCCTGCTCCTCGGTGAGGTCGTCGATAAGAGCTTCCTCATCCGGGGGCAGGGGCCGCGCCGCGTTGAGCACTTCCTCCCGGCCACGCTCCAGGGTTGTCCCACCGGAACCCGTCCCATGCGCGTCATCCTCTGACACTGCGGCACCTCCTCCCACGAACCAGGCCACACGGGGCGAACAGCCTGGTCAGATGAGTCGCGTTCGGGTCACGCACTGCCGGCCAGGAATTCGTGGGAGCCAACCGCGGGAGCCAACACCCTCAGATTCTCCTCCACCGATCCGGACTGAGCCGGACTGTTGCTGCAGGTGAGAGGCTCTCCATTCGACTGTCTCAGACCGGGTCAGACACCGGATTCGTGCCTGGGGGTCAAGGGGTCGCCGGTTCAAATCCGGCCGTCCCGACTGGTTTTTCGAACGCTTGTACCCCGAATTGGGAACGAAACCCGCCATCATCGTTCCCACCTGAACGCGGCTGGATAACGAAGAGTGCTGACCGCCTACCGTCGCCCGCCTCCCAGCCATTCCGTTGCCGGGGAATCACCCGGACATGCTGCGGCACGCCCTCGGACACCATGCGGTACGACCGAGCATGACCGGCCTCGCCCGGGGACCCCGGGTTGGCCATTGGGAACTATGGGCGTGCCGCCGCTTCGCTGATCAGGTCGTCGGCGCGCATTCGGGCGAGTTCGCCGGCGATGTGGGGATGGATCATCTATCCGCTTGGTGCGGGTGACGGCCGGGCGGCGGGGCTCCCCGCCCGGCCGGTCGAAGGTCAGCTGCTTCCGGTGGATATCCAGCCCGCCTACGATAGGCATCGGGACCTCCTCACCCTCCGAAGGGGCGCACGCGCCCCATTACGCGAATTGCTTACGAAACCAATCGTGACGCGCCTGAGCTGGGGAGGTCCTTACGATGCACGCAGCGACCGCGCCAGCTCAACCGCCGACGGCCAGCCAGCCGATGCATGTCATCTAATCTGCACGCCGACCAGAGCGTGACGGCATAGCCGACGTCACACGCAGATCAGGTAATCGGCGCGGCAGCCGACGCTCACTCATGCCTGTTGAGTGCGCCGAACAGTGCCGGCACGCAGGACGGGAGGGCTTCGGCTCGTCTCGGCCGGGAAGTGGTCACGGTCAGACCTGGTCGGTGGGCATGATCCAAAGCTCGCCGATGGCGGTGTGGCGGGGGCGGGTGACCATGTAGGCGATGCCGTCGGCGATGTCCTCGGGGCGAGGACCTGGGTCTTCTCGTGGAAGGGGTCGATCATCTCGGTGCGGACCTCGGGCTTGTTGTGCGAGCCCAGCTCGGTCGCGACGCCACCGGGCTCGACGACACCTACGCGCACGTGCCGCTGGGTGACTTCCTGGCGCAGGGATTCGGTGAATCCCTTCACGCCGAACTTGGTGAAGTTGTAAACGCCGTAGCCGTTCCAGGCGACGCGGCCGGCGATCGAGCTGATGTTGACGATGTCGGCGACCCGGCGCGGGCCCCCCTGCGCGGCCTGCAGCAGGTGCGGGAGGGCGGCGCGGGTGGTGTAGAGCAGGCCCTTCGCGTTGATGGCGATCATGCGGTCCCACTCCTGAGGGTCCGCGCCGGCGATGGAGCCCAGGAGCATCAGGCCGGCATTGTTGACCAGGGTGTCCAGCCGCCCGAATCGCTGGACGGCTTGCTGCACGGCGGCCTCGGCCTGGGCGCGGTCGGTGATGTCTGCTTCCACGGCCAGCGCGGTGGCGCCCGCCTTACCGATGTCGGCGGCGAGGGCCTGCAGACGGTCGCGGCGGCGGGCCACGAGCGTGACGGAGGCGCCGTCTTGGGCGAGCCGGCGGGCAGTGGCGGCGCCGATACCGCTGCTCGCGCCGGTGATGAGCGCGGCGGTGCCGGCCAGTTTCGATGTCATGGGTGTTGTCCGTCTTCTCTGGATGTACGGCGCTCGGGCAGGCGCCGGGCGTCGCCCTCACGTGGTGCATGTCTGGCAGCGCCGGTGGGCGGCCGTTCGGCCGCTCATCGATCGCGTCGAGGAGCCGGCGTGCCCGCGTAGGACCTCGCGGTAAGCGAGCGCGCATTCTGCCCGTGCCTGTACCTGTGCCTGTGCACGAGCCGGTTGGCCTGATCGTTTCCGGCAGGCGGTGACTCAGGCGTCGTCGTGGGCGAGGTTGCTGGACAGTTCGCGGTAGGCATCGGCCTGGGCGAACAGGTCCTTGGCCTTCTGCTCGAAGGCCCCCACGGCGTCGGCGCCGGCAGCGAACCGCAGCGGCGGCTCGTCCTGGCTTGCGAGCTGGACCAGCGCGTCTGCAAGCTTGGTGGGGTCACCGCTTTGCTGGCCGTTCATGGCGTTCCAGGCAGCGACGGTCTGCTTGGCGCGCTCGGCGTAGTCCTCGATCGAGGAGCCGGCGTAGTTCGTCGACTCTGGCGTGAGCAGCTCGGTGCGGAAGAAGCCGGGCTCCACGAGCATCGTGCGGATCCCGAACGGCGCGACCTCGGGGGTCAGCGACTCGATCCAGCCCTCCACCCCGAACTTGGAGGCAGCATACGCCCCGGCGAGGACGGCGACCTCCTCGCGGCGCAGGCCCGAGACCCGCCGGTGGTCTCCCCGGTACACCGGCAGCCCGGCCTGCGCGGGACTGATCTTGGCCCGGCGCGTGCTCAGGAACGCCCGGATCTCGCCGCGGACGTCGGCCGGGTCGCTCGTGCCTGCCATG
>Ga0070698_100004865_pt1 | contig 14742 bp, 8 predicted proteins | sample KBSK1502metaG_FD_65477 | JGI IMG/M metagenome (GOLD analysis project Ga0070698, IMG submission 65477) | Corn, switchgrass and miscanthus rhizosphere microbial communities from Kellogg Biological Station, Michigan, USA - KBS K1-50-2 metaG | ecosystem: Host-associated > Plants > Roots >...
GAACAGCTTCCTGGCATGGGGGACTTAGTCTCCGCATGGGGGGCTCCCCGCCCCCCATTCCCCCTGGGCCCCCCATATCCCCCCGGCGGGACCGACTCCCTGAGTTAACTGACTCTCCCGGCGGAGGTAACGTCAGTCTCATGGATGCCGTGACCAGAGTGCCCCCGCCGTACAACGAGCCGGTGCGCCAGTATCAGCCGGGCAGCGCCGACCGCGCCTCGCTCGAGTCAAAGATCAAGGAGCTCGCCGGACAGCAGGCCGAGCTGACCATGACGATCGGCGGCCGGCCGGTCATGGGGTCCGGCGAGCGCGTGCCCGTCGTGCAGCCGCACAACTACCGGCGCGTCCTCGGCGAGTTCGGCAACGCGACGGACGAGGACGTGGCCGCGGCGATCGCCGCCGCGGGTGCCGCGGCCCGCGACTGGCGGGCGCTGTCGTTCACTGACCGTGCCGCGGTCTTCCTGCGCGCGGCGGACCTGCTGGCGGGCCCGTGGCGCGCCACGCTGAACGCCGCGACGGTCCTCGGCCAGTCCAAGTCGGTGCTCCAGGCGGAGATCGACGCGGCGTGCGAGATGATCGACTTCTGGCGGTACAACGTGGCGTTCGCGCGCCAGCTGCTGTCCGAGCAGCCGGAATCGGCCGCGGGGACGTGGAACCGCATGGAGTACCGGCCGCTCGAGGGCTTCGTGCTCGCGATCACCCCGTTCAACTTCACGTCGATCGCCGGGAACCTGCCGACCGCACCCGCGCTGCTCGGCAACGTCGTGGTGTGGAAGCCGTCGCCCACTCAGCAGCTCGCGGCGCACTACACCATGCGGCTGCTCGAGGCCGCCGGGCTGCCGCCGGGCGTGATCAACATGGTGACCGGGGACGGCCAGGCGGTGTCCCGGGTGGCGCTCTCGCACCCGGACCTGGCCGGGATCCACTTCACCGGCTCGACCGGCACGTTCCAGCACCTGTGGCGCACGGTCGCGGGGAACATCGGCGCGTTCCGCGACTACCCGCGGCTGGTCGGGGAGACCGGCGGCAAGGACTTCGTGATCGTCCATCCGTCGGCCGAGCGAGCCTCGATCGTCACCACCTTGATCCGCGGCGCCTTCGAGTACCAGGGGCAGAAGTGCTCGGCCGCCTCCCGCGCCTACCTGCCGCGCTCGCTGTGGGAGCAGGTGCGCGACGAGCTCGTCGCCACCGCCGGGTCGCTGTCGTTCGGCGACGTGTCTGAGGACCTGTCGCTGTTCGGCGGCGCGGTGATCGACTCTCGCGCGGTGGACAAGCACCGGGGCGCGTTCGACCGGGCCAGGTCCCGCCCGGCGGTGCGGTTCCTGACTGGCGGGGAGATCGACGACTCGGCGGGGTACTTCGTCCGCCCGACGATCCTGGAGTGCGACGACCCGGCCGACGAGGTCTTCACAACCGAGTACTTCGGGCCGATCCTCGCGGTGCACGTGTACGAGGACGCGCAGTACCAGGCGATGCTCGGCCAGGCCGCCGACGTCGCGCCGTACGCGCTGACCGGCGCCATCCTGGCTACCGACCGCACGGCGATCGCCCAGGCCACGGACCGGTTGCGGTACTCGGCGGGCAACTTCTACATCAACGACAAGCCGACCGGCGCGGTCGTCGGGCAGCAGCCGTTCGGCGGCGCCAGGGCCAGCGGCACCGACGACAAGGCGGGCTCGGTGTTCAACCTCGTCCGCTGGGTCTCCGCCCGCGCTATCAAGGAGACGTTCACGCCGCCAACGGACTACCGTTATCCCCACATGGGATGACACGTCGCAAAGGCGAGTGATTCACCTGCTGGTGCTGTGGAACATCGACCTGACGCTGGTCGACGTCGTGAAGGTCACCCGGGCGGCCTACGCCGAGGCGTTCGCGACAATCACCGGCCGGCCGCTGGTGCAGTTGCCGCAGATGGCAGGGCGCACCGAGCCGGAGGTCTTCTTCGACGCGCTGGCGCTGAACGGCGTGAGCCTGCGGGATCCCGACGAGTCCGAGCGGCTGCTCGCCCCGTTCGGCGCGGAGCTGGCGACCTCGCTGGCCGCCCGCAGGGACCTGCTCACCACGCAGGGCCAGCTGCTGCCGGGCGCCGCGGAGTCGCTGGCCGCCGTCGCGGAGCTGCCGGACGTCGTCCAGTCGGTGCTCACCGGGTCCAGCCGGCCGAACGCGACCCTCAAGCTCCGCGCCTTCGGCCTCGACCGTTACGTCGACCTGACCGTCGGCGGCTTCGCCGGGTCCGACCCCTATCCGAAGGGCACGCTGCTGCGCGTCACCCGCCAGCGGGCCGAGGAGAAGTACCAGAGGGCCTTCACCGAGCGGGCCACCGTCTACATCGCGGATTCGCCGCGCGACGTGGAGGCCGCCAAAATTGGCGGCGCCAGGTCGGTGGCGGTGGCCAGCGGGCGCGCGAGCAGCGCCGAACTCCGCGACGCGGGCGCCGACGCGGTCCTCCCCGACCTCACCGACCCCACCGCCGTCACAGCCTTCATCACCGCCGCCCGGGCCTGACTGGGCGAAGGTGGTCGATGGTCCATCGACCACCTTCTATGGCGGACGATGGCCCATTCACCGCCTTCCCGGCCCGGGCCGGCCCCGGCGGCCGGGCGCCCAGCGGCCCGGCCGGGTCGCTGGGCGCGGGGTGGGGTGGGCCACGTTGCGTGGCACCCGGCCGGGGAACGATGCTGGTCCCATGAGTAGCGACGAGGGCAGCGCGGCTCCCGCGGGGCACGGGTACGGTGCCACGCTGTGGGAGCCGGACGCGGAGACGGTCAGGAACGCCCGGGTAACGCATTACATCCGGTGGCTGGCCGACCGCGTGATCGACACCGGGGATCCTGGCGGCACTATGCCAGGGGCCGCTTACCAGCGGCTGTGGGAGTGGTCCGTGGCGAACCCCGGCGAGTTCTGGACCTCGATCTGGGACTACTTCGACGTCCTCGGCACCCGCGGCGACGGCCCGGCACTGACCGGCGCCACCATGCCCGACGTGCACTGGTTTCCGCGAGCGACGCTGAACTACGCGCGGAACGCGCTGCGCGCGGCGTGGACCGACCCGGACAGGCCGGCCATCGTCGCCGTGTCGGAACGCCGCGGCCGCACCGAGCTCAGCTACGCCGAGCTCGCCGCTGAAGTAGCCAGGGTCGCGCGCGGGCTGCGGGCCCTCGGCGTGACCAGGGGCGATCGCGTCGTGGCGCTGCTGCCGAACATCCCCGAGGCGGTGATCGGGCTGCTCGCCGCCGCCAGCATCGGCGCGATCTGGTCCTCGTGCTCGCCCGATTTCGGCACCCGCAGCGTGGTGGACCGGTTCGCGCAGATCGAGCCTGCCGTGCTGCTCGCCGTGGATGGCTACACCTATAACGGCAAGGACTACCCAAGAACCGGCGTGGTGGCCGAGATCGCCGGGCAGCTGCCCACGCTCACGGCAGTGGTCATGGTCGACCTGCTCGGCACCGCCGACGCGAACCCGCCCGAGCTCCCGGCGGGAGTCCAGCGGCTCGACTGGTCCGCCCTTGGCAACGGCGACGGCGCCCAGGAGACCAGGGGCGAGCCCGAGTTCGAGGAGGTGCCGTTCGAGCACCCGCTGTGGGTCGTCTACTCCAGCGGCACGACGGGCCTGCCGAAGCCGATCGTGCACGGCCACGGCGGCATCGTGCTCGAGCACCTCAAGGCGCTCGCCCTGCACATGGACCTGAAGCCGGGCGACCGGTTCACCTGGTACACCACGACCGGCTGGATGATGTGGAACTTCCTGGCCGGCGGCCTGCTGGCGGGCACCACGATCGCGGTCTACGACGGCAGCGCCACGTTCCCGGCAACGGACCGGCTGTGGCGGCTCGCCGCCGACGAGCGGCTCGGCTACCTGGGCGCCGGCGCGCCGTACCTGATGGCCTGCCAGAAGGCGGGCCTGGCGCCGAAAGACACCTACGACCTCTCGCAGCTGAGGGGCATCGGCTCGACCGGATCACCGCTGCCGCCCGAGAGCTTCACCTGGGTATATGAGAAGGTCAAGGACACCGTCCAGCTCGGCTCCCTATCCGGCGGCACCGACGTCTGCACCGGGTTCGTCGGGCACTGCCCGCTGCTGCCGGTCCGCTCCGGGGTGATCTCCGGCCGCAGCCTCGGGGCCGACGTGCAGGCCTTCGATTCCCACGGCCACCCGGTCATCGGTCAGGTCGGCGAGCTCGTGCTCACCGGGCCGATGCCGTCGATGCCGGTGATGTTCTGGAACGACCCGGACGGCAAGAAATACCGGGACAGCTACTTCGCGGAGTTCCCCGGCGTGTGGCGGCACGGCGACTGGATCGAGATCCTGCCCGACGGCGGCTGCGTCATCTACGGCCGCTCCGACGCGACGCTCAACAGGGGCGGCGTGCGGATGGGCACCAGCGAGTTCTACCGCGTCGTCGAGTCGTTCCCCGAGGTCGCCGACAGCCTGGTAGTGGACACCGGCCGGCTCGGCGCCGAAGGCAGGCTGGTGCTGTTCATCCAGCCGGCGCCGGGCCGCGAGCTCGACGACGACCTCATCACGCGGCTGAAGGCCGCGCTCAGGCAGCAGCTGTCACCAAGGCACGTCCCCGACGAGGTGGTCGCGGTGCCCGGCGTGCCGCGGACCCTGTCCGGGAAAAAGCTTGAGATCCCGGTGCGAAAGATTTTGCTGGGCACACCAGTAGAACAAGCCGCCGATCCGAGCGCGCTGGCTAACCCGGAAGTGCTCGAGGCATACGCGCCGCGAACTACTCTGTAAGAAGGGAGGGCAGCCGGACGCGCCCGAGCGCACCGGCTATTGACTGATCGCAATGCGCAACTCACGCTAGCAGCAGCCACGGTGACGTGGCTGCTGCCGCATGCCCATTTGCTCAAAGGAGAGTGGAGAGGCAATGCCGGAACTCGCGGACGACTCCAGGCAGACAGTGCTCGCCGAAGCGGCGGCGCTGTGGGCAGCGGAGGACGGCGAGGTAGCACCGCCGGGCGACCCCGGCCGGGCGGTGGGCGACCTGCCCAGCTTCCTCGCGGCGTACTACCGGCTGGCGGAGACGGACGACCTCACCGCGGCAGGGCCGCGGCGCGTGGCTGCGGTCGCGGCCTGGCACGCGGCGCTCGGCGCTAGCCGCCCGCAGGGCCGCCCGGCCGTCACGGCCCGCGAGTCCGGCAAGACCTCGCTGACCGGAGCGGGGACAGTCATCGACATCGTCACCGACGACATGCCCTACCTGGTCGACTCGGTGACGATGGAGCTCAACAGGCATCAGGCCGACATCAGGCTGATCGTGCACCCGCTGCTTTCCGTGCACAGGGACGTGACGGGCATCGCCCGCGGGACCGTGCAGCTGAACATCGGCGCGGAGCCGCCCGCGGGCACGATCCAGGAGTCCTGGATCCATGTGGAGATCAGCCACGAGGACGATCCCGGCCAGCTGGCCGCTGACCTGCGCCGGGTGCTCGACGACCTGCGGATCGCCATGGAAGACCAGCGGCGGATGCGGTCGGCCGCCCGCGAGCTGGTCGTCGTGCTCACCGACGACGGCGATCCGGAGCAGGCGGAGGCCGGCGAGCTGCTGGCCTGGCTGGCGGCCGGTAACTTCATGTTCCTCGGCTACCGCGAGTACGACCTGGCCGGCCAGGGGGAGGAGCCGGTGCCGCGGCCGGTCCCCGGCACCGGCCTCGGTATCCTCCGCCACGACGGGACCGACTCGTTCGCCATGACCGGGCCGGACGGGCCCGACGGCCCCGATGGCGGCGAGGACGCGAAGCGGCTTCGCCCGCTCGTGCTGGCCAAGTCGAGCACGAAGTCCACCGTGTACCGGCCGAGCTACCTGGACTACGTCGCGGTCCACACGTTGGGTCCCGACGGCGAGCCGGCCAGCGAGCACCGCTTCCTCGGCCTGTACACGCAGTCGGCCTACACCGAGTCGATCGCCCGCATCCCTGTGCTGCGCCGCAAGCTCGACCTGATGCTCGAGGCGGCCGGGCTGCCCGCGGACAGCCACGACGGGAAGGACCTCATCGAGATCCTCGAGGGCTACCCGCGCGAGGAGCTGTTCGAGATCAGCGTCGCCCAGCTGACCCCGATCGCGCTGGCCGTGCTGCGCCTGGGGGAGCGCAAGCAGGTCCGGCTGTTCCTCCGCCCCGACGTGTACGGCAGGTACGTGTCCTGCCTGGTGTACCTGCCAAGAGACCGGTACACCACGAAGGTGAGGCTGGCCTGCCAGGAGATCCTGCGGCGGGCGCTGGGCGGCGTGTCCGTCGACTACAGCGCGATGGTCAGCAACTCCGCGCTCGCGCGGCTGCACGTGGTGGTGCACGGCGAGCCGGGCCGCCCGCTGGCGCACCCGGACCCGCTGGCGCTGCAGGCTGAGATCGCGGCCGCGGTCCGCTCCTGGGACGAGGATCTGGCTGCCGAGGCCGAGCGTCAGCTCGGCGTCGACCGTGCCGACATCGTGGTGAACGCCTGCTCCGTCGCGATCCCTGAGCCGTACAAGGCGGACACCAGGCCCGCCGAGGCGGTGGCGGACTTCACGACAGTGGAGCGGCTGCAAGAGCTGTCCCTCCCGTTCGGGCTGCGCCTTTACATCAGTCCGAACGGAGGGTGGCGACTCCGGGTCTTCCGCATGTCTCCGATCACTCTGTCGGACATCCTGCCGCAGCTTCAGCACATGGGGCTTGAAGTCGTCGACGAGCATCCGTACGAGCTGTGTGGAACCACGGGCCCGTTCTGGATATACGACTTCGGGCTGCGGCGGAGACGCGCGCCGCTGACAGCCGCGGAAGCGGACGCGGCCCGCGGCAACTTCGAGGCGGCGCTGACCGCGCTGTGGCGGGACCAGACCGAGGACGACGCGTTCAGCGGGCTGGTGCTGGACGCGGGGCTGACCTGGCGGCAGGTGATGCTGCTGCGCGCGTACGCCCGGTACCTGCGGCAGGTCGGCGCCCGGTTCAGCCAGGACTACCTGCAGCGGGTGCTGCGCGGCAACCCGGCGATCGCGCGGCTGCTTGTCCGGCTGTTCGAGTCCAGGTTCGACCCGGCGCGGCAGGCCGGCGCGGCCGAGCGCAGCGAGGCGATCGGCGAGGAGCTGCGCGGCGCCCTGGACGAGGTGGTGAGCCTCGATCACGACCGCATCCTGCGCTCCTACCTGGCCCTCATCGAGGCCACCTTGCGCACCAACTACTTCCAGGCCGCGGGTGAGGCCCCTTACCTGGTGCTCAAGCTCGCGCCCGAGGGCGTGCCGGGGGTGCCCGCGCCGCGGCCCAAGTTCGAGATCTTCGTGTACTCGCCGCGGTTCGAGGCGGTGCACCTGCGGTTCGGCGCGGTCGCGCGCGGCGGGCTGCGCTGGTCAGAGCGGCCCGAGGACTACCGCACCGAGGTGCTCGGCCTGGTCAAGGCGCAGGAGGTGAAGAACGCGGTCATCGTCCCGTCCGGCGCCAAGGGCGGCTTCGTCTGCAAGCGGCTGCCGGACCCGGCCGACCGCGAGGCGTATCAGGCCGAGGTGCTCGCCTGCTACCGGATGTTCATCGGCGGGATGCTTGACATCACCGACAACATCGTGGGCGACCAGGTGGTGCCGCCGCGCGGCGTGGTCCGTCTCGACGGCGACGATCCCTACCTGGTGGTGGCCGCGGACAAGGGCACCGCGACGTTCTCCGACATCGCCAACGAGATCGCGGAACGGTACGAATTCTGGCTGGGTGACGCCTTCGCGTCCGGCGGCTCCGAGGGCTACGACCACAAGAAGATGGGCATCACGGCGCGCGGCGCCTGGGAGTCCGTGCGCTGGCACTTCGCCGCGCTGCGGCTGAACCCGGACACCGACGACTTCACGGTCGCGGGCATCGGGGACATGTCCGGCGACGTGTTCGGCAACGGCATGCTGCTGTCCAGGCACATCAAGCTGGTCGCGGCCTTCGACCACCGGCACGTGTTCCTCGACCCTGACCCGGATCCCGCGGCCAGCTTCGCCGAGCGCGAGCGGCTGTTCGGCCTGCCCCGCTCCTCGTGGGAGGACTACGACCCGGCGCTGATCTCGGCGGGCGGCGGCGTCTGGCGGCGCGACGTCAAGGCGGTTCCGCTGACCGCGCAGGCGCGCGCGGCGCTCGGCATCGCCGAAGGGACGCTCTCGCTGTCCCCGGACGAGCTGATCTCCGCGATCCTGAAGGCCCCGGTGGACCTGCTGTGGAACGGCGGCATCGGCACGTACGTGAAGGCCTCGCACGAGACGCACGCGGACGCGGGCGACCGGTCCAGCGACGCGGTGCGGATCGACGCGCCCGAGTTGCGCGCCCGGGTCGTCGCCGAGGGCGGCAACCTCGGGCTGACCCAGGCCGCACGGATCGAGTACGCGCTCGCCGGCGGTCTCGTCAACACCGACTTCATCGACAACTCGGCAGGCGTGGACACCTCCGACCATGAGGTCAACATCAAGATCCTGATGGCCGGCGCCATCGGCCACGCCGAGCGCGCCACGCTGCTGCACGAGATGACCGACGAGGTCGCCGCGCTCGTGCTGCGGCACAACGACGGGCAGAACATGGCGCTGGCCGCCGCCCGCTACCAGGCCCCGCGGCTGCTCCACGTGCACGCCAGGTACCTGCGCCAGCTCGCCAGGGCCAAGCAGGTGTCGCTGGAGGGCGACGTGCTGCCGACCGGCAAGGAGATCGCCGCCAGGCGCTCGGCGGGCACCGGCCTGACCACCCCGGAGCTGGCCCTCCTGCTCGCGCACACCAAGATCGCGGCTGGCCAGCAGGTGCTCGGCTCCGACCTGCCCGACGACCCGTACCTGCGCACCATGCTCACCAGCTACTTCCCCGCGCCGCTGCGCGCGAGGTTCGCGGACCGGATGAGCGCGCACCGGCTGCGCCGGGAGATCATCACCACCTCGCTGGTCAACGAGATGGTGGACACAGGCGGCAGCACGTTCCTGTTCCGGTTGGAGGAGGAGACGGGCCTGCCGGTGCCGGACATTACCCGCGCCTGGCTGGTCGCCCGCGAGGTGTTCGACATGCCTGCGTTCTGGCGGCAGCTCGGGCAGCTGGCCGGGCAAGTCGACGAGGAGGCCAGGATCCTGCTGGTCCTCGAGGCGCGCAAGCTGGTGGAGCGCGCCACCCGGTGGCTGCTGATGAACAAGCGGCCGCCGTTCGGTGTCGCGGAGACGGTGAATTCGCTGAGCGAGGGAGTCGCGACGGTACGTTCGGCAATACCCAAGCTGCTGTCCGGCAGCGATCTGGCCAGCTACGAGGAGCGGCGCGCCGCCTTCGCCGCCCGCGGCGTGCCGGCCGGGCTAGCCGACGAGGCGGCGGCCATGGTCCCGTCCTACTCTGCCTTCGACATCGTGACGAGCGCGGCGATGACCTCTCGCAGCGTCGAGGAGACCGCGGCGGTGTACTTCGCGCTCGCCGACCGGCTGCAGGTCAACCGGCTGCGGGAGCTGATCGTGGGGTTGCCGCGCGAAGACCGCTGGGCGTCCATGGCGCGGGCGGCGCTGCGGGACGACCTGTACGCCGCGCACGCGGCGCTGACCAGGGACGTGCTTGCGATCGGCGGGGATCGCCCCTCTGCCGACGGGCAGTGGCAGGCCGCCGAGCAGGTCGCCGCCTGGGAGGCGCGGAACGCGGCCGCCGTTTCCCGTGCGGAGGCGACGCTCGCCGAGATCTGGCAGAGTGAGCGGTTCACGTTCACCACCCTGGAGGTGGCCACCCGGGTGATCAGGACGCTGGTGGCGCCGCCGCCCGCTCAGGAGGCGCTGGCGTAGATCAGACCCCCGCCGATGGCGATGACCTGGATCTTCGCTGCGGTCGACGCGGCCTTGGCCGGCGGGTCGACAGCAGCGAAGGAAAGCAGCTGCTGGGTGGCGAGGCGCAGTCGCGGCACCGGCTGGCCGGGCGGCAGCAGGAAGGCCAGGTAGCCGGGGACGGTGATGGGCGGCCCGGCCTGGACCACGCCCTTGTTCGGAATGGCCGGGACCTCGACGGCGCTGTCCAGGTACATCCCGTAGAAGACGAGCGCGCCGCCGTCGGCGGTACGCAGCGCGAAGTTCGCGTAGTGGGTGCCTTCGAGCTCCCATTGGTAGATGTCGCCGGCCGGCGCGGTCAGGGCGGCGCGTGCCGCCGCGTAGATGCCGGTGGTGAGGTTCCCCGCCGCGACCACCTGCGTGGCGGGGCTGGCCGGGCCGTCGTCCACGACGGCGGCCTGCAGCGGTCCCGCGGCGTCCGGGCGGGCGAGTTGCGCGCCGCTGTTCAGCGGCACCGTGGCCGCGTAGCCGGCGCTGTCGGTGGCAAGCGGCGGCACGGACACCCCGGCCGGCAGCTGCGAGGTGCTGGACAGCAGCCAGGGGGCGGTCGCGCTGCCCTGCTGGAACACCATCAGCACCTGACCGGCGGCGGCGAGCGAGAGCCCGGCGGTACCGCCTGGGCTGCCTTGTCCCCCGGTAGCCGAGCGCGTCACGCTCGCGACGAACCAGCGCGGATATCCGTTCTGCCGCGGCAGGTCGAAGGCGGGGGTGCCGTAGCGGTACCTGGCCAGCGCTCCGGCGCCGGCCTTGAGCTGGGTGGTGATCGCCAGTTTCTGTACACCCGTGACGTTGGAGAGCGCCAGCGACGCGTCGCCGGTGCTGGCAGCGCGGTCGGCGACGGTGACGTAGGAGGCGAAGACCTGGCCAGCCTGCGCGGTGGTCACTTCCCGAGTGGTGCTGCCCGCCTGGGTGCCCGCCTGGGTGCCCGCGCTGGTGACCGCGGGGGTCGAGGTGCAGCCTGCGGCGGCGAGCGCCGCGGTCAAGGCTAGTGCCGCGCCTGCCCAGGCCAGCAGGCGCGTCCGGGACTTTCTGTCTGCCACGAATCGGGAGGATACCGGCTCTTCGCCTGCTGCCGTGGCGTCTCGCCTCCTCAATACGCTGATAAGCCATTTCTCGCGTAGGCTTTCCCGCATGGCAGCTACCGATCCCGCCGATGAGATATCGGAACTGTCGTCAAAGCTCGACACCATCGAAGCCGTGCTGGACCCGGAGGCGATGCGGACCGAGGCCGCTGACCTTCGCGAGCAGGCCGCGGACCCGGCCCTGTGGGAAGACCAGACGCGCGCTCAGCAGGTCACCAGGCGGCTTTCCTACCTGGAAGGCGAGCTGTCGCGGCTAGAGACCCTGGGGCAGCGCCTCGACGACACCCGCGTACTGTTCGAGCTTGCCGACGACGAGCACGACCAGTCCGCCAGGGACGAGGCGGCCGGCGACCTCGCCCAGCTGCGCAAGGAGATCGACCAGCTCGAGATCCGCACCCTGCTGAACGGCGAGTACGACAACCGCGAGGCGCTGATCACGATTAACTCACAGGCGGGCGGGGCGGACGCGGAGGACTTCGCGGGAAACCTGCAGCGCATGTACCTGCGCTGGGCGGAACGGCACAGGTATCCGGCCGAGGTCTTCGACGTGTCCTACGGTGAGGCGGGCATCAAGTCCACCACGTTCGCGGTGAAGGCGCCGTACGCGTATGGCACGCTGCGCGGCGAGCAGGGCACGCACCGCATGGTCCGCATCTCCAAGTACGACAACCAGGGCCGCAGGCAGACCTCGTTCGCCGGGGTGGACGTGATGCCCGTGGTCGAGCAGACCGATCACGTCGAGATCCCCGAGGACGAGATCCGGGTGGACGTGTTCCGCTCCTCAGGGCCAGGCGGCCAGGGCGTCAACACGACCGACTCGGCCGTCCGGATCACGCACCTGCCGACCGGCATCGTGGTGTCCTGCCAGAACGAGCGGAGCCAGATCCAGAACCGGGCCTCGGCGATGGCCGTGCTGCAGGCCAAGCTCCTTGAGCGCCGCCGCGAGCAGGAGGCGCAGGAACTCGCCGCCCTCAAGGGCGACGGCGGCCGCGCCTGGGGATCGCAGATCCGCAACTACGTCCTCTACCCGTATCAGATGGTGAAGGACCAGCGAACGGGCTACGAGACGTCGCAGGCGGAATCCGTTCTCGACGGCGAGATCGACGACTTCATCGACGCGGAGATCCGCTGGCTGCGCCGCGGTGAGAACGGAACCAAGCAGGCCTAAGCCGCGGGACCCCCGGCCCCGGCACCTGGCGCCACCCGCGGCTGACGGCCGCCCCTGAAGAAGTCCGAGCCCCTGCCCAGGTGGTCGAGGACGGCGCCGCCCAGCAAGACCAGCGAGGTGATGAAGCTCAGGATCAGGCCCGGGCCGAGGTCCAGGCTGCCCAGGCTGCCCAGGCTGCGGTTGGCCACCAGGAATCCGAGGCTGATCAGGACGTCGATGAACCCGACCACGATGGCCAGCTGCGCCCAGCTGAAACCCAGCACCGAATCGGGGAAGCCGTTGCCGAAGACCTTGATCGCTATGAAGACGACGATCGCGAGGCTCAGCAGCGGCACCCAGGTGGCTGTCAGCAGCAGGCCGGGGATCGTTTCCGTGGACCACGCGTTGGCACTGCCGCCCGCGTCGCTATACCAGGGCAGGAAGCCCCAGATGAACAGCAGGACGCCGGTCACCATCACGATCGCCTGGCCGAGAGTTAGCCTCCGCACCAGCGGCGGCCAGTTTGGCGCTGCCTCGTGGATGGCCTCGGCGACCTCCGGGTCCTCAGGCGCGAACGTGTCGAACGCCGGCTCTTCCGGGCCAAGCGTGTCATACGCCGGCTCTTCCGGGCCAAGCGTGTCGAACCTTGGCGTGTCGGCGGCCGCTGGCTCTGTCACGACAGGCATGTCGGAGAGCGTCTGCTCCACGGCAGGAGTGTCGGCTGGCTCTTCCCTGTCCGGCGCGAAGGCCATTTCTTCCGGCGCCAGCGTCCCCAAGGGCTCTCGCTCGGCCGCCACGTCCTCGTGGTCCGTCACGGTCGGTACGTCGAAGCGCGTCTCCGCGGGCTCATTTGCCGCCGGCGCTTCAGCGGCTGGCGCGTCCGCCGGGGCTTCCGCGTCCGGCGCGCCGGCCGGCCCGGAGCTCGGTGCGTGCTGGCCGTCCTGTCCCTCCCCGGGATCACGGCTGGGAGTACTCATTTGAAACCCCTACCTGTTCGTGTGGTGCGGCAGAGACGTGACGTCGCCCACTCGCCAGTCGCCGAAGACTAGTGATTATGTCGCGAATACGCATGCTGCATCAATTCTCATGACGAAAAAAAACGCGCAGCGCTTGAGGCGGGGCTGCCGGAGGAGATAGCGGACGGAGCGCTACGCGATCACGTGGGTGACGATGAGCAAGCCGAGAAGCAGGATCAGGGCGGCGATGACCAACTGCGGGGTGAGACCGCCTAGGCCGTGGTGGTGAACGTGTGCGCGGGCCGCGCGGCAGGCCGGGCAGCGTCCCTCCACAACAGGACCAGCACAGTGTGCGCAGATCAGGTGCTCGCAGCTCATCTCGTTACCCCTTCCGGTAGCGGTGCCCTGGCGCACTTGGCGTGATCTGGCGGCTTAGCTGCCAGTTTCCCCCTAGACTGTTCCCTGGCTTAACCAGGTTACCCGCAAGTTGCCCAGCTAGGCCCCGATATACCCGCCCGGCCGATGATAGGCCTGTCCCTCTCCGTCGAGATCGAAGTGATGGTCCTGTGATCAACTTTGACAACGTCACCAAGATCTACCCGAATCAGAATCGGGCCGCCCTTGAGAACGTCGACCTCGCCGTTAACAAGGGTGAGTTCGTGTTCCTCGTCGGCCCCTCCGGGTCCGGCAAGTCGACCTTCCTCAGGCTGATCCTCAAGGAGGAGCGGCCCTCCGAGGGACGCATCCACGTCGCAGGCAAGGACCTGGCGCGGCTGACGAACTGGAAGGTGCCGCACCTGCGCCGCCGGATCGGGTGCGTGTTTCAGGACTTCCGGCTGCTGCCAAACAAGAACGTCTACCAGAACGTGGCCTTCGCCCTTGAGGTGATCGGCAAGCCGCGGCGGTTCATCCGCCGGGTGGTGCCCGAAGTCATCGACCTGGTGGGCCTGGAAGGCAAGCACGAGAGGATGCCCGACGAGCTGTCCGGAGGCGAGCAGCAGCGCGTCGCGATGGCCAGGGCGTTCGTCAACCGCCCGATGATCCTGCTGGCCGACGAGCCAACGGGAAACATCGACCCGGCGACCTCGATCGGCATCATGAAGGTGCTCGACCGGATCAACAGGACCGGGACGACCGTGGTCATGGCCACCCACGACGCGGCCATCGTCGACTCGATGCGCAAGCGCGTCATCGAGCTCGAGTACGGCAAGGTCGTCCGCGACCAGGTGCGGGGCGTGTACGGCCAGGCGTATTAGCCGGCATCTATTACCGTCGGCTTACGGCGGGCTCGCGAGACCACAGATGACTACCCAGGGATGAGATAAGGCCTGTATGCGTTCAAACTTCGTGTTCCAGGAGATCTGGGTCGGACTGCGCCGGAACCTCACCATGACTGTCGCGCTCATCGTGGTGGTGGCGATCAGCCTGTCTCTGCTCGGCACGGGGCTGCTGTTCGTCAAGCAGGTGAACAGCACTCGGACGTACTGGCAGAGCAAGGTGGAGATCTCCGTTTACCTGTGCACCGCTGCCAGCCCCAACCCGAACTGCCATGGGTCGATCACGCCGGCGCAGCAGCAGCAGATCCAGACGACGCTGACCTCCATGCCGCAGGTCCAGAGCGCCACCTATGTGTCGCAGACGCAGGCCTATCAGCTGTTCAAGCAGGACTTCTCCAACGACCCGTCGTACGTCTCGACGGTCAAGGAAACAGACATTCCGCCGTCGTTCGAGGTCAAGCTCCGTAACCCGCAGGCCGACTACAACATCGTCTCGAGCGC
>Ga0070698_100004866_pt1 | contig 14742 bp, 15 predicted proteins | sample KBSK1502metaG_FD_65477 | JGI IMG/M metagenome (GOLD analysis project Ga0070698, IMG submission 65477) | Corn, switchgrass and miscanthus rhizosphere microbial communities from Kellogg Biological Station, Michigan, USA - KBS K1-50-2 metaG | ecosystem: Host-associated > Plants > Roots >...
TACTTTGAGAAACTCCGGGCTAGGGAGGGTAGCCTGTTTAGGCTAATAAGAAGGCAAGACCCGGCAGACCTTTTTGTCGAGGCAGCCTGTAAAGCCATCAAGAAGCTCTTGCCGGGAGCTCAGGATACATTTGGCTCTTCAGGCGAAGTCAATCGCTGCATTCGCTGATCTTGGCAAGATAATAATATCTGTGACGCTTGTCTAGGTGGCATACTTGATAGTTGGGATACCGAAAGAGGTGAAGGACTATGAGAACAGGGTTTCTCTTGTTCCTAGATCCGTTTCGTCCCTTGTGATGTCTGGAACCAAGGTCGTTGTGGAGTCCCAGGCGGGCGAAAGGAGTGGTTTTTCTGACGACGAATATTCTTCCGCAGGGGCGCAGATAGCAAAATCTGCCGAGGAGCTCTACTCAGGGTGCGACTTGATAGTCAAAGTGAAGGAAATACAACTGGGCAGGAGCGAAGAGGTGTACGTCCGGCCCCATCATACGGTTTTTGGGTTTAACCATTTTGAGTCGAGCAAGGACCTAACAGAAGCGGCAGTTAGATCAAAGGCCACATTCATTTCATTTGAAAAGGTTGCCAATGAACAGGGCCAGACGCCGTTATTGATGCCTATGAGCAAGATTGCCGGTACGGTCGCGGGCATCTGGGCGGGATTTATACATAATTTTGCTTTCAAGCATGACAAGTCGGTAAGGCTCAAGGCCGGCTCAGACCTGATACGCTCAAAATTCATTGAAAGTTTCGACCATATCGTAAACAACCAAGGCATGGTTAACGGAGATCTGAGGCGAACGCTTTCACTGCAAGACAAGATGGTTCTAATATTTGGCGGTGGGACCGTTGGTGAAATGGCTGCAAGGGTCTGCTCGTCCCTTGGCGCCAAAATAATAATGGTAGAGAAGAAGGAGTTACGGAGAAAGTACCTGCATGAGCTCAACCTACCAAGGTCGTCGATAGTTGCATCAGCCGATGGAGACCTCATTCGGGGAGCGCACGTGGTGATTGGCGCCACATATGACAAGGAAAAGTCAGACAGGGTAATCGATGAGAAAACCCTCAGAGAATCGTCTGAAGTGCGAAAGAAAATAATAATTGACGTATCCGTAGACCAGGGAGGAAATTTTCCGTACATCGACTCTAACGGCAAGTACTCCCCTTCCAGCACAGGGACTATTTTGAATCCCGCGCAGTTGGACTATTTTGGTAATGTATTTGTCCGCGTTCCCAATATCCCTTCCATAGTGCCAAGGTATGCGTCAACCGCGCTTTCTTCCATCCTGATGGATTATGTCAAGGACGTGGCCAATAGCACACAGAATCCTACACTTCAGAATGCAGTAAGCATAAAAAACGGGAAGATTCTGGACGAGGCCATCCTGAAGGCCCATAATCTAAAATAGTATTTCATAAGAAGCCTCCGTTCTCGATATAAGCGCGGGAAATCACATTTCAATCGTGATTCTATGCATGGCCTGCAGGGCTCAGATCGAAACTGCTTATAACGAGATGTGCTTTAGCTGTTACAGGAAACAAAAGTTAGGCAGGACGCGCATGAATGGGCGTTCACGCCAAAGTCTAGCATAGTAGCACAACCACGTAATGGCTCTCAGATTGAGGGATGTGTGAAAGAGTGGGGCCGAAGGGATTTGTCCTGATGTGGCTTTTGCCACCATCATTTGAACCCTTGACCCACGGGTATCTTCATTCTAACTAGCCCGTTATGTTAGATCTGGAGCCCGTTGCGATGCCTGGCTTCGCTACGACCCCACCTTTTTGGCATCGTGCTATGGATACAAGAACGATGTCCGTATAAGTCTTGCTAGATTCAGCGTTGAAGAGGCTCTATTGCAGTACTATTCATGATATTTCTACCAATTTTTCTTCCTAGCAGCATTTCATCTTGGAGGTACCAATGTTGAGCTGATTCGTACTGAGGCAGATGCATTTCTTCCCCCGTCGCAGTGTTGTTGTAAGCGCCAATGCGGGCACTGGCATCAGACCTTACAAGTGCATGTGCCATAGTTGAAAGTATAGAATCGAAATCTTGAAGTGTCGTGTTTGCAATTATCTTGGTTACGTTCCTAAAGGCAGTGTCCGCATTCTCGACGCTTTGGTCCAACACAGCCTGTTCCCTCGTCTTCCATTTTTCATCGAGTCTTAAGGTAAGTAGCGTTACTGTAGCATTCTGGAAATCTCGCTCAAAGCTTTCTTGTGATGATTCGACGCCAATTACGACGCCATTCCAGAACCCGGATTCTTCTGACGTATGGTTTGAAATCAAAACAGCTGCTTTGCCTACAGTTTTCTTTCCTTGCGCGTCGAAATTGTAACTTACTTGCAATCCTTCAAGAAATCTTGTCGTGGCCTTGTTATCCGAGTCATACTGAAGTGCGAACAATGGGTCAGTAGATTGGACAGAATATCCCTCAAGGTTAGCTCGAAGCAAAGGCAAAACTTCACTTTCAAAATACTGTGCCGGGTCCTTTTGTCGAAACACCGCAAAAGGAGCATTGCCGAATGAAGTTACTTGCACTTTCTCTGTCGACGCCACCCCGTTGCACGTATCGAGCTCCTCGCAGATCTGATCTTCTGGCAAGATATGCAGAGGCATAAAGGGATAAAAGACATAGGCCAGCGCATTTGCCTCCCCCCTTACAAAGAAAACAAATCCAGTCATGGAATTGTATGGCCTGACTATTTGTAGGTCCGCCTTCCATCCTTCCGGTATGAAAGCCGACATTGCCCCTTCACGGTTATCCGTCCAGCTTCTATACCAGCTACCTTCTGAATCAATAATTGGCTCTATTGCCCCAGAGTATTCCGCGGAATCAATTGAGAGTCGGTACCGAAATGTAGGCGCGGTGGAGTTTGAATAAAGCATGAAGATTGAAGTAGAATTTGTAGGTTCAGACAGCGTAAACGAGATTGATTCATCATCGTTCTCTGACTGTTTCCACCATTTTGAAGCGGCGGCCTTTTCGATTGTACTTGCTGACGACAATACTAGTTCAGCACTTGTGGCATGGGCTGTCCAATTTCCAGAGAGGAGAAATATCGTCTTGTTACCTTGCTGCGCAGCAGAAATAACAGGCTCGCCATCCTGTGCAAACGCACCTTGCACGAAAATATAGAAAAACAATACTAGGACTAGGAAATATCGAATCACGGACCGGCGTACTAGGTTGAGCTCGGATTGAATTTAACAATTAACATCGATCTATGTTAGGTTTTATTCTTCTACATACGTTTGCCGAAATTGATAAAAAATCTCCTGCGTTATCTGAGCCATTGACAGGGGAGACTCAGCTTCGCGCAAAGCGAACCAGGATCAAGATTCTGAGGGCAATAGCAGAGAGAAACGGCACCGCTGGATTCTCAGATATCAAAGTCACTACTGGCCTTTCGACAGGTTCCATATATTACCACTTGGAGAAAATGAACAATTACGTTACGAAGGATGCGAAGCATTACGTCATTACGGAGGAAGGTCTTGGTTTATTGAGGGAGGCAGATTCCAGATATGCAAAAGCTCCGCCTTCACACGGTAAAGAGGAGAGGGTGCGTGGGAATCCGGATGAGGTGCGGAAGACCGATGACCGTGAACCTCAAGAATCGGTAGCTCGAAGAGACTTTTCGAAATTGCAGAGAGTTGCAGTTCTTGGAGGACTTGCTCTTTTGGGAACCCTTTCCTTATCCTATATTGCTTTGTGGGGGAATCCTGCCTTGATTCCTCTGAGGGGGATTGCCGCTCCGATCACGTTCATTTCACTCGCAACAGCGCTGACATTATCTTTCTTATTTAGGCGTCGCCTGGTAATTCCGCAAGCTATGGGATATAGGGGATTGATGTTTTCTATCCTATCTGTCGCTGGGGTACTTTCTGGAGTCGTGCTCCTTTCAGCGCCGTTCGGAGCCGGAGCTCCGCATTATGACAATTCTATGGATGCGCTTTTGTCATCCTATTCGCTACACTGGCAGGTCAGGTAATTCTTCCATTGTTCGAGTCGAAAGAAAAAGTCCGCGGGTATTTTTTGCCATTTGCTCTTGAACCGAGGCTCGAACAAATTCCTGGTTCCTCAAGGCCGGCAGAAATTTGTCGCTGCTATCTATTGATGTGAGAAGGTCAGGATTTTTTTGCTTTACAAGTTGGATTATCTCAAGGCACCGCTTTCGCACAGTCACCGTGCTGACATCAGCAGCAATGGCAATCCGAAGTTGTGTTGTGTATTCTTTGGTTTCTATCGTAGCAAGGTACAGGGCGGCAGCTGCCAGCGAAACTGGATTCTTCCCAGACAACATTGCACTATCGACAACAACACCGAGCAGCTCTAGAGCCTTTCGCGCAGTTCTTTCTGAGAGCTTTGCCCTTGCTGAGATTCGGGATATACTACTCGATGGGACAGGTAGCGGTACACGAATCTTCATTTCTCGGAGGAGAAACTTGTAATAGTAGGCGATGTTCTTTCGGTCGGTATTGCCAATGACTTCTTGGATTTCGTCTATTGAGCGCGGAGTGCCTGCATCCTTGCAGGCAATGTAGACGGTCGCTGCGACGATTCCGGTTATTGATCTTCCCTTGATTAGGCCCTTTTCCATAGCTTTGCGATAGATATAGGCAGCTCGCTCTGCCACATGATTTCCTATACCCAGGATCTCAGTTATTCTGCGGATTTCGCGCATCGCTTTGTTCAGGTTTTTTGCCTTGGAATTATTTGAAACTGTGATCTTGTTGAGCCTTCTTAACCTGTCTATCCCGCTGTATCCCTGTATCTGCTTGCCGTTTGCGTCAATATTCTTGTAATCGATAAAGCTGGAAAGCCCCATATCGTACATCATAAGTGAGGCAGGCTCACCAGTTCGGTAACGCTTGTCCATATCCCGGAACGTAAATGCCCTTCGCTCGGTGGCAACTTCGATATTATCTCTTGCAACAGTCCCGCAATCGCCACAGACCTCTTCGCCGGTATCAGGGTCGCAAATGATAGAACCACTGCAAGTGCCACACAGGATTACGCTATCAATGCAAGAAGTTTCTTGTTGCCCAGCTAACATAGGGACAGACAGCAATAGGTAATTTTAAAAGTCTGTGCATAAACAATTAAGAATGATCGAGAAGTAGTAATTACTAGCCGATCGGTATTTCAATCATGATATAGTAATTTTTCCGTAAGGATTATGCCCTAATTATCGGTTGGCGGCTGCGGTTTCCTGACATAGCGGAACTTGTCGAGCTTTACGAGCTGGTGGTAGGATCCGAATTGTGATGCGTCTACAGTGTCTAGTTTTGAATCCTGCTCGTCACTGTCGTCCTTGTATTCCCTGATTATCCTGTATGTCGTCGACCTCTGACAGGGTATTCTTCCTGCAGATCGAATCAGTTGGCGGATCTCGTACGGCCTCATTAACTGGCCATGCTGCGAACCCGCTGCCGTCGAGATGCTTTCATTTATCAGGGTGCCGCCAAAGTCGTTTGCGCCAGCGCCAAGCAAAAGCTGCGACATTCTGGGTCCCTCCTTGACCCACGATACCTGAATGTTGGGTATGTGGTTGTTTAGCATAATGCGCGATACTGCATGCATTTTGACTACCTCTAATCCGTCGGCCCCAGCTCGTATGTCAGATACCGTGTGGTGATTGAACATCGGAGCTTCCGTATGCACGAAACTGAGCGGAACAAATTCAGTAAAGCCGTGGGTTTCTTTCTGGATATCACGAAGAAGAGCAACATGATCTGCCTTATGTCTTGAAGTTTCCCGGTGACCGTACATTATGGTTGACGTGGTTGGGATTTCGGCTCTGTGAGCGAGCTTGATTATCCTTATCCAGTCTTCAACAGAAATCCTTCCGGGAGATATTGCGTCGCGCATTTTTTGATCCAGAATTTCTGCGGCAGTCCCCGGCAGGCTTCCGACGCCAGCTTCTTTCAGCATTCCTATATACTGGTCAACGGAAGTTTCGGATCTTACTGCGCCATACAATACTTCTTCAGGTGAAAAGGCGTGAATGTGTATTTCAGGAAGTTCCTTTTTGACTGCTCTGCAGATGTCTACGTACAAATTGCCGTCCATTTTTGGCGGCAGGCCGGCCTGTATGCACACCTCGGTTGCGCCGAGGCTCGAGGCCTCTTTGGCGCGTCTCACAATTTCCTCGGTCGGCAGGAAATAGCCCTCTTCCTCCCGGAAATCTCTGGAAAAGGCGCAAAAACCGCACTGCTTGATGCAGACGTTTGTAAAGTTGATGTTCCTATTTATGACATAAGTCACCGCGTCGCCAACAGTTCTTCTCCGAAGCTCGTCTGCAACTATGACTGTGAGATGCATCTCTAATCCTGTGCAGTCAAATAGTTCCACCGCCTCGTCTGCCGAGATGTCCTTGCCGTCAAGTGCCCTGTCAAGTGCAGCGGCAACGATTGGGTCTGCGCGCTTTAACAGAGAATCATTCATCAGAATAGCCCTCCTTTACAAGGCCGTATTGGTCAGCCAGCAAGTTTATGGCGTTGTGGAGGCGATCCGACGTAATAAATCCACCTTTGACGAATTCAGGATATGTAGGAAGGCGGGCACGAAGTTTCTTCCCTTTTTCTTCCGTTACCCTATTTACCGTGGAAATATCTGGCCATGGAAATTCGGGATTTACGTAGTCGATTGTCACCGGCGATATCCCTCCCCAGTCGTTTATCCCAGCGTCAACATATCTTCCAAATATCTCCGGGGTAAGGTTTGGAGGAACCTGTATGTTCATCTCTGGCATTATGATCCTTGCCAGCGCGACGGCTCGCAGAAAATGGTCCGAAGAGGGGGGCTTAGAAAGTGCCATTTCTGTATCGGGCTTTGGAGCAAAATTCTGCATGATAACCTCTTGGATGTGTCCATATTTCCGGTGGATTTCCTTGATCACATAAAGTGAATCAACGAGTTCGTCTGTGGTTTCGCCAATGCCCACAAGGAGGCCAGTAGTCATTGGGATCTTAAGCTCACCCGCACTTTCCAATGTCTTTAACCTCACCTTGGGATTCTTGCTCGGCGCCCCTTCATGGGGCATCCCTTTTCCCATCAGCCTTTCACTCGAGGACTCGAGCATGACTCCAAGGCTGGCGTTGTTGTCCTTTAGAAGCGACATCTCCTTTTTTGTCATGCTCCCTGCATTTGTATGCGGCAGGAGTCCAGTTTTCTCAAGAACTAGATCACACATTTCCGAGATATACTCGACGGTCGAGGTATGACCAAGGGAGTGCAGCCAGTCCGACGCCTCGGTGTATTTTTGTTCTGGACGCTCGCCAGTAACAAATAGTGCTTCCGTGCAATGCAACCTTTTGCCAGCTTCAGCAATTGCGAGAACCTGTGGGGGATTCATGAGCGACACCGCGGAATCACCTGGAACTTTTTTGTATGTGCAGTACGAACAGGTGTCCCGGCAAAGATTTACCAGATTAATGAAAACCTTCCTCGAGTACGTGATTATCTGTCCCGGCTTGGTTTGATCCCTTAGTTTGCCTGCTAGATGCACTAGGTCAGCGGTATTGCATTCCGCGATGAGTTCTAGGGCCCTGGACCTCTCAATAGAATCTTCGAGTGCATAATCCTGGAATCCTGCAGAGTCTGCAATCAACTTGACAGGGGTCTGATGTTGGCCTTTACTAATAAAGGATTTTGCCACTAGGGCGACTCCTGTAGACTCGGGCGCGCTGCGAGTGTAGCCGTAATATCTTGTAAATTCCCGTCGCGCAGAACAGTCAGTTTGAGCTCATCGCCTACCGTCTTTTCCCTTTGGAGGTAAACCAAGATATCGTCGATCTTTCTTACCTGCCTGTCGTCGATGCTTACTATTACATCTCCGCCAAGCTCGATTGGCCGCCCATCCACGGTTGTCTGTTGGTCCCCACCTCTTATCCCCGCATGTTCTGCAGGACTTCCCGCTACCACGTCGACAACCAGAAATCCGCGTGGCTCGTCAAGCCCCAGTGCATCAGCAATACCTGGCGTCATGTCAGTGCCAGATACTCCGAGCCAAGGATGGGTGAATGCGCCACTTGTGATCAAGGCGGGTACAACCTTGGTCATCGTGTTTGACGGAATTGCAAATCCTACTCCCGCAAACTGGCCTGTGGTTGAAAAGATCGCAGAATTAATGCCTATTACTTCGCCGCGCATGTTCAGCAACGGACCTCCAGAATTGCCTGGGTTAATCGGAGCATCAGTCTGGATAACGTCTGGTATCGAGAATGAGCCGACATCCTGCGACGGGATAAGCCGGCCGAGACCACTGACAATTCCAGCACTCATTGAGCCTGAAAGGCCAAATGGATTTCCAATTGCTGCGACTTGCTCACCTACTCTTATTTTGCTAGAATCTGCCAATGGCAGAGGGACAAGCTTGTCAGCGGGGACACCTTCCACATAGAGGACCGCAAGGTCAGTAAAGGGATCAGAGCCAATGAGGCTGGCCCTGTAGACTGTTCCATCAATAAAGGTAACGTCCATTCTCCCCCCGCCGTTAACCACATGATAATTTGTTATAATGTGACCGTTGTTGTCATAAACAAAACCAGAGCCCAGCCGTGATTCCGTCGGGTTAGTTTCAGAGCTGTCTGTTATTTGCACTACAGATTTTTCGACTTTTGTAAAAAGATCGGGCAATGAAAGCTCATTGTTTGACGCCTCGACGGTGCTCACTTGACCTATTTTGAACGCGTCGTCGGTGACGCTATCTCTGTCATTTGTGCCTGTCTGCACAGGTTGACCAAAGTCTAAGGGCAGCGAAATATTGTTGCCTAGCCGGATGTCCGCGAACTGAGAGATTGCAAAAAACACGGCAACAGCAGCTACCGCGATAGAAACCGCCAGGATGGCTTTATTCAAATGTATTATACTGATGTGCTACTCTTCTAATAATCCTTACGCGAAATCAACTGCTCACATATGGAGCGTTAAGGATCTCTGGCTCTTCTAGAAATTCTGCTATTCTCTGATAGTACTGCAGGAATTCTCTTCCCCTCTCCGTAGTCCTGTACACAATGCCATCCCGCGAAACATCCTGGATAACGAGCCTCTTTTCGATCAGATCACCAAGATAGAGGTGTGCTTGTTCATAACTCAAGTTAGCCCTGTACATGACGTGTGTCATTTTGATGCCTGCAGTAGCAAGGTTGAGAACGTCGCCCATTATCTGAATCTTGCTTCTGTTGTTTTTGCGTTCTGACATCTAGCAATGTAAGGACGCAGACGTAAATTGGGTAGACGGCGGAACTGCCAATTGGAACACACGTTCCAACGTTTTCACACTTCGAAGGAATTGACCTGTCTTAGTAGATAGGGTGCTGGTTTTCACTTACAGTATAATGTCTACCACGCCAGCTCACAGCGCGTCGCCTTGCCGCGTCGATTATGGCAGACAAGAAACCAAAGGACACGATAGCGCCACTTAGGGGGGCTGCCATGGCGTACAATGGATTCTGGTATAGGCCTCTGGAGCACTGGAAGGCAGTTGTAAATAGTATTACTATTACTAGAGCCGTCTGTGTCAGGATTAGGACATCTCGGGAAATGTTGCCTGCAAGCCCACTTGCAAGAATCGTGTATGGTATGGAGAGGAATGGAACCAGCAATATGAAAAAAACAGCAAGCGTCATGAGCCCCGCGCCAACTTTGTTCTGATAATAGAGTGGAACCATCAGTCTCCTAAGCCCATGCCAAAGAGATGTCAAGTCACGAGCCCAGATTGCGTCGATATGGCGTTCGCCTCTCACCATCTTCATTCTGAAATTTGAAGACTTTACTTTGCCTCCGAGGGCACCATCTTCCACCAACTCTTGCCGGACGCCTTGATGTGTCCCCACCGCCTCATAGGTCGCCTTTGTTATGATGAAAAAGCTGCCAAAAAAATACCCGGTCTTTACATTTGGATCGTTTACACGCAGTGGAGAAAATCTGGTGTGCAAAAAAGTTGCTAGCGCGGGCAGGGTGATCTTTGTCCAGAAATCTGGACAAACAAGATGGGGAACCGCAGTCAGCGCATCGAGATTCTGCGACTGCATATGTTGGACGGCCAGTGACATTGTGTTTGACGCGTGTTGTGTGTCAGCGTCAGTGAACATCAAGACTTCTCCTTCTGTCTCCAGGTAACCTTGATAACATGCCCAGTTCTTGCCTGCCCAGCCTTCGGGTTTTGGCGGCGCACTGACATAGATAACACGCGAATCTCTGTCTGAGTATTCCCGCATTATCTTCCCGGTCTTATCGCTTGAGGAGTCATCGATTGCGATTATCTGAAAGTTGGGATAGTCCTGGGCCAGTAAAGTGTCAAGGCACCTGCCAATATATTGCTCCTCATTTCTAGCCGGAAGAATGACGCTGACCTTGGGCGTCGCAGAAGAGGCTCTATTGATCGTCTCGAGTCGTGGAGCAAGTCTAAATGACTTGCTCATAAAGGCTAGAAAGTATACCCACAGGCCAAGGATTCCGCCCAGAATTATCGTAATCACCAAATTGGTGATGGTCAAGACCAGGTCCATCGCTCTGTAACCTAGCTCGAAATTCGATATTTATTCCACCGCTTTTGCAATCCTATCTAGAGCTTCTTCTGTGCCTTCGGCGATGTGTTTCTTTACCATGCCCGAGAACATGCCAAGAAAGCCAGCGAGCTTGATATCCCAGATTGCATCAATTCGCGTCATTTCACCGACTGGGGACAGGGTTACTTTCTTTGTGCCCTTCATCGGGCCTTCTGTTATGGTGATTTCGACGGACTTTTCTGGATCGAGAACTACAGTCTGTCTACACAGCGAATCCCTGAATGCTATCGTGACTTCACGCTCTATAGTATTGCCGGATTTCCTAATATTTTTCACAGTCTTGGTCCCGAGCCAGTATTTTGGCTCATTGTCAACATCAGAAACTATCTGCCAGACACGCGACACTGGCGCGGCAATTTCCCTTGATGCATTTATCGCGACCATGACTCGATACGGCATGCCTTAGGCTATATCCTTACCTTAACATTCTCACACGCCAACTCCGACTTCCCAGCTTGAACGAATGGAAGTGACTATGCTCACAAGGAGAGTATAGTAGATACAGTCGACAAAGAATCCAGGTGAGACTGGTACGCCCTAAGCACTTGCTTCTCTTGGAGGAACATTAGGATGACTATCCCTCCTGTGCTTCTCCATTCCTTCCACACTTTCAAAATTCTTTCGGCATACGTCACAGGTCTTTAATTTTCGCTTGTCGTACCCACGGCGCAAAAGATAATCAGCTAGATGTACAAAATAGACGCCAAGGCCCCACATCACATAACAGATACACGTTATCTCTTTAATAGATAATGCTACTTTTTTCAAGCTGATGAAATTGGGGATATGTCGTCAGACTGAAAAACCACGGGAGGCACAGACTTGGATTGAAATCAATTGATCAAAAGTTCTAGATGGTGGCTGGGGCTCTAGAATCTATGTCGTGGTTATCAGTTGACGCGCCAGAGCTACCGGTTTTCTTCCTGCCAAATTTTCACGGCTCTGGCCTTGCTGAAAATAAGGAATCGGTTGTGGCAGTAAAGGGCTCCGCCCATGCAGAGATAGCCTGCCAGATAAAACACGCCAAAACCCCAAATCTCAGAGTCGGGATTTGTTGCAGCAATATATCCAAAAGCACTGTCTGCGGCCGCGATTATCAAGATAGACGCAGACAACAAGACCCACGGAATAACCGTCAATCTGCCCTTTCGCAAAATGGAAAATGTCATTATAGCTGGCACAATTAGTGCAGCATCAAGACTAGGATACATAACGTTCACGATCAATTCAAGCAGATCATCAGAAAGAAGCGACGAGCTCAGAACCGTTATTGGCACAAACAAACCAAATATTGCGGCTGTTGTCGCCACGACAATCACCAGGCCATGCGGCCTGGCAGATTTGTTAAAGAATCTGTATGTCGCAAATAAGTGGTAGCCAAACGGCCCGTACCCGGCTAGCCAGAGCGCGTCTGCCATAGAAGGATATGGCACTTCATCGTCCACGCCAACTTCATAGTAGGTCTGGATAAGTTCAGCCGCAAACCAGAGCCCCAAGCCAATGGCAAAAGCGGCATATGTCTTTCCATGAAGCCCACCCAACTTTTGTCGGTAGACTATCGCGATGGACAATATCAGCGCAGCCCCTGCAGCGGCATTAATTGAGAAATCAGAGAAGACCAAAAGCAATGGCTTGTCTTCGAATATCGCTAAATCTGTCAATCCGAATGCCAGGGCGATACCTGCGATAAGAAGGATTATGTTTCTAAGAAAACTTTTGACACTGACAGTGTTCGCCTTTCTAACTCTTGCTTTTTTGTCCTCGTCTCCGAACAACTAACTCGTGACCCTAATGGAAAGGATTTTCTGGATTTTTTCTACGGGCGCAAGGTTTTCTTCGTCGCTTGCTAAAACAGGTCCTTGATCTCCGTAGCGTTGTTCATACATGACCCTGAACTGAGAGAATATTTCTTCCATGAAGACATTGGCTCCATCACCAAAGATTTTTTTCATTTCTTCGTCGAATTTTCGGATGTCAAACTCCTCTGGATTAGTGGTTACGCCTTGACTGTTTAGTTCCCAAAAAAGGGCGTGCATTGTAGGCTCTCCAAGTGAAGACAACACCTTGCCGGTGATAGTTGCAAGATCTCCGATGACCGTCACATGTCTATTGAGTGCGATCTTTGCTTTAGTTGTCTTGTTGTATTCAAAGCTACATACTAGCCAATATGAATCGTGAGAGATGGAATAAACGGTGAGACAGTGAGAATGGAAGCCAGATATCATTTAGCGACCCTGTCAGCATGCATGTTTGCGGTGTTAGGACTAATTATCCCCTTAAATCATCTTGTTGAGGGCGCCAGTGTAACTGCGCTTAACAAGAATTTCAAATCTCAAAGTACGTCCTCAAGCGATTGTGCTGGACAGCTTGGTAGTCTTCATTCGGACCATGGCTGCAAGTCCGATACAAAAGTTAGCAAAGTAGATCTGGACAGAAAGGGGCATAAAGTAAAGAAGTCAAAGAGCGGCGGCAGGTAGGGCGCTAGATTTGAGTGAGAACCAGCTCACCGGCACACGGCAGCCGTCGTCTACAAAGGGCAACAGGGGCAAAATAGAAATCATTGGAGATATCCTCGGGGTTTGTCTTGCCGGAAACGCCAAAAGAACTCATATAATGTACAGGGGGAACTTGAGTCATGACATGCTCAAGTCCTATACCGATGAGCTTGTGAACAAGGGACTGGTAGAGCTCGTAGGGGATAAGGGGCATTTCAAAACTACAGAGAAAGGTAAAGAGTTTCTGAGCCATTATGGAAAGATCAGAGAATTACTTGCGTCAGAAGTAGCAGTCCAGGCAAGGGTGATAGTGCGCGAGAATCCCATCGGAACAAGGCTAATGTCGCTAGGCATGAGTCGGGATTTCGTGAGGAAGGTCAAGATATCTGCAGACCAAGCACGGGACATAATGAAGGGAATGCTCTATTTGAACGAGCGGTACAAGGCAAAGGCCTAACCCTTTTTTTAAGTTAATTCGACTGCTAAACTTGATGTGCTGTAAAGCAAGGGAAAGTCCGGCCGTCGATATTTCGATAGACCTAATGTTGATTTTCAAATCGAAAGAAAAGTACTAATCAATGCACAAGTCTTGATCTTTTGGTAATCATAGTTAGTTGTTCTTGTCAGGCCTTACCGACAAGCTGGTGATCTTTTGGCACAAATACGAACACCTGAATCTAAAGATAGCCTTCGTACTCATATCGCTTCAGCTAATTCACCTTTACTGGCTGACTACCGATGTTGTAATCAAGCGGTTAATGCAGGACGAGAGTGCAGGCTTGTCACAGACAGGACTCTTGTTCTTGTTCTTTATCATAATAGACTACATCGAAATCCCGGGTCTAGTTGCAGGCTTGACTTACTATGGTCTGAGCTTATATAAGGACGCAAGAAAGCGATCAAAGAACTTTCTTTTCTTTACGCTGCTTGCTGTCCAGGTATTTCATATTTTTTGGATCACAGACGAGGTTGTGTATGAGACCTTCTTTGGATCTTCCGCTGCCGTGGAGCTCCCCTACCTTGCGGCCTGGGCAGCTATTCTTGTAGACTACCTTGAACTCCCCGTAATTGCAGACTTGTTCTATAGGACAATTGTGAAGGGCGAACGAAGGTAGAACCAGACTCAAAACAAAGATTGTATGCACTGTCATGGAATCAACGCGGCCATCTAAGTGACTGTTGCTTACCGGCGCACGAGTCGCCTTGGCCAGGGCGGCGGATGTCGCAATCACGCACTTTGGAAAATAATGCTAAGAGCTGCGCAAGAGAAACTCGATCAAATTTCATGTACATTGAATACTATGTCACCTGAATAGTATCCGCCGAGACAAAGGAAGAGATGCAGCAACTAATTAACGAAATACAAAAGCAACAGCAGGATGCTGTTGGGGCAGGCGATCCAGAAATTTACAGTTAGACTAGTCCACCCCCTCCCCTCTTGGTACTCCATGTCTTATTAGCACTGAATGTGCAGGCTTTGTGATGTCAACAATACAAGCGGAAGCATCTAAACCGCAAAAAAAGATGCAAGAATGCAATCGCTGCAAAGCAGCCGGATACCCCGGTCAGATGATAGCCTTTGAAAAGATGGGAGAAGATCCAGCCACGGGAAAGATAAAGTGGAAGCTCATTGACGAAAGCGGGGCGGAACATGAGCACAAGGCTGCAGCTA
>Ga0070698_100004868_pt1 | contig 14737 bp, 11 predicted proteins | sample KBSK1502metaG_FD_65477 | JGI IMG/M metagenome (GOLD analysis project Ga0070698, IMG submission 65477) | Corn, switchgrass and miscanthus rhizosphere microbial communities from Kellogg Biological Station, Michigan, USA - KBS K1-50-2 metaG | ecosystem: Host-associated > Plants > Roots >...
GAAACGATCACCAGGCTGAACTGTGAATGTGGGATAGAAACCCTGGATCTGACCGTTATATCTATTTTGCGGGAAGGTCAACAAAGCGGGCGCGCCGATCGAGCCATCTTCCAATTTGGGCGCATCCTGCTTGAGGACAAATCCTCTTGAGTCATTATCTGTGCCGGGACAGGGAAGGATGCCTGCGCCGCTTTTCCACTGTGCTGAACAAACATTAGCAACAAAGTCGTATCCGCTGCCAATTGGCGAATCACCCGCGACGTTAATTTCCACCCAGATGGGCATTGCCGCATCTGTGCCAATGCCAAACAATGCACCGTTGGGATCGCTCAGAATCCAATGGCCGCGGAATTTTCCAGCGGACGTGGGCGCGACCATATTGACAGTGAGATCAACCGTTGCACCCCGTGCAACATTCAACGGAATATTGATCGAAGTGGGCGCGCTCATTTGTTCACCGCTGTAAAAGAGAAATTTATATCCAGTTGTCCATGTACAGGTGCCTGCATTTTTCAAACGCCAGGTCTTGGTGAAAGCCGCTCCGGGTGAAAAAATGGTTCCATCCGGTACGGTGACATCCGCCACGAATGAAGCCTTGTCGCAACCGGATGGCACGACACTTGGCAGTGGTTGATTGAATGGTGTCGCGGTCGGCGTCAATGGTGGGAGCGCGGTAAGGGTGGAGGGGGGCGCAGGCGGTTGCGTCGGTCCGGTACGTACGATGCGCGGCGATCCCCAGACCGCGCGGTCCCCGCTGGCAAGCCCGGTAGAGAGCAGCATGAAAACGAATCTGACCTTTTGCCCTGTCAATGAACTGAGGTCAAGGTTGGCGCGATAGAAACGTTTATCGTGGGCTTCCTTCCATGACCATAATGTTTTTTGAACCCCGTTGGGTAATAGATAATCAACGCGGAACGTGACATAACAACCCGTCGCACCAAACTCACAGTTGACCAGGGTTTGTAGTTTATCGCCTGGTTGAATTTGGAATTCAGGATACGTTGCCTGAATGTATCCATTGTATTTATTTTGTGGAACGGTCAGCAAGCCTGGTGATGAATCAAAAGAGTCATCTTCAAGATGCGGGTTGTTCACTTGATAGGAATAGCCCCGACTGTCTCCGCTTGTACCAGGGAATGGCAAGGCGCCCGCGCTGCTTTTCCATTGTGCATAAGGGGCGTTGGCAACGAAATCATAGATGACCGCATTGATCTCAACGACATTAATATCCACCCAAAAAGGATCATTCGCCGAATCCCCGATACCGAATTGAACGCCAGAAGCGTTGCTAATTTTCCATAAGCCTTTATAGTGACCGCCGGTCATCGGAGCTGTTAGACCAACCGAAACATCCACCAGCTGTCCGGGCGGGATGTTAACGGGCAACCTCACGGAGAGCGGCGCTCCCATGGAATCCCCACCAGATAATACCAAGTTGTACGACGTGGTCCACGTGCACGTACCGCTGTTCATCAACCTCCAGGTCTTGGTAAATGCTGCACCTGGCGCGAACGATGAGCCGTCTGGAGCGGTTAGATCCGATACAAATTGTGCTGAATCGCAATAGGTTGCCGCCAGTGCTCGTGGCACTGATTGACCGATTAACAACCCCACTAATAAAACCATGCTAAGGAACTTCCGTCTGAACATAGGATCTCCTGCTGATTCGCATCTTCGCAACACATATGTTTCTTATTTGAGCGAATCTGCCCTGACACACCATCTCCATCATCGCGCAACTCTTCCTCCTGAAACCTGACAACTTCGATGCAATATTTGACAGGGATTTTCTATAAAGACAGATTGGTATCCCTCTATGTTCAGCTGCGCAATAACAACACTACTAGACCATCGCCGGCCCGTTTCACAAGCGTGCTATACTTTTGGTAATCACAGAGTGCCGCATAATTATCTAAACTTGAAGCAAATAATGAGATAAGTGGTAGATAAACTACACATTCAAAAGTTGAGGTATCCACATGACGAACGTTCTGATTCGTAACGGTACACTGATCGACGGTACAGGCAATACACCACTGGCTGATGCCGCGGTGCTCGTCAAGGAAAATCGGATCCATTCGGCGGGTCACATCAGCAGTATTAACCCGCCCGATGGTCAAACCATTGAGGTCGATGCAGGCGGCGGATACATCCTACCTGGTTTCATTGACACACATGTTCACGTCATGCTTGAGGGCGTGAATATCGCGCGCGATATTGTCACCCCATTCTCTATGCGCTTTTTCAATGCTGTAAATTATTTGAAGAATACGCTCAATGCAGGCATCACCAGTGTGCGCGATGCAGGCGGCGCAGATGCGGGAGTCAAACAGGCGGTTGAGAGCGGAGTGATATTGGGACCGCGATTGCAAATCAGCATCAGTGTTCTCACCATTACCGGCGGTCATGGTGATGGCTGGATGCGTTCAGGAATTGACTTTGATTTATTTCCGGCGTACCCTGGCTTTCCCGCCTGCCGCGTCGATGGCGTGGAGGATTGTCGTCGTAAAGTGCGTGAGGTGTTACGAGCCGGAGCCGATATTATTAAGATCTGTTCGACTGGTGGCGTACTCAGCCCTACAGACCACCCCGAGTTCACCCAGTTCTCACCTGAAGAGTTGGATGTAATCGTGCGCGAAGCAGCTTATCGAAGAGGGGTCAAGGTAATGGCACACGCGCAAGGCCTGGAAGGAATTAAAAACGCCATACGCGCCGGAGTCCACTCGATTGAGCATGGTATCTATCTCGATGATGAAGCAATTGACCTGATGCTCAAGCACGGCACATTCCTTGTGCCAACTTTACTGGCCCCGCTTGCGGTCCTAGAAGCGGGAGAGAAAGGTGGCATGCCTGAATATGGCGTCCGCAAGTCTCGTGAAGTTATTGAAATTCACAGCGAAAGTATCAGCCGTGCGCATAAGGCTGGAGTCAAAATTGCAATGGGAACGGATGCGGGCGTAATGCCGCATGGTACTAACTTAAGGGAACTCGGATTGATGGTCAATATTGGCATGAAGCCCATGGAAACGATCGTTGCCACCACGAAGATCGCGGCTGAGTGCCTGGGCTGGCAGGATCAGGTGGGAACCATTGAGGCCGGGAAACTTGCTGATATAGTCATCATAAAGACGAATCCGCTACAGGATATCCGTTCCCTGGAAAATGTTGACAATGTCGCGTTTGTCATGAAAGATGGCCAGGTTGTGAAAGACCATCGGGGCAAAGTGAACTAAAAGTTTCTATTGAGCTATATATGAAGCTGTGACTATGAAAACATCTGCCGCCGACTTTATTAACAAATCGGCGGCAGTGTTCATGATTCTGCGTGATGTTTTAGTTAGGGCACAACCTTGAAGTCCGTTGTCAGGATGTTGATACCAGTGGCGGCATCCCAGGTGTTGTTGTTCGCGAATCTCACAGAGTAGGCTGGGTTACCTCGTAGGGAGGTATACGCGTCCGGAAGCCAGAGACCCAGTTTATAAGTTCCGGGTGCCACATTTGCGGGCAGATTGACGCTGATGGTAAACGTCTTTTCTTCTCCGGGGGCCCAGCGGCGAGGATCAATGCCTGTGACTGGGATTTCATAACGACCTCCCGGTCCCTGCAGTACAACGAACAGCGGGCGCGGATTGAACATGGCTGCAAAACCATCATTGCTGAGGCGTATGTTAAGACTCAACCCGCCTCCTGGTTTTAGGCTGGATGGGATGAACGCCTCCTTCAATGTCAGTCGATAGCCCAGGCTGCGGCGGATGGTGTTCATACAACCGCCTGAGGTCCAGCCGTTCAGTACTTCGGGGCGGTAACCATTGTTGATAAAGGACCAGTGAAGCATGTCCATTTCCAGAAGTGTGTTTGGGCAGTCGGTACGCGGTGGGTTGTACTGGCAGGTCTCACCGCCAACAGGTGTGAACTGGCTTTCCTGGGCAATGAAGTCCTTCCAGCAGGATATTTCATCCTTACCATCACAGTATGTGGATGTATGTTTTGGCAGTTGTGATGAGGTGGACTTATAGGTGCCGCCATCATCCTGGTCGCGCAGGAAACAGTCATTGTGATGACCCACGCGGCTGCGATCCGTACCGGTAAAGGCTTCCTGTGATGTCAGCGGCCCCTGGAAGAATATTTCCTTGTAGCGCGGGTACCTGAGTTGAAGCATACGGTCCGCAGGCATGGCATCCAGGAGGGCATCTACGATCGCTTTTCGATAGGTGAGCGGATGCAGATACTTTGAACTGTGCCACTCACCCCAATGACCCACGAAACCAACCTGCACCACCGCGATCACATCCGCATTGGCTCTAAGAATTGGTTTCAAGGTCTCGATATGTTGCAGGACCAGCTGAATGGGCGCGTCTGGGTTGGCTTGATTCGGATCAGTAGTTGAGCCGGGGCCGGGGTTGTAGACGAAGCGGATGACCAGCTTGAGGCCTCTGCTCCTGGCGGTGGTGAACGCAGCTGTAATGTTATTTAGCGCAGTCTGATCCAGCGACCGATCGCGATAGTTATCCAGCCTGAAGTAGATCCAGACCAGTGTATCGGTGGGCTGTAGCGCGCGGATCTTGTTTGTATCCAGCGGCTGGTCCGGGAAGATAGAGGACTGCTTCATAAAGCCCCGTTCCGGGTTGGCGATATCTTCAGTCGAGGCGTTATAGACCACTTTGACGCTACCAGCCGGGGCCGTGACTGTTGGCGGTTGCGGTGTAGTGGAGGTCGGCTGGGCTGTTGCCGTCTTGATAGCGGGGGGCGTGACGGTGGCGGTCATCGCCTGGGAAGTGACGGATATGGAAGTTGCGGAGGGTGCCTGAGGTGTGGCTGACGCTCCAATAATGGAGGTTGGCGAAGCAACTGGCAGCGGCGTGGACGTTGAGGCGGGTGCGCCCGTCGCAGGTCCGATATAGGTGAGGCGCCGTGATTCGAAGGCATCCAGGAAGAAGATCCCGCTGGTTCCAGTATCTATCCCCGTCACTGCGCCGAGGCGAACACGATCAATGCGCCGCGTGTCGTTATCCACCGCGGTCAGGTCAAATTTTTGGGTGCCGTCTATCCATAAAGTTAGGCCACCATTGTTGGCTGCTGCGGTTTTGGCACGCCAATCCACTTCAATGGCATGGGGCGCATCGCTGATCGGGAACCAGTTGGTACTGACCCAGGCGCCGCTGTCATTCAATACCGAGCCTCTTACCACATAGGTATTCGAAGAGATGGCAAATTCCACACGCATCACAGCCGTGTTTGTGCCCACAAAACCGTTGAAGATGTTGAAGGCCTCTCCGTTGCCCATTACCATTGAGTTCGGGTCAAAGTGGAAGCGTGCACGGTAACGCAGCTCGGCGTTTGGACGGTCATCCGCCACATAAAGGGAATTGGCATCGTCAACGACAGCCTGTAATCCGAGGCCGCCTACCAAAGCTGCCAGGGGGTTTGAGCTGAGATCGCCGCCGTCATTTGAATTGCCTGTCCAGGCTGCGAAATTACCCGAATCGAAATTGTCTACAGAGATCACATCCCCTGCGCCCGACGGCGGTTGTGGTACAAAAGTCTGCGTAGGCGCGGCAGTGGAGCCTACAGTTGGCACTACAGCAGTGGCAGACGGAGTCAGAATCGTACCAGATACCTGAGTGACGGTGGGTGACGAGGCCGGAACACCTGTTGATGTTGGAACTGTAGTGGGCGATGAAACCGGAATACCCGTCGACGTTGGGCCTGCGGTCGGCGAAGAGGCGGGAACTCCTGTGGAAGTTGGTCCAACTGCAGTTGGCGAAGACGCTGGAACACCCGTTGAAGTTGGTCCTGTGGTCGGCGATGATGCCGGGACGCTTGTAAACGTGGAAGCCACGGTGGGCGGCAGCGGCGTGAAAGTTTTTGTTGCAGTTGGGGCAACGGTGGCTGTGCGCGTCGCGGTTGGAGCAGGTGGCTGTGTACGGGTGGGTGTTGGGTTTGTGCCTGTGGCGCCCACGCAGTTACCGGTTCCCGAATCAGTGAAGGTCTGCCCGGCGATGGGGACGAACTGCCAATCATAGCTGGTGGCATGCAGGGTTAACTTCAGCACACCAAAAGTAGTATTGTTGCGCACCTGGCTATTCGGCTGGATGGTGGGGAAGGGATATAAGCCTGCTCCACCGGTGCCCACAATAAACTCGCGGATACCGCGGTTTGGGTCCGCTTGAGCACTGGGGTTTTGCGGCGCAAAGCGTTCGTAGGTGTGATCGTGACCGTTCAATATCACGTCTGCGCCATTATCATAAAGCGCCTGCCAAAAGGGTACGCTACGAGTGCTGTTACCGTGGTTGCCAGAGCTAAAGCGCGGGTGATGCCAATAAGCCAGTGTACAGACATTCTTGTTGGCGGCCAGGTCCGCTTTTAGCCATTGTTCCTGGGCTGAACCGGCAGCATATCCAGATTCGCTGTTGAGCGAAATGATGTGCCAGGCGCCCAGATTGTAGGAGTAGTAGCCTTTGCCAGGGTCACCAGCCACCGCGCCAAAGTAGTTGTAATAGCCGGAAGCGTTGGCGGTATGGTAGTCGTGGTTACCAGGGGCAGGGCGTGTGCGGTCCTTGTGGCGTCCCCAAGTGGGACCGTAGCAATTGGCAAATTCAGTGGGTGCGCCATCCGGGTAGACGTTATCTCCCAGGGTAAAAACGGTGCCGGCGATATTGTCAAGAAGCTTCGCAGTTGCCTCATCATTATTACCACTGCAACCAGCGATGTCACCTGCGCCCACGAAAACCGGGTCAGACGATTGAGCCTGGGCGGTCTGAGGGGCAGGGTACGAACTTCCCACCACCAGACCACTCAGCATTACGAGCACGAAAAAGAAATTTTTGATCATTGTTTACCTCATTCATCCGTGTAGTTAGTGAATTCTCTTGCAGTGCTATTGGAGCTTCAGAGCTGGCAGATCGTCACCTACCGGCTGTCTCTCTTTCTTCTCCGAAGAGAGTGTGGGCACATACATATCTGCGCCCCATCCACATGATGTTATTCTGGAGCGCTGTCTTCAACCACCTTTGGTTACAAAGATCCGTTTGCAAAAACGTTAAATTCAACCTGCCTGACAAATCAGTAAGTGGATTTACGGGTGGCGATTTAAATGTCGATTTTTGGGCATATCCCTGAAGTTTAAAAAACTGGGATGTATAGACTTAAATTATTTCCCCATTTAAACTGAATCACACACACCCAACTCCAAGCTGCAAGCGAAAATCTCTGCAAAAATATATGGAATTGTGATTGTATTTGTTCCAAAAAACAGTAAGATAGAAGCAAGTCTCCTGAACCGGCCTGTCAGAAGAGAAAAGTCTATAAGAAAAGCATTTTCATCAAGGAGGAATTACCCATGAAACGATCTTTATGCCTTTGCCTGTTGGTGCCAATATTGATAACAGCTTGCGGAAACATTGCGATAGTGGAGCTCACTTCCACCTCCGCCCCCACCGATACACCTGCACCGACCCTCACCCCTTTGCCAACGGATACAGCCACGCCGCTTCCAAGCGCCACGCCAGATATCACCGCGACTGCCGCAGCAAAAGCGACCGAGTCGGCGGATGCGATCCTGGCTGAACTTGATAACCTTCTGGCAGACACAGAGATCCCTTATAAAGAGGGCCATCTGGCCTGGCAACAAACGGAGCCGCTTACTATTAAATTGACTGGGCCCGATGATCAGTTGCTGCCAGTGGATGATGAATTGACTGCCGGTAATTTCATTTTGAAATCAGACGTTACCTGGACCGCCTCCGGGATCATTATTTGCGGCGCGGTATTCCGCTCTGAACCGGACCTTCAAATGGGCAAGCAATATCAATTTACCTTTCTGCGTCTGTCTGGTTTACCAGCCTGGACCATCAGTGTCTTCGAATTCGGGAACTACAAGAATTCGCCCACCGATGTCAAGTTCTCCGGCGCGCTTGATCAGGGTAATGCAGCAACCAATGAGTTTGTCCTCGTAGCTCAGGATGATCAATTCAATTTATATATCAACCAAAACCGTGAAGGCAGATTCTTTGACTACAGCAAACAACGCACGCAGGGCTCCTTTGGATTTCTCGGGCTTCAGGATTCAGGCGACGGCATCTGCGAGTTTGAAAATAGCTGGGTTTGGGCATTGGATTAAAGTGCCAAAGCCTGTACATACAGATGGACGGTGGCTCCCGCTTCCAGTCTTTTATTTGAGCGTAGGATATCCTTCTCTTAAATAAAGTATTTGAAGTTCAATTCTTCTGCACTACCTTCAGCAAAAAAGCTGGTGATTCGTGGTAAAATATTTTAGAACATTTTTTCTGCTTTCACACAAAGGAGTTGACATGGGCAAAAAGGTAATGGTCTTTGTTGGAACAAAGAAGGGTGGTTTTATTTTCAACAGCGATGAACATCGAAAGAACTGGCAGACCAGCGACATACACTTCAAGAGTTGGAATGTGATGCACATGCAGTTGGATCCTCGTGATCAGCGTCTGCACGCCGCCACCAGCCACTTCGTCTATGGTCCCACCACCCATTATTCAGATGACCTTGGCAAAACGTGGACACAGGCAAAGCAAGTGCCGATCCTCACGCGCCCGTCAAAATCCGGCCGTCCCTCTGGTACGGTGGATGAAGCGTTCCGTTCTGAGGCCGGAGATAGCGTGAAAGAGAAACCAGAGAAAATGATCAATGTCTGGAACATTACCCCTGGCCGGGCCAGCGAGCCAAACGTATTGTATGCCGGCGCGCAGCCTGCTTCATTTTTTATTTCCAAAGATCGCGGTGAAAGCTGGACGTTAAATGAAAGTCTGTTTGATCACCCGCAGCGCGGTGAATGGAACCCTGGCAATGGAGGCTTGTGCCTGCATACCATTCTGCTGGATCCAACGAATCCAGATCGGATGTATATCGCGGTCTCAGCCGCAGGCTGTTACCGCACCGACGACGGCGGGCAGACCTGGGCACCATTCAACAAGAATGTGCGCGCAGACTTTATGGGGAACAAGTTCCCTGAGTTCGGTCAGTGTGTGCATAAAATGACCATGCATCCTTCAAATCCAAACATAATTTATCAACAGAATCATTGCGGCGTGTATCGCAGTGACAACGCCGGCGAAGATTGGATCGACATTGGTGAAGGCAGATTACCTGCGCGCTTTGGTTTCCCCATCGCAGTCCACCCCACCAAACCACACACCATCTATATCGTGCTTGAAGAAAGCGATGAATACCGCATGAGTGTGGACGGAAGGTTTTCCGTTTGGCGCAGCCCGGACGCCGGCAATTCATGGGAGCGCCTTAACAAAGGCTTGCCTGAGAAGGCGCACCTGGTTGTCCTGCGCGAAGCCATGGCAACGGATACCTTTGAAGATGCAGGCATCTATATTGGCTCTAATACGGGTCAATTGTTTTACAGCCGCGACTCAGGGGATAGCTGGGAATTGATGGCAGATTTCCTCCCACCCATCCAGTCGGTGGAAGCGGCAGTCATAGAAGAATAAGCAAATATAAAACAAATATTCAAAGACGAAGGATGGCATCCTTCGTCTTTTGCTTTAAACACGATACAGGTGAAATGTAAAAAGGTTGATTTAGCTAGGCAGTAGGAGGCTGACTATATGGGGATCTAGGGTCAGATAGCTACAAGAAATCCCTGTGTAACCTTCTAGGTGTAACCTTCTAAATTTTTTGATGTCATGTACTAACAAATCTGCAAACAGAAATATGGAATTTACTAACCCGATCAAAAGGAAATAGAAAATGAAGAAATTTTTCTCTCTGTTGATAGCAATTGTTATACTGGTTTCTGCCTTTTCATTCAGTGCAAGCAAGGCTCAGGCTGCCGGACTTATCACTCTTATAGATGGACGGTTTGTCTGGGGCAAAGGGGTTGTGTTTGTTTTTGAAGCGTCTGGTTATAAAAATAAAGACCTGAAAGGCGCAAGCATTTTTGCCGGCTCAAACGATCATAACTTATCCTGCTCATCCAACAAGGAGGAAGGAACAGTTGTATGTGTGGCAACTGCCGGGCTCACGCAATATGCGGGCGAAACAGGTGTGATCTATCTGGCAGGGCAGATTTTTTATATCACTATTCCAGATAGAGGGGTGCAACAGGATCATTCCGGCACAGATGATGAACAGTGCACGGAACTTATGGAAGAGGAAGATCTCTGCACAGATCCCGGTGACCCAGGCGGTCCAGGTGACCCGGGTGACCCGGGCGATCCGGGCGATCCAGGCGATCCGGGCGATCCAGGCGATCCGGGTGACCCAGGCGATCCAGGCGATCCGGGTGACCCAGGCAACCCCGGTGATCCTCCGCCGGCCTGTACCCCTCCCAATGTTTTAGGGGCCAATGTCCAGTTTATAGATGGTGAGGATGTCACTACTACGCAATTTGTTTCTGGTGACACTTTGACAGAGGTGAATAACAATGCCTCATCGATGTTGTTTGGTCCCCAAGGTTGGGAAGACTTCCAAATTGTAGGCCCCGTTGAGTGTGGATAATAATAAAGATCTATATTGAAGGACGTCACTCACCCCGGTTAAGTCGATATCGGGGTGAGCTTGTTTTTAGGCCAAATGGATTTCTCTCTCATCAAAATGGTTTGAAAACCATCAACCACAACACTATGGCGGGGATGACATAGCCGGTCACGACCAGTCCAGTCAGGCTGGTCTTGTTGAGCAACGCGGCCACCTCCTCCGGACTGGAGGGCGGTTCAGCGGGCAATTCCTTTGACCCCTGTCTATATGGCAACCCAACCAAACGACGCAGTTGTTTATAGCTTGTCTCATTGAATATAACCATATAGACAAAGACAAACAGCATTAGCACAATCGAGGCCCATATATAGCCTTTATTCCAGATATGGATCAAGAACGGGAGGATGAGTCCTGTCAGCCCCATAATCAGGAACGACACAGCCATGATGATCATGGTCGACAAGGACAGATCCAGCATGGCGCGCATGCGGGCAAAATCAGTTTCCTTGCGTATCTTGAATGCCATGGCAGCCGACGTGCCGTGAGCCATGAAAAACGCAAGGGCAGAGAGAATATGTAGGAATATTAACCAGCGGATCAACACAGCAGTGGTCATGGGAAACTCCTTTCCTATCTGATAAAGTCATTTTACGTCAAGGAAAATCTAAATACAAGTAGCCGCCAACAATTTACTTGCGCAACGTGATGGCTGTCCAAATGGCCCCGAACATATCCACACTGCCGATCAATGCCAGTATAGGATTCGCTTGCAGGAACAGGACAATACCCAACATCCCAATAAAGAAAATGATCCGTTCAGTGACGGAAATACGAAAGAATCCAATTTGATTTGTACGGCCACAATAAAAATAAAGCAGGCCTGCACAAAAGGCGAACAAGCCGAGAACACGTATCCAAATATCATTCGTTGGAGGGAAACCAAAAACGCCAAGCATAAGGTTTGGGATAAATAACAAAGACAATCCCATTCCCAGCATGTAGAAGCTGTAATAAAAGATGCTTTTGGCGGTTGAAGTCATGATAGGAGTTTTATCGACTTGCCGATTTCAAAGGAGGCGGAACTGTCTTTGCAGCTTCTATGATTCCCTGCGCCACGATCCCGGCGGCTACATAGGGATCGATCTCTTTGAGAGTTGTAGAGTGATATTGAAAAAGGACGGAGCAAAGCACCACGCCTGCCCTTGCTGCATCTAGATCGTTGAATCCATATTTTTTCATCAATCCATTATATTGATCCTGTAATTCCTTTTGAATATAAGACATCTCTACTTGCGGTTTGTGCTTATCACCATCAGCCAAAGCGGCCAGGATCAAGTGTCCCATTGGGATGTCCGCTTTTTGAAAATTTAATTGCTCAAAGAGATTCATCAGACTTTCCCACTCCTTATTCACTTCATCGGACTTGATCGTAGTGCCAGGTGGAAGATCATCCTTGACGTGGAATGCTCTATACAGGCTTGTTCCAGTAAGCCAGGCAGCGGCGGATAGGATGGTCCCAACATGGACACTGCCATTGCGGGTGGCTAGTTTATTCCGCAATATTGGAATAAATTCTATGGCAGCAGCTCGCCCCTTTTTTAGTTTTTCGAGTGGGTCAGATTGTGACATTAGTTCACTCCTCACATCATGTCATCCTAAGCGAATCGACACTGCTACCATTTACAGGTACCGATAAAAATTTTTCGCCACTTGCAGTGACTCAGGGTGACTTCCTAAAGTCTCATCATTTTATACTTCACGTGACGCAGAGTCAAACCCATTTCGAAGTTATGCATCCATATAGCTTCGGAATCGGAGTAGTTGTCGGGATGCATACTGGCAATCGGTTTGCCTTTGAAGGCTACTGCAGAAATCTACTATCTTTTTACCTCCCAACGGATATTATAGTTAGAGAATTCTCTTGAAAGATCGATGTATGGAAGATCGAGATGTATGGAAGATCGGATTGCAGTCTCCCGCTTAAAACAAGGTGACCTTACCGGCCTCGAAAGTCTTGTAAGCCGGTATCAGGTACAGGCTGTGCACGCCGCGTATTTAGTTGTCAACGATCGCGCCCTGGCAGAGGATGTGGCCCAGACTGCCTTCGTAAAGGTCGCGGAACGCATCCATCAATTTGACGAGGAACGTCCCTTCGCACCCTGGTTCTTTCGCATCGTGATGAATGATGCGCTCAAACTTGCCAGAAGGCAGAGCCGCAGCATTTCACTGGATGATCAACTGGATGAATCCACTTTACAACTGGCGAAATGGATCACTGACCCAGGCTTGCAGCCAGAGCAACTGGTGGAGCAAAAGGAAATACGCCAGATCATCCTAAAAGCCATTTACATTCTTCCTCCTGAGCAGCGAACAGTCATTGTGATGCGTTATTTCCTCGATATGAGCGAGGCAGATATGTCTACGAAATTGGCTCGTCCGCTCAGCACCATCAAATGGTGGTTGAGGGATGCGCGTAAATCCCTGCGTAACCTGATGAATACTTCAAGATAGGAGTCATTTATGGACAAGAAAAAAATCCAGTCCGTTTTGCAAGCGGTGTTGGAGCAGGAAATCCCTGCATCCCAGATCAAGCTTTGGTCGGCTGTCAAAGCCAGTGTTGAGGCTGGAAAACATTCGTTATTTCAACAAGGAGAAAAAATGAATACAGCAGCACCACGACGCGTACCACGCGCCGCGTTGGTCACCATGATGGCTACCGTTATAGTGGCATTTGCTTTTATCACCCCGGCGGGGCGTGCATTTGCACAGACCATCCTGCGTTTTTTTACGCGCACAGAGAGCGACTCGTTCTATATGCCGCCCTCGGATCTGACCTTTGAAGACACAACCCCGTTTCACTCTGAATGCGGTATATCGATACATCCAACCTGTTCTGTTGAGCAGGTCCGCAGCAAGGTCGATTTCGAAGTCAAAGAACTTGGAACTCTTCCCGAAGGAATGTATTTCGAGGGCGCCACTGGTGGTCCCGATTTCATCGAGCTTGCCTATCTGCATGAGGATAGAGATAGGCTTGGCGGTGAGTTGAGCGTGATCGTCGAGGCCACTGGCAGTCCCTCTGCCATTGGAACCGGTATCACTGCCCCAAGCGCTTATGTGGAACAAGTGCAAATTGGAAACCTGCCAGGTGAATATTACACGGGCGTCCTTTTCCAGGATGAGCAAGGTAACGTAACCTGGCAGCCGGATGATCCAATGGCAACGTTGCGCTGGGAGGATGGCGGCAGTACATACACCTTGTTTTACTATTCTCGTAGAAACCCACTGAGCAAGGAAGACCTGGTGAGGCTGGCAGAAAGTATGACAACCGAGCCCGTTGTCAAATAGCCAATGCAGAAACGAAACACAGTAGGGACGGCTGGACGAAGCCGCCCCTACTGTGTTTTTATTGCCGTATATAATTGATCCATGCCCAGATGCTCATACTGCGGCTGGATTGCATGGACATTATCGATGCTATCGCTGGCGGGATGCCTCATGGCACCGACAGACGCTCCGCGGGCTGCTGCATTCACTCCTTCAGCAACTGCCACGCAGACACCAGTCCCGACCACATTGACTGCTACGCAAACACCAACGTCTACGCCCATACCTTCCCAAACGTCCACACCCGAACCGCCCGGCTGTCAAAAGCCGCCGGAGGACTACACACGTGTCGAGATCAATGGCTGGACGATCAACCAGCGTACCGTTGCGATGCTGGCCCATGCGCAGGTACTTTATAACGGCGAACTGGAACTCACGGGGCATGCCATCACCCAGGGTAGTTACCATGACAACGGATCGTATTCGTTTGGTACGCATCTGGGCGGAGGCGCGGTCGACCTCTCAGTCATGCGTCGTGGGACCTACACCGTCCTGCGGGATGATGTGGAACCGCTGCTTCGTGCCCTGCGCGCGGCGGGTTTTGCCGCCTGGCTTCGTGAGTACGGTGAAGTATACACAGACTCGCCCATCCATATCCATGCCATCGCCATCGGCGACCGGGAGTTGTCAGAGGCTGCCGAGGAACAACTGACCGGTCCCTCCGGGTATTTCCGCGGATACAGCGGCTTGCCGGCCGGGGATGGACTTCCCACGCCGGATCGCTACGGGGGACCCATCCTCTGCCAGTGGATGATCGATCTGGGCTACCGGGATCTTCGTTAGCAACCATCTAATGCAAAGGCGACACGCAAAGCGCGTCGCCCTTTCAATTCCCAAATATCGAATTCCGTTTACATCTTCAACAGCCGATACTCACACGGTGCGGCGTCAGATC
>Ga0070698_100004869_pt1 | contig 14735 bp, 19 predicted proteins | sample KBSK1502metaG_FD_65477 | JGI IMG/M metagenome (GOLD analysis project Ga0070698, IMG submission 65477) | Corn, switchgrass and miscanthus rhizosphere microbial communities from Kellogg Biological Station, Michigan, USA - KBS K1-50-2 metaG | ecosystem: Host-associated > Plants > Roots >...
TGACCAGTCGGTGTCGATGTCGGCGAAACCAAACACGTCCTTGAATGAGCGAACGAAGCACTCCTCGTCGACCTTCATTGTCTCGGTAAGCGTGCCGTCGATGTCGAACATGACAAGGTGCATCGGGAGGCGGCCTAACGAGAACAAGATAAGCCAGCGACAGGGGCGGTCGCAAACATGATCGTGATTATTCGTTCGGGGGTCGCTGGCTTCATCGCTTGGTTAGGCCAATCAATATCGTCAACGGTCAAGCGAGATGTCAGTATGTACATCTACCCATTCACGGCCTTGCTCTTTGATGACACTCTTGGGAATGGGCGGCAGCTTTGCAGATTTTATGGTGTGAACACATGTATCAGTCACGAACTGGTTCGCGCGTGAGATGATCTTAACGCTCTCGACATCGCCATTCGCGCGAACACGGTAGATCAGTTTAAGCGTACCGGCGCCACGTAGCAGATCAAATCGAGACGCGAGCCGCGGTGCCAGAAGGTGGATGACAATGTCGTTCAGGCGGTCTTGGTATGCTAGCGTGGCGGAACCCGGAGCGGCAGCGTTCGCCGCCGTTGCCAGAGCAGACAGAGCACAAATTACTAAGGCCAAACAGGCTTGTAGACGGCGGTTCCGCATGGGCCTAACGAGAATAAGATGAGCGACCGCTGACGAAGACGAGGTTCGCTTGGGCATGTGAACTTTTACTCATGGAAAATAAATTTCGCGCCGGTCAGCGGTTCGCTCCATCGCATGGTTAGATGTATCACCGGCTACTGCCTTTCATGTAGTTCCACTTCCCATCTGATTTTCTGTCGAGAATCGGTCCCCACTCCGATCCAAGGACGTATAACCAATAGTCAGCGCCATTATCAACAACTTCATATCCCCACTCCCCAGCTCCAGCTGTCGGCTGCGGAATCCTGTGGAGAAAATCCGGACGAAGCTCGGCTAACTTAAACGGATATTTTCCGAACTTGGCTCGATAAGCGTCGACGGCATGACATACAATATCACCGCGCCGTTCGGACTCGACAACGCGCGCGTCCGACCATCTTTCACAGCCAATGAATGCGGCCGTCAACAGGATCCCTAGTGCGACTCGCACAGCCATACATCTAACGAGACAGAGATAAGCCACGGCAAGGTCTCGTGGCAAACACGCTGAAGTTATTTCGCAATGGGGCCGTTGGCTTCATCGATTGGTTAGATGGTACGCGTCGTTCACGCCCCGGTCTGAGAAGTAGCAGGAAGTTCTGGTGGCAAGGTCTTAAGCTCTCGCGCCGCTTGAAGGCCTTTCCAAAGGAAATAAATTGCGACGCCGTGCCAGATGATCGCGATAATACCAGATGGCGTGCGCCCAAGAATCATAAGGCCCAAGTATAACAATCCGTCCACAACATACAGGACGAGACCGACGATAAACGCTGAAATCTCGCCGTGACCGCTAAGATAGCCGAAACCGACAAACGCTGCGGCAATAACGATATCGATGGCCAACGAAAGATAGTAGAGCTGAGGAAAGATGCCGCCAACAATCACGTCAACCAGCTGCGTGAAACCCAAACCAAGTGCTAAGCGAATTGGAGCACCGCCGTAGTAGAGAAGCGTGTTCACCAGCGAAAGCCCTGCGATCCAGTAAAACCAGCGTGAGCCTGTGCGTGCTGTCCGCAGCAACGCATCACGCGACGAAACGTCGTACCATTTGTAAGGATCACCCATACGTATGCCTCACCATCTAACGAGAATAAGCTGAGCGACCGCTGGCGAGAACGAGCGCGGCAAGACCGGGGCACTGTTTCATAAAATAAGCGTTCGGATCGTGACGACCAGCGGTTGGCTCCAGCGCTTGGTTAGATCTTGGGCGTATCATCGGACTTCGGCGGTTCATCGCGCGATGAGAATAGTGCTTTGACAACCGCCGGCGCGCCTAGCAAGAGGTACACACCAAGCAGAAAGTAAAAGACCGTGTGCGTCATACAGGACCCGACGGTGTCGCTGTACGGTCTGAAATACTTAACGGAAATATCGAAAGCTTCGAGTGCAAACGCGAATGCATGAATAATTTGGAGCACGCCAATAACTCGGAGCGCCGTCACGAATAAGTCTTTAGCGTTCATTCGTACAAGATCTAACGAGACAAAGCTCAGCCGCCCGCGGTGACAGCGAGCTTTGCTACAAAGCTTAATGTTGAAGTCATGTGAAAGCTACTCATCGGAACGGCCAGCGGTTGGCTGGAGCGACTGGTTAGGTCTATTCGTTCGCTCCAGGCTTGAATCCCGTAAAATCACAATCGTGACGACGCAAAGCCATACCACTGCAACAGCGATTTCCCGGGCTCTCATCTCGGCAATTTCCCAGCGCCACAAAAGATCATCTGTTTGGCGCAGCCAACTCGGCTGGATAATGCGCACTGGCCACACCTCTTTGATTGTTCGAGTGTCGTTCTCCGCACCGCCAAGAAACGATCCGGAAAGTGACGCCGGGACAGGGGTCCAATAGTAGAGCAACACGTAAGCGAGGGCGGTAGCGGCAACCACTAACGCCAATGTGACCAGGCGTCGCGAATTGAGCTGTGCCATAGACCTAACGAGAAAGAGATAAGCCACGGCAGGGTGTCGTGGCAAACACGCTGAAGTTATTTCGCAATGGGGCCGTTGGCTTCATCGATTGGTTAGATGTTTGTTATTGCTCGTCAGCACTTCGGTTCCGCCGTGAACACTAGGTCTTCTACGGTCTTGATTTCCCCAAAATCCGAAATCTGTAGGTCAGCGGCAAAATGGTTGTGTTCCCATAACGACCCATGGAAAGCAGCGACTCGACAACCAGCTGCCTTCGCGGCGTTCGCTCCGTTTGCTGAGTCTTCAATAACAAGTGTGTCCGCAGGTTTGCACGCCAAGCGCCGACACGAAGTCAGATAGCATTCGGGATCGGGTTTGAATCGTCGAATGTCCTCGGCGGCAACGACCGAATCAAAACATTGCGTCAGGTTCGCAAGTGATAGAACTGCATCAACTCGTCGCTTTTCAGCACTGGTTGCAAGTCCGAGTGCGATTCCGGCGGCGCGTAGGATGGCAATTACACGAGTCACTCCAGGCATCAATCCTATTTGCGCGTAGTAGGCGATTTCTTTTTCAACGTCATACGATGCGATGAGCTGTTCGACCGTCTCACCCAAATTGTAATCTTTCTTCAGTTTCCCCCAAAATTGCGTAGAGCTCATCGAGCCCCGGCGCATTATTTGATCAGCAGTAAGAGACACTCCGTGGGTCGCAGCACAATCGGCTAGCAGCCTATATGCGCACTTGTGCGTGTCGATTAACACGCCATCCATATCGAAGACCACGGCCTTCATCTAACGAGAAAAAGATAAGCCACGCGAGGGTGTCGTAGCAAAGTCACTGAGGTTTTCTTGCAAATGGCGCGTTGGCTTCATCGTTTGGTTAGGTCTTGGGGCGGTCTTCTCCAAGCGATGAGGAGGATGATCACGCATAACACGCTGCCGACTATGGCAATGCCGCAACGTTCGGAAAGCGGCAGTACAACACCAATAGTATACGGCGACCACCACACAGAAGACAGCGAGGCACCAATAACGAGAACGATCAACAACAAACGAAGGCCGCTGCGCGGCGGGCGAACATCAGAAGCATTTCGAGCCAACTCGGACTTGGCCTTGCGAAGCAAAATAAAGTAAGCAGCGAAGCATATGAATGTGCAGATGGTCGCAATGTTTTGCCATGTATCCGAAATCCCAAGCGGCCGGGCGAAGACGTCAATCATCATGAGCACTACTGCCAGAACCAACACAATCTGCGGCTTCATAGATCTAACGAGACAAAGCTGAGCGACCGCTGCCGCCGTGCTCGGCTTTATTTGAAACTGTTTTGATCATCTGAAATGTGAACACGCGTCGGGCGGTGGTTCGCTCCAGCGCTTGGTTAGGTCTATTCGTTCTCAATCAAAAATGATTCGCTCGGGTGCCGCGCACTGGACGACTTTCTACTCGCCCTTAGTGCGCTGTACATCGAGAGATCCTTGCTCGCCGTATTTATCGGTCGGACCCAAAAACACTTCAACCTTTGTCCCGCTGATCACATGCACGCGGCGCGTGCTCAGTGAAGGCGCTTTGCTCTTCAAACAGGCACGAGCGGCCGAAACGATCGCCCGAAAGTCGGCATCTGATAACAGATAGTCTTTGCCGTCGAGCGCAGGATCGCCAGATCGAAGCGCGACCGGTGATGCTACGCCTGAAATCGCCAGCAACAGCACAAAGATGAGGGGAACTGCGCGTGCCATAGACCTAACGAGAACAAGCTGAGCGACCGCTGACGATAGCGAGCCATGCTTGTGGTCTGTGGTCAGTAGTCACGGTGTCTTGGGTTTTCACGCGGTCTGCGGTTCGCTCCAGCGCTTGGTTAGGTCTTTGCGCGTGGCTCATCGATCAAATCATCATCGTACGGGCATTCACAGTAAAGTGCCTGGCCGCCGCACTGCGGACAACGCTCAACATCGCAACCAAAGATGTGAAACTCGCCTTTGACAACGCCGCAGTCGTGACACGGCTCGCCGCGACCTGCACCCCAGTCCTCTTCCTCCTCGCCGTAGCGAATGCGCGCCAAAACTTTGCCGCCAATCCGAAATGCTGTCGGGATTCCCTCTTCTGTCACGGGGACGTCCATAGACCTAACGAGACAAAGATAAGCCACGGCAGGGTGCCGCGGCAAACACGCTGAAGTTATTTCGCCGGGGGGCCGTTGGCTTCATCGATTGGTTAGGTCTGTTGACGCTGCTGCACAAAAAGCGTCGGTGTGCGCTCGCACGCGAACAGCTCCCCATAAGTAAATTTCCCATCAGGCAACTGTGCATAAGGAACAAACATATCCACAGCATCTCCATCCTCGCGCTCCAAGGCTAGTTGAATCGCATCGCTCTTGTCGACTTGCCCCGGCGGGACGACGCGAACGTCGAAGCAAATGCCAGCAGCGCGGATCTTTTTTTCTGACGCTTGGTCACGAAACTCGCTGGTCATGATGTGGATAAGCTCTTGAGACTTCGGGTGGTCTGAGGAGCCTTTGGCGCCCACGCTGATGTGTCGTCCGTCTGGCGTAATCGAGCAACCGAACGGGTAGAACTCGCCCTGCTCCGCGAGCATGCGCTCGGCAAACGGAAGCAGATCGTTCAATAGAGCATCAAGATCGGGATGACGCGGCACCGTGCTAGACCTAACTGGTGGATAGGCCGACAATAAAGTCGGATATTCCGGATATTAGCCAGCAAGTCCGACTTTCTCTCAAATTTGAGAGGTTCTGGCGAACAGCAATCTTTCGCCTTTCCTGAGCGGCAGTCGACTCGCCAGACTGCGCCCATGGATTACCAGATTCGCAGCGCGGAGACGAACACAGTTGAGTCAAAACCCCCGCCCCGTCTTCTCGATCAGGTTCGAGCAGTAATCCGGACCAAACATTATTCACCAAAGACTGAAGAAGCATATGTCCGCTGGACTCGACAATTTATTCTCTTTCACAGGAAGCGCCATCCGATCGAGATGGGAGAAACTGAACTCGGCCAGTTCCTACAGCATCTCGCTCTGAACAAGGGTGTCGCTGCAAGTACACAAAATCAAGCATTGAACGCTCTGCTCTTTCTTTACGGCAGCGTTTTGAAGAAACCACTTGGAAAGCTGCCCAACGTTTTTCGAGCAAAGCGGCCAAAGCGATTGCCGACCGTGCTAAGACAAAATGAGGTTCAATGCCTTTTCGCCGCGATGAAGGGACAATACAGTCTGATGACACGGCTGCTTTACGGAGCGGGACTGCGGCTAACCGAATGCACCAACTTGCGCATCAAAGATGTCGATTTCAGCGCAAATCAGATTCTCGTCCGTGACGGCAAGGGATTCAAAGACCACGTGACCATGCTACCCGAAGCGATAAGAGACGAACTCAGCGCACATATTGAACGATTGAAAAAGTTTCATCAAAAGGAAATAGAAGCCGGTAAAGGCCGAGCCATTCTTACGTATGCGCTCGCGCGCAAGTATCCGAATTTATCAAAGTCGCTGCAATGGCAGTACGTTTTCCCTACCGGAAAACTCGTTTGGGATGAAGAAGCAAAGGTCTGGCGTCGCCACCACGTTTTTGATGACACGCTTCAGCGCGCAGTAAGCGCAGCCGGGCAATTGGCCGGGATCGAAAAGCCTGTTTCTTGCCACATGCTGCGCCATTCCTTTGCGACACACCTGTTGGAGCAAGGCTGCGATATTCGAACCGTCCAGCAACTAATGGGACACAAACATGTCGAAACCACGATGATCTACACGCACGTTCTTAAGAGGCCCGGATTAGGAGTCAAAAGCCCGCTGGATCGAGTTGGATCCGTTCAATAACCTTTCTGACCAATTTGTACCGAAGTCTGGCGCGTCTCTGTTATCTACCAGGGGGGAGCGGCAGGCCCTCACCGATTGACAGCATATCGAGGAGCATGACAACGAACGAACCGGAACAACTGATCACAAAGGAAGAACTCGCTAAGCGGTTGAGTATGACGCCCGCCGGCATCAAGAATTTGGTTTACCAGCACGCTATCCCGGTTCTGCGACTAGGACATCGCACCATCCGTTTTCGATGGAGCGAAGTGGAAGCAGCGATCGAGCGATATCGTCAAGCCGAAATCAGCTGATCTGATGCCTTTGCCTGCGGCGCGGCGGAAAAGTCAATTACGTTCGCGATGTCTGCCAAATGCACTTCTTTTGCTAAAAGTTCTTGATTGTCTTCGTCACCGAACTTTTCCGCTTCGGCGAGGCTAGCAAAACCTTTTCGCAGCTCGCGCGTGTGGATCTGGGGCGACGAACGCCAAACGACGTAATAAAGCTTCGAAGCGATGTTGTGTTTTAGCCCGCGCTGTTCCAACAAGGATCGCCAAGTCGGGATGTGGTAGCGATCATCTGGCGGCCGCGACAGCCCCGGCATCTTGAACCAATGATACGCCCTCCCATGACTGCCGAGGCAAAAATGGCGCTCGAAGTTTGTGATACCTACGATCCAGTTGCCCTCTGCGATGTTCTCGACCCTACGAAACCACCAATAGGATTCCGGCTTGAATGCGAATATGTTCAATGTTTCCGGTCGCGAGAATGGTGCAATCTGCCAATAGGCTGCGGCATCCTCGTCGCTTACACCGAAGTTCAGATAATGTTTAGCTGTAATGCTTAGTGATTCGTGTCCCATATCCCACATGAGCCTGTTCGGGTCGTTAAAGTAGGCGCAATGGTAAGTGGCATAGCTATGCCGCAACGCATTCCTTTTCCGTAAAATTCCCGCGCGCTTACAGGCTTTGGTCAGGCCTCTGTTATAGTCCGTGACGACGCGACTGTTTGGCTTTGCGAATGGCAAGAGCCACGCCGCGAGATTGGTTCGAATCTTTATCGGCCGCCGGTCGCGATCCTTGGCCACCGCGGCCGGAATATTGACCACACCGTAATAGTTCCCAAGTTTGTCCTGCTTCGGTTTGTTCCACAGATGGACATCGCTCCAATTGAGCTTAACAACCTCCTCCTTTCTGAGGCCGGCAAAGAGTTGCAATGCTGCTCCTGGAAGAATGTTCGATGTGCAAGCTGCTAGTAATTTCGCCGCCTCGTTTGGCTCGAAGTATTCAATCGGTTTCCGAACTATCTTTCTTGGATCGATTTTTTTGACAACATTCTCGCTGATGTAACCGCGCTTCTTGGCGTAGTTGAATGCAGTGCTGATGAGCTCGCGATTATTATTCCAGGTGCAGGGGGACGAACTTAGAAGCCCGTCGAGAAATTCTCTGATGTCTGTGTCCGAAAAATCGGACACCAATTTTAGGCCGCGCTTTTCGGCGAATTCCGCAAGCCGCCTTCCACCCAGTTTAATGAAGCTGACGCGAATCGCTGAACAACCGGCCGAACGTTTGCTTTCAGCTAATTCCGCGAAGAGTTGGTCGATTGCACAGCTGCGCGCGCGCTGTTGATGAAACGCGAGCCGGCAAGCAATAGCCTCTACCAAACCCTCGCCATATTGTTCAAGTTCCCTTTCGCCTCGCCGTGCAACGGCCGCTAGCTCCGCAGAGATTGCTGCCTCAGTCCCATGCCGCCCGGCTTGAGTGTTTCGAACGTGTGCCCATCTTTTGCTTTCGCGGTGGGATTCGAAGAATCTCTTTTTCCCAGTGGAGCGCTCGATGCCCACATATTTCAACCTCGGCCGTCCCCGACTTCGATATGGCCGAATGTAAAACGGATCCTTCATGCGGCCTCCCGAAGGCGATTCGAAAAGTGGTAACGGTTACCACTTTTTAGCTGCCGAACGCCCTTTTTTGGCTGCTTTCTCAGGCGTATTCCGACGAATAAATATTTCACGCAAACATCTCCAATCGAGTCATTTGAGAGTAGAAAATGCCGGTTTTCACGCCTTGGAGTTCCAAAGACCATCCACTTGAATCTCTAGAGGGAGTTGAAGGCCCGTTACCGTTTTGTTACCGTTTTTAGCGCACGGAAAGAGCTCGGGTCGGGAAAAAGTCATTTGTTAGGCCAATCTCATTAGGCGGTGATTTTGAATTCTTTGATCAATCGAAGAAGGTCAGCGACGACCCACCGCCGCGATTTACCGATTTTGACCGAAGGCAGTCGCGGCCGCGGGCCCCGCGACCAATTCGTTAATGTCCGCCGCGTTATTTTCAGTACGGCGGCCGTTTCCCGCGCATTGAGCAAAGCCTGCTCCGCCGGGAACAGCCCGATTTCAGGACTAGTCCGCTTCTCTCGTTGTTTCCGGCCCTTGCCCATCTTTTCGCAAGGGGCTTACCACAAAATCAGCGTTCAAATCGCACAATGTCATTTCGCATCAATGCAAAATGAACCGCTGTGTTATGAACGGCGCACGTAGCAGGCAGATCCTTGGCCGCGCTTGCGTTGCAAAAACGGCGTGTCTAATTCGCGAAGCATGTTACGCAGGACTGGTATCGTGACGCTGCTCTCTGGCGCGACGATCTCTTTTATTTCTTCCGCCGTGTGCATCGCTTGCCCAGGCGGTTTCAACCATTGAAGCCCACCTCTGTATACGAGTATTTCGTGTCTTAGCTTCTCCCGAGACCGGGCGTATTGCTTCCAATCGGCAACAGCAATCGCTATGTCAGAAGCGTTCCCGTCGAACACCATCTTAATCAGCTCCGCAGCGTCCGAACCTTTCCGAAGACGCCGCACCGATTCTAAGAGATGTTTCTTTTGAGAGTCAGTAAGCTCGTTCAAGCTAGAGATCGTGAACCAGGCTTTACAGCCGTGGTCCGAGTTCCGAAGACGCCGCGGGATGGGTCTGCCCCACAGCTTGTTTTGCCGCTCTTCCTCTTCTTCGGAAATCTCCCATAATGGAATCAATTTATCGTGTTCTTCCAAAATCTGATTGCATCTTGCAAGGTCACCTTTTTGAAGGGCTCTGAACGCTCGATTACTCAGAGATCGCGCTTTCGCATTAATGAAGTCCATTTTTTTCTGCCATTCTTCGCGCAGATTCTTTCGTGGCAGCGCTCTCCCGTCTGCTCGGCCAGAATCGTTTCTCATTTACGCGCGCGCATCTGCACAACGTTCAGCGCCGCGGCTGGCGGAACGATCGAGAACCAGAGAGCCGCGTCCTTTTCGTCGGCCAGCTCGCGGTAATCGCGAAATAGCGTGGCCGGCGAGTTTCCCATTTCGAGCGCAACGCGGGCCGCGTCGCTGCATTGTGGCAGACGATAAGTCGCGTAGCTGTGCCTCAGAACATTGTTAGGCCACTGGACGCCGGCATCCTTTACCTGCGCGATCGCGTGCTCCTCAGCGTGTTTTCTCGAGAAAACTCGCCCAGTTCGCCCGCGATAAGGTGCGAGCCATTCCATCAAATTCGGCTGAATCGGAACGAGGCGCCGCGCCGCCGTTTTCGCTCTGTCCTTGGCGACGACAACATGCCCGCGCGCGAAGTTTATGTCCTCCCACTCTAGGCGAATCAGCTCTGCCGTTCGGATGCCAGTGAATCCGCCGAATGCCAAATAAAGTTTTGCTTGATCGTCCAGCTTTGATGGCTCTCCCTCAGTGCCGACTAATAAGCGGCCAAGTTGTTCTGGGCGGAAGATCCCGATTTTTCCGCCGCGATCGCGCGGTCGCTCGACGTGCTCGGCTTCCGTAACAAGAGTCCGCGACAAATAACCGCGAGCCTTCGCGAATCGAAAAAGTGTAACGATCGAATTGCGGAGATTTTTGCGGGTGCGCGGTCCGCGTTTGGTCCCGCGTAGCCAATCCTCTATTTGCGCGGCTGTCACCGTTCCGATTGGCATTTGGAAATGTTCGCTAAACCGATTGAGATGAGAGCGGAGCGATCTTTGATAGCGCACACTCATTGCGTCCTGCTCTTTCGCGCTGAGAAACTCTTTCACGACTTCGGCGATTTCCTTGCGGCCCGGCGCGCCGGCGTGGCGGTGCGAGTATTCTTTGGCAGCGGCGACGAGACTAGCGCCGCCGGCCTCTTGCCGCGCTGCGACGTATTCTTCGACCGCAACGTGCAAAGGCATTTTGAGCGGAGCCAGCGCCTTGATCGCGTGCAGATAGCTCGAACGATCGACGTTCTTCAGTTTCAAAACATCCGCTTCGCCGTTTTGGATAGCGATCGAGATTCGGTCTGATTCAGTGCGCGCATCTTCCAGCGAAGCGAAAGATCGCCGAAATCTTTTTCGCTTCTCCCCGTCCAGGCGATAATACGCGACGGTAAAACGGTCATAACGCCGGCGCCGGCCACGGACAATTTTGCAGTAACTCTCCCGATAGATCGGAGCAAACTTGCTGCCGAGTTGGCGAGGTTTTTTAGCCATTCCGCATTTCTAAGACAATTCTCAGCCAAACACACTGCCAAATAGTTCGCAATGTTTCCTTTTACGGAAGCGCGTTCGCGACAGCTCGCTTCTCTCGTAATCCCGTAACTTAGAGGCTATTTTTGTCGCGAAATCGGCTTAACGAAAAAGCGGGTTCAAGTCCCGCCCCGAGCACCAAATCTTTCAATGCCTTAACAATTTCGCGGGCGAATTATCTGATCACTCAAGCCACTCAGAAAAAGCGATTTAACGAAATCGCCATCAATTTCTAAAAATCTTCGAATCCACTCCTCTCCCGAAATCCGATTCCGTGTCGATGCCACGCCAGCAAAAAAGGCAGGGTCGGACGGCCAACTGGAACGCCGGAAAAGAGGGAGACGGCAGCACCGTGTGCGCTTTGTGCCAGCGGATCATTAAACCCGGGATCGCTGCCGGCGATCAACCGATCATCTATAGTGTCTGCGCGTCGTGCAAGCGAATGCCCCATCGCAATCCGGGGCCGACTGCATCACTTTGCTAGCTGGACCAGGATCGCTTTCTGCACGTGCAGCCGATTCTCGGCTTGATCGAAAATTGTGTGGGCGTGCGCTTCGAAAGTCTTCTCGTCGATCTCCTGCCCGCGGTGGGCCGGCAAACAATGCATCACCATCGCGTCCGGTTTGGCTAACTTCACAACCGAATCATTGATCCAGTACGGTCCGAGCTCGGCTTCGCGGCGTGCTTCTTCCGCTTCTTTCCCCATCGAAACCCAAATGTCGGTGTAAAGAACGTCCGCATCGCGCGCCGCCGCGGCGACGTCGTCCGTACAAGTCACGCGACCGCCTGCGCGCTCGAGCAATTTCTTTTTCGGCTGATATTTTTTGTGCGACGCGATCCGCAATTCAAAATCAAGCTTTCCCGCCGCGAACAACCACGACCGCGCTGTGTTTGAAATGCCATCACCGATGTATGCAACGACCGCCTTGCCAATCTTACCGCGTTTTTCGATGATCGTGAAAATATCGCCGAGGATCTGACACGGGTGCTCGTCATCGGTCAGGGCGTTGATCGTCGGCACACCTGAAAACTCGGCGAACTCTTCAATGTCGCTCTGCGCATAAGTCCGAATCACTGCGCCGTGAATCATTCGCGCGAGCACGCGGGCCGTGTCCTTAATCAGCTCGCCCCGGCCAAGCTGCGCGTCCGCCGCATTCAAATAAATCGTTTCCCCGCCGAGCTCGCGAATCCCCACGTCGAATGAAACGCGCGTCCGTGTGGAAGGTTTGGAAAAAATCAGCGCCCAGGTTTGTCCGGCCAGGGGCTGCGCTGAAATCTTGCCGCGATTTGTTTTCAGCTCAGCCGTCCGACGCAAGATCCCCTCAATCTCATTCCGCGACAGCTGCTCAATACTCAACAAATGCTTCATAGACCGGGCCGTTAATCCTTTTTGTCATGTCGAGCGAAGTCGAGACATCTCTAACTATTTCTGGTTGCTCAGATGCGTAATCAACGCCTCGATCGCGCGCAAACCTTCCTCCGCGTCACCGCGGGAAAGATTCAATGCGGGCAACAATCGAATCACCGAATTACCCGCCGGCACAGTGAGAACGTTTCGCTGGTGCAGTTCATTCACAAGATCGACTGCCTTGAATTGCGGCTGAAATTGAATGCCGATCATTAAACCAAGCCCGCGCACGACCTTCACCACTTTCGGAAATCTTTGCTCAATTGTTCGCAGTTCTCGCCAAAGGAGGTCCCCAATCTCGCGCGCGTTTTTGGTCAGGTTCTCGCGCTCAATTACATCGAAGATCTTCAGCGCAACCGCGCACGCCAGCGGTGTGCCGCCAAACGTGCTCGCGTGTGTTCCCGCGGAGAGAACATTCGCGAACTTCTCTCCCACCCAAAACGCGCCCATCGGAAATCCCCCGCCTAACGACTTCGCCATCGAGACCGCGTCCGGGACAAGATCGATATGTTCGTTTTCCAGAATGCGTTGCCAGCTTTGAAATCTTCCAGTGCGGAAATGGCCGGCCTGCACTTCATCGAACAACAAAAGCAAATTTTGTTCGTCGCAAAGTCTCCGCAGGCCGATCAAATATTCCGGCCTGGCAATCGTGATTCCGCTTTCGCCCTGCACCGGCTCAACCAAAATGGCTGCCGTTTTTGCCGTAATCGCGCGGCCCATCGCTTCGAGATCGTTGAACGGCACTTGTTTGAATCCTGAAACGGCCGGCTCGAACCCCTTTTTGACTTTCTCCTGTCCGGTCGCCGCGATTCCAGCCAGCGTCCGCCCGTGAAATGAGTCGACGGTCGTGATGATTTCGTAGCGACCATCGTCATGTCCGAATTTCCGGGCGAGTTTGAACAAGCCTTCGTTCGCCTCCGCGCCGCTGTTGCAGAAGAAAACCCGCCCCGGCGCGATAAGATCGACAATCCGTTTCGCGAGCTGCCCCTGGAGCTCGTTATAATAGAGATTGGAGACGTGGATCAGTTTTCGCGATTGCTCGGTCAGCGCCTTGGTCATCTCGGAATGCGCGTGGCCTAACGAGCAGACCGCGATGCCGGCAGCGAGATCGAGGTAGCGCTTTCCGTCGACATCCCAAACGTAACTGCCCTCCCCGCGTTCCAAGACCAAATCGAACCGCGAATAGGATGGAACAACAAACTTCTCAAACGATTCCCGTACACGCTCTGCCTTTGGGCGTTGGGCGTTGGGTGTTGAATGTTGGACGTTTTCTGCCGTTCTCATAACACGACTTCGGTCCCGACTCCCGCATCGGTGAAAATCTCGAGCAACACTGAATGCGGAATTCTTCCGTCCACGAACTGCACTTTTTCAACGCCGCTCTCGATCGCGGCCAGCGCGCTGTCTACCTTTGGAATCATTCCTTCACCGATCACGCCGGTCTTTCGCAACTTCGGAACTTCGCCCACCGCCAAGTGAGTCAGCAAACTCGCATCATTTTTTGGATCGCGGAGCAACCCGGGCACATCGCTCATGAAAACTAAACGGCGTGCCTTCAAAGCAATCGCTGTCTTCGCCGCCGCGATGTCGGCGTTGCAATTGTAAATTTTACCGTCATCGCCGAGCGCCGTCGGACTAATCACAGGGGTCACGCTGTGCCGAATGCATTCGCGCAACGGTTCCACATTCACGTCACAAACTTCGCCGACAAAACCAAGATTGAGATCTCCATCCTTCTCATCTTTTGCCGAAAATTTTCGACACCGAAAAATCTCCGGACCAGCAAAGCCGCGCGCTTTGCCGCCGAAATCCTGGATCGCCTTCACGATGTCGGGATTAACTTCGCGCGACAAAACGCGATCGACAATTTCCGCGCTCGCGGCGTCGGTCACCCGGTTGCCGTGCACGAATTCGGATTTCACGCCCGCTTCCTCCAGCGCTCGCGTGATCGCTTTGCCCCCGCCGTGCACCACCACCGGATTGATCCCGACCGCCTCGAGAAAAACTACGTCGCGCGCGACGCGGTGGCGTTCTTCCAGATCGGGCGAGTCCATAAAACTGCCGCCATACTTCACGACAAAAATCTGGCTGCGGAAACGCTGGATGTAAGGCAACGCTTCGAGCAACGTCGCCGCTTTCGAAATGAACTCCTCCATTTTCAGCCGCCGAGCTTTGCGGGATCAGTGATATCGCCTTTGTTGAAGGCGACGTATTTTTCAGTCAGGTCCGCCGCGTAGAGCACGAATTCGCTCCGGCCGCGGTGAAGATCGACATGGAGATCGAACTCAGGTGCTGAAGTAATTTCCGCCAGGATTTTCAAGGCGACATTTGTCGGACGACCACGCCGAAATGCAAAAAGAATTTTGCGGCTACCGGATTGAGCATAACCAACATCGACCATCGTTTCATCGACATCTGCTTTGGAATATCCGAGCGCGCAGAGAATTCG
>Ga0070698_100004870_pt1 | contig 14735 bp, 12 predicted proteins | sample KBSK1502metaG_FD_65477 | JGI IMG/M metagenome (GOLD analysis project Ga0070698, IMG submission 65477) | Corn, switchgrass and miscanthus rhizosphere microbial communities from Kellogg Biological Station, Michigan, USA - KBS K1-50-2 metaG | ecosystem: Host-associated > Plants > Roots >...
ACGAGGGCAATCACGGCGAAGACGTCAAGGAATACTACCACTACCTCGATTCGACGCCGACACACTCTTACATGAAATATCTTTACAAGTACCCGCAGTCGGAGTTCCCGTACACATGGCTGGTGGAGGAGAACAGGCATCGGGGCAGGAGTGAATACGAGTTCGAGTTGCTGGACACAGGCGTGTTCGACGGGGATCGCTACTTTGACGTTTTCGTTGAGTACGCAAAGGCCTCGGCAGAAGACATTCTCATCCGGATCACAGCCCACAACCGCGGCCCCGAGACTGCGCGGCTGGATCTGCTCCCCACCTTGTGGTTCCGCAACACATGGTCGTGGGGTAATGCGACCGAACGCCCGATTCTTTCGCGTTTTCACGGGGTAGAAAATGTCGCGGTCATAGAGGCCCGGCAAAGGGCCCTTGGGCCCCGGTGGCTGCTCTGCGAAGGCGAGCCCGAACTCCTCTTCACAGAGAATGAAACAAACCATCTGAGGCTATTCGGAGGGGAGAATCGGAGTCGCTTTGTTAAAGATGGAATTAACAACTGCATCGTCCTAGGAGACCACGAAGCGGTCAATCCCGCCGAAACAGGCACGAAAGCCGCGGGGCTGTACAAGCTAAACATCGAGCCTCGGGGGAGTGCAACGATTCGCTTGCGGCTCACGGATCAGCTTCCCGTCGTGGAATATCACTCTGCTCCAGCTATCACGCTTGCGGGCGAGGGCGCTTTCGGAAGAACTCTTGAAGATGTTTTCCGTGCGCGTCAGGCAGAAGCTGGTGAATTCTACGCCCGGCGCACTGGGAAGACGGGCAACCGGGATGCCGCGGAGGTGCAACGCCAGGCATTTGCCGGAATGCTTTGGTCCAAGCAGTTCTACCACTACGACCTCACTTCCTGGATCGAAGGTGACCCAACCGGTCCGCCGCCTCCCGAAGGGCGTAATCGCGGTCGAAATCGAGAATGGGGGCACTTATACAACGAAGATGTCATCTCTATGCCCGACAAGTGGGAGTATCCATGGTACGCCTCATGGGATCTGGCCTTTCACTGCGTGACCCTCGCTCTTGTTGATCCTGACTTCGCGAAGGAGCAGCTTCTCCTATTCCTGCGCGAATGGTACATGCACCCCAACGGGCAACTTCCTGCCTACGAATGGGCGTTCGGAGACGTAAACCCTCCGGTCCATGCTTGGGCAGCTTGGCGAGTGTATAAGATCGACAGACGCGTTCGCGGCCAAGCGGATCGCGCCTTCCTTGCGCGCGTGTTCCAAAAACTGCTGCTCAACTTCACCTGGTGGGTGAACCGCAAAGATGCGGAAGGGATGAACATCTTCCAGGGGGGATTTCTGGGCTTAGATAACATCGGTGTCTTCGATCGTTCCGCGCCACTACCCACGGGCGGACACATCGAGCAGTCCGACGGTACTAGTTGGATGGGCATGTATTGCCTGAACATGCTGGCCATCGCCCTCGAGTTGGCAAAGGAAGACCGCACTTATGCAGATGTCGCCAGCAAATTCTTTGAGCACTTTGTATACATCGCCGACGCGATGAACAACCGTGGCGGCGAGGGAATCGATCTTTGGGATGAAGCAGACGGGTTTTATTACGATGTCCTGCATATGCCCGACGACAATCACCACAAACTCAAGGTGCGCTCCATGGTTGGGCTCATTCCGCTGTTTGCCGTCGAAACTCTGGAGCCGGATATTGTCGATGCCCTGCCAGGGTTCAAAAAGCGAATGCTATGGTTCATCGAAAACCGGCCACGGTTCCGGGACAACGTAACGAGCACCACGACGCCCGATGGCAAAGTCCGGCGGCTACTTTCGATAGTCAACTCCGAACGTCTTCCTCGCGTGATGCGATTCATGTTAGATGAGCACGAATTCTTGTCGCCTTATGGAGTCCGAGCGCTCTCGCAGTTCCACCGAGACCATCCCTACGTTCTCCAAGTGGACGGACACGAGTATCGCGTGGATTACCAGCCCGCTGAGTCGAACAGCGGACTGTTCGGGGGAAATTCGAATTGGCGGGGCCCAATCTGGTTCCCTTTGAATTACTTGCTGGTGGAAGCTCTCCAAAAGTTTCACCACTTCTTTGGAGATGGCGTCAAGGTCGAATGCCCTTATGAGTCGGGACGATCCGCGAACCTTCGCGAGGTCGCAACGGACATCTCACGTCGACTCATCCGAATCTTCCTTCAGGATGAATCGGGTCGCAGACCCGTTTACGGGGGCCTCCGGAAATTTCAAAACGATCCTCATTGGCGCGACCTCGTCCAGTTTCACGAATATTTTCACGGCGACAACGGCGCCGGGATTGGCGCGAGCCACCAGACGGGTTGGACCGGCCTTGTCGCGAAATTAATCGAACAGAGCGGTGAGTGAACGCATGCCAAGTGCTGGGCCAAGTGGGGTCGAGATGATTGCTAAATCCTCGCGTTTTGCAATACCTGCGCGTGCCGCGATCCTTCCGTCGTTCATCGACTTCGGTCGCGAGACCTGTTGCTTGCTGGACGCTGCATCTGACCGTGAATGGCTGGTGGCCGACGGGATCGGCGGATTCGCGTCAGGCACAGTCGCTGGTGTGATCACGCGTCGCTACCATGGCTTGTTAGTCGCCGCCCTCAAGCCGCCCTTGGGCCGCACTCTGCTTGTTGCAAAGCTTGAGGAAGCAGCTCAATACGACGGGACGGAATACTTACTTTCTGCGAACCGGTGGGTGGATGGAACCGTTAGTCCGCAGGGTTACAGGTATTTGGAGGGATTTCGTCTCGAGGGGACCACTCCAGTCTGGACTTCCGCGTGCGCCGATGCACGGCTCGAAAAGAGAATCTGGATGCAGGCCGGAGCGAACACGACGTTCGTCCAATACTCCCTCATATCCGCCTCGCGCCCACTTCGTCTTGATTTGAAGGCCCTCATCAACTACCGCGACTACCACGCGACCACGCGCGGTGGCGATTGGCGCATGAATGTCGAACAGGCGGAAGACGGCCTGCGCATTGTTGCATTTGAGAGCGCCACTCCTTTCTACCTGCTCAGCGCTTCCGCGAGCCACGAGCCAGCCCACGTCTGGTATCGCAACTTTGACTTGGCCGCGGAACGCGAGCGCGGGCTCGATGATCGCGAGGATCACCTCCATGCTGGAACTTTCCACATTTCGCTTCAGGCTGGCGAGTCCGTCACAATCGTTTGCACGGTAGAAGCCGACGCGGAACTCAATGGTCAAGTCGCCTACGAGTGGCATCTCGCTCGCCAGCAAGATTTACTGAGCCAATGGAGCACGCCTCAACCGGAGGTAGCGAAACTGGCGCCTCCGTGGGTTGAACAACTGGTGTTGGCCGCAGACCAATTCATTGTAAAGAGGCCACTCGCCAATGAGCCCGAGGCTTATTCCCTGATCGCTGGCTATCATTGGTTTGGCGATTGGGGACGCGACACGCTGGTTGCGCTGGCTGGCTTGACGCTCGCCACGGGCCGCCCGCAAGTTGCGCGCAGCATTTTGCGAACGTTCGGCCGCTTCGTTGACTGTGGCATGCTCCCGAACGTTTTCCCCGACACCGGCGAGACTGCCGCGCACAACACGGTGGACGCCACGCTGTGGTTCTTCGAGGCTGTGCGCCAATATTACTTGGCAACGGCAGATACGGAACTGCTGAGAGAACTTTTCCCAGTCTTGTCGGAGATCATCGAGTGGCATCAAAGAGGGACGCGTTTCGGCATACGTGTTGACCCGAATGATGGGCTGTTGCGCGCAGGTGAAACGGGGATGCAACTCACCTGGATGGACGTCAAGGTGGGCGATTGGGTGGTTACCCCAAGAATCGGTAAGCCAATCGAAGTGAACGCCTTGTGGCTGAATGCGCTGGTGACCATGGCACAATTTGCTCGGGCCCTCGGATTGCGAACCGAGACCTATGAATTTCCCGCTAGATGCGCTTGCGAGAGCTTCAAGCGGTTTTGGAACGAATCCGCGAATTACTGTTTTGACGTGATCGACGGTCCCGAGCCGTGTGATTCGTCACTTCGACCAAATCAACTTTTAGCGGTCTCGCTGCCGGAATGCCCGCTCACCGCGGAACAACAGCGCGCTGTGGTCGACGTCTGTGCGCGTCATTTGCTCACTTCGTATGGGTTGCGAAGCCTGGCACGGGGCCACGAGAACTATCAAGGTCGCTACGCTGGCGGTCCGCGGGAACGTGACGGCGCCTACCATCAGGGAACAGTCTGGGGCTGGCTGCTCGGCCCGTTTGTCCTCGCGCACCTGCGCGTGTATGGCGACCCAACTCGAGCCGCTGCATTTCTCGAACCCAATGCTAATCGCCTCCGGACCGGCGCTCTCGGCAGCGCCAGCGAGATCTTCGACGGAGACGCGCCCTTTACTCCTCGCGGGTGTATCGCTCAGGCGTGGACCGTTGCCGAACTGCTTCGTGCTTGGACCGCGACAGCGGCTGCGATAGCGACGGCGCGCACAAAGACACAGGGGCGGGGAGCAGCGGAACAAATGGGAAGAGTGGGGCGGAGTTAGGACAAAAAGATTAAGGCCGCCCGAGTACAAACCGAACACAGGGAGACTCAATTGTAATAGCGCTGTGTTCTTGATTATGAATTGTGATCGAGGAAATTGAATTTACGTGGGAGCGCAAGCATGCGGACAGACACCGAAAACGTCAGCCTTCCAAAGCCAGTAATCCCCGACTGTCAGGTTCCGAAATTGCTCAAGGGACAAAAGGCCCTGGTGACAGGAGCCAATTCAGGCATCGGAAAGGCCGTCGCCATCGCTCTAGGGCAAGCTGGCGCTGACGTGGTCGTGAACTACGTTCGAGATAATCCTTCCGCGAATGAGGTTGCACGGATTATTTCTGGTTATGGCGTGCGCGCCCTTGCCATCCAAGCAGACGTATCGCAGGAATCCCAAGTTGAAGCGATGTTCGCCGGGGTGCTTAAGGAATTCGGAACGATCGACATCTTGGTGAGCAACGCTGGACTCCAAAAAGACGCCCCGCTTGAGGAAATGACCCTGGGCCAGTGGAGCACGGTCATCGGAGTAAATCTGACCGGACAATTCCTCTGCGCGCGGGCGGCTGTGCGCGAATTCAAACGGAGGGGTGTAGTCAAAGAAGTCTCTGTGTCTGCGGGCAAGATCATCTGCATGAGTTCTGTCCATGAAACGATTCCATGGGCTGGACACGTGAACTACGCGGCATCCAAGGGTGGAGTGATGCTCATGATGAAGAGCATCGCTCAAGAGGTCGCCCCGTACCGCATCCGCGTCAACAGCATTTGTCCAGGCGCGATTCGGACCCCGATCAACACCGATGCGTGGGCCACGCCGGAGGCATACAACTCGCTGATGACCTTGATTCCCTACAAGCGTATCGGTGAACCCGAGGATATCGGACGGGTTGCAGCGTTTCTCGCTTCGGACCAGGCCGACTATATCAACGGCGCGAGCATCTTCGTGGACGGTGGCATGACCCTTTATCCGGGTTTCGCGACAGGCGGGTAGGCCACCGAAATGGCGGAAAGGGCGAGCGATCACTGGCGTGAATATCTGATGGAGGCTGCAGGTCTCGGTATCTTCATGACATCGGCGTGCGTTTTCACAACCGCAATCGAGCATCCTGGATCTCCGGTTCACCAGTGGATCACCAATGCCTTTTTCCGCCGGATCCTTATTGGAGCCGCGATGGGACTTACGGCCATCGGACTAATCTATTCGCCATGGGGAAGACAGTCGGGCGCGCACCTCAACCCTTCGGTGACGATCACGTTTTTCCGGCTCGGTAAGGTAACCCTGCGCGATGCTTTTTTCTATGTTCTCGCCCAGTTTGTAGGTGCCGATGTCGGCGTCCTAGTATCCGCATTTTTCCTGAGGCAGTGGATCTCCGATCCTGCGGTGAACTACGCGGTTACCGTTCCCGGTCCCAAGGGCGCAATTGTCGCCTTCACTGCCGAGCTCGTCATTTCATTTGTCTTAATGACGGTAATTCTCTTTGTGTCCAACAGCACCACGTTTCCGGCCCTCACAGGAATACTGGCCGGAATTTTGGTGGCGACGTACATCAGTTTGGAGGCACCGCTTTCCGGCATGAGCATGAACCCAGCCCGTACGGTCGGATCGGCGCTATCCGCGTGGGTGTGGAAGGGATGGTGGATTTACTTCACGGCGCCACCGATCGGCATGCTTGCGGCGGCGGAATTCTACCGGCGACGACGCGGCGCTCATCGTGTTCTCTGCGCAAAACTGCACCACCAAAACGATAAGCGCTGCATTTTCCGGTGCGGGTATCGGCAAATGATGACTGCATCTTTGCCGGACGTAGTCGCTCACCCGTCGGAGCAACGTTCGCTTCTCCGCGGGCTGAACAGAATGGCTCCGTGAGAAGGCCGCGTGAGTAGCATGTGTCCGGCTCCAGCAGATTGACATTATCACCGAGAGACGCGCTTACATTGGCTGGTTTAGCCAACTTCTGGTTGAATCGGCGACCCGGAAGCAATGGACTTGAAAATCAGGACCGGACATCTCGATGTGCTAAGGATAGCGAAGCGACCTCCTAGTAGCCTTGCCCATGGCAACGCACTGTAGAACTCCTGAATCACTAGAACCGCATTAGCCACCCTCACCTCGCAATGAATGGATTGATCCTCGGGTCAACATGTGCCTCGACCGCCTCAACGATAAGCCGAACGACGGATTCTGGAGCCGAAGCGAGCGGCGTATGGTCTACCGACTGAGAGTGGACCTGGGCTCTCATCCGTTCGGCCATAAAGCGCTGTGTGACCGGCGAAATCATGCGATCCTTTTCAGCCAGCAGGTACCACGATGGCTTTTCTTTCCAGGCCGGCTTGATCATCGGCTCACCAAGGCACTTCAAGGCAATTGGCTTCTGAGTTGTGGTCATAAGCGCGATCTCCTCCGAAGTAGCTTCGTGTGCGACGGCGTTGGCGAATCCGTCGGCCGACATCCAAAGAAGGCCGTTTTCATCGGGAACTAGTTGTGGTGCTTTTGGATGTGGCTCAGCCCGATGAAACAACTCGCCGACCGTTTCCCCCTCATCCGGAACTATCGCGGCGATGAAGGCCAGAACTTTCACCTTTGGTTGTCCAGAGGCGGCTCCCGTGATCACCGCGCCCCCATAAGAGTGTGCCGCAAGGACCACGGGCCCATTCACCCTGCTAAGCACCCGCTGGACTGCCAGAACGTCGTCCGTCAATGAGGTGAGTGGTATCTGCACGGAAACGACCTGAACGCCGAGCCGCTGCAATGGGGGAATGACCTTGCTCCAACTCGATCCATCCGCCCAAGCGGCATGCACGAGAACAACGGTCGTGTTTTGTTGCGCTTGATTGCTCATCTTGCTGCCTTCCTTGCATAGAGCGCGATGGGCAGCCCGACAAAGATTGCGTGCCCGATCACTCCGTTTAGGAACAGCCCCAGTGAGAAAGGACTGCGGGCCACTGCCGACAGCGGCAGCACCAAGTAGTTCATGAAGAAGTACACGACGACGCCGAACAGCAATCCAAAAAGCACGGCCTTGCTCTTGAGAAGCGTTATCCGCTGGCTTGCGACGACGTAGACCGCCGCAGCTACGAATGCGATAACAAAGTGGAGAACGGTTCCCAGGGCGGCAGTCCCAAGACCGCCTTGGAACGAGGACGGCCCAAGCAACCCGCTGGCGATGTACTGCAAGACCTGGATTGGGTCGAGTCCCTTTAGCCCGAAGGCAACGACGCCATCCACGGCGTCAAGCACTCCTGCAATAAAACCACCCCAAAGGATCGCCTTAGGGACGGTCAGAGTATTTGTCAAGCTCGAACTGGTCGTGGCACTCATTTGGGCACCACCTTTCCTCTTGCGCGACCGAGGAATTCCCCGATGCGATTGCGATAAAGTCGTCTTCTCCTTCAAGCGCGAAGTGGCCTGCATCAAGCAAGTGAAGCTCTGCTTTCGGTCGGTCGGTCAAGAATGTCTTTGCGCCTTCCACGGTGAAGAACCGGCCATCCGCTCCTAAACGAAGAGCAGGTGTGGACGCTCCTCGTTGCACGGCTATAGGAGGAGCACACTTCCACGCAGTTGTTCACAGCCCGTCAGCGGGTGCCCATCGGATTGCCCGCAACCTTCTCGGCGTAGAAGCGATGGATATCGGTGGAAATTTCTTCCAGACTGTCTTCGACCGCAAAATGTCCGGAGTCCAGCCGATGAATTTCGGCCTTGGGCAAGTCCTTCAGGTAAGCCTCCCCACCTTCTGGAGCGAAGAAGGGGTCGCTCTCTCCCCAAAAGATGATTGTTTTTGGCTGGTGCTCGCGAAGAAAGGCCTGCCATTTCGGGTAGAGCGCCACATTGTTGCGATAGTCATAGAACAGATCGAGTTGAATACGACGCGCATTCGGCCGCTGCATAAACCCGAAATCCGATTCCCAGTTATCCGGGCTGATCAACTCGGGGTGCTTCGTGCCGTAAAGGTAGATACCCTTAATGCCGTCATGCTCCAGGAAGCCGGCCAAGGGCTTTTCTGTCTCTGGCGAGCGGTTTTTCCACAATGCATTGCGGAAGGCATCCCAGGCTGGAGTGAAGCCAACTTCGTAGGCATTGCTATTCTGAATGATAAGCCAGTCTAGAACTTCGGGATGACCTCCGACGATCCGGAACCCGACAGGCCCGCCGTAGTCTTGAACAAACAGACCGTAGTGATCGAAACCCTTCAATTTCAAGAAGTTCTCAATGATCACCGAGATCTTGTCGAACGTATACGCGAAGGTCGCTGGGTCTGGGACGTCACTGTTACCAAAACCAGGATAGTCCGGGGCAATTACATGGAATCGGTCCGCCAGGGCAGGTATCAGATTGCGATACTGGTGCGAGGACGCAGGGAATCCATGAAGGAGCACAATCTTCGGACTAGCCGGATCGCCGGCCTCGCGGTACGCAATATTGAGCCCATCGACCCTTAAACCTCCGTACGTCACGCGAACCAGGGTAGGAGTCGTGGTAGAAGATGTCGCCATACTCTGTTCTTTGCCAGAAGAGCTCATCGTTTGTGCTGACGCCGCATAAACTCCCACGGCAGAGGCAACGATCCAAAGAAAACTTATCCGCTGCAACTTCCCAATTCGAGCCATCGTTTTCTACCTCCTTTTGCATGGGAATTGGAAAAGGACGGACGTCTTACGCATGCGGATTCTACAATCGCGAACTTAGCTATTAGCTATGGATAGTCATGATGTGCGATATGCACGCCGTGAATATCCAACCGATTTCTATGAGAGTTGGGTGTTTTGCACCACGAACTCTCGCAACCACCGATGCCCATCGTTGTTCTGGTGCCGCTGGTGCCACGCTAAAGATAGAGATATCGTCATCGTCGCGACTTGCAGTGGAAGTTCAACGATCCGCAAGCCCAGAGGCGCACTCAACGCTCGCGCCAATCTCAGCGGCACGATGCCCAGCATCTCTGACCGTGCCGCAAGGAACGGCACTGTCATCAAATGGGGCACCAGCAGCCCGACCTTTCGCCGATGCCCTATCTTTGCAACAGCATCACCGATCAGCCCTGCGTCCTCCTCGTTATAATTGCTACTAATGTGCTGCAACGAGAGAAATTGCCGTATTCCCAGCCTTCGGCTGGCCACCGGATGCCGCTTGTTGATGACTCCTACGAGCCTCTGTTCGAACAGCACTGTCCCCTTGAGTCCCGATCCGGGCGGCAGTGGCAACGGGAAAAAACCCAACGCGAAATCACAAGCGTCCAATTCCGTGGCGGGCACGCCGAAAATCGTCCGCAACGGCTTAATCTGCACCGCAACGTTCGGGGCATAGCGTTTGATCGTCCGCAGCAGACCCGGCAAGACCACGACTTCGGCGCAATCCGTGGTCGCGATGGTGAATTGAACGTCCGCCTTGGACGCATCGAAGGGAGCATGCTCGCCGATTGCCTTTCGGATGCCATTCAACGCGTCGCCGATGGCATCCGCGAGTTGCCTGGCGCGTGTCGTAGGCACCATGCGCTGCCCTTCTCTCCGGAACAGCGGATCACCAAAAGTCATGCGTAACCGGGCGAGAACGTTGCTCATGGCCGGCTGGCTCAAGCCCATCCGGCGCCCGGCGCCGCTCACGCTTCTTTCGATGAGCAAAGCTTCAAAGCCGACGAGCAGGTTCAGGTCCATCGATTGAAGTTTCATGGAATCATGTGTAGCTATCAATCAGCATCGGTTGAAAGTTACACGGCGTGAGATGAGTGCGGTGCCGTTCTGAATTGGAAAACAACGGGCGTCCGGCCACGCGATTCTACTATCGCGAACTTAGCCCTCATCCATGGATGGTCGTGATGTGCGAGATACACGCCGTGAATATCCAACGGATCACGAGGGCGTCTTTTGGACCCGCCCCACGGTAGAAAACCTCAAGATCCTTGGCAGAAACAGTGTTGTAAATAGTGATAGATGTTCAGCCTTTGTCGACGGCTCTCGCCTTCAGCGAGCGGCAGCCGCCAGGGGTTTCGCCGCTGGAAAGTCCACGTCCACTTGGAAGGCCGTGTTGAAATAGTTTGTGAAAATGTTCAACGTGGTGAGCGCCACGACTTCGGCGATTTCCCCGTCGGTAAGTCCGCCTGTGCGCGCAGCGTCCACGTCGCTTTCGGTTACGGCGCCACGCTTTTCGATGAGAACGCGCGAAAAGTGAAGAGCAGCGGCTGGCTTGGCGTCGGCTGCCTTTGCCTGGCGACTCTGGAGAATTTCCGCGTCATTCAATCCCACCAGCTTGCCGATTGCGGAATGAGCGGAGAGGCAGTAGTCGCACTGGTTTGCTTCAGCAGTTCCCAGCGCAATACGCTCCCGGATCTCGGCATTCAGGCTACCTCCATCCAGGGCACCGCTGAATCCGATGTACGCTTCCAACACCGCCGGTGAATTCACCATGACCCGCGCCATGTTGGGGATGAGACCAAGCTTCTTCTGCACGCCTGTGAGAAGTTCGTACGCTTTGCCGGTGGATTTTTCTGGATCAATGATCGGTAGACGAGACATTTCATTCTCCTTGCATCTAATGTCGTGTAACCTTCAATAGTGCTACTTTACAGGTTACAACGTGTTCGATGTCGGAATTTGAAGAAGGTTTCATTTATTTGCATCAATTTGAGGTCCCATGCCAAATTTCTTGTTTGTTGCCAACGACCACTCCTTAGACTTTGTGAACACAGAGGTTATGCTCGGCGGGGTTCGCACCGATCTCTTGCAGACCCTCGACGACCTCGCCCGATGGCTGGAACAGGCCAACATCCCCTCGGTGACCGAAATGCAAAGGTTCGCCAAGATCTGGACGGACACTTCAGATGCCAAGGCGACGCTGCAAGCGGCTCGCGCTTTGCGAAGTGTCCTTCGGAACGCCGTGAAACGCGTTGCAGGAATCGGGCGCATACCGAGCGATCTCGCAACCGCGCTGACGAAGGAGTTGCAGCGCCCGCGCCTAGCGACCGAGGTAGTGCATTCTCACGGGAGATTGAAGACGAAGCCCCATTGGATACTGGAAAAACCTCGGGACCTTCTGGTGCCTGTGGCGCACTATGCCGCAAACTTTTTCGCCACGGCCAACTACTCAGCTATCCGCAAGTGTGAAGATCCCCAGTGCATACTTTTTTTCTATGACACCAGCAAAAACCACAGTCGTCGCTGGTGCAGCATGGAATTGTGTGGCAATCGGTCGAAAGTTGCTGCCTTCCGGGAGAGGCTTTGATTACCCGGATCCAGCTTGAACTTGGCGCCTCTGGGCTTGCGGATCGTTGAACTTCCACTGCGAGTCCTGACGATGACGATATCTTTGACGCGGCATTAGTGGCACCAGAACAACGATGCGCATCAGTGGTTCCGAGAGTTCGTGGTGCAAAACACCCAACTCTCATAGAAATCGGTTGGATATTCACGGCGTGCATGTCGGACATCATGACTATCCATAGCTAAGAGCTAAGTTCGCGATTGTAGAATCGCGAGAGTAAGACCCACCCCACGTCCCTTTCCCATTCATGTGCAAAAGGAGGTAGAAAACGATGCTTCGAATTGGGGCTATAGATCAGCGAGAAACGCGCAGGCAGGAGCTAGAGATGCTTTTGATTGAACGGGTTTTGTCCGGTGATGTCGAGGCGTTTTACGAGCTAGTCAAGCCTTATGAACACATGATTTACAGATCCGCTGCGTTGATCCTGCACAATGAGACCGATGCTGAGGACGCGACACAGGAAGCGATGTACAGGGCATTCGCGAATCTGGCAAGATTTCGCCGCGAATGTAGATTTAGCACATGGATCGTCCGGATCGCGATCAACGAAGCGCTCATGCAACTGAGAAGATCGCGCCGTATCCCCTATGTGGGTTCGCTCACCCACGCCGGGGAAGACTATAACGCCCTCAGCTACAAAAATGCTGATCACCGTGAAACACCTTGCGAAGCTCTGCTGAAAAGAGAACTCCACAGCGCCGTCCGCAAGGCGGTGGACTCACTTCCGCCAAGTTATCGGGATGTGCTGTTCCAGCGTGACCTATGCAATCGCAGTATCCGGCAGACAGCTCTTTCTCTGGGGATCAACGAAGGTCTCGTGAAGACGCGGCTCTTCCGAGCGCGGTTCAAGGTGAAGCGTGTTCTCGCTAGTCTAAGGGTAAACAAGCAAGGCCTTCTCTTCCTCTTTGAGGCCGGGCCTATTCAGCAGTACCCGAGTCGAGAAGTTTCGCAAAAGGAGTGTGGGTCCGCACGGACATCAGCGGCATCTCGATGCATCCGCGGGAATACTGTCCCTTCTCTTTAACTTTGTTTGTGCGGCAGGTCTCAGAGGCCCATGTGTCCTGGGAACAGACCGCCCAAGCCATCGAAAAGCAGCTTTGGCCAACACACAGCTCGGTGCAGGCGTTTGGCTATCTCACGAATCGACGAACCGGAAGGAATCCCTCGAGAGATCTCCTCTCGCACCGTCAGTGTGAGTCGGCAACCTCTACTTTGGGTAGCCCGGGGAGCGCGATCTTAATCTCGGTCTCCGCGGCAACATCGCCACTCAAACCGCTACATCCGCGTAGAAATCACGCAGCCTCTGCCTTGATCTTCGGCACGTCGACCACGCGAATTCCATTCGCAGGAGTCTCGAGCGCAGCCACTAAGGCCGCCACCATCTGCCTCAGCGTCACCAATCCCAATCTCGTCGCGCTCCCTCAACTTCTGCCGACCGCGTGAAAGACTGGCCCGCTGCTTGCCGGTGACTTGAGCGGCCGACGCTTTCGGTTCCGGCCAACTCGTCCGGATACACCGCGGCTTACTGTCGCCTTCTGGGACGTTCACTACGTTCACTATGTTCACTTAGGTCCGCATCAAGACGATCGGCCTTCTATGACTTCTTGACGGATTTCGATAGAGGGAGATCCAGCCAGTTGCTGGGCCAGAAGCGTCTCGCTCCGTTTGCTACGACCAGGGCGCGCCGATGTGCTAGGAATTAGGAGGGCCGAGGAACGTCTTGCATATTGGGCAGATCGTCGCGTAGCGCTCGAGATCGCTTTGCGAGAGATGCGTGATACCGTGCGTTTTAAGAAGCTGGTGAGCGCGCTTCACAGTTTCTGAGTCCAAGATGAGCACCCAACCTTGGTTTGTGCGCTTCTTGCTTTGAAAACCCAGATTCCAAAGGGTAGTGCCCGCCAACTTGTCGCTGAAGACCAATCTTTCATTCCGAGTACGAAGAAACGAATTAGCAACTTGCGCAAGGACCTTCACGCGGACAGAAGAGCCCGGATGCTGATGCAGGAACTCAAATACTATCGCGAGCATTGCATCCATTCCAATGCCAAGAGGTTCGCGCGTTGTGGGGTCATGATGATCTCGAATGAAATCCAACAGGGACTGACTGAAATTCTTAACTCCTGCCACGGGTGCTGAAAGGCATGCGAAAAGATCCCGCGAACGGGGCCTGAGCTCCGCGAGACCGGGGAATGTCGCTGGCCGGATTGAGCTGTAGTTGTTGAATCGGAACTTCAACAATCGCTGTCTGAGGTCACTAGCGAACGTCAGCATCGATGGATGGTCCGGCTTCAGAAGTGCGCCTTTTTGCGTCTCAGTCATAATGAATTGCAAGCAGCGACTGTTCAGGGCGGGATCTGGCGACGGTTCCAGAGAGCTAAACACCTTGGGACCGAATGATGAAGCACTCCCCCGAACGCGAAGAGATTGCGAGTAACGACCGGTTCCCGCGCGCAGCAGCTGACGAAGCGAACCCGAGCCTTTCGAAGAATGCCATTCGACTTCGTCGATAAGCAAGGTTGGAGTGAATTGGTGGCAGGCTTGATAGACGGCCGCTGGACTTATGTCCGTGACGAATAGAGGTTGCCGACAGATGGCACTCAAGAGCTCCAGCAGTGTACTCTTGCCAGATTGAGGAAGTCCCACGATGGATAAGTAGACAGCCGGTGACAAGCGGTCAGCGAGCCAAGAATAAAGCACAAACGCCGCAAGAACGAAACAGGACATGTCCGAGATGTCAAGGGCGCATTTAAGGTAGTGAAATGTCCACGCGACTAAATTTATGACCGATCCGTATGGAAGGACGCCTCTTGGGAGCTTGACGTCTGCGAACCCTACTGCCGATCTTGGGAGAGGAACCCAAACACGCTACGCAGCCGTGCGTAGCAAACCGAGCACATGGGGCGGAAGGGCAGAAAAAATCCTGCTCAACCTTGCGGGCTGGAAAGTAAGAGAAATTCCAG
>Ga0070698_100004871_pt1 | contig 14732 bp, 12 predicted proteins | sample KBSK1502metaG_FD_65477 | JGI IMG/M metagenome (GOLD analysis project Ga0070698, IMG submission 65477) | Corn, switchgrass and miscanthus rhizosphere microbial communities from Kellogg Biological Station, Michigan, USA - KBS K1-50-2 metaG | ecosystem: Host-associated > Plants > Roots >...
GAGCGATGCCCGGTCCGCTTGCGGGAGCGGGTCTTGTTCTTGTAACGGAAGACGATGATCTTCTCGCCCTTCCCGTGACCGACGATCTCGCCCGTGACCGTGGCCTTCGCCGCGTCCTTCACGGTGTCGCCGTCCGCCAAGAGGAGAACGTCGCCGAAGCTCACGGCCTTCCCGGGCTCACCCGCGAGGGTGGCCACGGTGAGGATCGTGCCCTCTTCGACTCGGTATTGCTTCCCGCCACTGCGGACGACTGCGTACACGGTCAGGGACCATCCGTACAGAAAAAGTCGCCGTGTCCGCCCGACACGACGTACGAGAAGTATACCGGAAGGGCCTTTGAATGGGGCTCGGCCAGGGCCGGCGAAACCGGTCCTGGCCGCACGAAATTCCCCTCCGTCTCACGCGGGCGAGGCCGCCATCTGCATGCCGCGGCTCGCGTTCCCGAGGCGCCGTTGGAGGGTCGCGATGCCGAGCAAGGCCGAGAGACCCATGAGCGACGCGGTATATGCGACGGGGTGCTGGAACGGTCCGGAGTTGTAGCCCGAGCCGACGAAGAGGAGCACCGCGATGAACGAGGCCGCGCCGAGGTTGAGGCCCCAGAAGATGAGGTTGTCGGCCCACGGCCAGACGCGCGCCGCGCCCTGCGATGCGGTGGCGATGAGGATCATGCCGAAGAGCGTGTTGGTCATGAGCCCGACGAACATCGTGTGGTCGAGCGCGTGGACCAGGCCGAGCGGGACCTTGGTGAAGTCGCCCTGGGCCTGGATGATCATCGCGAGGAACGTGATCTCGAGCGCGAGACCAAGCACGAGGAACGGGACCGCGATGGCGATGTGACGCTTGCCGCCCGTCTCGCCCCACGGCGCGGAGAACACCTTGCCGCCGAAGCGGATGGCGATGATGACGATGCCGATGACCTGCAGGAGCGTGGCGATGCCCTGCAGCGGCTGGATGCTCATCCCGACCCCGATCGCGAGGAACAGGCCGCCGAGGAACAGCGCCCAGACCTGGACGAGTCCGGCGCGCGAGCGTTTGCCCGCGCCTGAGAGCTGCCACTCGGCGATGCCCGCGGCAACGATCACGAGGTAGCCGCCGATCTGCGCCGAGGCGTGGGTGCCGATGAGATCGGGTGAGGTCGGCAATGCGACGCCGAGCGCGTCGAGGAACTGGATCGTGACCCCGATGATCGCGCCGATCGTGAGGATCGTGAGCCCGAACATCATCGAGAGCTTCGGGATGTCCACGCGGCCGAAGCCCTCACGGCGCACGGCGCTGACGACCCACCACCACCAGTAGAGGATGACGAGGAGCTCGAGCGCGCCGAAGAGCGCGCGCGCCGGGAAGTATCCGGACCAGAACGCCAACACGTACGCGGCGGTCGCGAGGCCCGACCACAGCACGTTGCGCGAGAGCGTGCCGCCCGAGCCGCCGAACATCCAGATCGCGACGCCGATCACGCCCATGGTGATCCAGCCGAGCGTGCCCGAATGGAGATGCGTGAGGAGCGTGTCCTGGGACAGCGCCCCGAAGATGCGGGTCGCGTTCGCGAGCCCGAGGAGCGCGGTGAGGCCGAAGATGCCCAGTCCGAACTGGAACGCGCGGTAGACAGCCCGATCAGCGGTCATGGTCCCTCCTCGGAGCCCGAGTCTGCCGCTAGCGGGCGCGCGAGTCCAGCGTCACGACCTGGATGTTCTCGGGCAGCGAGGAACGCGACAGCGAGAGCTTCGCGGTCGGCGTGATGTCCTTCACCCCGAGCTCGTGGAGGAGCCGCTCGAAGGGACTGTCCTTCTTCTTGCTGTCGGGGTCGTACGACATCGGCACGACGACCTTCGGCTCGAGCTGGTGGATGATCTCCGCCGCCTGCGTCGCGCTCAGGTCTTCGTCGTGGCCGCCGATCGGGACGAGCGCGACGTCGATGTCCCCGAGCTTCTCCAGGTCCGCCGTCGGGAGGACGTGGCCGAGCCCGCCGAGGTGGCAGATGACGAGGTCGTCGAGCCTGATCGCGTAGATCGTGTTCTTCCCCCGCTTCGCGCCCTGCTCGTCGTCGCGGAAGGTGCGGATGCCGGTGACGAGGATCTCTTTGACCTCGTACTCGCCGGGCCCGCGGAGCACGACGGGCTCGCCGCCGACCGAGCGGAGGCTGTTGTGGCGGGGATCGTCGTTCGAGATGGTGACGAGGTCGGCGGCGGTCTTCGGGATGGCCGCGCCGGACTTCGGATCCGGGGGGTCGGTCAGCACGACACCCTCGCGGCCACGCAGCCGGAAGCACGCGTGACCAAGCCAGGTCAAGTCCATGGAGGAGTTGAGAATACGCCGAAACATGACAGCGACGGCGCGGGTATGACTGACCAGGAGATCGTGCATCTCTGCTTGTCCGGTGACGCGGACGCATTCGAGGCACTGGTCGAACGCTACGGAGGACGGGTGTACAACGTCGCGCTGCGCATCACGCACGACCCTGATTCCGCGCGTGACTGCGCTCAGGACGCCTTCATCCGCGCGTACCGGGCGCTCCACCAATACGACCCGGCGTACCCCTTCGGGCCGTGGCTCTTCCGGATCACCACGAACGCGAGCCTGAACTTCCTGCAGCGCGGACGGGGCCGGGAGATCACCGTCGAGGAATTCCCCGACGCACCGGAGCCGGCCGATGCCGGGCCCGAGCTCTCCGCGGTTCGCAAAGAGGACGTGCAAGAGGTACTGGACGCGATGGCCGAGCTGCCGCCGGCGTACCGCGCGGCCCTCACACTGAGACACATGCAGCAGCTCTCGTATCAGGAGGTCGCGGATGCGCTCGGCATCCCGCTCGGCACGGTGAAGACGCACCTCCATCGCGCGCGGGCGGCGCTCAAGCAGACGTTGGTAGCCCGGAGAGGAAAGCGGTCATGAACGATCTACAGGCGGACGAGCGTGAGATCCACGAGCTGTTGAGCGCGGTCCGGCCCGCGGCGGTGCCGGTCGGGTTCCGCGAGGCGGTCATGCGCGAGGTCCGCAACGAGCGACCGGCGACGCGGTGGGAATGGGTCTTCGCGGCCGCACTGGCGCTGCCGAGCCTCGCCTACCTCGCATGGGGGCTCCTCTCGCACGGCGCCGAGCTCGGCGTCTCGCTCAACGCGATCCTCGTCGCGGCACAAGGGCTCGATCAGACGACCGGCGCGGACATCGTCGTCGACGGCCTCTCGATCATCTCGCTTGCCCTCGTCGCCGTCGGCAGCGCGATCGCGGCTCACGCGATGCTCACCTCGACCGAGCAGCACCGGATGACCGCCCGATGAGCGCACGCGACACCGTCTTCGCGCTCGGCGCGATCGTCGTAGCGATCGCCATCGCGACCATCCTCCTGGTGGGATCGATGGGCGCGACGGCCGCCGACGAGACGGGCCGGTCGCGGTTCTTCTTCGCGGACTTCCGCGGACGGGTCGTCCAGCCGGTGCGGACGACCACTGGCTCCGGCGATGTGCCGGTGCCGCTGCGCGTCGTCGTGCCGTTCGAGCGCGGCGTGTCCGACACCGCGCGCGACGCCGCCGGCTACCTCCTCGTCGTCATCGCCGTGTCCGCCGCGCTCGTGCTCGGGCGCGATCAGGTGCTCGGCGCGTATCACGCCGCGCGGGGCACGTGGCGCGAGCAGCTCCGCGTGCTCGGCACAGGCGTCGCGGTGCTCCTCCTCCTCGCCTCGGCATCGTTCCTGGGCGGCGTCGTGCTCCTCGGGACGCTCGCGAACGGGTTCCGCGAAGCGCCGGCGGGCATCCAGTTCGGGCTGCAGATCGGGCTCATGACGATGGCCGTATTCGGCGCGGTCGTCCTGGTCGTCGCGCTCATCGGCTTCGCGGCGACGTCCTGGCGGCTCGGCGACACGCTGTTCGGGAGCCGCGTGCTGACCGGCTGGGCCGGCCGGATCCCGAGTCCGCTCGTCGCGCTCATCGGCGCGACGATCCTGTACATCCTCATGCAGCTGCCCGCGGTGGGCGGGTTGATCGCATTCGCGGTCGTCGCGTATGGACTCGGAGCGGTGGTCGTCGCGCGGCTCGGGCCGAGCATCGCGGCGGCAAGCCGATGAACGAACGGTCTCGCGTGGAGAAGGGAAGAGGGTCGATGTCGATCAGGAGAGGTCTTTGGGCCGCCGCGGTGGCAGGCATGTTCGTCGCCGCCTGCGGAGGCTCGGCACCCGCACCGGAGGTTCGCACGGCACCGGTCACGAGAGGAGCGGTCACCCAGACGGTCGCGGTGCCGGGCTCGGTGAGCTCGGCCGGGATCGTGAAACTGAACCCGGTCACCAACGGCAAGGTCGCGCAGATCCTCGTCTCCGTCGGACAGCAGGTCACCAGCGGCCAGCCGCTGGCAAAGCTCGACACGACCGACCTGCAGTCCGCGCTCACGACGGCGCAGAACAACCTCGCGGCCGCGCAAACGAACTACGACAAGGCGCTCTCGGGGGTCACCGACGCCCAGAGCTCCCTTGCGCAGACGCAGCAGTCCACCGCGAACGACATCGCGTCGGCCCAGTCCAGCCTCGCGCGGCTGAAAGCGAACTACTCCTCCGCTGAGTCGACGTTCGCGAACCTCAGCACATCGGTGAAGCCCGACATCCAGAACTTCACGTCGTCGATCGACGGTATCCGCACCGAGATCCAGCAGGCGTTCAACGACATGAGCCAGCGGTCCACGCCCGACGTCACCGCGGCGAGGACCTCGCTGTACAGCGCGGACACGTCGCTCGTGAACGCGCAGTCCTACGCGAACGGTCAGCTCACCGCGGCGCTCAATGACTACTCCTCGGCGCGCGACACGCTCGCCTCGACGATCGGGGCCTTCGACTCGGCGCTCGCATCGGGAGCCGACGCGAGCTCCGCGAGCGCGAGCTACCAGACGGCGCTCAGCGTTTACAACGGCACGGCGACGCGGCTCGCGACCGCGCTCGACGCGCCGAGCTCGGCGGTGTCGAACGCGCAAACGAACATCGCGGCCGCGCAGCAGGACATCAACACGTCCACGAGCCGCGCCGACGGGTACCTGGATCAGGCGCGCGCCGACATGGTCGCCCTGCAGAGCCAGTCCACGACCGAATCGCAGCTCGCGTCCGCGCTCAAGTCGCGAATGACCCAGATCGCCAACTCGGTGAGCACGATCACCGACGCGATCTCGGGGGCCTACGTCACCGCCCTGCAGAACGTCACGGCGACCCAGATCCGCGCCGCTCAGAGCCTCCAGAACGCGCAGACCACCGTGAACAACCAGCCGGCGGCGGTGCAGAGCGCCCAGAACTCGCTCGCCAACGCGCAGACGAACCTCGCCACGGCCCAGACGAACCTCGACAGCGCCACGATCAAGGCGAGCGTCACCGGCGTGGTGAGCGCGATCAACGCCCAGATCGGCGAGAACGTGACGACGAACACGACCAACGGCTTCATCGTGCTCGCGAATACGGGCTCGCTCGTGCTGCACGGGACGATCGGCGAGGCCGATGTCGTGAAGCTCAAGCTGAATCAGGTCGCGACGATCACCGTCGATGCGGTCGGCGCCGCGAAGATGACCGGCAAGGTCACTTCCCTCGACCCGGTCGCGACGATCGCCTCGGGCGTGCCGGTGTACGGGATCGACGTCACGATCGACCTCCCGAACACGTTGGTGCGACCCGGGATGAGCGGGACGGCGAACGTGATCATCGCGAGCAGCCCGACCGCGCTCACGGTGCCGAACCTCGCGGTGAAGACCGCGAGCGGCCGCCGCTACCTCACGCTCATGAAGGACGGCCACCAGATCGACACTGACGTGACGTTCGGCATCAGCAACGAGACCGTGACCGAGGTCCTCACCGGGGTCCAGGAAGGCGACGTCGTCGTGCTCCCGCAGCCCCGCGCCGCAGCCTCGGGCGCGAACCGCGGCGTCCAGTTCGGCGGCCCGGGCCGATGAGCGTCGCCGCGACGGCCGTCGAGCCGGTCATCCAGCTCCGCGGCGTCACGAAGACGTACCGCATGGGGAAGGACAACATCGTCCACGCCCTGCGTGGCGCGGATCTCGACGTGCGCCCGGGAGAGTTCGTGGCGCTCATGGGCCCGTCGGGCTCGGGCAAGTCGACGATGATGAACGTCCTCGGCTGCCTCGACGTCCCGGACGAGGGCTCCTACGTCCTTGCCGGCGAGCAGGTCCGCAAGCTCAACGACGATCAGCTCGCGGCGATCCGCAACAAGCACATCGGCTTCGTCTTCCAGACGTTCAACCTCCTCCCGCGGCTCAACGCGATCGAGAACGTCGAGCTCCCGCTCGTGTACGGCGGGAGCACGCGCGGTCGCGCGCAGCGCGCGAAGAACGCGCTCGCGGCCGTCGGCCTCGGCGAGCGGATGCACCACAAGCCCAGTGAATTGAGCGGTGGTCAGCAGCAGCGCGTGGCGATCGCGCGCGCGCTGCTCAACGACCCGTCGATCATCCTCGCGGACGAGCCGACCGGCAACCTCGACTCCCGCTCGACCGCGGAGATCCTCGCCATCTTCCAGAAGCTGAACGACGAAGGGAAGACCGTCGTCATGGTGACCCACGAGCCCGACGTCGCCGAGCACTGCAAGCGCATCGTCCGGATGCGCGACGGTGTCGTGTCCGGCGACGAGCTCGTCCCGCAGCCCCGCCGAGCCGAGGATGAGCTCCGGAAGGCCGGCACGGGCCAGTCGGTCGACATGCACCAGGGTGACGTGAAGCACGTCCCGCAGGTGGCCGCGCGATGAAGGTCTTCGACTCCTTCCGCTCGGCGCTCCAATCGATCATCGTGAACAAGCTGCGGTCGGCGCTCACGATGCTCGGCGTGATCATCGGCGTCGCGTCGGTCATCGCGATGGTCGCTGTCGGCAACGGCGTCTCGCAGTCCGTGCAGCAGCAGGTGCTGTCGCTGGGCTCGAACCTCGTCACCGTCACGCCGGGCCAGCAGCGGAGCGACTTCGGCCTCAACGCCGCGGGCCCCCAGAGCCAGAACCTGACGCTCGACGACATGAACGCGATCGCCGACCAGCTCGGTTCGACGATCACCGCGATCGAGGCCGAGCAGCAGGCCGGCCGCTGGCAGATCACCGCGGCGGGTCAGAACTGGAACTCGTCGGTCTACGGCGTGACGCCGGAGTACCCCCTGGTCCGCGAGTGGAACCTGTCGTCGGGCGAGTTCTTCACGGACACCGATCTGAAGGTGAACGCGCAGGTGGCGGTCATCGGCTCGACCACCGCGACGAACCTGTTCGGTGACGGCGTCGACCCGGTCGGCCAGACGATCCAGCTCCGGCAGGTCTTCGGTGGCGGCGGGCCCGGCGGCGCCCAGCGCGCGCGGATCCTGAACTTCAAGGTCATCGGGATGCTCGAGACGAAGGGAACGACATTCGGGTTCTCGCGCGACGATCAGATCCTCGTCCCGACCACGACCGCGCAGCGCGCGCTGACCGGCCGGACGAATTCGGTCAACTCGATCATCGTGCACGCCGCGAACAGCGATCAGATGGCGAACACGACCGCCGATGTCACCGACATCCTCCTGCAGCGCCACAAGATCAGCGACCCGGCGAGCGCGGACTTCACCGTCACGAACCAGAACGACACGCTCGCGGCGTTCCAGCAGGTGAGCGGCACCTTCACGATCCTGCTCGGCGCGATCGGCGGCATCTCGTTGCTGGTCGGCGGCATCGGGATCATGAACATCATGTTGGTCTCGGTGAACGAGCGGACGCGTGAGATCGGCATCCGGAAGGCCGTCGGCGCACGGCGTCGCGACATCCTCACCCAGTTCCTCATCGAGGCCATCGGGCTCACCGGCATCGGCGGCATCCTCGGGATCCTCCTCGGCTGGGGCATCACGGTGGTCGTCCATCAGATCCCCGCGGCCGCGCAGCTCCCGATCCTCATCACGCCCGGCACGGTCGCCGTGGCGGTAGGCGTGTCCGTCGCGATCGGCGTCGTCTTCGGTCTCTATCCGGCGATGCGGGCCGCGCGCCTGCATCCCATCCAGGCACTTCGCTACGAATAAGGGAGAACGACCATGAGCGTCTTCGCACGGCGTCCGTTCCAGATCATCCTCGGGGTCGTCGTGGCCCTGGTCCTCTTCGGCGGCGGGTACGCCGTCGGCTCGAACGCCAAGGTCGCCACAACATCGACAACCTCGACGACCGGCGCGACCGGGGCCACCGGCGCGGCCGTCACGCGTATTGGCGCCGGCGCGGGTGGCGCGGCGAACCGTGGGCTCGTGAACGGGCAGATCCTCGCGATCAACAGCGACTCGATCACGATCACGATGCGTCAGGCTGGCCAGGGTGGCGCGAGCGCCACGACGACCACGGCGCTCGTGCTCGTCGGTACCGGTACGCGCGTCGTGAGAACGGTGGAGACCGACGTGAAGCTCACCGATCTCAAGGTCGGTGACACCGTCACGGTCGCGGGAACGCCGGACGCGACGAGCGGCACGATCTCGGCACAGGCCATCGTCATCGGCGGCGCCAACATCCTCGGGGACATCCTCGGCGGGGCCGCGGGTGGTCGCGGCGCCGGTCCGTCCGGAAGCCCCCGGCCGAGCCCGACCCCCTAGATCACATCGATTCGGGCGCGCTCACACCGAGCAGCCCGAGCGTCTGGCGGAGCGTGATGCCGACCGCCTCGACGAGCCGGAGGCGCGCCTTCGAGCGCGCCACGTCGTCGCCGACCACCCGGTTGCCCTTGTAGAACGCGTGGAACGCGCCGGCGAGCTCGAGCCCGTAGCCGGTGAGCAGGTGCACGTTGTGCTTGTCGCGGATCTCCTCGACAAGCTCGGGGAACCGGAGCATGAGGCGCACGAGGTCGAGCTCGGCCTCGTCCGTCAGCACCGACACGTCCGCGCCGTCCGCCGTCAACGATCGCTCTGACGCGGTGCGGAAGATGCTCGCGATCCGCGCGTGCGCGTATTGCACGTAGTAGGCAGGGTTCTCATTCGACTGCTGGACCGCGAGCTCGAAGTCGAAGTCGAGCTGCCGGTCGGCACTGGTCTGTAGGAAGAAGAAGCGCGCCACGTCTTTGCCCACTGCTTCGATCACGTCATCGAGCAGGAGGAACTTGCCCGTCCGTTTCCCCATCCTCGTCAGAACGCCCTCGTGCAGGAATCGGACGTACTGATAGAGCAGCACGACGAATCGCGACGGCGTGAGGCCCAACACCGGCAATGCCAGCTTCATCTGCATCAGGTGGTACTGGGTATTCGCTCCCCACACGTTCAGCTTCAGATCGAATCCTCGCTCCTCGAGGCTTTGCCGGTGGTACGCGATGTCGGTGGCGAGATACTTCGCGTCGCCTTCGGCATCCACAAGGACCCACCCCTCCGCGCCCTCGCGGCGCAGTGCGATGGCCTCGGGAGTCTCGAAGAAGATCGCCCCATCCCTGTCGACGATCACACCTCGCTCGCGGAGCGCGTCGATCGTCGATGCGAGGTAGCCGGATTCGATCAACGAGGACTGCTTGAACCAAACGTCGTAGCGGATGCCGAGCTTCGCGGTGACCCGTTGCGCGTCGGCAACGATCCAGTCGATCGCGATCGGGGCCATGGTCTTTCCTTGTTCCTCGAGCGGCAGCTCCCGGAATCGGTCCCCGAAGCGCGACTTGAGGTCTGCCGCGATGTCCTTGACGTAGTCGCCCTGGTATCCGTCCTCCGGTACGCCGATGTCCTCGCCGAAGAGCTGCCGATAGCGGACCGCCACGGAAATGCCGAACCGCTTCAGCTGGGTGCCGCCATCCTCGACGTAGTACTCGCGCGTCACGCTCGCGCCGTGGAACGCGAGCACGTTCGCGAGCGCGTCGCCGATCGGTCCGCCGCGGGCGTTCGCGATGGTCATCGGGCCCGTTGGATTCGCCGAGATGAACTCGACCTGGATCTTCTGGCCCTTGAGCGTGTCGGTACGCCCGAATGCCTCGCCCGCGGCGGCGATCGCGTCGACCTGTTTCGCGAGCCACGCGGGCGCGAGACGCACGTTGATGAATCCCGGCGGCGCGACCTCGACGCCGGCGATCGCGTCGCTCTTCGGGACGCGCTCGACGATGGCTCGAGCGATCTCGAGGGGCGGTCGCCGCAGCGGCTTCGCGAGACGCATCGCGATGTTCGCGGCGTAATCCCCGTGGGCCTTCTCGGCGGGACGCTCGATCTCGACCGTTGCTCCGCGTGCCGCATCGCCCCAGCCCTGCGCCTCGCTCGCGCTAACGAGCCCGGCCGACACGGCGTCGTGGACGAGGTCGCGCGCGGATGAAGTCATCGGGCCGAGTCTGCCGGAAGCATCGCGGCCGCGTCGCCCCGCGGCTCGTGCGCGCGGAAGAGGACGATCACGAGCGTTGCGGCGACCAGGTAGGACCCCACGAGCGTCACGAGGTTCGCGGTGTAGCCGTCCGCGCCCAACGCCGCCCGGACCACGCCGGACAGCGCGGCCCCCGCCGCCGACGCTCCGTTCCAGGCGATGGCGAACGCGGCGACCGCTCCCGCCCGCTCGACGGGCGCGAACGACGAGAGCTCCAGCGCGGAGAGGTTCGGGGTCGCCCCGTACATGAGCGCGCCACGCAGCGCGAGCCCGGCGAACGCGAGCAGCGGCTGGCCTGCGACGGCCGCGAGCAACGCGAACGGCAGAGAGGCGAATACCGGCACCGCGATCGCTGCCATGGGCCGGAGGCGCGGGACCAGCACCCGACCGCTGAGGATCGGCCCGATGCTCCCGGCGATCGAGAGCGCGCCGATCGCGAGGCCAACACCCGCGATCGGCAGCCCGAACCGGTCCGTGAAGAAGAGATTCGCGAACGGCAGGAAGCTCCCGGCGCCGAAGCCGAAGGCCATCTCGATCGCCATGAACCGGAGCAGCAAGCTGCGACGGTGCGGCGCGTCGAGCGCACCGACCGCGACCGCAGCCGGGCGAACGAAGAGGATCGGGACGGCCGAGGCGATCGCGAGGATCCCGCCGATGCCGATGACGGTGCGGATGGTGAGCGGGTCCGTCTCGGCGCGGCCGATCGCCGCGCCCACCGGTGCCGCGAGCGCGCCGGCGATCGTGATCGCGGCGAAGCTCGCCAGGGCGCCGAGCGCGACCTGGTTGCCGAACATCCGCGGTCGATCGAGGCCGGTCGTCGCATCGGCGACGAGCGCCGTCCCGGAGGACGCGACGATGATCCCACCCAGGCCGGTAAGCGCCGCCCCGACGAACAACGCGAGGAGCGCGGTCTGCGTGAGGATCGCGATCACCCCGAACGCCGTGACGAAGCCGCCGATGAAGATCGCGCTCCGGCGCGGCATCCGTCGGGGCAGCAGCGCGGCCGGCAGCGCGCCGGCGAGCGCGCCGAGGGCCTGCGCGCCACCGAGCACGCCGATGGCCCGCGCGTCGAAGCCGAGCGAGCGATAGAGGAAATTCAGGTAGAAGAGCGCGATCCCGAGGCCGAGCCCCGCGAGCCCGCTCGCGACGATGTACAGCGACGCGTCGTGCCGGCGGAGCGCCGGCGCCGCGTCAGCTCTGCCGGCCGAGGGTGAGGTCGACGGTCTGCTGTTTCCCATCCCGGATGATCGTGAGGGTCACCTTATCGCCAGGCCGCGTGTGAAGCAGGATCGAGGTGATCGGGTGCGCGCCGTCGATCTGTTGGGCGTTGATCTTCGTGATCACGTCGTTCACCTTGAGCCCCGACTGAGCGGCCGGCGAGCCCGGCAGGATCTGGCTGATGATCACGCCCTGCGTGTCCGAGGGCAGTGAGAGCGACGCGGCGAGGCGCCCCGTCAGCAGGTTGTACGCGATCCCGATCGCCCCGCGGTCGATCTTCCCGTTCGCGATGAGCTCGTTCGCGATGTCGCGCACGGTATTGCTCGCGATCGCGAAGCCGAGGCCCTCGGCGCCGGCCTGACGATTGACGAGCGTGTTCATCCCGATCACCTGCTTCGTCGCGGCCCAGATGAGCGGCCCGCCGGAGTTGCCCTCGTTGATCGCGGCGTCCGTCTGGATGAGGTCCTCGAGAACGACCGTGTCCGTCTCGGGCACCCGCCGGCCCTTCGCCGACACGATCCCGGTGGTGACGGTGTTCTGGAGCTCGCCGAGCGCGCTGCCGATCGCGACGACGGTCGAGCCGACCGGGACGCTGTCGCTGTTGGCGAGCGCGGCGGCTTTGAGTCCCTGTGTCGCCACCTGCAGGACGGCTACATCCGTTTTGTCGTCGCGGCCGATGAGCTTCGCGTTCTTGATGACGCGGTTGTCGCTGAAGATGACGTCGAACGACGCGCCGGGGTCGGTGTTGCGCACGTTCTCGATCACGTGATTGTTCGTGACGACGTATCCGCGCGTGGCATCGATGACGAAGCCCGAGCCGCTCGACTGCGCGGTGCCGTTCGGTAGGCGGTTGACCACCGTGACCACCGTCGGGAGCAGCTCGTTCACGACGGCGACGACATCGCCGGGGCCACCGGCGGGAATGCTCACCGGCGGCGCGCTCGGGATCTGGCCACCGATCGTGGCGCCGGTCGTCGCCGCGGGACTCGCCTCCGCCGGAGAGGCCTGGCGGATCGAGGCGACGTAGCCGCCCGCCGCGCCGCCACCGACCGCGCCGGCGAGGAGCGCGAGCACCACGATCGCGGCAACGTTCGGTGATCGGCTGGGCGGTGGAGGTGGCGCGGGTGCGGACCAGACGGGCGCGGCGCTCACGAGAGGACGTTATCGCTTGGCGCGTGCCGCCGCGTCTGCGCCCACCGGCGCCGCGACCGTTCGCTTGCGCCGTGCGGCGGGCTTGATGAGCTCCGGTTCGACGAGCTGACCCACAGCCGTGGCCCGGATCTCGAGATCCACGTGCGAGTCGGCCTCGATCGTCACGGTCCACGAGCACGAGATCTCTGTCTGCTCGTACAGGCGCTCGAAGCCCTCCTCGGAATTCGCGATCGCGTAGATCGGTCGCACCGACGTCTCGGCCGGCGGGTCGATCGCGAACGTGATGTCGAAGTGGCGGGCCTCCGAATGGACCGCGATCTCGCTGATGTTGCGTGCGTTCTCGAGCGGCTTGCCCGGGGTGGTCTTGCGCGTCCCGAGCGTGATGAGATCGCCGACATTCGCGTCGCCCACGAACGCCACGTTGGACGCGCTCGTGAACGTGAGCGTGATGCTGTCCTCGCCGTCGTTGCGGAGCCGGTAGCGCACGCCGGCGGCGAGCCCCTCGTCGGCGATGCGGATGTCCTTGCGGATGCCGAAGCCCGGCACGCTCGCGAGCGAGCCGGCCGGTGGCTCGAGGATGAGGCTCACGGTGCGCGCTTCGCGCTGCGGCGTGAGCTGGTAGGTCAGCCCATGCAGGCTCACCGCGTCCTCGCGGCCGACGCGGAAGCTGTCCTGGAAGAACGCGCGACGGGCGTCGTCGTACTCGAGAAGCTTCACGAGCCCGCGCTCTTTCGCCCGCACCACTTCGTGGATCGACTTCGAATCTTTCTCTGACGCCTTCCCGACCTTCACCTTGCCGGCCTTCTCGGCGCGGCGCAGGGTCTCGTGCTCGTTCTCCGGCCGGCGCGCGAGCGTGTCGATGAGGTTCGTCGCCGACGCGTAGATGTCCCACTCGACGATCGAGCCACCGTGGAGGTGGACGAAGACCGCGCCCGCGTTCCCGCGGAAGAGGTACTCGTCGAGACCGTCGACGTCGTAGTCGCGCTGCTCGCCGGAAGCGACCCGCCGCTCGGCGAGGAGCCGCTCGGAGCGAAGCAGGGCGCCGTACGCGTCGGCCCGAAGATGCGGGAGGTAGAGCCCACCGAAGACGCCGTGCCAGTACACGTCGTTCGTCTGCGCGCGCCACAGGTTCTGCTGCGCCTGGCGCACCTCGGGCGACGCGTCGAGGATGCTGCGGCGTGCGAGCTCCTCCGACACGATGAGCATCCGCTTGTGGAGCGCGTTGGCCTCCGGGTACTTCGAGAGGAAGTTGCGCCACGGCGGGAGTGCGACGAGCGGCGCGAGATCCTCTTTCAACGCGTTGCGCGCCTGCGCGAAGCGACGCGCGGCGCCGGCGTCGAGCGACCACTCCCCCATCTCCTGATAGGTCCCACCGGGGATGTACACCCGGCGCTGCGGCTTCTGGAAGATCCAGGCGTCCTCGAGGGTCGTCGTCTCGATGAAGTCGGCCTGCGCGATCTGGGTGAAGAAGTCCTCGAGCCAGCCGTCCTTGTGCACGCGCTGGTACGTACCCGGCCACGCGCCGAACTTCTCGCCGTCGTCGGCGTACACGACGAGCCGCGCGCCGGCGGCCTGCCGCTCGCGAAGCTCCTTCATCGTCTGACCGACGTCGCGGAACGGGATGAGGTAGCGGAGCCTGGTGTTCGCCGGATAGAGGACGAGCGGGAAGCCCTGGTCCTCGGTGATGAACGATTCGCCGAGCTCGTCGCGGCGGAGCCCGGCCTGGAGGAAGTGCTCTTCGTCGAGGATCGTGTATGCGACGCCGGCTTCAGCAAGAACTGATGGAAGGTGTGGCTCCCACACGCGCTCGGTGAGCCACGCCCCGAGCGGCCGCCGGCCGAAGATCGCCGCGACCCGGTCGGTGAGCGCGCGGATCTGCCCGACCGCGTCGCGGCGCGGGACGCCCACCAGGATCGGCTCGTAGTAGCCGCCCGAGAGCAGCTCGATCTGGCCGCGCTTCACGAGGTCGGCAAGATCGCCGATGACGTCGGGACGGTTGCCCTCGAGCCAGTCGAGGAGCGGGCCGGAGAAGTGGAGCGTCGCCTTCACTTCGGGGTGCCGATAGAGCGCAGCCACGAGCGGCGC
>Ga0070698_100004872_pt1 | contig 14731 bp, 12 predicted proteins | sample KBSK1502metaG_FD_65477 | JGI IMG/M metagenome (GOLD analysis project Ga0070698, IMG submission 65477) | Corn, switchgrass and miscanthus rhizosphere microbial communities from Kellogg Biological Station, Michigan, USA - KBS K1-50-2 metaG | ecosystem: Host-associated > Plants > Roots >...
CCCACCGGCATCGTCGGCGTGCTGCAGCATGCATGCGTGGCCGCCGACGTCGCCTCCGTGTCCCTGTGGGCCGCCGTGCCGCACTACGTGGCCCAGCCGCCCAGCCCCAAGGCCACGCTGGCGCTGCTGCACCGCGTGGAAGACATCCTGGACGTGACCCTGCCGCTGGCCGACCTGCCCGACGACGCCCGGGCGTGGGAACGCGGGGTGGATGAGCTGGCCGACCAGGACACCGAGGTCGCGGAGTACGTACGGACGCTCGAGGAGCAGCGGGACGCGACCGACGACCCGCAGGCGAGCGGGGACGCGATCGCCCGTGAGTTCGAGCGCTACCTGCGCCGCCGCGGCGACCACGGCGGGCGGAGCTGACCAACCCGGGTTGACCCCCGGCCGGCATACCTACACCGGCGGCCAGGGGACTGCGGGCCAGTCGTCCGGGGGGAACGGGTGCACCCGGTGCTCCAGCAGCAGGTCGACGCGCTGCCTGGTGGCCTCGACCTCGCCGGGCGACAGCCATTTGCCCAGCTCGGCACCGAGGTCGCCGTCCGTAAGCGCCCGCTGCAGCCGGCGCAGCGCCTCGACCGCGGTCATCGGGAGCTTGCGGCCGCGCCACTGCCAGAGCACGGTCCGCAGCTTGTAGTCCTCGCTGAAGCAGACACCGTGGTCGCAGCCGAACAGGTTGCCGTCCCGGTCCGGCAGCAGATGGCCGATCTTGCGGTCGGCGTTGTTCACGACCGCGTCGAAGACGGCCATGCGGCGCAGGGCAGCGTGGTCGTGGCTGCGGGCCAGCGCGATGATGTCCACCGTCTCGTCCGACTCGATCCACAGCTGGCACATGCCGGGCCCGAACGGGCCGTCACGGTAGACCGTGGGCGGAACCAGATGCCAGCCCGCCGCCACCGACACCTGGTACGCGGCCACCTCCCGGCCGGCCAGGCTGCCGGCCGGGAAGTCCCAGAGCGGGCGCTCGCCGGCCACCGGCTTGTAGACGCAGTGGGCCTCGCGGTCCCCGTCGCGCACCGTGCAGTACAGCGTCGCGTTCGACGCCACGACGAGCCTGCCCTCCACCTCCAGGGTGCCCCCGGTCAGCAGGCTCAGCGCGGCGGCGTCCCGCTGGGCGCTCGTGGTGGCCCGCACCATGGCCGGAACCGAGATGTCCGGGCTGGGCTGCCGATCCGCGTCAGCCGGGCGCGGCGGGAGGGCCGCGCCGGCCGGTGCAGCCGGGTCGGAGCAGCTGACCTCCGCTGCCGGAGCGGGGACGGCACGCCGCTGCCGGCGGCTCCGCGCCCGATCCTGGGCACGCTCAGGCATTGATGACCCGGTGGCCGTTCTGCCGCGGGCAGACGTGCCCGGAGGCATCGAGGGGCAGCCCGCACAGCGGGCAGGGCGGCCGGCCCTGGCTGACCAGCTGCAGCGCCCGCTGTGAGAACGCCCGCGCCACCGCGGCCGTGATCCGCACCCGCAACACCCCGGGTCCATCCTCGGGCACGTCGTCCGACAGGTAATCGACCGGCGTCTCCGATTCCTCCTGCGCCTCGATGACGACGCGCTCCTGCTCAGCGTCCCACGCCAGGGCGATCACGCCTACCCGGAATTCCTCGAGCAGCGGCAGGTCGAGCGGCCCGTCGTCGGCCAGGCTCGCCGGGGCGGCCGCCGGCACCGACGACTTCCCGCCGCTGCTGCGGAGCTCATCGTCCAGCAGCTCGTCAAGCCGCTCGGCCAGGCGGCTCACCTGAACCTTCTCCAGGGCCACGCTGGTGACCCTGCCGTGGCCGCTGGCCTGCAGATAGAACGTGCGCTGCCCGGGCTGCCCGACCGTCCCTGCGACGAACCGCTCCGGGGGGTCGTATGTAAACACCGCCATGGATCTATTCTCCCGCCCTGCCCAACCCTGCCGCCCTGCCCTTCCTGCCGCCCTGCCCTACCCCGCCGCCCTGCCCAGGGCGCCTGCCCCGCCGCCCACCGCGGCATCGGCCTCGCGGCGTGCCGCCGCCTTCGACCGCCCCGGCTCGGGCTTCCTGAGGTTGTCAACTCCGCCGCCCGTGTCATTCATCCGCAGCAGAAACGGGCGCAGCGGCGTGTACCGGATCGCCGTGAGGGAGCACGGGTCGACGTTGATGCGCTGCAGCATGTCGATGTGCATGCCAAGGCTGTCGGCGATGACCGACTTGATCACGTCGCCATGCGAGCAGATCAGGTACACCGCGCCCGGGCCGAGCCGCTCGTTCCACTCCCGGACCGCGCCGACCGCGCGGTGCTGCATATCCATGATGGACTCCCCGTCGGCGCCCGGGAACCGCGCGGCACCCGGGTGCGCCTGGACCACCCGCCAGAGCGGCTCCCGCGCCAGCCGCTTCAGCGGCTGGCCGGTCCAGTCCCCGTAGTGGCACTCGCCGACCCGCTCGTCCTCGTGCACGCCCGGCGGGCGTCCCGCACCGGTCGCGGCGATCGCGTCCGCCGTCTCCCGGCACCGCTGGAGCGGGCTGGTGATGATCGCGTCCAGCGGCAGCGGGGCGAGCCGGGCCGCGAGAGCCCGGGCCTGCTGGCGGCCGCGGTCATCCAGCGGGATGCCGGGCGTCCAGCCGGTCAGGACACTGCCAGTGGTGGACGTCAGGCCATGACGTACCAGGAGGACCAGGGTCACTCCCCGACTCTACGGGGTGATCGCGACCCCGGCGGGCTGAGCACGCGGGCCGCGCTCGATGATCACGAGGGTCATCGAGCCGAACGTGACCCGGTCTCCGGCCCGGACGGGGACCGGGCCGGTGACGCGCCATCCGTTGAGCCGGGTGCCGTTCGTGGACCCGGCGTCGCTCAGCAGCCAGCCGTCGGCCTCCAGGCGCAGGCCAGCGTGCGTGCGGGACACGGTCATGTCGGGGAGGACCAGGTCGCAGGCTGCGTCGCGGCCGATGGTGAAGCTGCCCGGGCCGGGCGGAAGCATGAGCGCGGGCGGCGGGGGCGCCTGAAGGTAAACGCTGACCCGGCGCAGCGCATCGCGCCTGGCCTGGGCCAGGCGGCCGAGAACCGCCCGGACCGGCGACACCCGGGGACCGGGCAGGTCGCGAAGAAGCTGGGCGAGCTCGCCGTGCCAGCGGGCGCGCAGCGCGGCGTCGACCCGGAACATGAAGCTCTCGTGCGCCAGCGAACCGTCGGCGAACCGCTCCCGCAGCTCATCGATGACCCGGTCGCGATCGGCATCGCACACGCGCACCTCGGGCGAGGGGTACGCGGGCCGGCCGCGAGATGCCCGCATATCCAGAAGTATCAGGCCCGCCCCAGCCTGGCACAAGCGCTACCTGTTCGCCCCGCTGGAGCAGGCACGGGCTACGGGGCCTGCACGGCCGTCGCGGGGCTGTCGGCCAGCACCGGCTGCAGCGGGAAGTGGCACGCGGCCAGGTGCCCGGAGCCGGGGAACGCACGCATCGGCGGCTCGACCTCGGCGCAGATCTCCTCGGCCAGCGGGCAGCGGGTGCGGAACCGGCAGCCGGACGGCGGATGGATCGCGCTCGGCAGCTCGCCCGTGACGCCGGCCCGGACCTTGGCCCGCTCGGCCTCCGGGTCGGCGACCGGCGCGGAGTCGAGCAGGCCCTTGGTGTACGGGTGGGCGGGCCGCAGGTACACCTGGTCCGCGGGCCCGATCTCGACCAGCTTGCCCAGGTACATGACCCCGATCTGGGTGGACACGTACCGCACCACCGCCAGGTCGTGGGAGATGAACAGGTAGGTGAGGCCGAGCTCGCGCTGCAGGTTGCGCATCATGTTCAGGATCTGCGCCTGGATCGACACGTCCAGGGCGGAGACCGGCTCGTCGGCCACGATCAGGTCCGGCGACAGCATGAGCGCCCGGGCGAAGCCGAGCCGCTGGCGCTGGCCGCCGGAGAACTCGTGCGGGTAGCGCTCGATCGCCCCCGGCGGCAGCCCGACGTGGTCCAGCATCTCGGCCACCCGCTGCTGCCGCTCGCTGCGCGAGCGGACGCCCTGGACCACGAGCGGCTCCTGCAGGATCGCCTCTGCCCGCATCCTCGGGTCCAGCGACGCGTAGGCGTCCTGGAACATGTACTGGATGTGCCGACGCTGCCGCCGGTACTCCCGGCCGCGGCTGCGCGTCAGGTCGGCGTCGCCGAACCTGATCGCCCCGGAGGTCGGCTTCTCCAGGCCCACGATCAGCCTGCCGATCGTGGTCTTGCCGCAGCCCGACTCGCCGACCAGGCCGAAGGTCTCGCCGCGGCGGATCTCGAAGCTCACGTCGGCGACCGCGCTGACCGCGCCGATCCTCCGCTGCAGCAGCGCCCCGCTGGTCACCGGGAAGTCCTTGACCAGGTGCTCGGTTACGAGCTGCACCTCACCGCCGGCACTTCCGTCGGCGGAGGGCTCGGGGAGCCGGTCGGTCACCACGCTGCGACGCGCCCCGGTCCGCTCCTCCTCGCCGACCGGGAAGAAGCAGGCGAAGTCATGACCGAAGGAGTCGCCGGCCAGCGGCGGCTCCTCCGCCCGGCACCGGTCGGCCGCGTACCGGCAGCGCGGCGCGAACCGGCAGCCCACCGGCGGGTGCACCAGGTCGGGCGGGGCGCCGGGGATCGAGTAGAGCTTCTCCCTGGTCTCCGCGGCCTTCTCCGGCAGCGCCTCGAACAGCGCCTCGGTGTAGGGGTGGCGAGGGTTGACGAAGAGCGTCCCGGTGCCGGTGGTCTCCACGATCTTGCCCGCGTACATCACGGCCACCCGGTCTGCCCGGCCGGCGATCACGCCCAGGTCGTGAGTGACCAGGATCACCGACATCCGCAGCCGCCGCCGCAGGTCGTCGATCAGCTCCAGGATCTGCTTCTGGATCGTCACGTCCAGCGCCGTGGTCGGCTCGTCAGCGATCAGCAGCTTGGGCTCGCAGGCGAGCGCCATGGCGATCATCACGCGCTGCCGCATGCCGCCGGAGAACTGGTGCGGGTACTCCCCCAGGCGTTCCTTAGGCCGCGGCAGCCCGACCAGGTCCAGCACCTCGGCCGCTCGGTCGTAGGCCTGCTCCTTGGTCACCGGCCGGTGCAGCAGCACCGCCTCGGCGATCTGCTTGCCTACGGTCATGGTCGGGTTCAGCGAGGTCAGCGGGTCCTGGAAGACCATCCCGATATCGTTGCCGCGGATCCGCCGCATCGCCTCGTGGTCCAGGTCGCTGATCGTGGTCCCGTCGAGCCGGATGGAGCCGCCCACGATGTGCCCGCCGACCGGCAGCAGATTCATGATCGACAGGGCGGTCATCGTCTTGCCGCAGCCGGACTCGCCCACGATGCCGAGCGTCTCTCCCTCGTCGACGTGCAGGGTCACCCCGTCGACCGCGTGGACCACGCCCGACCGCAGCCGGATGTGGGTGCGCAGGTCCTCGATCTCCAGTAGCGGCGCCACCGTCTCGCCCCTCCTACCGGCGCTGCAGCCGGGTCTCGAACGCGTCGCGGAGCGCGTCGCCGATGAAGTTGACCGCGATGCAGGTCAGGATGATCGCGATGCCCGCCGGGTAGATCAGCCACCAGTAGCTCTGGCTGCTCTGCAGGTAGTTGAGGCCGCCCGACAGCATCGAGCCCCAGTCGGTGGCCGGGGCCTGGACGCCGAGGCCGAGAAAGCCGAGGCTGGCCAGGATGATGATCGAGTCCGCGACGGCGAACGTGGCCTGGACGATGATCGTGCCGATGGCGTTGGGCAGGATATGCCGGATCACGGCGCGGCGGCTCCGGCCGCCGATGACCTTCACCGCCTGCACGTACTCCCTGGTGCGCAGGGTCAGGGTCTCGCCCCGGATCAGCCGGGACACGCCCAGCCAGTAGAACACGGCGATGACGAAGATCATTACGGTCTTGGTCGGGTGGAAGGCCACCGACAGGATGATGATCAGCGTGATGTACGGGATCGATAGCCCCGCGTCGACCACGCGCATCAGGAACGAGTCGGCCACGCCGCCGATGAACCCCGAGACGGCCCCGTACACCGTGCCGAACAGCACCGCGACGATCGCGGCCGCCACCCCGACCTCAAGCGAGGTCTGGCCGCCGACCATCAGCCGGCCGAGCTGGTCATAACCCACGTTGTCGCAGCCGAGGAGATGGCTCCCCGAGGGGGGGCACAGAACCTGCTGGAGGTTGGTGTGCACCTGGTCGGTGTGGTAGAAGAGCGGGCCGACGAAGCAGAACAGCACGATGAACAGCACGACGCCCAGGCTCGCGAGAGCGAGCTTGTTCTCGGCGAATACCTCCCAGCCGCGGCGCAGCAGGCTGCGCGGCTTCACGGCGGGCGCGAGGCCGAGTTCCTCGGCCTCCACGGCCGTCAGGTGCGTGGCTCCGTCCGGCTCCGCCAGGTCCACCGGGGTGGCGACGTCGGCGGGCAGCGAGCTCCCGGGCGGGGGAGTGATCATGGCCATCAGCTGTACCTCACTCTCGGGTCGAGCATCGCGTAGCTGACGTCGGCCAGCAGGTTCCCGAGGATCGTCGCCACCGTGGCCAGCACCGTGAACCCGAGCAGCACCTGGATGTCATCGTTGAGGGCGGCGGTGTAGAACGCCAGGCCCATGCCGGGATAGTTGAACACCACCTCGATGAAGATCGCCCCGGCCACCAGGGTCGGCAGCGACAGCCCGAGCAGGGTGACGATCGAGATCAGCGAGTTGCGGAAGATGTGCCCCCACAGCACCCGGCGCTCGCTCGCGCCCTTGGCCCTCGCCGTGCGGACATAGTCCTGTACCAGGTTGTCCATCACCGAGGAGCGCATGTACCGGCTCCACAGCGCGTACAGCACGAACGAGTAAGCGATCACCGGCAGCACCAGCGCCCGCGGCTGGGCCAGGATCTGGCCGAGCGAGCTGCCCTGCGGGGCGAACGGCGGGAAGAAGTGCGTGTCGACCGCGAACCACTCCACCAGCAGCAGCGCGACGAAGAACGTGGGCGTGGCGTATCCGAGGAACGAGACCCCGGTCAGGACGTAGTCGCCGACGGTGTACCGCTTCACCGCCTGGTACATGCCCAGCGGGACCCCGAAGACCAGCGAGACGATCGTGCCCAGCGCGACGAGCACGATGGTCTTCGGCAGGTCCTGGGTCATCAGGCTGGCCACCGACTGGTTCAGCTTGAGAGAGAAGCCCAGGTTGCCATGCAGTATCTGCCAGACCCACTTGGCGTACTGCACGTAGAACGGCCGGTCGAAGCCGTACTGCTGGTTTTCGGTGGCGACCTGCTGGGCGGTGGCTCGCGGCCCGAGCAGCGCCCGGATCGGCCCGCCGGGGAACACGTGGACCAGCGCCAGCGTGATCACGGTCACGAAGAACAGGACGATCAGCGCCTGCCCGAAGCGCCGGATCAGGTATCCGATCATCGAGCCGCCCCTCGCCCAGGTCCGACGACGTTGACGGCTGGGTGCACACTCATGCTAGATCTCCTGGTCCGCAGTGGCTAGCCACTGACCTCCTGATGCCTGCAGGCCGGCTGCTGTCCCGCTGGCACCGCGGGACAGCAGCCGGCTCGCTCCGCGGCTACTTGGTGAAGTACCAGTACTCGGGGAGCAGGGTGAACATCGGGTTGTACGCGACGTTGTGCAGCTTGGTGCTGGCCGCGATGATCTCGTAGGGGTTAGGGTTCGGTACCCAGATGAACGGCAGCTGCTGTGCCGCGTAGGTGGCGTACTGGTCGAACACCGACAGGCTGCCGCTGGTGTGGGTCTCGGTGATCAGCTTGTCCATCGCCGGGTCGGAGTAGTTGCCCGAGTTCGACCCGGCGCCGGTGGCGAACAGCGGCTCGCCGGTCGGCTCGAAGCCCGGGCCGTCGTAGGCCCAGCCGCCGAAGGCGAACACCTGCACGTTGCACTTCGGGCCCATCGGCGCGCACGGCGCGCTCTCGCCGATGATCGAGTTGAACGTCTGCCCGACCAGGTTGATGTCGATGCCGATCGAGGAGGCGTCGGACTTGATGGCCTGCCACGTCGCCGTGGCGGCGGCCACGCCCGTCGAGTAGATGTAGGTGAGCTTGAGCTGCTGGCCCTTGGTGATGCCGGTGCCGCACTTGGCCGGGTCCTGGCAGGTCATGATCCCGCCGACCTCCGACCAGCCGTGGCTGGTCAGCAGCGCCTTGGCCTTGGCCAGGCTGAACGGGTACGGCCCCTGGCCGCCGTTCGCGTTCTGGATGGCCGGGGTGAACTGGTTGGCCGGCACGGTCGGGATCGCCCCCGAGGTCGGGGTGGCGTACCCGCGCCAGATCGCCTTGCTGATGCCGGGCTGGTCGACCGCGTACTGCAGGGCCTGGCGGATGTAGAGCTGGCGGACCAGGAAGCCCACCTGCGGGTTGTTGAAGTTGGGCTGGGCGTACTGGATGCCGTACGAGTAGAACGGCGACAGGGTGTAGCCGCTGCCCAGCGGGTTGGTGGCCGGCAGCGGCGAGCTGGCCGGCTTCTGCGGCAGGTCAGCGATCGGGATGTTACCCACGTCGACCTGCCCGGTCTTGAGCGCGGTGTACTCGGCCGAGTCGGCGGTGAACGGCACGAACTTGATCGCCGCCAGCGTCGGCTTGGGGCTGCCGGAGTAGGCCTTGTTCGGCACCATGGTCACGTTGCCGTTGGTGTTGAAGCTGGACAGCTTCCACGGGCCGTCCACCACCGACCACAGCGGGCTGGTCGCGTAGGTGTTAGCGATCTTGGACTGCGCGGTGAGGAACGTGTAGACCGCCTTGCACTTGGCCCAGTTGTCCTTGGCGCTGTCGGTGATGCACCCGCCGCTGCCCGCCTTCGCGCCGAGCGAGGTGACGTCCCAGGCCGCCGGCATCGGGGTGAGCTCGGCCAGCTGGTTGTAGGTGTACCAGAGGCTGGAGTAGCCCTTGTCCAGCTGGATGGTCACCGTGTTGGGGTCGGTGGCCTTGTAGGAGACGATGTTGTCCGGCAGCAGGCCCTTGGAGTAGGCGTACCAGTTCGCCCTCTCGGCCTCCGTCATGTTCAGGTAGAAGATCACCGAGTTGGCGTCGACCGTCGACCCGTCGGACCACTTCCAGCCCTTCATGGTGACCGCGACGGTCTTGCCGCCGTTGCTATAAACGGCCGGGTTGGCCGGCGACAGCGGGTAGTTGATGTCGATGTTGGTTGTGCTGTCGTTGCCGAACATGTACAGCGGCCGGTCCAGCAGCCACTGGAACTCCTGGCCGTTGTAGACGCTGGCATTGGTGATCGCGTAGAACGGGAAGATCCAGTTGTAGGTGACGCCGGCCGGCAGCGCGATCCGCGCCGTCCCGCCTTGGACCTTCGTGCCCGCTGCAGGCGTGGAACCGGAACTGCTGCTGCCGCTGGAACTGCACGCGGCGGCTACCAAGGCGACCGTGGCCACCGCGGCCGCTGCCCCGAGGCGCAGCTTACGTCTCCCAAGATGCATCTTTGCTCCTTTGTCGTGGCGCGCGGGCGCGCGCGGTGTGCCGTGCCGGTTGATGCTGGGGCGATCGGGTTAACCCGTGCGCGCACAGGCCGACCCTGGTCACGGGTCGTCCTGGCCCGCCGCGGGGGCCCCGGGGGGTCGCCCCCGGGGGTCGGCACCGTCGCGGGCCACCACGGCCGGCGTCGCGTGACGCTGATCTGTCACCGCTCGCCGCCTCTCCTGCCCTGCCAGCCCACCCGGCGCGGACCCGCGCCCCGGCATGGCCGCGCGCCAGCGATACTTTGTCCCGGCAACGGTTCACTCGGAGCGTAGTTTCATCGATGACGCAGTTTCCAGCAGTAAATGTCACAAGTTCTTATCGATATCGTCCCAGGTCAGTGCTTGTCCACCCGGTTGATAACCCGGCGGTTACGCGGTCCTTACAGGTCTATTACGGGACAGAACAGACACGGCCCAACGGAGCATGCGGGCGCGAACAGGGAACTATGCGCGGTCCGGACATACAGAAAAAGTGATGCGAGCGACGGCACGAGCGTGAGAGACTCCGCCTCGCTTCGGCCCGCAAGATCATCGGGACCGCTGGCGAGGCGCCGGCCCGGTCAGCCGCCGATCGCGTGCGCGCCGCCGTCCACGTGCACGATCTCGCCCGTCGTGGCCGGGAACCAGTCGGACAGCAGCGCCACGCAGGCGCGCGCGGCCGGCTCGGGGTCGGAGAGGTCCCAGCCGAGCGGCGCCCGCTCGGCCCACGGGTCGGCGAGCCCGTCGAACCCGGGGATGCTCCTGGCGGCGATGGTCTTGAGCGGCCCCGCGGCGACCAGGTTCACCCGGATCCCGCGGGGTCCGAGGTCGCGGGCCAGGTAGCGCGCGCACGACTCGAGCCCGGCCTTGGCCACGCCCATCCAGTCGTAGCCCGGCCAGGCCCGGCTGGCGTCGAAGTCCAGCCCCACGATCGCCCCGCCCCCGCTCATCAGCGGCAGGGCCGCCACGGCCAGGGCCTTCAGCGAGTAGGTGGAGATCTGTACCGCGCTGGCCACGTCCTCCCACGGGGTATGCAGGAAGTTGCCGCCCAGCGCGGACTGCGGCGCGTTGCCGATGCTGTGCACCACCCCGTCCAGGCCGTCCACGTGCTCGGATACGCGCAGCGCCAGCGAGTCGAGCTGGTCGGTGTCGGTCACGTCCAGCTCCAGGACCGGCGGCGGGTCGGGCAGCCGCCGGGCGATCCGCTCGACCAGGGTCAGCCGCCCGAACCCGGTGAGCACCACGGTCGCGCCCTCCTGCTGCGCGATGCGTGCCACGTGGAAGGCGATCGACGCGTCCGTGAGCACCCCCGTGACCAGGAGCCGCTTGCCGTTCAGGATTCCCATCGCCATACCCCTCGACGCTGCTGGCTGTCGCGTGTCAGTGACCCATGCCCAGGCCGCCGTCCACCGGGATGACCGCCCCGGTGATGTACCCCGCGTCCGCTGAGGCCAGGAACGCGACCGCCGCGGCGACCTCGTCAGCGCTGGCCAGGCGGCCGAGCGGTACCCCGGCCAGGATCGCGGCCTTCCGCTCCTGCGGCAGCGCGGCGGTCATGTCGGTGTCGACGAAGCCCGGCGCGACCACATTGACGGTGATCGACCTGCTGCCGAGCTCCCGGGCCAGCGACCGGGCCAGCCCGACCAGTCCCGCCTTGGACGCGGCGTAGTTGACCTGCCCGCCCGAGCCGAGCAGGCCGACGACCGAGGAGATGAAGATGATCCGTCCCCGCCTCAGCCGGATCATGCCGCGGACGGCGCGCTTGGCCACCCGGTAGGCGCCGGTCAGGTTGGTGTCGAGCACGGCGGTGAAGTCCTCCTCGCTCATCAGGGCGAGCAGCTGGTCACGGGTGATGCCGGCGTTGGCCACCAGCACCTCGACAGGGCCGTGCTTCGCCTCCGCCTGGGCGAACGCCTCGTCGACGGAGGCCGTGTCACGCACGTCACAGCGCGCGACGGTCAGCCCGTCAACGGCCTCGCCGGAGCGGGACGTGGCGGTGACCGCGTCGCCGTCGGCCGCCAGCCTCCGGGCGATGGCCAGGCCGATCCCCCGGTTCCCCCCGGTCACCAGGGCTGATCGGCTCATAGGGGCCGGTACCTCCGCGGATTGATTCACCTGACGGAACGGATCCTGGCGAGCGTACCGGGGCGGCCCGGCTGGCGGCGAGCCCGGGGGTGCGGCTCCGGGGCGGGGTAGACCGGCTGCGCGCGTGGGGAAGGAGAGCAAATAAAATCGTCTGCCGTGACCTCGAGCGCGGACCGGCGGTCCGACCTGATCGACCCGGAGTTCACCGCGTATCCGTTGCGTGGCATGGCGGACGCCGCCCTGCAGCGCGCTGCCGAGCTCGGCGCCCAGCACGCGGACTTCCGCGCGGAACGCATCAGGAGCCAGCGCATCGAGCTGTCGGACGGCAACCTGGAGACCCTGTATGACGCCGATGACCTGGGCCTCGGTGTCCGCGTGGTGGTCGAGGGGACCTGGGGGTTCGCGTCGGCGGTCGACCTGACCCCGGAGGCGGCCGCGCGGGCGGCCGCGGACGCGGTGGCGGTCGCCCGGGTAGCGGCGGCGGTCAACACCGAGCGGATCGACCTCGCGCCGGAGGGCGCGCACGGCGAGGTCAGCTGGACCTCCGCCTACGAGGTCGATCCGCTAATCGTTGGTGTCGCCGACAAGATCGCGCTGCTGGCCGGGTGGAGCGCCGGGCTGCTGGCCCATAACGCGGTCGGCCACGTGGACGCGTCGCTGCTGCAGGTGCGCGAGTCCAAGTTCTACTCGGACGGGGCCACCACCGCCACCCAGCAGCGGGTGCGGGTGGCCCCGAGCGTGACCGCGGTCGCGGTCGGGGCGGACGGCAGGTTCGAGACCATGCGCACGCTGGCCCCGCCGGCCGGGCGCGGGTACGAGTACCTGGCCGGAGCGCCCGGGGGGTGGGACTTCGCCGCCGAACTCGCCGAGCTCGGCGACCTGCTGGCCGCGAAGCTGGCCGCGCCCTCGGCCCGGCCCGGTCGGTACGACCTGGTCATCGACCCCTCGAACCTGTGGCTGACGATCCACGAGTCGATCGGGCACGCGACCGAGCTCGACCGGGCGCTCGGCTACGAGGCCGCCTACGCGGGAACGTCGTTCGCCACGCCGGACAAGCTCGGCCGCCTCCGGTACGGCTCCCCGCCGATGCACGTCACCGGGGACCGGACGGTCGATCACGGCCTGGCGACGATCGGCTACGACGACGAGGGGGTCGCGGCGCAGTCCTGGGACCTGATCACGGGCGGCGTGCTGACCGGGTACCAGCTCGACCGGCGAATGGCCCGGATGCAGGGATTCGGTGCCTCGAACGGCTGCGCCTACGCCGACTCGCCCGGTCACATGCCGATCCAGCGAATGGCCAACGTCTCGCTGCAGCCGGCCCCCGGGGGCCCGTCCACCGCCGACCTGATCGCTGGAGTGGAGGACGGGATCTACATCGTCGGCGACAAGAGCTGGTCGATCGACATGCAGCGGTACAACTTCCAGTTCACCGGTCAGCGGTTCTTCCGGATCTCCGGCGGCAGGCTGGCCGGTCAGCTCCGCGACGTTGCCTACCAGGCCACGACCACCGATTTCTGGAACTCGATGGAGGCGGTGGGCGGGCCGCAGACTTACGTGCTCGGCGGCGCGTTCAACTGCGGCAAGGGCCAGCCCAGCCAGGTCGCGCCGGTCAGCCACGGCTGCCCCGCCGTGCTCATGCGCGGCATCAGGATCCTGAACACCGCCGAGGAAGGCGCATGAGCACGGTCGGGCCCCAGGAGACCGTGGAGCGGGCGCTGCGGTCCGCCGCGGCCGACGAGTGCGTGGTGATCGCCGAGGAGACGTCGGCGGCGAATCTGCGCTGGGCCGGGAATACGCTCACCACCAACGGCATCACGCGGTCGCGCCGGCTCACCGTGATCGCCATCCGCCGCGGCGCCGGGCAGGCCAGGGTCGGCGTGGTGTCCCGGGTCGGCGTCGGCGGTGACCAGGTTCCCCACGTGGTGGCCGAGGCCGAGCGGGCTGCGGCAGAGGCATCTCCCGCCGAGGACGCCCAGGTGCTGCCGGGCCCCCTCCGCGAACCTACGTCCGGAACGGAATCCGGCCGCCTGCCCACGGATAACCTTCCTGCCTGGGACGACCCGCCGGGGGCGACCGAGATCGGCGTGCTGCGCGGCTTCGCAGGCGCGCTCGGCGAGGCCTTCGGCGTCGCGGCGGCAGGCGGGCGGCGGCTGTACGGCTTCGCGGAGCACTCGGTGAACTCGCTGTTCCTGGGTAGCTCCAGCGGGCTGCGGCTGCGCCACGATCAGCCGTCCGGGAAGGTCGAGCTGAACGCGAAGTCGGCCGACATGACCCGGTCGGCATGGGCAGGCGCCGGGACCCGCGACTTCACCGACGTCGACGTGCCCGGGCTCGAGGCGGGCCTGGCCCGGCGGCTGGACTGGGCGATCCGGCGGGTCGAGCTGCCCCCGGGGCGTTACGAGACGCTGCTGCCGCCGGGCGCCGTCGCCGACCTGCTCGTCTACCTCTACTGGTCGGCCGGGGCAAGGGACGCGCTGGACGGCCGGACGGTGTTCAGCAGGCCCGGGGGCGGTACGCGCGTCGGCGACCGGCTGGCCAGCCAGCCGGTCACGCTGCGCAGCGACCCGGGCGCGCCCGGCCTGGAGTGCGCGCCGTTCGTGATCGCTCATGCCTCCGGCCGGCAGTCATCGGTGTTCGACAACGGCCTGCCGCTCGCCCCCACCGAGTGGATCCAGCGCGGCGAGCTGGCCGCGCTGGCCCAGACCCGGCACTCCGCCGCCCTGTCCGGGCTGGCGGTGACGCCGGCGATCAGCAATCTGATCCTGGAGGTCGGCGGCGCCGCCGCGTCACTGGACGACATGATCGCCCGCACCGGGCGCGGGCTGCTGCTGACCTGCCTGTGGTACATCAGGGAGGTCGACCCGCAGACCCTGCTGCTCACCGGCCTGACCAGGGACGGCGTCTACCTGGTGGAGAACGGCGAGATCTCCGGGGCGGTCAACAACTTCAGGTTCAACGAGAGCCCGGTGGCCCTGCTGGGCCGGATCACCGAGGCCGGCGCTACCGGCCCGGCTCTGCCGCGGGAGTGGAGCGACTACTTCACCCGCTCCGCCATGCCGCCGCTGCGCGTGGACGGCTTCAACATGTCCTCCGTCAGCCAGGCGGAGTAACCCGGGGGGATAACCCCCCGACCCCCCAGACCGGGGGGCTTCGCCCCCCAGGAGCCCACCTGCCGCCTGCGGCATACGCCGGTGGCCGGCCCTACGGCGCTCCCCGGAGTTACCGCATCCGTTGCCATCCGCCCGA
>Ga0070698_100004873_pt1 | contig 14729 bp, 13 predicted proteins | sample KBSK1502metaG_FD_65477 | JGI IMG/M metagenome (GOLD analysis project Ga0070698, IMG submission 65477) | Corn, switchgrass and miscanthus rhizosphere microbial communities from Kellogg Biological Station, Michigan, USA - KBS K1-50-2 metaG | ecosystem: Host-associated > Plants > Roots >...
GAGATGGTCGCGTCGGTCCACGACCGTACGCCAGTCATCCCCACCGAGGACGATGAGGCGGCCTGGCTCAGTCCTGATGAGACCGAAACAGAGTTTCTCCTCTCCATGCTACGCCCCGCGTCAGACAATCTGCTTCAAGCGCAGGTCATGCGATAGCATTCGATACAGTTATTATCTTGGCGAATGAGATAGGTCGGCGTGAGAACGCAACGTCCAGCGGTGTGATTCCTCGGCTTGGAACAGGAGCGGATATTTCCGAAGCACAGCGGCCACATACCACTCAGGGCGCCGACCCCGCGGCTCATAGCCCAAGTTTTCGATACGCTCCGTAATTTCAGGGGCGGTGAGCGGCACAAACGTTCGCGCCAGCGCCTCTGCTATGTAATCGCGGGCGAGGCGAGTTGCGGGGTAGGTCAACTGCTTCTCATCGAGGAAGGCGCTGGCTTCTTTGCCCGTTTTCTCAAGGTCGTTGAGCCCACTGAGCAGCGCCATGAGTTGGCCCACTATATGTTCTGATGACCACGAAGCGGTGGCGCTTACCCGATCTTTGAGCCATTCACGCGATACTGGATGCGCGATGGCCACACCAGATGACAGCACAATCGCCAGCCCGATAAGGAGCAGCGCCCTTCGATCTATCTTGAGAACCAGGTCAATGAGCCCTTTGACGGCCGAACTCGCCGCTGAGATGGTAATACCGCCGCCAAGCTGTAGGCCGAGCATGCTCGCATCGCGCGTCGATTTGTCGCGATAGGCCGCCGACCATTCGGTCCACTGGTTCCCCGCAGGCTCATAGGGTGCAAGGTGGCGGTCGATGGACAGAACTGCATGCGGTTTGATGGGATCAATGAGTTTGGCCGTGGGCACATCGTCTACGTCGTTGCCCGCAACAATCGTGGCTCGGGGACTTAGCTCTTCCAGCTCTGAAAGATCCAGGACGCAGATCAGCGGAGTGTAGACGCGTCGCCAGGCCTGCAGCGCCTCCTCTGCTCTGTCCTTGGCTACCTGAGGCAGATGTTCCTGTACCTCATCTGCCACCTCAATTGTGCAGAAAAACCGCACGATCCCGAGTTTGGCCGCGAGCAATACCCCAGTGAGCGTGGCCCCAGTCCTGACGTGGCGGCACACGTCCTGGATGATGGTATTGGCATCGAGGACGACGGTGAATACGCCGATGTGCAAGGCATCAAACAGCGCTGTGCTTGCCTCGTCTCCCGCCATGTAGAACAGCAGGTTTTCGAGTATGCCGAAGAGCGGTAACTCACGCCATTCTGACGGAGAAAGTTCCTGAGACATGCCGTTGTGACCTTTACCGCAAGAGGGATACAGCTCGCCACACGCTTAGACCGTTAGGGACTTGAAACAGCCACACGCTAGCCTGATTGCCATAGCAAAGCGGTTGCGAGCAATTGGAAGTGTCACCGGAACCACTGCAAATGGCTCCAATCATTTATTGACCTACTTGACATTTATTAACCTAATATGACATGCTGTCGGCGAAGTGTCGCAATTGACAAACGTGATTGACAAACGTGCAGGAGGACATATGACGGATGACGAGTACATTTCGATAGCTGAGGCGCAATCGATACTGGGTGTCTCACGGCCACGCATGACCCAGATCTTGCGAGAGGGCCTACTCAGCGCCAAGCCAAATCCAGTGGACCGTCGTTCGAAACTAGTTCGCCGTCGGAACGTGGAGGTATTAGCGCGGCAGCCAAACCTGGGGACCACTGCACGGGTCCGCCTACCGGAGATTGCACTGACAGAGGGCGATTTTGAGCGGTTGGACTGGGAAGGCATCATCGCAGACGTTGAGCCACATGTGTGTGAATGCTTTAGCTCCCGACTGTATGCAAAGATAGATGAAGCAGAAGCTGCTGGTGATCTCCAGACAGCTGCGGCGTATTGGCTGCTCGGTGCACTTGCGTCCCTGATGTTACGACCCGAGAAACAGCCTGCGCTCGTGCCGGTGGCAGTGTTCACCACTGGCCGAAGTTTTGCCCTCGAGGATGTCTCCGACAACCAGTGGCGCGTACTGGAGGCGCTTGCTCCAAATGTCACTGACCCGGAAATGCAGGCGCGCATTGCCGATGCCCTGTGGGAAGGCAAGCGCAGCCATGCCAAAGCGCGGTTAGCCATTGAGGCGTACCTGCAGTCCGCACGGAGGCTTGAGAGCCCAAAGGACTGGGTGTATCCCTGTGCACGGATTGAGCGAGCGCTCCGGCTCGCCCTTCGGCTAAATGACGGGGCGGCGAAAGTGAAGGTCGTTGAATACATCGAGAGTTTGCTCGACAGTTTTGGCGGTGAGGATCCGCTGTACTTCTCCTTGAAGCTTATCGAGCTGATGCTTGAGAGCAAACTGGGTGACCCCCAGAGGTATGCTCGTTTGGCTGAGGCTATCGCCCACCGGGCTGAAAGTGAAGGATATTGGGACCGCGCTGAAACCGCGTGGCAGGTGGCAGCGGCCAGTAATCAGCGGGGCGAGCGGACCGAACAGGCACGCGCAACTCAGCTTGCCGCGGCCGAAACGTACATTAAGGCGGCAGAGGAAGCGGCGCATGCCTCGCCTCCCGATTACTTCCGTGCATCTATCTCTATTAGAAACGCCATTGAGGCATTACGGCGGTTGGCAGGCACCAAGGAACAGGTGGAGGAGCTCCAAGCACGGTTGCAAATATTTCAAGAGCGCTCACTGGAGAGCATGCACCAAGTCCCCTTTGAGCTCAATGTCGCGGACGTGGCGTCACACGCAGAAGCCGCAGTAACTAGCAAATCACTCGAAGACGCGCTGCGTGCGCTTGCCCTGCTCGGCGGCATTCCACCCGTCAAAACGCTGCGTGAACTGGTGGAGGAACAAGCCAGGAAGTATCCCTTATCGCATTTGATCCCCGCCATGGTGGTGTCCGACTCTGGTACGGTCTCAGGTCAGCGCCCTGGCGCTCCTGCCGATAACACCGATGAGGCTGAAGCCTTTATGCGGGCCGAAATGTTTCAGCGGGCCCGCATGAATCAACTCGTTCACGCACTCGGTTTCGTGGAGCCGGCGCGGCAGCGCATCACCTTGGACCACGTGGTGCGCCTCGCTGATATCTTGCCGCTCGTATTGAATAACCCCTTTGTGCCCGTCGGCCGCGAGCTCATTTTTGCGAAAGGTATCTTAGCAGGGCTCGAAGGCGACTTCGTAGTTGCCGCCTCGCTGCTCATTCCCCAAGTCGAAAACTCGCTGCGCTATGTCCTCGAACGGCGTGGTGTACTGGTCAGGAAATACGATCAGAAGGGCATCCAGGATGTGCTCGACCTCAATGCGCTGTTCTATGAGCGCAAGTCAGAGCTCGAGACGTTGTTTGGTGAGGATCTTTGTTTCGATTTGCAGGGCCTGCTGATAGAGCGCTTTGGCAGCGATCTGCGCAACGAATCCGCGCACGGCTTGCTGAGCTACGAGCAACTACAGTCCGTGCAGAGCGAATACTTCTGGTGGCTGACGATCCACATTTGTGTCGTGGTGCAGCTAAATGTCCAGCGTCGTTCCAAATCGGGGACTCAAGAGCGGCAAGCGACTGACGGGGGCTCGCCGCTGAGTTAGCGGTTGGCTGTGCAGTACTCGCGGGTGAAGAATTACGAGCCAGAGACCGAACGCGTCAGACGGAAGCCGCTGTAGCCATTGGCGCTGCCTGGTGGGAAGTGGCCGCGGCAAGCCGTGCGCGCGATCGTGTCGGCGCTGAGCCATGAGCCGCCGCGCAGCACGCAAAGCTCACTGGAATCAGCGGACTCTCGCTCATCGTCGGCGTTGTACGGGTAGGGCTCGAATGTACTGCCCGTCCACTCCCAGGCATTGCCAGCCATGTCCTGCGCGCCGCACGGGCTCGCGCCAGACGGGTACGCGCCAACTGGCGTCGTCGTGCCCATGCCACCCTCATCCGTGTTGCAGCGCTCCAGGTCGAACTCGTCGCCCCAGGGGAAGATGCGCGCAGTACCATCCCAGCGCGCGGCCTTCTCCCACTCCGCCTCGCTCGGCAGTCGCCAGGGCTCCCCGGTCAAGCTCGCCAGCCAGGCGGCGTAGGCCGCCGCGTCATGCCAGGTGACGTTGACCACTGGATGGTCGGGCCGCTCACGCTGTTGTTGCCAGGTGGGCCGGTTGGAGATGCTCGTCGGCTCGGCATGCCCGGAAGCGCGGACGAAGCGGGCGTACTCCGCCACCGTAACCGGGAAGCGCGCAATCCGGAAGGCGAGCAACGTCATCCAATGCTGCGGCTTCTCCTCGTCGTAGGCTTGCTCGTCGTGCACGGAGTCGCTGCCCATGAGGAAGGGACCAGCAGGCACATCACACAGCGGCGGAAGAATCACCCCCGTGCCGTTGAGGACAGCGATCTCATACCCCAGGCTGGCCAGTCGGGTGGTGAAGGCGTCTTCTTCTTCCGTGCTGTGATGATGGGAGATGGAGACTTGATCTTGGTCCGCCATGTGATTCCTCCTGCGCTCGTCTCAGCCTGCACCCCAGTGTACCCTCGCTTCTCCCGGCGCGCGACCGCTATTCTCACTGCTCCGTCAGCCCGCGATCCTTTGCCTTCGTGCTGATGAGGTCCATGAGGTCGCGCACGGACAGAGGATGCTTCTCCGCGTCGAGGATCTGTAGACTGATGAGCGCGTTCATCTTGGCGCGCAGTTCAGGACTGGCCTCCCGGTACACCCACGCCGCCTCTGAGTCCACTTGGACGATGATCTTCTCCATCTGGCTCTCCCGTTCTTCCCCCATTCTATGTCAGCCGGAAGATTACCGTATTCCGCGAGCAAGAAGGAACCCGCTCCTAGCCTCAACTTGATACCAGGGGAGGCTGTGAAACGCGGAGGTTAGTTGAGGGGCACAACCCGTGGCAGCTCTGCTCACGCAATCTGCTTCAGCGTCCCTGGGTGACGAATTCAACAGGGAGCTGACTCGCAGTTGGATTGTCTGGCGCAGAGAGGGGGCTAAACACCACCGAGGTCAAACGCTTCCCGACGGATTGGTACTGCTTTACCAAGCATACGAGCTTTCTCACGCACGGCCTCGTAATAGTCGCGTTCCCGCTCCAGATCGACTGCATACATCCGTTCAGAGAAGGCGCACAGTTCCAAGGAGAGCGTGAGTGTCTCGTCGAGTTGTCGCTCGCAGAGCACCGACCGCAGCTTGAAGAGGCCATAGAGCTCAGCGTCGATCTGCTCGAGGTCGTGCGCCACCTGTTTGTCGCGTTGCAGAGGCGCAGGAGCCTGATCAGTGAACTGGGCGCGCTGAATTACTTCCCACACGGGATCCGTCGGCCACCGCGTGCGGTTGCTATCGACTTGCGGCTGCGTCATGCGCAGCCATCCGCGGTGCGTCGCATCTGGCGCATGACCGTGCTCAGGCGGTAGACCAACAAAATAGGCCCACAAGTCGTTCAAGTGGTCCAACGCCAGCCAGGGATCGTCACACCAATCTCCTTGAGCCAGGCTCATTCCTACTGCAATCTCGCGCAACACCTCGCGGGTGAAGCGGCCCTCAACACGGAACAATGGCATCTCGGCGCGCCATCCATTAGCGGCATGAATCCTTTCCATCCAGCGCTTGCCACTGCGTCTCTCCTCCAGCGCCTTATCATAGATCGCTCCTGAGAGGGGCGCGCCGGGAGCAGAGGCAAAGCCCGATGCGCGCCGCCCCCACAAATACACCGCAGCTCCCGACACGTCCACTGGCTCCACTTCAGACGACTGCTCGATTTCATCTCCTTCGGAGCGCGCCTGTCCGTCGTCATCGGCGAACAGATCTCGCTCCATGCCGAAATCGAAACCCTCGAGCAGGGAACCAGGGAGATCACTCCACTCGTCGGGTGGCGCGGCCAGAAGGATATCTGCCCTCCTGTCCATGGCGAATACAGACATCGCCTCCTCAACTGAGGGAATGTGCACTGCCTTTTTGCGTGCATGCGTCACGATGCGCTCGAGATCAACTGGCTCTGGCGCAAAGTTGGCTACATCGGCACACAGATGTAACTGGCTCAAGCGCCACACGACGTGGTCAAAGCCCTCATCCTCCCGCTCTGGCTCACCCCACATGTGCGCCAGCGTCTGCTTGGCCTCGTCGAGAGCAGGATGTGGGCCATGGATCCACAGATACTCCGCTGAGAACCGGATGGAGCCAACGAGCTGCTGGAGCGGCGTTTTCCGAAGGCGCAGCATGATGTATGCATTGCGCAGCAGGAAGGACCAGGAGACCCCTTTGTTCTTCTCGCTCGTGCCTACGGTTATTCCAGAGTTATGCTGGCAGTTACAGCGCCAGAAAGTAACCTTGACGGCATGTGACCAAGCATGATAAAATATGACTAGTGAGTCAAAATTCGTATCAATTCGTCAACTTGTGGGTTGCGCGAATCGTATATGACGAGCAGGTCAATAATGAGACGCAAAGAGAAGGAGGGGCGCAGATGTCAGTCGCAGACGGCCCCAGATCATTGAAGGACAGGCAACGCGAGGAGCGCGAGCGCCTGATCCTGGAGGCGGCGGAGGAACTGCTGGCGGAGAAGGGTTATCACGAGATGTCCATTGACGACATCGCCGCGCGCGTCGGCGTCTCGAAGGGCACCGTCTACCTGCACTTCTCCAGCAAAGAAGAATTGGTCCTGGCGCAATTGGAACGTGGCATGCGGCGCTTCATCCAGTCGGCGGATGTTGTGCTTACCTCGACGGCGTCGCCAAGCGCAAAGCTGCGCTCGTTGATCGAGTTGATCTACGGCCAGACCTTCAAAGAACGCTCGCAATTCTTCATCTCGGTGAACGAGAATCCGGACTTGCGCAACCGACTGCTGGACAAGAAGCGGGCATTTCATGAGCAATGGGAGGCGCTATCTCAGCGTGTCAGTCAGGCATTCGACGACGGCAAGGCGCTTGGCGAGTTCGACGCCACCATTCCCACCCCACTGCTGGTCAGCATGTTCTGGAGTCTGCTCAGTCCTCGCACCTATGAGCGCGTAATCGAGCAGGAGCAGATGTCGATTGAGGAGATGGTGGGCCATCTCAACCGGTTTTTCTTCAAGGGCCTTGCGGCTGAGACGCCGCGCGAAAGGAATGCGGAATGAGTATGATGGAGGGCGCGCCCGCTGCGGCGGCTGCGCAGGATGTCGTGGACGGGCCACGCTTCTCGCGGCGTGTCACGCTGCTGACGATGTTGAGCGTGCTGCTGGTGATGCTGCTCGCCTCGCTCGACCAGACGATCGTCGGCACGGCGATGCCACGTATTGTCGCCGATCTGCGTGGATTCGACAAGTATACGTGGGTCACGACAGCCTACCTGCTGACATCGACTGTCATGATCCCGATCTATGGCAAGCTCTCGGATATCTATGGGCGCAAGCCGATCCTGGTATTCGCACTCTCGGTCTTCTTGATCGGCTCGCTACTCTGCGGCACGTCGCAGACAATGGATCAGCTGATCCTCTTCCGCGCGTTCCAGGGTATCGGCGCGGGCGGTCTGATGTCCACGGCCATCGCCATCGTCGGCGACCTCTTCACCCCGCGTGAGCGCGCCAAGTGGCAGGGTGTGATCGGTGGCGTCTTCGGCATCGCGTTCATCATCGGCCCGACAGTCGGTGGGTGGATCACCGACAACTCATCGTGGCGTTGGGTCTTCTATGTCAACCTGCCGCTCGGTATCACCGCGCTGCTCGTGCTGATCTTCCTGATGCCGACGCTGCGCCAGCCGAGCGGGAACGCGCGTATCGACTTTATCGGCGCCGCGCTGCTGATTACTGGCACAGTTCCACTGCTGCTCGGCTTCAGCTGGGCAGGCACGACCTATGACTGGGCCTCGCCGCAGGTCATCGGCATGCTGGTGGTGGCGGCTGCCGGCTGGATCGCCTTTATTCTCTACGAGGTGCGCCTGGGGCGCAGTGGCGGGCAGCCAATCATCGAGCCGACGCTCTTCAAGAACAACACGTTCGCCGTCTCGACGATCGTGACGATGATCTCCAGCGTGGCGCTCTTCGGCAGCATCTTCTACATCCCGCTCTTTGTCCAGGGGGTCATCGGGACTTCGGCGACGAGTAGCGGTGTGATCGTGACGCCGTTGATGATCACTGCGATCATCATGAGCGTGTTGTCCGGACAGATCGTGGCGCGCACGGGGCGGTACAAGATACTGGCGATCACCGGCGCGTGCATCAGCCTGATCGGCGGGCTGCTGCTGGTGCGGCTGGATGTCCACTCGACGAACAACGATGTCGTGCTAGCAATGATCGTGCTCGGTCTAGGCATGGGCACGGGCATGTCGCTCTACAACCTGCTGGTGCAGAACGCGCTGCCCAACAAGATCGGGCAGGCGACAGGCGGACTGATCTTCTTCCGCCAGATCGGCGCCACGGTAGGCCTGGCGGCGATGGGCGCGGTGATGAACTCGATCTACCCGAGCGCCTTTGCCAACGCGCTTCCGGCCTCGGTCAAGGCAGTTATCCCCGCGGCCGCGCTCAAGCAGTTCAACAACCCGCAGGTGCTGCTCTCGCCAGATGCCCAGGCGAAGCTGCGCGAGACGTTCGGCGCCTTCGGCCCGCAGGGACTGGCGCTGCTTAACGAGTTGCTGGGCGCGGTGAAGACAGCAGTGGCGCAGGGCGTGCACGGCATCTTCCTGCTGAGTGTCGGCCTGACCATCGTGAGCATCATCGCCCTGTTCTTCCTCAAGGAGATCCCGTTGCGCGGCGGTGGGCGTCGCCGTCAGGCGCCAGTCGTCGAGGCAGCGGAAGAGGCGCTGGCCGAGGAGAGCGGGCTTCCCGTCGCCGACTAACCTCCCGTATCAAACATCTACCGAGGGGCGTGAGCAATCACGCCCTTTCGTTGTCTCCGCCGCAGTCAGCTCTCCGCCATACCGATTCCGAGTGCGTGTCCTTGGGCGCCTGCTCGGCGCGTCCACTCGCACACCAGCGGCCACCGCGGGTTCAGGATGATTGCGCGGTCGCATGAAGGAGTCCAGCGCGCCAATCGCTACTGACATACTGTTGTCACTCGGCTCGCCTATACTGAATCCAGAACCGTGACGCACCGAGAGAAGGAGAGCTGACGATGAATCTGGGTTTTGTTGTGCTGTATGTGCGCGAGATGGACAAGGCGAAGGCGTTCTACACGGAGGTCCTGGGTCTGACGGTGGTAGAAGCGGTGTCCAGTCCCACCTTCGTGACGCTGCGCCCGACGAGCGGTTCCCTGGTCGCCCTGCAGGACAAGACGGCGGCGCTCATGCTTCCAGCGCGGGAAGACCAGCCCGGCAGTGTGGAGCTGAGCTTCGAGGTGGACGACGTTGCCGAGACCTGGAGACGCTGGAAAGAGTTGGGCGTTACACTGGTGACTGACCCTGTGGATCTCCCATTCGGACGCTATTTCCTGGCGCAGGATCCCGAGGGCCATTATCTGTCCGCGTATCGCTTCGCCCAGTAGCCCACCAACCGCAACGAGACACTGGCTGCGGCTGAGAGCTCACCCCCTGCCCCCTCCCCTGGGAGGGCGGCGGGAGAGCCCCACGAGCGCCCACTTCTTGCCCGTCTCCCGCACTTCTCAATACTGAGGGAGACGTGAAGGCGGCAGGGCGCTCAGAGCGAGCGCTCGTAGGTCTGGACGCCGTTCGGCCCGGCGACATGCACGCGCTCGGTCATCATCACGAAGAGGCCGTGATCCACGACACCGGTGATGTTCTTGATCGCACTGGCTGTGCCCGCAGGATCGTGGATCGCCCCGAAGGCGCAATCCAGCACGTAGTTGCCGCCATCGGTGATGTATGGCGCCGCGCCAGCCGGGGCGCCAGCGGAAGCTTCCGCTGCCTCGCCGCTCCGTAGCACGGGACGCGCGCCCAGGCGCTCCAGCCAGGCGGCGGTATGCCGCCAGCCGAACGGGATGACCTCGACGGGGATCGGGCCGGTGGCGCCAATCGTCTGCACGATTTTGGTCGCGTCCACGATGATCACGCGATAGCGACTGGCGGATGCGATCATCTTCTCGCGCAGCAGCGCGCCGCCGTGCCCCTTGACGAGATCGAGACTCGGCAGCAACACCTCGTCGGCGCCGTCAATGCTCATATCGAGCGTCGTGACGGCGTCCAGGTCGGCTATGGGAATGCCGAGCGAGACGGCGACCTGCCGCGTGCGCTCGCTCGTGGGGACGCCAGTGATGCGCAGGCCCTCGTCACGGATGCGCCGCGCCAGCGCCTGCAGGGCCAACTCCGCCGTCGAGCCACTGCCCAATCCGAGTGTCGCGCCGTTGGCCACACGGTCGGCGGCGAACGCGGCGGCCTCGCGCTTCCAGGCGAGCTGCGTCTCCGGTGTGACGGCGCCAGTGGCGGTCTGCTGCGGATCCACTCTGCGACTCCTTGCGTTAGCGGCGAGACCACACTACATCATGGGGAGTTGCCTGCCAGCGCCCGGCCGCACGGTCTGCCCGGCACGTATCCGGCGAGCCAGCGCGCGATCCTTCGTCGCCTCCTGAAAGAGCAGCGGGAAGGGGCGGTGAAACTCGCGGTCGAACTGGCGCGCCTTTTGCTCAATGTAGGTGGCGCGGCGCTCATGGGCGAGCGCGTAGAGCGCGCGTTTCTCCTCGTCGGGCAGGTCGGCGACCAGCAGATAGCCGAGCGCGAAGTCCGGCTTGCCCCGTTCGGCGTAGGCGCGCGCCTGCTCGGCGGCGTCCGCGCCTTCCGCGAGGTTCTTGCGCACGATCTCGACGAACGCCGGACGCAGCAGCGGGAGGTAGAGCGCGTCGAAGCTCATGTTCCCGTCGCCCAAAGTCTCGTCGCTCATACGCGCCTCATCCTTTCCTGTCCCGCTCGTATTATACAGGACGACAGGGGCAGGCGCCGTTTCTACTCGATGGATGTGACGCGCGTATCCGTCGCGCCATTCCTCCCGGCGTCCGCTTCGTCATCCTCGTAGCTGGGAGCGAAGCGCGAACGGCGCACGGGCTCGTCGGGGAGGCGATAGGGCGCGAGGACCGCCGCCAGCGGGCGCGGCGCCAGCCCCTCGATCCGCGTCCCCTGCTCCGTCTCCTCCTGACGCAGCGCCCGCCCACGCCGGTGAAATAGCTCCAGCAGATCGCCGCGCTCGAAGGGGATCAGCGCGCGCAGCGGTATCATCCCTTGCGAAAGCACATCGCCGATCATTGCCAGCAGCGCGTCCAGTCCTCGCCCCCTCAATGCGGAGACGGCGACGGCGTTCGGATAGATCGCCGTGTCCACGTCGGCTGGATCGGCGAGCAGGTCAATCTTGTTGAGCGCCGTGACACGTGGCTTGTCGGCCGCCCCCAGCTCCTCAAGCACGTCGTTGACTGTCTGGCTCTGCTCGACCGCGTTCTCATGCGTGACGTCCACGACTTCGAGCAGCGCGTCCGCCTCGACTACCTCCTCCAGCGTGGCGCGGAAAGCCGCCACAAGCGTGGTCGGCAGCTTCTGGATGAAGCCAACGGTGTCGCTCAGCAGAACCTGCTGGCCGCCGGGCAGCGCCACCTGGCGTGTCGTCGGGTCGAGCGTCGCGAAGAGCTTGTTCTCCGCCGTCACACGCGCCGCAGTCAGCGCGTTGAAAAGCGTAGACTTGCCAGCATTAGTGTAGCCGACAATCGCTACCACCGGGATCGCCTGCGCGGCGCGCTGGCTGCGTTGCTGCGCGCGCTGCTGGCGGACGCCCTCCAGGCCACGACGCACCTCGGCGATGCGCGCGCGAATCCGCCTGCGGTCGATCTCCAGCTTCGTCTCTCCGGGACCACGCACGCCGATCGCGCCACCTACCCCGCCCCCGCCGGAGCCACGTGAGCCGCCGCCGACGCGCGAGAGGTCGCGGCCACGCCCGGTGAGCCGCGGCAGACGATATTCCAACTGCGCCAGCTCAACCTGAAGCTGACCCTCGCGGGTGCGCGCGTGCTGCGCGAAGATATCGAGGATGAGCGCTGTGCGGTCGATCACACGCAACTCGGTGAGCGCCTCCAGGTTGCGCTGCTGTGTGGGGGAAAGTTCGTCGTCCACGATGAGCAGATCGAGGTCCAGCTCGGCGCGGAGCGAGGCCAGCTCCTGCGCGCGCCCGCGCCCGATGTAGAGCGCGGAGTTGGGTCGGGGGAGCCGCTGGACAGCGCTGCCGACGACCTCCGCTCCGGCTGTGCGTGCGAGGGCGGCCAGTTCATCGAGCGAATCATGCGCGTCCCACAGGGTATCCGCGCTGGGAATCTCGACCGCGATCAGAAAGGCGCGCTCTGGGCGCTGTTCGTCCTTAAGGGAGATGAGCCTATCAGTTTTCGTCGTACGTTCTTCTCCTGCAATCTCGTCACGATCACTCAGCCCAGCGCAAGACCGCCGCGCAGATGTACCGTCGTACCGTATCACAGTGCAGCAGGCGCCGCCAGCGAGAAATCTGCCAGCGCAATCATATCTGTCGCTCCAGGAGCCTGTTTTGCGACAAGCAGGCGAAAGACACCATCCACGCGATAAAATGCGTTCTATAGCAGCGTCATGACAGCATCACATGCAGAAATCAAGCGCGAGCGGCTAGCCGAGGGGGCGACTCAGGAGCATCCCAGAGAACAGAGGAGTGAGCGACATGACGACTCCCATTGCGGCGCGTTCATCCAGCGCCTCCAGCGCGTCCGGCGTATTCCGGCGCGCCCGTCTCCCACTCTTCCTGGGACTGCTGCTGACGCTGGCGCTGAGCGCGGCGCCGACGCCACAGGTGGATCTCGCGGCGCTGGGGCGGCGTGTAGCGTCCCTGCTCCCCAGATCGTCCGCGCCAGCAGGTGGGCAAAGCGCGTCTACCCAGGCAGCGCGCCTCCCAGAGCGTGTCGCGCCCCATCAGTATCTCCCCATCGTCTTCGCCAAGGCGCCCAGGATGATCTATGCCCTCAATGCGGTCACCGGCGCCGTGCGCTGGACTCACGCCACGCAGGAGGGCCTGAACTTCGCGCAGGTGGTTAACGTCGGCGTGGCGGTGGAAGAGGACCATACCGTTACGCTGTTGAGTGGCCAGAACGGGACGTCACTCTGGCGCTACACGCCTGCTCAGGGCACAGTCGCGCATGTCTCTGGCGCGTACAATGACACGGTCTACGCGATCGAGACCCACACTACGCTGTATGCGCAACCCAGCGCGGAGCCGGACACCCTCCTGGCGCTCAACGACGCCGATGGCTCGGTGCGCTGGCGTTATACGCTGGAGCATTCGCATCTGGGCGCGATCACCCTGCTCGGTTCCCGCGGCGATCCGCAGGTCTATTTCAACGATGACGTTGCGGACTCCCGTCCGACCGCCGGCTCGATTACCGCTCTCGATAGCAATAACGGCGCGCTCCTCTGGCGACGTGTGGCAAGCGGCGCGCCCGGACTGATTCCTTTCTATGTCACACACGACGCCGTCATTGGCTTTGCGCCGATCAGCGCAGGTAGTAACAGCACCGGAGGCGTATACTTCCACTTCGATGTGCGCACAGGCGCGATCACCTGGACGCTGCCGGCCAACCAGCGTGGCGCGCCGGTCTTCACAACAACCACGGTCTACGTGGGCAGCCTGCATCACTTGACAGCGTACAATATCGCCGACCTCTCGATCCGCTGGAAGTCCACCGTTGACGGGCTGTACGCGTCGCCGCTGGTTCTTGGCGAGCGCTACGTCGGCTCGCGCACGCGCACCTCCTTCGCTGTCTATGACGCGGCGAGTGGTCAGCGTCTGTGGGGCCGCGATGGTCCGACCACATTTGGGGTGATCCGGCTCGTCGGGACGACGCTCTGCGCCAACGCGAGCAGCGACCCCGGCAGCCTTACGGGATTTGATGTCGCCTCAGGGACGCAGCGGTGGCGCTACCAGGCCACCGACACCCTCCGCCCCGGCATGCAGTTCGATGGGGTATCCCTCTACGTGCGCACCTTCGCCCACATCTACTCCTTCAATGCCGAGAGCGGCCTCATCCAGTGGCAGACAGCAGTGAACGAGCGCCTCGATATCCAGATGGACGTCGCGCAGGCGTGAGCGCCGCCCAGTTGCGCGACGGACGCGTATGAGGCAGAATAAGGCGGCGCGATGATGCGAGCGACGGCAGCGCTGGCGGCGCGCGTCAAGCGGAAAGGATCGAACGAGATGGCCAGACTTGAGGGGAAAGTGGCGGTGATCACCGGCGGCGGCTCCGGGCTGGGCCGCGCGATGGCGCAACGCTTCGTCGCGGAGGGCGCGTCGGTCCTCGTGGCCGATCTCAACGATGAGGGTGGCCAGGCGACGCTCGACGCCATCGGCGACGCTGAGAGCACGGCCTTCCAGCATGTGGATGTGACGAACGAAGAGGACTGCGCGGGTGCGGTGGCGGAGGCGGTCCGGCGCTGGGGCAAGCTCGACATCATGGTCGCCAACGCCGGTATTGGCGCGCCGGGACCAATCGCGACGCTTGACAAAGCCGCCTGGGACGCTGTGCTGGCGGTGAACCTCACCGGCGTCTTTCTCTGCGCTAAGCATGCCTTCCGCGCGATGCGTGAGCACGGAGGGGTGATTCTCGGCACCGCGTCGGTGGCTGGGCTGGAGGGCACGCCCGCGCTGGGGCCATATGGCGCCTCGAAGGCCGGCGTTGTCCAGTTGATGGGTACGGTGGCGCTGGAGGGCGCGCGCTACGGTATCCGCGCCAACGCGCTCTGCCCCGCCTGGACGCAGACGCCGATGGTGGACGCATTCGTCTCTGGCGCACGCGCACCCGCCGATGAAGCGAGGGCGCGGCTCGTCAGCGGCATC
>Ga0070698_100004875_pt1 | contig 14721 bp, 13 predicted proteins | sample KBSK1502metaG_FD_65477 | JGI IMG/M metagenome (GOLD analysis project Ga0070698, IMG submission 65477) | Corn, switchgrass and miscanthus rhizosphere microbial communities from Kellogg Biological Station, Michigan, USA - KBS K1-50-2 metaG | ecosystem: Host-associated > Plants > Roots >...
TTCGACTCCACGCGAACTCTGCGCGGTCAGTGCGGTAACGATGGTGCAGGCGTGCGCGCCGAGGCCGTGAATCGTGCGTATGTCCGCTTGAACGCCCGCACCGCCGCCCGAATCAGAGCCGCCGATTGCCCAGACGATCGCGCGCCTCAACCACGCCGCTCCTGCTGCCAGAACGGAACGCCGATCACGGGCGTGCTCGGAACCGCGGCGTCCTGTGGCTCGATCAGCCCCGCTTCATAGGCGAGCCGTCCGGCTTCGATGGCGAGCCGGAACGCTTTCGCCATCACAACAGGATCTGCGGCTTTCGACACTGCCGTGTTGAGCAGCACGCCGTCGAAACCCATCTGCATCGCCGCGGCCGCATCCGAGGGCGCCCCGATGCCGGCGTCGACGAGAATGCGCACGCCGCTGATGCGCTCGCGAATCGTGCGGAGCGCGTATGGATTGAGCAGGCCGCGTCCTGTGCCGATCGGCGCGCCCCACGGCATCAGTACGCGGCACCCCACATCAACGAGGCGCTGGCAAACGACGAGATCGTCCGTACAGTAAGGCAGCACCTCAAACCCGGCCCGCACTAGCTCTTCGGCTGCGACGACGGTTTCGAACGGATCCGGTTGAAGGTTGTAGTCGTCGCCGATGACTTCGAGCTTGATCCAGTTCGTCTCGAACATTTCTCGCGCGATCTGTGCGGTTATCACGGCTTCGTGCGCCCGATGACATCCCGCAGTGTTCGGAAGAAACCGGCGTCCGGATCGGCGCAGCAGATTCCAGAACGTGTTCGCTCCCGCTCCGCTGCCGGCGACCTGACGCCGAAGCGACAGCGTCACAACATCGACTTGTGCCGCTTCGATCGCCGCCAGCAGTACCTCAGGTGATGGATAGCCGGCCGTTCCGAGGACAAGCCGGCTTTCGAGCTTTACGTCTCCGATGGTCCAGCTCATCGATCGGTCATCCACCGGCGAACGGCGTCAGCACTTCGATCCGATCGCCATGTTGCAGCAACTGCGTCGCGTAGTGCGCGCGCGGCACGACCGTTTCGTTGATGGCGACCGCGGCGGAGTCAAGCGTATATCCGCAGTCGCGCAGCGCGCTGTCCACCGTACTTGCATGCGAGACGCGGGTGGGTTGTCCGTTGATTGAGATCTCAATGCGTTGCATTCACGAGTTCCTGAGTCGCGACGGCATTTACAGCATCGTGTGCGACTGCCGGCGCGAGCAGATATCCGTGGCGAAAAAAGCCGTTGATGCGCGTGAGGCCCGGCTGATGATCGACACGCGGCAGATTGTCGGGGAACGCCGGCCTGAGATTGACGTCGGTCTCGATGATGCGCGCCTCTGCGAACTCCGGCTGAACGGCGTACAACGCCGAGAGCAATTCCAGGGCGGTGCGAACGCTGAGTGGCGACATGTCTTCGACCTCGATCGAAGACGCGCCGACGAGATAAACGTGATTCGGCTGTGGGACGACATAAACGTGATAGCGCGGGTGCACGAGACGGATCGGTCTGCGGATCGACACCTTGGGTGCATGGACCCAGATGATCTCGCCGCGTACGCCGCGCAGGTCCGGCAATTCGTGTTTCGCGCCGATTCCGCGGCAGTCGAATACCCAATCGAAACGCGCAACCGTTCCGCTGTCCGTCTCGACTTCGCCGGCGTCAGTCCGCACGATGTGAGCGTGGTGCACCTCGCTACGCGTAGCAAGGAACGACGTCGCGGAATGAATGAACGAGCGCGCGCCGATCTGCCCTTCCTGCGGCAGGTAGATGCCATGCAGCCGCGGCAGATCGGGCTCGATGGCCTGCACGCGATCGGGCGGCAGCACTTCAATATGGGAGCCGAGCTTTCGCTCGATGACCATGATGATTCTGCGGAGCATCGGCAGATCGGACGGATGGGTGACGAGCAGGCTTCCTTCGCGGCGGAAAAATACCGGTGATGGCAATCGATCGAGCAACGACGGCCAGAGGTCGAGCGATCGCATTCCGAGATCGAAAATCGTGTTGTCCGCCGCTTCGAGCTCAGCAAATGGTGCGAGCATGCCGGCGGCTGTCGTACTGCAGCGCTGCGTGCGCGGATCGTGAAAGATCGTGAGGTCCCAACCAAGGGCCAGCGCCTCGATTGCGGTGACGCTCCCAGCAATCCCTGCACCGATGACGGCGATCTTCACCGCTTCTGCTCCGAGCCGATGTAGATTTCCGCACCGCTTTCCACGAATTCCTTCGAGCGCTCATCCATTCCGCGAGTGAGCGCCTCCTGCGCGTCAACGCCGTGCTGGGCCGCATAATCGCGGACTTCCTGCGTGATCTTCATCGAGCAGAAGTGCGGTCCGCACATCGAACAGAAGTGCGCGAGCTTCGCTCCTTCCTGCGGCAGCGTTTCGTCGTGAAACTCGCGTGCTGTGTCGGGATCGAGGGATAGGTTGAATTGATCGTTCCAGCGGAATTCGAATCGCGCCTTGCTCATCGCGTGATCCCACCCTTGCGCGGCGGGATGTCCTTTCGCGAGATCGGCGGCGTGCGCGGCGATCTTGTATGCGATGACGCCATGCTTGACGTCGTTTCTGTCGGGAAGTCCGAGGTGCTCTTTTGGAGTGACGTAACAGAGCATGGCGGTCCCATACCAACCGATCATCGCCGCACCGATCGCGCTGGTGATGTGGTCGTACCCCGGCGCAATGTCAGTCGTGAGCGGACCGAGCGTGTAGAACGGCGCTTCGTTGCACCAGTCGAGTTGCTTATCCATGTTCTCCTTGATCAACTGCATCGGAACGTGGCCCGGCCCCTCGTTCATCACCTGACAGCCATGCTCCCACGCGATGCGATTCAACTCTCCTTGCGTCTGCAACTCCGCGAATTGCGCTTCATCGTTTGCGTCGGCGATCGAGCCGGGACGCAGTCCGTCTCCGAGCGAAAACGATACGTCATAGGCCGCCATGATTTCGCAGATCTCATGGAAGCGCGTGTAAAGGAAGCTTTCCTGATGATGCGCGAGACACCACTTCGCCATGATCGAGCCGCCGCGTGACACGATGCCGGTGAGGCGACTTGCGGTCAGCGGGATGTAGCGCAGCAAAACGGCCGCGTGAATCGTGAAGTAGTCGACGCCCTGCTCGGCCTGTTCGACCATCGTGTCGCGGAAGATCTCCCATGTCAGCTCTTCGGCTTTCCCCCCGACTTTCTCGAGAGCCTGATAGAGCGGCACCGTGCCGATCGGCACCGGCGCGTTGCGAATGATCCACTCACGCGTCTCGTGGATGTTGCGGCCGGTCGACAGGTCCATCACCGTGTCGGCGCCCCAGCGGATCGCCCACGTCATTTTCTCGACCTCTTCGCCGATCGATGACGTCACGGCGGAGTTGCCGATGTTCGCGTTGATCTTCACAAGGAAATTGCGGCCGATGATCATCGGCTCGCTTTCGGCGTGATTGATGTTCGCGGGAATGATCGCACGGCCGCGCGCGATTTCGTCGCGAACGAATTCAGGCGTGATGACGTCGGGAATTGCCGCGCCGAAGCTGATGCCGCGATGGCGGCGAGCGCCGCGTTGCGGGTCGCTTCCAAGATTCTCGCGAATCGCGACGAATTCCATTTCGGGAGTGATGATGCCCGCGCGCGCCTGCTGCAGTTGCGTCACGAGGCCGCTGCCGCGCAGGACGCGGCGGCGCGGCGGCAGCGGAAGATCGGGATCGCTGTGACCGGCAACGGGGCGGTAGCTCGGGTCGACTTCAGAGTACGTTACGCCAGTGCGGCTGTGAATCCAATTCTCGCGAAGAGGCGGCAGGCCGCGTTCGATATCGACCTCGATTCCGGGATCACTGTACGGCCCTCCGGTGTCGTAGACACGCAGCGGCGGATTCTCTTCATGGCCACCGGCCGGGAGGCGTGTCGGCGCGAGGATGATTTCGCGCATGCCGACGTGGACGTCAGCATGCAGTGTGCCGTCGACGTAGAGCTTGCGCGAAGATGGGAACTGCCATTTCGGCGACTGCTCGCGCGTGGGCGTGCGCTCGGTGAGTCGTCTCGCCGGCGCAATCCTGGAGTGAACGGGCTGTTCGGACATGTGCTGTGCGATCTCCCAATGGCCGTAGGAGCGGCAGCGCAATCCGGAAGGACAGGTGGCTGGACTTCCGCTTCCCTACGCCGGTATTGTCCGGATCAGGTCTTGGGGTTTCTCTCAGCCCGGCGACATGCGACGAGCACCCCCAGCGGCCTATGAAGTATTCATATTCGACCAGAGACTTCGCGGCGTCAAGCGACTTGGAGCATGGAGCTGGAACGACTGCAGTGGCAGCCACGCCGCCGTTCAGCGACGTCGCCGGTGCGGGACTCTCTCGCGGACGCCGCGTGACTGCGAGTGAGCAATGACTGCGCGTTCGTTTGGTCGTTCCACTCGACTGCGATGGATTACGTCATGCGCGCCGAACATCATCGGCGGCGCGGGATCGCGATGACAGTCTTTCTGCAGAATCGGCCGATGCGTGCAGTGCTCTGGCTCTTGGTATTGCTGTCAGCGCGGGTCGCATTGGATCGGATTTGCATTCGCCGATCGATGTCGTCGGCAGCATCGCTTTCAGCATCATCGCGGACCTGATTGCTGATTCCGTTGTCCGCCGCGTGTTCGGGCCAGCTGCTTGGGGAAAAAGTCGGACTGACCGTCGAGATGACGCGCGACTTCAATCCCGGCGGAGCGGGAACATTCTTTTTTACCGCCGGTTTCAGCGCATCGCCGTGATTGCGTCAGAAGTGAAGACGCCCAAGCGAACGATTCCGATTTCCGTCTTCGTCGGCTTCGCCATCACAACGGTCCTCTTCCTCGGTTCGGCGTTGGTGGCGTTAGGCGCGATGGAAAGCGTTCCGTTGCTCGCGGCTGGCGCACTGACACTCGGCAAATGGGGAGCGCGGCTCGTCGTGGCCGCTGCTGCGGTCGCGTCGCTCAGCAGCGCTCGACTCGCGGGCAGACTTCGCGCATTCTTGTGTACGTCCATCCTGGCTCCTCCGTGCGATCGAAGTCGCCCGGATGGACAACTCCCTTCAGGGAACAACGTGCTGAGACATCACATCTAGTTCCGCGTCTAGACAGAATGGAATGACCCGATCGGCGAAGCTTTTACGCCGGGAAAAGTGAAGGAAGGCACGTCGACGTATGGCTTCGCATGGAACCTGGATGCGAACGGCGGCGGCAGGTTCGTTTGGGATCAGGGCGCAATCGGAGGTTAGCGTGCTTTCATCGGACGCAGGCTCGCACACAAGCTCACCGTGATGCTGCTTACGAATCGAGGAAATACGAAGCGCCTCCAGATTGCCGATGCCATTTTCGACATCGTTGCGATAGCTTTCATTTGATCGCTTGTCCGGTCACGGAGTAAAATCGCGGCCTGCTGCGGTGCAGGGAAGCCGGTGAAATGCCGGCGTGGCCCCCGCCACTGTGACCGGCGACGAATCGCGCGAAACGCCACTGCGAAGTTGCGGGAAGGCGCGCGAAGAGAGTAACCCGGAAGCCAGGAGACCGACCGCAACAGACATCGACGTCATGCTTCGGAGGGAAGCGAAAGGAGTCGTCATGAAGTCCACACGTCTGTTGTTCGTTGCTGCACTTGTCGTGCTTGCCGCGGTCGCCCGCCTGATCCCGCATCCGTTTAACTTCACGCCAGTCGGCGCTGCGGCGTTGTTCGCCGGCGCGACTCTTCGACCGAGGTGGCTCGCGTTTCTGATTCCCATTTCAGCCATGCTCCTCAGCGATGCAATCCTCGGTTTCCATTCGATGATGCCGGTGATTTACGCATGCTTCCTGGCGGCGGTCGTCATCGGCTCAATGTTGCGCCGACGAACGCGATCGCCACTCGCTATTCTCGCGGGCGCATTTGCCTCGGCAACGCTTTTCTTCGTGGTGACGAACTTCTGGGTCTGGGCGATGAGCGGCATGTATCCGCATTCGTTTGCAGGTCTCACGATGTGCTACGTCGCGGCCATTCCGTTCTACGGCAATCAGCTTGCCGGAGATGCCGTGTACGCCGCTGTCCTGTTCGGAGGACTCGCGGTTGCCGAACAGAGGTTCTCCGCCATGGCGGAAGCATGAAGACGCTGCTGTCGTGGAGCGGCGGCAAGGACAGCGCACTCGCTCTGGCCGCACTTCGCCTCGATCGAACATACGAAGTCGTCGGACTGCTTACCACCGTCAGCGAGCAGCACCAGCGCGTCAGCATGCACGGCGTCCGGATCGATCTGATGCGCGAGCAGGCAATGCGACTCGGGCTTCCGCTGATCACGATCGCTATGCCGCGCTATCAGAACTTTGCATCGCCCAATCCCGATACCTGTCCGATCGATCTGCCCAGCAACAATACGTATGAGCAGACGATGCTTTCCGCGTTTGCCGATGCGCGAAAGAGCGGCATCGAGGCGATCGCCTTCGGCGACATCTACCTCGAGGATCTGCGTCGATACCGCGACGTGCTCCTCGCGCAAAGCGGCATGCGCGGCGTCTATCCACTGTGGCAGCGCGGCACGGCGGAATTACTGCGCGAGTTCATCACGAACGGCTGGCGTGCAGTTGTCGTTTGCACCGACGATCAACGCCTTGCGCCAACGTGGATCGGCCGCGAAATCGACAGCCGCTTTGCCGCCGACTTACCTGAAAATGTCGATCCATGCGGCGAGCGAGGGGAATACCACTCGTTCGTTTACGACGGACCGCTCTTCGCAGAAGCAGTTCCGTTTACGAGGAGTCACGTCGTCACACGCGCGCCGTTTACCTTTTGCGATCTCCTTCCGGACGTCAAGCGCGAAGCTGTGGCATCGTGATGCGAATCGTCTCGCTTCTTCCCGCTGCAACCGAGATGATCTGCGTCCTCGGCCTCAGGGATGAACTCGTTGCACGAAGCCACGAATGCGACTATCCGGCGTCCGTCGTCACATTACCTCCGGTCGTAAGGCCGTCGATCGCTCTGGAAAACCTGACGCTTCGCGAGATCGACCTCGCTGTCGCGGAACGTCTGCGTACAAATGGCTCCTTGTATGAAATCGACGAGGAGTTGCTCCGGAGTCTCGAACCGGATCTGATCGTCACGCAGGACCTTTGCCAGGTCTGTGCGCCGTCAGGAAACGATCTCGTGCATGCGATTCAGAACTTGCGCAAGCAGCCGCGAGTCATCTTCCTCACGCCGCATTCGCTGCAAGACATCGACGAGAATCTCCTCGACATCGCTCGCGCGACCGGCACCGAGGAACGGGCGAAACAGATCATCGAATCGGGTAGCGCGCGGCGTGAGGCCGTCGCGGCGCGCACGCGCTCGGCAAGGCGGCCGCGCGTGTTCTGCATGGAATGGCTCGATCCGATCTACTGCAGCGGCCATTGGATTCCTGAAATGATCGATCTCTCCGGCGGTGTGGACGCGCTCGCACGACGCGGCTCCGACTCGGTGCGCATAGAGTGGGACGATGTCATGAGATGGGCGCCCGAGGTGCTGATCGCCATGCCGTGCGGATACGGTACCGATCGAGCGAAGGCGCAAGTCAGCAGACTTTTCGCGAATCGCGGATGGAGCGACCTTCCTGCAGTGCGAAACAATCGCGTTTATGCCGTCGACGCGAATGCGTATTTTGCGCGTCCTGGGCCCCGCGTCACCGACGGCATCGAAGTGCTCGCGCATCTAATCCACGGTGACGCGGACGCGTGGACAGTGCCACATGATGCGTTTGCGGCAATCGACGTGCGTCGGACCCGACAAGCTCACTCACGACGAAGCGATATGCGATGCTGATCCCGCGGTAGATCGCCGGCGATCGCGTTTCGGTAGCTGGCACACGGAACCGCTCTCGCCTGCTGTTCGATAATTGATCGATGCGAAAACTTTTCTGGTTCGTGGTCGCCGCCGCATGTTGAGAATGGCCGACGCAGCAGTCAGCTACGCTGTCCTCTACTGGCCAACGAGTAAGATCACTCCGTAATCAGTGCTAACCCACCAGACACCGCCGGATCGAACGTCCGTGTGGACTGCGAAGGCAACGCGCCGGACAACGAGACGTCGATCGCCGCCGATCCGACCAATCCGCTGCGCCTCATCGGCGGCGCGAATGACTATCAGTTGATTTTTTGCGGCGGGAGTCTGTACGAGTCGGCTCTGTCGCGTGCGATGGTCAGCGAGGACGGCGGAAAAACGTGGTCAACGTTCGCGATCCCGTATACGACGTACAACTTCACCGCCGATCCGGCGGTCGCGTTCGACGCCACCGGTCGCGCGTCGACGCGACGCTGGGCCTGCTCTAGGGGCAGGGTTTTGTAACCGGCACAAACGCCGATGTGGTGGTTTCCACCCCGGTCGATGGAGGTCACAACTGGAGCTCGCCGGTCAAAGTGGCCGCCGGGACCGGCTCATTCGGCAGCGTCGTCATTTTCAATGACAAGGAGTACATCAGCGAGCGCAAGGCCTTCTCTACACTGATGAGTGAGTGCTCGAAATCTGCCTGACAACGTCTAGTTCCGGATCTAGTTGTGATGTCTCAGCGCGTTGTTCCCTGAAAGGAGTTGTCCATCCGGGCGACTTCGCGATTCTGAAAGTCTCCAAAACGAACAGATCGCAACGGAGAGCCAAGATGGACGTGCACAAGAATGCGCGAAGTCTGGAGGTAGCGAAAGGGTAGCACGCCGTATAATCGCCTTCCGGTGAGACGTCTCGGCACCGCAACATTCGCGTTCGTCGTGGCGCTCACCGTGCCGCTAACGGCGCAGCCGATCGCGGATCAATTGCGCGCGGCGCAGCAGCTCGCGTGGCAAAAGCGCTTCCAGGAGGCCGAGAGAGCGTACCGCGACATCCTCATGCGCAACCCTCACTCCCGCGCCGCCGCTGTCGGCCTCGGTCAGGTGCTGCTCTGGGAGCAGCGCTTCGATGAAGCGGCAGCCGTTTACCGCCAACTGCTTCGTTCGAACGCGAACGACGGCGACGCGCGAAAGGGATTGGCAACCGCGGAGTACTGGAGCGGCGACTTCCGGTCGGCACGTCGCGATTACCTCGCGCTTCTACAGCAAAGGCCGGACGATGCTGATGCGCGAAAAGCGATCGCTGACATCGATGATTCGAGCGCGCCGCTCGTCACCGCGCGTACCTCGCTTGCCTCAGACGATCAGCCGATGCACCGCACAGCCGGAGAAGTCGCTTATACCGCCTTCTCAGATCCGCTGACGAAATGGACCACCGGCGTCGCAGCGATGCATGCAGATGCCGCCACCTTTCGATCGGCCAACGTCTTGTCCGTCGCGCTAAGCGGCGACTCATTCTCCCCGCGATCGCATTTGCGCGGCGGTGCAACGATTCGCCTGTTCCGCTTCCCGGACGGCCGCGCGCAGCCGCTCGGACGCGTTCGCGTGGAGCACGAATCGCTCAGCTTCGCGATCGAACGCGCGGAACTCCTTGACACAGCATCATCGCTTCTCGCGCATCCGCATGCCACGACAGCTACTGCGGCGTGGACTCGCACGAGTCGAGACGCATCATCGTTCGCCGCGCTTCACGCAACGAGGTACTTCGACGGGAACCACGGGGCCGCGGCGGACGCCTATCACCTTGTCCCCATCAACTCATCCTTTTCCGCCGGCGTGTCGGCCGCGTATCGCAACACGGACGAGTCACGATTCCGCCTCATCGGCTCCTCGTCAACTCTGATGGCGAACGACTCGTTTCGCTACTCCTACGTCGCGCGCTATGAGCCTTACTGGACGCCGCGGCGCCTCGTCGAATCGCGCGCGATCGTCGCAGCAACAATCCATGCAGGTCACGCGCTGCTCTACCTGCACGCCGATGGCGGAATCGCGCGCGATCGTGTCTCGGCATTCGGTCCCGCGTTCGGCACCACGCCGCTGCCGCCGCTGTTTGCTGCGCCCGCTGAGTTTGGGCGCACGTTTCACCCGTGGCGCCTCTCCGCCAATGCCACCTTTCACGCGACGCCGCAGATCGAGATGACCATCGGCGCCGAGCACCAGACGACTGTCTTCTACAGCGCAAACGCGATTCGCTTCGCGTTGACCCGCCGGTTGTGATGCCTCCCGACCTCTGGTCGCACGACGAGCTTTTTCAGCATTGGCGCGCCCGACCGATGACCGCAGCCGGCCGCGTGACGCTCGGCGTCCTGATCTTCTTCGGACTGCAAAGCGTGCCGCTCTTTGCGGTATGGTGGTTTCGCGCGGAGCATGTCAGCAATCGATTGCTGTTCGTGCTGCTGTCGCTGGCTGTCTGGTACGGCATCTTTCGCATTGTTGTCGGCTGGTACAACTACTTTCATATCGAGCAGCCGGCCGCGAAGCGCGCGCCCGCCGGTCTGTCTGTCGCCATTTTCACCACGTCCTCCCCGGGTGAGCCGTACGAGATGTTCGTGCACACGCTCGAAGCGGCACGCGCGATTCGTTATCCACACACAACGTACCTGCTCGACGACACGCGCGATCCGCGCTTTGTGGATCTGGCACGAGAGAAAGGTGCGGTGCATCTCGAGCTCGTCGGACTGCCGGGCGCCAAGGCGGGAAAGATCAACGCCGCACTGCCGCGCACCACTGAGGAGTTGATTCTGGTCCTCGATCCGGATCACGTTCCTCTTCCGAATTTCTTCGATTCCGTCCTCGGCCACTTCGACGATCCGCGCGTCGGCTTCGTGCAAGTCGCTCAGGCGTACTACAACCAGCCGCGATCATTCGTTGCTCGCGCTGCAGCGGAGCAAACCTACGCGTTTTACGGTCCGATCATGCAGGGGATGCACGGCACCGGAACGACCGTGGCGATCGGCGCGAATTGCACGTTTCGCCGCAGCGCACTGGAATCGATCGGCGGCCACGGGATCGGCCTGGCCGAGGATCTGGTGACGGCGATCCGGTTGCACGCGGCAGGGTGGAAGTCCGTTTACGTTCCGGAGATCGTCGCCCGCGGACTCGTCCCCGAAGATCTCGGATCATTTCTGAAGCAACAGCTGAAATGGTCACGCGGCGTTTATGAAGTGCTCTTCCACGAATACCCGCGTGCGTTTCCCCGGCTGACACTTCATCAGAAGCTGTCGTATCTGATGATCGGAACGTATTACCTCGTCGGCCTGACAACACCCGTTTATTTGTTGATCCCGGCGCTGTATCTCTGGACCGGCGTACAGCCCGCGGCGATGTTCATCAGCGAGTATCTGCAGCATGCAGCGCCGGTCGCGCTGTTCGGCGTCATCATCTATTTCTACGCGCAGCGGTGGCTGTGCGATCCGGCGCGTGAGCGCGGTGCGCACTGGCGCGGCATGCTGCTGAAGGTCGGCTGCTGGAGTGTCTATTTGAAGGGCCTCGCGCTTGCCGTCGCCGGTATCGCGGTGCCGTACATCCCGACCGCTAAGTCCCGGCAGACAGGCAATTTTTGGCGATTGGCCGCCGTTCCGCTCACAATAACTATCGCGTCGCTCGTCACCGTCGCTGCCGTCGTCATTCGCAGGCTCTACTTCATGTCCGAAGCGGAAGAGAGGATCACGACCGAAGTGGCGGCAGGCATGACGGCTTTCCTGATGATCAATGTGCTGTTCATGAGTGGGCGGCTGTACGCGGCGTGGAGGGACCACCAGCGATGACCGCCCGCCGCTACCAACTTGCCTTTCTCGCGCTCGGTTGGCTGCTGCTCGGGGGCATCCTCGTCCAGCGAGGACTGAACGGCGCGTTTGGAAGTGCGGTCGCAGCCATGCGCAACAACGTGGCGCTGATCGGCCAGGCGATGTCGGATCGGGAAGCGGATGCGCGGCACCGCGTGCAGCATCACGCCCGACACGACGATGTGCTGCAAACATATCCTCCATTGACCGCGCAACTGCTACACAATCCATCGACGATGCTCTTCGGCGCGTATGACGGTGCTCTGCCGGAGTCATTCGCCGGCATCACATCGCTGGAAACGCGGCTCGGCGCGCCGTTCGCCATCATCTCGTTCTACCAGGCGTGGGGCGACCACCCCGACGAAGCGGACTTCCCGCTGCGCACGGCCACCACCATCGACCGCCTCGGATCGATTCCGATGATCACCTGGGAGCCGTGGGTAAAGGACTTCGACGCCGAGCTGCGTCCGAATTTGCCGAAGGCTTCAGAGCGCGAATACGCGAGCCTCGCGGCGATCGCGCGCGGCGATTACGACTTTTACATCACGCGCTGGGCAACGGGAGCGGCGCAATACGGCAAGCCGTTTTATCTCCGCTTCGCGCATGAGATGAACGACCCCTATCGCTATCCGTGGGGTCCGCAGAACGGCAACCGGCCGGACGACTTCATCGCCGCGTGGAAACACGTCCGGATCATCTTCCGCAAGATGAACGCGTCCAATGTGCTGTGGGTGTGGTCGCCGCACATCTCGATGCCGTGGTTCGAGTACTACTACCCCGGCGATGAGTGGGTGGATTGGGTTGGAACGGGCATCCTCAACTACGGCGACGTGGCGCCGTGGTCGCGGTGGTGGACATTCGATCAGATCATCGGAAAGTCCTATCCCGCTCTGGTGAAGTTGAACAAGCCGGTGATGATCACCGAGTTTGGTTCACTGACCAGCGGCGGCGATGCGGCGCAGTGGTACCAGGGCGCGTTCCAGGACATGCGTCAGAAGTACACCGCGATCCGCTCGGTGGTGTTCTTCAACCAGACGCACGATGTAACGTTGTCGACTGCGCCGCTGAATTGGAGCCCGCTGCAGAACATTCGCGCGACGCGAATCATCGCGGCCGCAGTCCGGCCCCGCGAGAAAGTCGCGGCGCAATGAAACGCCTCCTCGCGATTTTTTCGCTGCTGCTGGCACTTCCCGCAACAGGTGCGACGATCAGCGGAACCGTTTCGAGTGGGGTCGGACCGCTCGCCGGAATGACCGTCGCCGCGTACACGACCGGCGGAACGCTGCAGTCGAGCGGCGCAACAACCTCGAGCGGAACATACGCGCTCACCGTTCCGGCGGGCTCGTATCACATGCTTGCCTTCGATCCAGCAGGCGCCTACGCGACCTCGTTTTACGCCGACGCGGAATCGTTCGAGACCTCATCAACGCTGACGCTGACCACCTCGACGACGCTCGCGAACATCAACTTCGTTCTGGTGCGAGCGGGCTTTATCGTCGGACGCGCGAGGTCGAACGGGTCGCCGCTCGCCAGCATCACCGTGGCTGCGTACAACCCCTCCGGCACCCGGCGTGGCTTCACGACGACCGATGCGACCGGCAGTTACACGCTTGCACTGCCGCAGGGGTCATACGAAGTTGCCGCATACGACGATGCGCTGCGTTACGCGACCGTCGTTGAGGCCAGCGCGGTTCCCGTTGTCACTTCGCAGACCCAGATCGTCAACTTCGACCTCCCGCTTGCAGCGAAGATCGCGGGCAGCATCACGGATCGCCTCACCGGTGCAGCACTCGGAAACATGCGGCTGACGGTGTACGCCAGCGACGGCACGATCGCCGCGCAAGCCATCACCGGCAGCGACGGCCGTTTCGCCTTCGCCGTGCGTCCCGATTCGGTGCGGCTCGTTGTTGATGATCCCGCGGGCGCGTACGCGTCTGCTTATGTGCCGGATGCCGAGGCGTTCTCGGTTGCGCCGCGGTTCACCGCAGCCGCCGGGCAGACGCTGACGGTCAATGCCAGCGTGGTACGCGCCGGAAGACTCGCGGGTCGCGTGACTGATCGCACCACCGGCGCGCCGATCGCCAGCATCGTTACCGTCGCCTACAACCTCGACGGCACGACGCGAGCGTTTTCCACAACGGACGCCGGCGGTGCGTACTCGATCGTCGTCCCTCCCGGCGACTACCGCATTGGCGTGTACGACGCCTCGCTCGTGTACGTGACGCAGTTCTACGGCACGCTCGCGCATGCGATCGCGGAGCAGACGACCGGCGGCTTCGACTTTGCGCTCGTGCGTGGCGCAACGGTCACCGGACGCGTCACCTCGAGCGGCAACAACTTGAACGCGATCACCGTCGCCGCCTACGACCTGTCCGGTCAGCTGCTGTCGTCCACATCGACCGACGCAACTGGCCGGTACGCACTCTTGGTCGCGCCCGGCATCGCGAAGCTACTCGCATTCGATCCCGCACTCCACTACGCGACCGCCTATTACCTCGGCGCACGCACGTTCGCGGCGTCGCCTGTGGTATCGCTTGTCGAGGGGCAATCGTATGCCGCCGACTTCTCGATGACTGCCGCAGGCCGCATCATCGGATCCGTTGTCGATGCCATCTCCGGTGCACCGCTCGATGCGATGGACGTGATCGCGTATGACGGCAGCGACGCCGTCGCGCAAACCTTGAGTGACGCGTTGGGATCGTTTCGGATCGCCGTGCCGCCGGGCACCTACATCGTCGCCGCAGCAGATCCGGCACATCGATACGGAAATTCGACCGCAGCGGGAACATCGATCGTCGGCGTCGGACAGGATTTCGGACCGCTGCAGATCCGGCTAGCACGCGCGCTGCTGGCCCGTCATCACGCGGTGCGCCACTAACGTTTGAAGTGCGCGATTTCTCGCGTTGCTCCTAAAAGCCGTTAGATGCCGCAGAAAGGCCGAGCTATTTTCCCACCGAACCCGCGTTCCTTCGAATGTTGTGATCGGCGGAGTGGCAACTGCAGCGTCGTCCGTTCAACAGCTGCCGAAGATTTCTCACGCGGAGAGTTGCGGGGATTCGGTCCTCTCGGGATCATCTCGATCCTCGCGACCGGCAACATCATCGTCGGCAAATCGATC
>Ga0070698_100004876_pt1 | contig 14720 bp, 15 predicted proteins | sample KBSK1502metaG_FD_65477 | JGI IMG/M metagenome (GOLD analysis project Ga0070698, IMG submission 65477) | Corn, switchgrass and miscanthus rhizosphere microbial communities from Kellogg Biological Station, Michigan, USA - KBS K1-50-2 metaG | ecosystem: Host-associated > Plants > Roots >...
GGCAAGGCGCTGAAGTTCTACGCATCGATCCGCCTCGACGTGCGGCCGATCGAGCAGATCAAGAACGGCACCGACGTCATCGGCCGGCGCATCCGGGTGAAGGTCGTGAAGAACAAGGTCGCGCCGCCGTTCCGCCTCGCCGAGCTCGAGATCCTCGCCGTCGAGGGCATCTCGCGCGAGGGCGGGCTCGTGGACATGGGCCTCCTCACCGGCGTCGTCACGAAGTACGGCGCGTGGTTCAACTACGGCGAGACCCGTCTCGGTCAGGGCCGTGAGAACGCGAAGCAGTTCTTCCGCGAGCACGCCGACGTCGCCGGCGAGGTCGAGGCGAAGGTCCGCGAGAAGTCGAGTGCCGTGCCGGTCGGCGGCCCGGATGAGGAAAGCTAGCCGGCCCGCTCGCGACGCCGCGCCTCTCGGTACCGCGTACGACGCCGCCGTTCGCTATCTCGGGTCGCGCCCGCGCAGCGTCCTGGAGATCAAGCGGCATCTCCGCACGAAGCGCTTCGACGATGAGGCGCAGGACAAGGCGATCGACGCGCTCCGCGCGCAGGGCTACATCGACGACGAGGCCTTCGCCCGCTACTGGGTGGACCAGCGGTTGCGGTTCCGGCCGAAGGGGGAGCGGGCCCTCGTCAGCGAGCTCATGGCGAAGGGCGTCGCACGCGAGACGATCGACCTCGTGCTCGGCGAAGCCGATCCCGATGCGGAGACGAAACGAGCGCGTGAGGTGATCCGCCGGCCCATGACGCGCTGGCTTTCGATGACGGACGTCGAGCGCAAGCGGAAGATCCACCAATTCCTCGCGGCGCGCGGCTTCTCCTACGACGTGATCGAGGAGGTCATCGCGAAGCCGGAGGCTCCCGAGGACTAGCCAACACCAGCGGCGCCTTGACGGCTACCATCCCGCGCGTGCCCTCGGGTTGTTCGAGGTGATGCTCCGCGAGCGCCTGCTGTCACCACTCTTCGCCTTGTTTCTGGTGTTGGCGATGACGTCCGTCGGTGCCACATCATGCGGCGGACAAACGGATGGATCGGGAACCGGTTCGGGCGGTCGTAGTTGCTGTCGCGTGTGCTCGACCGGGAAGGCGTGCGGCAATTCATGTATTTCGCGCAACTTGGCGTGCCATCAGCCGACCGGCTGCGCTTGTGACGCCCGTTAACTGATCGCGTCGATCGCCTTCGCGAGGTCGATATCCGCTTGCGAGATGCCCTTCGTGATGTGCGTCGTGAGCACGACCCGGACGTGCTTGTACCCCTCGATGTGGATGTCCGGATGATGGTCGGCGACGGTCGCCGCGTCGGCCACCTTGTTGGCGAACGCCATCGCCGACGTCCAGCCCTTCAGGGTGAAGGTCTTCGTGATCGCCTCGCCCTGACGCTCCCAGCCCTCGAGCTCGCCGAGGATGTCCGTGAGCAAAGGCTCGGGAAGTCGGTGTTCGCTCTGCGGAACTGCCACCCCTGCTATTCTCGCCTCACTTACTACTTGTGAACTTCCGGCGCCCGGGGCACGCCGTCCCGTACGCCGATTCCGCGAAAACGGGGGCCTGCGCCCTCATCAACGGCGCCGACTTCGCGTACGCGGGTTACACGGAAAGGAAATTCTGGCATGCCCGACACGTTCGTCGTTGGGCTCATCGTCTTCGTCGTCGCGGTCCCGATCGGGTTCGGGGTCGCCCTCCTCGTTCGTCGCCAGTTCGCGCTCAACAGCGAGACGACCGCGCGCGCCACCGCCGACCGCCTGCTCGCCGAAGCGCGCACCAAGCAGAAGGACATCATCCTCGAGGCCAAGGACGAGGCCCTGAAGGTGGCGAAATCCGCCGAGGTCGACACTCGCGAGCGTCGCGCGGAGCTCCAGCGCTACGAGAGCCGCCTCGACAAGAAGGACGAGCAGCTCGACGCCCAGACCGCGGAGCTGACGGCCAAGGAAAAGAAGCTCGCCGAGAAGGAAGCCGTGGTCGAGGTCGAGCGCGCGAGGATCGCGCTGCTCCAGGAGGAGCAGCAGGTCGAGCTCGCCCGCGTCGCCGGCCTCAGCCAGGATGAGGCCCGGGCCCTGCTCCTCGAGAGCGTCGAGGAGGAGATGCGCGACATCACGAACCGCAAGGTCCGTGAGTACGAGATCGAGGCGCGCGAGCGCGCCGACGAGAAGGCGCGCGCGATCATCACCATCGCGCTCCAGCGGTACGCCGCGGAGCACACGGCCGAGCACTCGGTGACGGCGGTCGCGCTCCCGAGCGACGACATGAAGGGCCGCATCATCGGCCGCGAGGGCCGCAACATCCGGGCCCTCGAGACGCTCACCGGCGTCGACGTGATCATCGACGACACTCCGGAGACCGTCGTGGTCTCCGGCTTCGACCCGATCCGCCGCGAGGTCGCGAAGCGCGCCCTCGAGCGGCTCCTCGTCGATGGTCGCATCCATCCCGCGCGTATCGAGGAGGCCGTCGGCCGCGCCCGCACGGAGATCGACCAGTCGATCAAGGAGGCGGGGGAGGCGGCGGTCTACGAGGTCGGTATCGGCGCCCTCCATCCGGATCTCGTGAAGTACCTCGGCCGCCTCCACTTCCGTACGTCGTTCGGGCAGAACGTGCTCCGACACTCGATCGAGGTGGCGCAGGTCGCGGGCATGCTCGCGGCCGAGACCGGGTACGACCAGCAGACGATGAAGCGCGCCGGCCTCTTGCACGACATCGGCAAGGCGATCGACCACGAGGTCGAAGGACCGCACACGGTCATCGGCGGCGAGCTTCTCAAGCGCTATGGCTTCCCGCAGGTCGTGATCGACGGGGTGGTCGGCCACCACGGCGACGTCGAGCCCGTGACCATGACGGGAACGCTCATCTCCGCCGCGGACGCGATCAGCGCGGCGCGGCCAGGAGCACGGAGCGAGATCGTCTCCAACTACATCCAGCGCCTGACCGAGCTCGAGGCCGTCGCGAACAGCTTCCCGGGTGTCGAAAAGTCGTTCGCCATCCAGGCGGGCCGTGAGGTCCGGGTCATGGTGAAGCCGGGCGAGATCGACGATCTCCACGCCGCGCGGCTCGCGCGCGACATGGCCCAGAAGATCCAGGAGACGCTCCAGTACCCGGGCCAAGTGAAGATCACGGTCATCCGGGAGACGCGCGCGGTCGACTACGCCAAGTAGGTCGGATGCGCATCCTGTTCGTCGGTGACGTCGTCGGCCGCCCGGGCCGCGACGCGGTCGCCGCACTGCTGCCGAAGCTCCGCGACGAGCTGCGGGTCGACCTCGCGATCGTGAACGGCGAGAACGCCGCGGGCGGCGCGGGCCTCACGACCGAGACCGCGCGCGAGCTGCAAGCCAGCGGCGCCGACGTCGTCACGACCGGCAACCACATCTGGGACCAGCGTCAGTTCGCTTCCGAGATCGAGGCGCTCGATTTCGTGCTTCGGCCGATCAACCTGCCGCCGAACAATCCGGGACGTGGATCGCTCACCGTGAAGGGCGCGCTCGTGGTGAACGCGATCGGCCGGACGTTCATGGCGCCCGCGGACGATCCGTTCCGCGCGCTGGACGATCTGCTCGCACGGTCGGACGCGAAGATCACGGTGCTCGACTGGCATGCCGAAGCGACGAGCGAGAAGCTCGCGATGGGCTGGCACCTCGACGGGCGTGTGACCGCGGTGGTCGGCAGCCACACCCACGTCCCGACCGCCGACGCGCGGGTCCTGCCGAACGGCACGGCGCTCGTCTGCGACACCGGCATGGTCGGGCCGCGCGACTCGATCCTCGGGATGAAGACGGAGGTCATCGTCGAGCGCTTCCGCACCGGGATGCCGAAACGGTTCGAGGTCGCTGAGGGCGCGGTCGTATTCGGAAGCGTCGTCATCGACGCGGACGACGCCACGGGGAAGGCGCGGTCCATCGAGCGCGTCGATCGGACCTACGCCGCATGAGGGTCCTCGGGATCCGCTGGCTCGGCAGTCCGACCGACCGCTACGCCGAGACCGTCGCGTTCGCGAAGGACGTCCTTGGCCTCGACCTCCGTTTCGAAGCCGAGGACTTCGCGGTCTTCGAAACAGCGAACGGCGACACGTTCGAGGTGTTCGGCCCGAAGGGCATCGCCGACGGGCACGAGTTCATGGTCGCGCCGGTCGCCGGGTTCGAGGTCGAGGACGTCGCGGCGGCTCGGCGCGAGATGGAAGCCAAGAATGTCCGCTTCATCGGACCGATCCACGAGGGTGACTCGAGCGCCTGGTCACACTTCTATGGCCCGGACGGCCACGTCTACGAGCTGACGGCGGTGAAGCGATGAGCCTCGGCTACCCGATCGATCTTCACACGCACTCGCTGCGCTCGGACGGCGCGCTCGAGCCATCTGCGCTCGTCGAACGCGCCGCGGCGCGCGGCGTGACGATCCAGGCGCTCTCCGACCACGACACGCTCTCCGGCGTCGCCGATGCGGTCGCGACCGGGGAGCGGCTCGGCGTGCGGATCATCCCCTCGACCGAGCTCAACACCGAGTCGGAGTGGGGCCACGTCCACATCCTCGGCTACTTCCTCGACCCGGCCGACGACGCGCTCGAGGATCGCTTGCGCTGGCTACGCGAGAACCGCGGCCGTCGCGTCGAGCTGATGGTCGAGAAGCTGAACGCGCTCGGGTACCCGATCGCGCTTGCGCGGGTCCTCGAGATCGCGCAAGGCGGGTCGCTCGGGCGGCCGCACCTGGCGCAGGCGCTTTTCGAGGCGGGCCACGTCCCGACGTACGACAGCGCCTTCGACACGCTCATCGCCGACGGCGCGCCGGCGTACGTCTCGCGCGTTGGTCTCTCGCCGCTCGAGGCCGTGCAGCTGGTCGTCGCGCGCGGCGGCGTGCCATCCCTCGCGCACCCGTTCACGGTGAACGGGCTCGACGAGCTCATGCCGCTCCTCGTCGGTGCCGGGCTCGTCGGCATCGAGACGTACTACGGGTCGCATCCACCGGCCACGACCGCCGCGTGCCTGACGCTCGCGCGGCAGTACGACCTCGTGGCGACCGGCGGCAGCGACTTCCACGGCCGCGGCGACCATGGCGCACCGCTCGGCGGTACCTTCGTGCCGCCCGAGACGATCGGGGCGCTCGAGGACCGTCGCCGGCCTATTGCCGCGGCTACCATGACCCCCGCAGTGGGAGGGAAGAGCTGATGGCTCGTGCCATGCGCCCGGTCGTCATCCTCATGCTGCTGGCGACGGTGCTGTTCGTCGTCGATGGTCTCCTCGACCACGCAGCCTCGAATCAGTCGATCTTCGACGAGTACAAGGGCGTCGGCTGGACGTCGTTCGTCTTCGCGATCGCGAACCTCCTCATGACGATCGCCGTCGCGCGGGGTAGCGAGCGCACGCTCCTCGGCCGGATCGCGCTGTCGGCGTTCTTCATCGCGGAGCGCCCGCTCACCGCGTTCATCCTCGGCCCGAAGCCCGCGGCGTCCATCGCCGTGCACTTCGCGACCGCCGTCGTCGAGCTCGTCATCCTCGTCGGCGCGCTTCGGGTCTGGCGGCTCGGCCACAGTCTCGTGCCCGCCGACATGGACGCGATGTTCTCGCTCGATCCGAACGCCGCAGCCCCGGTCGCCGCTCCGGTCGAGCCGAAGGCGGAGAAAGCGGCGAAGGCGCCGAGGCCGGCACCCGCGGCCGGGAGCGGTGGTTCGGCCTGGCTCCTCGGGATCCTGACGCTCCTCCTCGCCGCCATCCTCGTCGCCGACGGCGCGAGCGCCGGATTCATCCCGGGCGGCAAGGACTGGGGCACGTCCGGCGAGTCATCCGGCTGGCTCGTCTATCTCTTCGCGGTCACGATCCTCGTCGTCGCGACCCGCGCGGTGCACGGCGGGAGGTTCGCGCTCCGGCTGCTCCTCGTGCTCGCGCTCATCTTCTTCGTCGAGCGCGCGTTCAGCCCGTTCGCGCTCAAGGTCATCGAGCCGGTGCAGCTCGGGCTCCACGGGCTCGCGGCGTTCATCGCGCTCGCCCTCGCGCTGGCGACGGCCAGCACGATCCGCGCCGGAAGCGGCGCTGCGTCTCGCCGCGCGTCGCCGGCGGCCTGAGCGTGAGCACCATCTTGAGCTCTGGGGTCAAGGACGCCGCCGAGCGCCTCGTCGCGCAGGTCGGCCGCGTGATGGTCGGCTCGAACGAAGCGGTGGAGCAGCTGTTCGCCGCGCTCCTCGTCGAGGGCCATGTCCTGCTCGACGACGTTCCCGGAGTGGGGAAGACCACCCTCGCGCGCGCCGTCGCGCGTTCGTTCGACCTCGACTTCCGGCGCGTCCAGTGCACGCCTGACATCGTGCCGTCGGACATCACCGGCGTCTCGATCTTCGACCAGCGAGCCGGGCGGTTCGAGTACCGGCCGGGCCCGCTCATGGCGAACGTCGTGCTCGTCGACGAGATCAACCGCGCCACGCCGCGGGCTCAGTCGAGTCTCCTCGAAGCGATGCAGGAGCGGCAGGTGACCGTCGACGAAGCGACCCATGCGCTGCCCGATCCGTTCTTCGTCATCGCGACACAGAACCCGATCGAGCTCGAAGGCACGTTCCCGCTCCCCGAGGCGCAGCTCGACCGGTTCCTGTTCCTGTTGAACCTCGGCTACCCATCGGCGGTCCAAGAGGACGAGATGCTGAAGCTGCACGGAGCCGCGACGGTCGACACTGGCACGCTCGATCCGCTGTTCGATCGCGCCGGGCTCGCCGGCTTCCGCGACGCGGTCCGGGCCGTGCGGATCGCCGACGCGGTGCGTGGATACATCGCCGCGATCGTCCGAGCGACGCGAGGGATCCCCGGCGTCGAGCTTGGGGCGAGCCCCCGCGCGTCCATCGCGCTGTTCCGCGCAGCGCAGGCACGCGCGGCGATCCAGGGTCGGGACTACGTCCTGCCGGACGACGTGAAACGGCAGGCCCCCGCGGTCCTTCGGCACCGGCTGTTCCTCGATGCGGACGCGCAGATGCGCGGTCGGACGTCCGCCGCGATCGTCAACGAGGTCCTCGCGCGGGTGCCGGTCCCGGCGGAGGAGCCGCGGCCCGTCGCATGACCGTCCAGCGCACCGGGCTCTACCCGTGGCCGATCGCTCTCGTGCTGTTCGCTGTCGCGGCGGTGACGCGTGAGCCCGTCGTCCTCATCGCGGCTGCCGCGGCGCTTTCCGGGTGGGCGGTCTCGTTCTTCACCGCGCGCACCGCGTTGATCGGGGTCGAGGTCGATGTCGAGCTCGTGCCCTCACGCATGGTCGCGGGCGATGCGTTCACCGCGCGCATCCTCATCGCGAACCGCAAGCCGTTGCCGATGCCGTGGCTCGAGGTGCGGCTCGAGCTGCCGGAGGGCATCGAGCCCGAGCCGTCGGAGCCGGGCATGCCGCGCACCTCCCTGGTTGCGGGGTTCTCCCCGCGGGCGCACGAGCGCGTCACGCTGACGTTCACGCTCCGCGCCGCGCGGCGCGGGGCGTATGGGCTCGGGCCCATGAGGCTGCGGAGCGGTGACTGGCTCGGGTTCACGCAGGTGGACGCGATCGCCGACCCGTACCCCTCGATCGTCGTGTATCCCATGCCGCTGAGCGTGGTCGATCACCACCGGCCCTCGCTCCGTCCGCTCGCCGAGACCGCGACGAAGCGCGGCTTGCTGCCCGACCCGCTGCGGTTCCGCGGCGTGCGGGAGCACCGGAGCGGCGATCCGCGGAAGGAGATCCACTGGAAAGCATCGGCGCGGCTCGGCTCGCTGCAGACGAAGGTCTACGAGCCGGCGACGAGCCTCGACGCCGTGTTCCTCGTGAATGTCGCCACGTACGACCAGTTCTGGATCCAGGCCGATCCGGAGCAGGCGGAGCTCGTGATCTCCGCGACCGCCGAGCTCGTCCGTCTCGCCGCTGAGGCGGGACGGCAGGTCGGCCTCGTGACGAACGGTATCGACAACGTCACGCACGAGCGGCCGCGATCGGCGCTCGGCCGCGGTCCCCGCCCGCTGACGCGCAGCCTCGAGATCCTCGCGCGCCTCGGCCCGTACGCCTCGAACTCGCCCGAGTCGGTGTTCCTCCGCGAGCGCGGCCGACTGCCGTGGGGCGCGACGCTCGTGTGCGTCACGCCGGTGCTCGGACCGCATCTTGCCGGAGCGCTTCTCAGCCTGCGGCGCGCGCACCACCGGATCCTCGCCGTGTCGATCGAGGAGCCCGACGAGGCTGTGCGCCTTCGCTTGCGGTCGGCCGGGATCAACGTCGACAGCCTGCGGATCGGAGCGCGACGTGCGGCGAGCTGAGGCGCAAACGACGATCGCCGCGCTCCTCGTCAGCCGCAGCGCGTTGGAGGCGTCGCTCTTCGCGGGTCTGTTCGCCGTCGCGCAAGGCGTGACGAACGGGGATCGCGCGCTGCCGATCGTGAGCGTTGCGCTCGCGCTGACGGGCGTGGGCATCGTGCTCGCGAGCATCCTCCGTGACGCGCGCGCCGTCCGCCAGAACACCGCGATCGCGCTCGGGGCGATGGCCGCCGCTGCCGCCCTCGGGCTCTACTACGCGTCCCCGCGCCCGGATGGGCTGCAGATCCTCACGCGCATCGTGCTCTTCGGGATCCTCGGCGAGGCGTTCGTGTGGCGGAACCTCACCGTCGCACGCGCGCTCGTCAGGTGGACGGACGCGCGGGCCGCCGGGTTCACGGCCATCGGGGTGCTCGCGGTCGTGGCGCTGCTGCCGGGGCCGACCGACCGCACCGGGCTCGTCATCGTCGGGCTGCTCGCGACGGGCGCGACCGGGATCGCGTTGACGCTCGCGCGATCGGCCGAAGAGCTCGCGCTCGCCGGCAGCGAGGGACGTGGCCAGACCGGACGATCGACCGCATCGGGGACCGCGATCCTGCTCGCGGTCGTCACGGTCATCGGCGCGATCCTGTCGCCGTTCGTCGGACAGCTCGCGAAGGACCTCGGCGAGCGCGTCGCGCCGATCATCGGCGGCCTCCTGTACGGCGTGCTGCTCGTCCTCGGGTACGCGGCCGAGTTCTTCGTCAACGTCGCGCGGTCTCTCGCGCAACGCGGCTTCAGCTTCCAGCCGCCGCGGTCGCCGTTCCAGATGACACCGGAAGAGGAGGCCGAGCAGCTGCGCCAGCTCGAGGCGAACCGGCCGTACATCTTCGGGGCGGTCGAGATCGTGATCGCGCTGGTGGCGCTCCTGATCGCCGTCATCCTCGTGGATCGAATGATTCGCGAGCGCCGCGAAGCACTTCCTGCGGGCGCCACGCTGGATCGCGAGTCACACGCGGGCGAAGGTCTCGGTGCGTTCCTCGCGGGCCTCCTGCCGCGGCGCATCCGCCGTCCCCTGCCGCCGCGTGACGACGGGACGCCGGCCGGAGCGCTTCGGGCGCTGTACTGGCGCTACCTCGCGCGCGGTGAGGCGAACGGCGTTCCATGGCGCGCGACGGGGGAGACCCCGGGCGAGCATCACGACCGCGCGGTCGCGACCGCCCCTCGCCACTCGGCCGCCGGCGTGCTCGTTCGCGCCTTCGAGGACCTGCGGTACGGCGAGCGTGAACCGGACGCCGCGACCGTCGCCGAGGCGCGGCGCGCGCTCGCCGAGAGCGAGGCGAAACCCTGAACGTCGTCGCGATCGTCGGACCGACCGCGTCGGGGAAGAGCGCGCTCGCGCTGCGTGCGGCGGAGCGCACCGGAGCGGAGATCGTGTCGGCGGACTCGCGCCAGGTGTATCGCGGGATGGACATCGGGACCGCGAAGCCGACGGCAGCCGAGCGCGCCCGTGTTCGCCACCACTGCATCGATCTCGTCGATCCGGGCGAGCCGTACGACGCCGCCCGCTACCAGCGCGACGCGCGTGCGGCGCTAGACGACATCGCGGCTCGCGGGAAGACCGCATACGTCGTCGGCGGCACCGGCCTCTACGTGCGAGCGCTCCTCGACGGGCTCGGGCTCGACGCCGCGCCGACCGACCCGGCGCTCAGAGCGATGCTCGAGGCACGCGCGACCGCCGAGGGCGCGGCCGTCCTTCACCGCGAGCTCGCCGCCATCGATCTGGCCGCGGCCGAGCGCGTCGATCCGCGGAACGCCAGGCGCGTCGTCCGCTACCTCGAGCTCGCGCTGCTCGCCGGTCGTGTGCCCGCTGAGCGGAGCGCGCCGATCAGCGCTCGGCGCATCGGCCTCGAGCCACCGCGAGCGTGGCTCGACGCGCGGATCGGCGCGCGGGTCCGCTCGATGGTCGACGATGGCGTGCTCGACGAGACGCGACGGCTCGTCGAGCGAGGCCTCGACCCGCGCCTCCCGAGCATGAGCGGCCACGGCTACGTCCACTGGGCCGCGCGCCTCCGCGGCGAGGTGAGCCTCGAGGCGGCGATCGACGCGACCGCGAAGGACGTCCGCGCGTACTCGCGCCGGCAGATGACGTGGTTCCGGCGGGACGCGACGATCCAGTGGGTCGACCCGACCGCGACCGATCCGCTGCCACTGCTTGAAGCGGTGGCGGCATGAAGTTCGCGAAGATGCACGGTTGCGGGAACGACTTCATCGTCGTCGACGGGCCATTCTCGCCCAACGCCGCGCGGACACGGGCCCTCTGTGACCGCCGGACCGGCATCGGGGCCGACGGGATCCTCGTCATCGGCGCGCCGTCAGGCCGGCGCTGGCCGCTGGTCATCCACAACGCCGACGGATCGATCGCCGACGCGTGCGGGAACGGCTCGCGTTGCGTCGCGCGCTACCTGCTCGATCGGGAGGGCGGCGATCGCCTCGAGCTCGACACCGCGAGCGGCGTGCTCGGCGCGTGGCTCGCCGCCGAAGGCATCGCGATCGATCTCGCCGCGCCGGAGCTCGGTGCGGAGCTGCGCGTCGACGGCCGTGAGGCGCGTTCGGTCCGCGTCGGGAACCCGAACGTGATGATCTTCGTCGACGATCCGGCCCGCGAAGACCTCGTCGCGCTCGCTGAAGTCGCCACCGCGTTGGTCGGTCCGGCGAACGTCGGCGTTGTCGCGTCACGCGGCGCGGCGGAGATCACGCTCCGAGTGCACGAGCGTGGCGTCGGCGAGACGCTCGCGTGCGGCACCGGGTCGTGCGCAGCGGTCGCCGCGGCGATCGCGCGGGGCGATGTGACGAGCGATACGGTCCGCGTGCGGCTGACCGGTGGCACACTCGTCGTGCGGCCGCGCGGCGATCGCTACGAGCTCGCGGGTCCGGCCGAATACGTGTTCACGGGAGACGCATGACCTTCGAGACCGCGCTGCCCGCCGAGCGGGCGTACCTCGTCGGTCTGGAGCAGCAGGGCAATGCGCTCGAGGCCGAGGATTCGCTCGAGGAGCTCGCGACGCTGGTGCAGGCCGCCGGCGCGACGGTCGTCGGCCGCGCGACGCAGCATCGTCGCGCGCCGGACCCGAACACCTGGGTGGGGAAGGGGAAGGCCGAGGAGCTCGCGATCGAACGCGCCCGCAGCGGCGCCGACCTCGTCGTGTTCGACGACGAGCTCTCGCCGAAGCAGCAGAAGAACCTCGAGGGCCTCCTCGACGCGCGGGTCATCGATCGATCCGCCGTGATCCTCGACATCTTCGCGCGCCACGCGCGTTCCCGCGAGGGTCAGCTCCAGGTCGAGCTCGCGCAGATGGAGTACCGGATGCCGCGGCTCGCCGGGATCGGCCGCGAGCTGTCGCGGCTCGGAGGTGGGATCAACACCCGCGGCCCCGGTGAGTCGAAGCTCGAGAGCGACCGCCAGGTCATCCGCCGGCGGATCCAGGATCTCAAGGAGCGGCTCGCCACCGTCGCCGAGCAGCGCGAGCGATCGCGTCGCTCGCGCGCGAAGGAAGGGCTGTTCCTCGCCGCCCTCGTCGGCTACACGAACGCGGGGAAGTCGACGATCCTCAACGTGCTGTCCGGCGCGGACGTCCTCGTGGCCGATCAGCCGTTCGCCACGCTCGACCCGACGACCCGTCGCGCGACCGTCGGCAGGGGCGCGAACGTGCTGCTCTCCGACACCGTCGGCTTCGTCAACAAGCTGCCTCCGACGCTCGTCGCGGCGTTCCGCGCGACGCTCGAGGAGCTCGCCGACGCCGACCTCCTCGTGCACGTCGCTGACGTCTCGCATCCGAACCTCCACGAACGGATGCGCGTCGTGAAGGACACCCTCGCGACCCTCGAGCTCGCCGAGCGCCCGCAGCTCCTCGTGCTGAACAAGACGGATGCGCTGCGTGGGCCGGAGGGCGACGCGCTTCGCGAGGCGCTCGGTGCCGAGTTCCCGCGGGCGGTCTTCGTCTCCGGGACGACGGGTGAGGGGATCGACGCGTTGCGGGCGCGACTGGCCGACGAAGCGCGCGCGACCTGGACGAGCATCCACGTGACCCTCCCGTACGACCGCGGCGGCGCGATGCTCCAGCGGATCCGCGACCGTGGGGCGCTGAAGGCGGAGCGGTACTCGGAACGCGGCATCGACGTCGAGGCCGATGTGCCCGTGGACCTAGCCGCGGAGCTGCGCGCGCTGGCTCGCGCGTAGTGGAGGCGACCGCCGAGGGGGTCACGAGCTACCGCGCGCTCATGCATGTCCCCGGGTTCCCGCGCCTCGCGTTCGCCACGCTCCTGGTCCGTGCCGGCGCGTCGATGTGGCAGCTCGCGCTCGTCCTCTTCGTGCTCCAGCGCTACGGGTCGCCGTCGCTCGCTGGGATCAGCGTGTTCCTCGCGATCGCCCCCGGCGTGCTCGTCAGCCCGATCGCCGGCGCGCTGCTCGATCGCTTCGGCCGCGTCCGGCTCATGGTCTCCGACTACGCGGTGTCGGCCGCGGCCCTCGCCGGGATCGTCGTCCTCGCCGGCGTCCACGCGCCGCTCGCGCCCATCTTGGTGCTCGTCGTCATCGGCTCGCTCATGAATCCGCTCGGGACGAGCGGCTCGCGATCGCTGTTCCCGATGGTCATCCCGTCCAAGCTGTGGGATCGCGCGAACGCGGTGGATTCGATGTTCTACATGGTGACGACGGTGCTCGGCCCGCCGCTGGCCGGCGCGATCGTCGCGTTCTCATCGCCGGAGACGGCGATCGCCGCCACCGCGGTCGTGTTCCTCGCGGGCGCCCTCACGCTGACTGGCGTTCGCGACGTGCACTCGCCCCGCGACGACCGTGCCGGCCTGCTCGTCGAAGCCCGCGCCGGTGTTCTGTACGTCGTGCGGAACCGGGCCCTCCGCGGGCTCGCGGTCGGGATGTCCGTGGTGAACGTGGGGCAGGGGATCGTCATCGTCGCGCTCCCGGTGCTGGTGCTCGAGCGCGGGTACGGCGGGCCGCAGCTCGTCGGCGCGCTCTGGTCGCTCATGGGCGCGAGCGGCATCGTGAGCGGCCTGCTCGCCGGACGGTTGGGGAGCGTCGGACGCGAGCGGCCGATGCTCGCCTTCGGCATCCTCGGGATCGGGAGCGGGATCGCCGCGATCGCGATCGCGACCTCGATCGGGGAAGTCGCCCTCGGGGTGGTGCTCATCGGCATCGGCAGCTCGGTGATGGACGTCGCGCTCTTCTCGCTCCGTCAGCGCGTCACGGACCCGGCGTGGTTCGGCCGCGCGTTCGCGGTCTCGATGCACCTCAACTACTCGGGCATCCCGATCGGCTCGGCGGTCTCCGGTCCGCTGTTGGCGATCTCGACGCCGTTCGCGCTCGGCGTGGCCGTCGCCTTCGCGCTCGCGGCGGCCGGGCTCACCTGGGCGATGGTCCCGTCGTCGGAGCGAGCCGCACAGCGCCTCAGTAGACGAACGGGATGAGCCGCCAGGACCGCTTCGCGTACGATCGGTAATCGTCACCGAACGCCGCCAGAAGCATCTGCTCCTCCGCCGCGATCCGCGTGACGTATGCGAAGAGCACGATGGCTGCCACGAGTCCGAGGATGATCAGACTGCGTGAGGCGAGCGCAGCACCGAGCCAGAGCGCGATGTCGCCGGCGTATCCCGGATGCCGGATGACGCGATACGGGCCGCGCCGCACGACGCCTTGGTCCGCCGTGAGACGAAGCGTCCGCGTGTAGAACCTCCCGAGCGCGAGCGCCGCCCACACCCGAAGTCCGAGGCCTCCGAGCATGACCGCCACGCCCATCCAGGCGATCTCCGCCCGAAGGACGCCGACGCCGCTGAGGTCGATCACGGGCGCCGCGAGGAGCAGCAGCAGGCACGCGCCGAAGGCCGCTCCGATCCGCCGGGTCGTTCCGTGATCGGCCGGCCCCGGGTCGAAGCTCGCCGCCGCGGCGTCGCGGCGCAGCCGGCGCTCGGCGAAGAAGAACGCGATCAGGATGAGCCACGCGGCCGCGAGCGGGCCGAGCAGCTAGCTTCGACCCTTCACGATCGGCACGTCGTCGCGGTTGCCCCACTCCTCCCACGAGCCGTCGTACGTCCGCACGTCGTCGTGCCCGAGGGCTGTAAGCACCAAATGCGTGAAAGCCGCGCGGACCCCGAGCTGGCAGTAGGTGATCGTCGAGGTCTCCGGACCGAAGCCGGCGTCGATGTACAGCTGCTCGAGCTCGCCCGCGTCCTTCAGGGTCCAGTCGTTCCGGAGCGCGTCCTTCCAGAGGACATTGACCGCCCCCGGGACGTGTCCCCCGTGCTTCGCCCGTGCCTCCTCGCCCGTGTACTCGGCGTCGCGCCGCACGTCGAGGAGCCAGGGATCGCCGTGGTGGACGGCGCCGAGGACATCGTCCGTCGTCGCGATGACGCCCTCGCGCGGACGTGGCGTGAACGTCGCAGGCGCCACCGTCACGGGTCCGGTCTCGACCGGCCGGCCCTCGCGCTGCCACTTCGGGAACCCGCCCTCCAT
>Ga0070698_100004877_pt1 | contig 14720 bp, 10 predicted proteins | sample KBSK1502metaG_FD_65477 | JGI IMG/M metagenome (GOLD analysis project Ga0070698, IMG submission 65477) | Corn, switchgrass and miscanthus rhizosphere microbial communities from Kellogg Biological Station, Michigan, USA - KBS K1-50-2 metaG | ecosystem: Host-associated > Plants > Roots >...
GCGCGTTCAATATCGAGCGCATCCAGAAGACTCAACGTCTCAGCGGCTGCACGATGATGAAAGTCAGTAGAAAAGCCATTGTTCAGTCGGGTCGAGCCACCGTAGCCGGAACGATCAGGACAAATTACTCTGAATTCATCCCGCAATTTTTTCTGCTGGCGATTAAAAGGATTCAGGCTGTACCCCCAGCCGCCATGCAACAGAATTACGGGCACGCCTTCGCCTTCGTCGCGGTAGTAGATCTCTACCGGACTAACGCCGGGTACAAGTTGAGAAGATTGAAGGGATACTATTGGCATTTTTTTTGGAGTGCGCTGACCTGTCAGCGCTTTCGTCGGGTCGCGACCTGTCGCGACCCCTCGCAGGTTGAACTCGCTTCACAAAAAGGGTGGCGTCAAGACGCCACCGAACAAAGCGGTGACAGGTCACCGCACTCCAAAAAATCTACCGCACTGGTTCGCGCAGAATTGCGTCCGCAGCAACGGCGGCCGTGCGCGCCGCATCGGCGTGAGTCTTTCGTAATCCCGCAATTTGCAGCAGCGCTTCGCCCGTGCGTGAGAGCATGCGAAACAGATCGCCTTCTTCAGCTCCAGTCTCACGAACCAACTTCGTCCAAGCCGTTCCCGTGGCCCAGACAGCAGCGGCGGCAGCGGCCGAAAAGTTCAGTTCGGGCGCGGGTTCTATTCCGAGTTTCCACTCTTCCGATGAAACCTTGAACCCAATATCCTCAAACCGTGCCAGTGCGTTTACCAGGCCGTCCTCCAGTTCAATCTGGCCGTAGTCGCGTTCTTCGTCAGCGGTAAGGGCCGCTACAACGCCGGCGATTTTCTGAAAGTCGAGCGAGTTAAAAAGGCCATTCTCGAGCGCTTCGCCAACCAGCAGGGGGCGATCGACGTGCAGATCAGCCAGCCAGCGACCACGGTCGGTGATCTTCTCCGCGTCAAAATCGAGATAGCCAAAGGTGGCGAGCACGCGCGCCCGTTGGTGAAATGGTTCCCAAACTTCTTCACGCAACCGCGCAATTCGACGTGTGGCACGCTCAAGCTCTTCAGCATCGGCGAGCACGGCCCAGAGTGCCTGCGTGCATCGCAATTTTTCCTCGGGGCCGAATGCCGCAGGCAGAATTGCTTCAATCTGATCATCGAGAACATTAACGGCTTCCATCTCCTCACCCTGCGCATCACGCAAACGTGGTTCAGGAATCACCAACTCCCGGCCACGCTCGCGCACATCGGCAAATGCTTCGGCGATGAATTCATCCCGCTGGCGATAGACGGTCGCATACACTCGCCCAATCCGTTCAAGTGCGAAACTGGCACCGTGCCCGTCTTCACGAATCCCGCGAACATTTCCTTCGCGTTTTTCGGTAATCAGGACCAAGCGCCGACCGCTGCGGCCAATCCCGACTATACGACCAGGTTGCACTACTTCATCCAGCCAGCGATGCAAAACTTCGGCTCGCGTTTGTGGCTGCGACTCATGCAGGCGCGCACGTGCGCTTACCAGTCTTTCAAAACCTGCGACGGTGGATACCGACAAATCGCAGCCGGCAGCTTTAAGTTTCGACTCGATCCGCTGCCTGCTTTCAGTTTGGCTTTTCTCAAGTTGCGCGATCTGTAAAGCGGCCTCACGATGCGCAAAACTTCTCTCCGCTATTTCGCGAACTTGCGCGAAGTTGCCAAACGCATCGAGCAGATTCAGCAAAGTTGTGTAAGTGGCGCGAAACTGGCTAATCAGTGGATCTGGTTGGGCCCTTAATAGCTCGGCAATTCTTTGCGGATCCTGGTGCAGTCCCGGAGCCGCAATAACAAATCCCACATTGTCGCGTCCGCGTCGGCCCGCACGACCTGTCATCTGTTGCAACTCCGAAGCATTCAACTGCCTCCAGCCGCTGCCCGTACGCGCGTCGGCAACCGTCAGGACCACGGTGCGCGCTGGAAAATCAACCCCGGCGGCAACGGTCGCAGTCGCGAAGATTGCATCGAGCAAGCCTGCACTCATTAGTTTTTCAATAACCATCTTCCAGGCAGGAATATGTCCGGCATGGTGCGAAGCGACACCACCGCGGATGATCGTGTCCCAATGACGGTGCCCGCGGATCTCCGGATGCTCCTCAACGCAGCTGCGCATGAAGTCGCGCCGCGCCTCAATACGTTCAACGCCTCCATCCCGACGCATTAAGGCAGTTTCCGAGGCGGCCTGATCGCAACGACGCCGCGTCGGCATGAATACGATCGCGGGTAACAAGTTGTAAGCACCGAGCGCGCCCAACAGCGTTGCGGGCGGCATTTCCGGCATGCGAAGCTTCATGGTGTAACTAACCGCCAAGACGCCAGGAGCGCAAAGGAAGATTTAAACAAGTTCACAAGACTTCTCTTACCATCTTCTTGAGCGTGATCTTGGCGACCTTGGCGTCTTGGCGGTTTCTTCCAGCAACCGAGCGATCTCCGGATTCAATTTCCCACTCTCATTAACCAACGGCATTAATCGCTTGTCTGGAAGTAGCATTGCCGAACGCAGCGGCACTGGCCGAGCGCCGGGGCGTGTGATCACACCGCAGCGAACGCCACGCACCTCAGCGATCCATGCCGCAAATTCATCCGCGTTTCCCACCGTTGCTGATAACAGCAGCAGCCGGATGCGCGGCGGCGTCAGGATAATCGCCTCTTCCCAAACGTGCCCGCGATCTTCGTCGCCAAGGTAGTGCGCTTCATCAAGTACTACCAGATCCGCGTCCACGTCGTTGCCACCTCGCAGGGAATCGAAAAGTTGATTGCGATATATTTCGGTGGTGCCGACTATCAGCTGGGCGTCGGTATTGTCCTTCCGATCGCCAGTAAGTATCCCAACGCGGTCTGCGCCAAACTCCTCGGCAAACTCCTGGTACTTGGAATTCGTCAGCGCTTTTAACGGGGTCGTGTACCAGGCGCGGCGTCCTGCTGCCAGCAAGCGTCGAATCTCTTCCCGCGCGATCCACGTTTTGCCACTTCCGGTTGGAGCCGTGACCAGCACATCTTCAAACTCCACCGCAGCGAGCGCTTCCAGTTGAAACGGATCGGCCTTGAATGGCTCGGTGCGCAGCGGCGTGCCAATCCCTGCCAGCAGCCTTTTCACCTCAGCAGACTGGGCACGCGTGGGCTCGGCCTCTTTCGCAGGAGCGCGGGGGAAGGGTTTCGAAGACTGTTCAAGACCGCGTGTTCTGTTTTTGTTACCAGATCTACGCTTCTTGTTGACAACTCTGTCACGAGAACGGCGCATAGTTCATTCTAGCTTTGGGCACTCAGCCCGCGAAGTGCTAACGTAGAGAAAGACGGCAAAGATCACAACGCGAGACCGTTGATGCGCGTCTAAGGTACGGAACATTATCTTTCACAAGGGCGTTTTAATAGGGAATGTCAGAACTTTTCGCAAATTTTGAGGTCAATAGAAAGCCGCTCTGGCCGATCGTTTCGAAGTTGCTGGTAGCCTCGCTCGTCATGCACGTCAGCCTCGCTGCTTGTGTACTTTATGTTCCTGGTCTCAGAACCGCATTCAATCTGGCAAGCTTAATTTCTGGTACCAGGTTTGTGGATAAAGCTTATGAGAAAACACAAATCGGTGATGACGTCCAATTGGTAGAACTGGCGAGCGACAAGTTTCACTACCCTGAGGGCTATTTCGCGCCCGAAGGACAAATGCCCGTTGCACCTCCAGTTCCAGGGGCGCCAACATTTGTCACCCAGGCGCAACCTCCTGCGGTAATGCCGGAGGTTGCAGCTTCACCTTCTCCGACCGTCGGGCCAAGTACATCGCCTTCTCCGGCTGCCAACGCTACTGCTTCGCCGTCGCAGGCCATCGCGCAAGCGAAGACGAGTCCGAGTCCGGCTCAAAGTCCGGCCATGACTGCGGAGCAAGCGCAAGAAGAACTTGAGAAGACAGCCGAAAAAAACAATCTCGATTTACCAAGCGAAAACGAGATCAATAAGCAGGCGATGAGAGACTTCGCGACTTACGCCAACAATTTGAGGAAGCAGGGCAAACTCGATCTGAATCAGCCTTTCGAAATCATTATCGAAGCAGAACTCGATAAAGAGGGCAAACTGAAAAACGCCAAGTTTACGAAGAAGGCTGGCGATGCCAATCTCGTGGATTTGTTTGGTCACATGGTGGCGGCGTTGAACGACAGCGGTTTCCTTATTTATCTAAAACCGGTCGACAAAGATAACCCTGGGTCGAAGGTCGTGTTCACCATAAAGCAAGGCGATAATGAAGTGTTGGCTACGGTCGAGTCTGAAGCTTCGTCTGAGGAGAGCGCGCGCGTGCTGGCGAAAGGGTTTCAATTGGCGCTGGCAATCGGCGCCCAATCGCGCTCGGGGAAAGATGAAGAGGCGTTGCTTAGAAACACCAGCGCCGAGCCGGTCGGCAAGAAGATCGTCTTCAATTTTACAATGCCGCGGCAGGCTGTCGTTGATTTGATCAAGAAGCAACTCGCCGAAAAGCCAAGCTAGTGATAGTCCGATAAACTTTAGTTTGTCGTCAGGTTTGAAAGCGACAAGCTGAAGCTAATCGGACATCGATGAAGGCCCCGCTTGATACCTTATTCACGCTCAACTAAAATCAACAGACTATAAAAACTGAAGAAAAGGTGCGGTTTACCGCCGTTTGGTTTAAGAAAAGACTATGGGTTTCGATCAATTACTAACTAAAGTATTCGGTAGCAGCAACCAGCGTTACCTCAAATCAGTCCAGCCGATTGTTGAACAAATCAATGAACTTGAGCCAGCGATAAAGCAACTTTCTGACGAACAACTGCGCGCGCGTACAGCAGAGTTTAAGGAACAGCTGCAACAAGCTGTGGCCGGAGTAACTGACCTGGACGAGCGCAAGCGTCGCGAACGCGAGGCGCTTGACGAGATTCTTCCGGAAGCCTTCGCGATCGTTAGAGAAGCGAGCGTGCGTACCACCGGAATGCGTCACTTCGACGTGCAGTTGATCGGCGGCATCGTTTTACATCAGGGCAAAATCGCCGAGATGCGAACGGGCGAGGGCAAAACGCTCGTCGCCACGCTGCCAGCTTACCTTAACGCTCTCACCGGACGCGGCGGCGTACATGTAATCACCGTGAATGATTATCTCGCCTCGCGCGATGCAGAGTGGATGGGTCAAATCCATCGCTTCCTCGGTCTCGAAGTCGGTTGTATCCAAAACGACATGGACGACTTCGAGCGCCAGGCAGCTTACGCAGCAGACATCACCTACGGTACAAATAACGAATTTGGTTTCGACTATCTGCGCGACAACATGAAGTTTGATCTCGCCACCTGCGTGCAGCGTGGTCACTACTTCGCAGTTGTCGACGAAGTTGATTCAATCCTGATCGACGAAGCGCGCACGCCGTTGATCATCTCCGGTCCTTCTGACGAAGCCACCGACAAATACTACAAAGCCGACGCGATCATTCCGCAGTTGAAAAAAGGCGAAGAGGTCGAAGGTAAGAAGACCGGCGAGTACGTGGTTGACGAAAGGCAGCACACCGCCGTGTTGACTGAAGATGGCGTTGATAAAGCAGAAAAACTTTTGGGGGTTGGCAATCTTTACGATCCCTCAAACATGGAGTTGCTTCACTGCGTTGAGCAGGCGCTAAAAGCACACACGCTCTACCGGCTGGATCATCAATACGTGGTGCAGGAAGGCGAGGTAATAATCGTCGACGACTTCACCGGGCGTTTGATGAAGGGCCGTCGCTGGTCTGATGGATTGCACCAGGCAGTGGAAGCCAAGGAAGGCGTCAAGATTGAAAAAGAAAATCAGACGCTCGCCACTATCACGCTGCAGAATTACTTTCGTCTGTACGAAAAACTCTCCGGGATGACCGGTACAGCCGAAACTGAAGCGGCGGAGTTTCAAACGACTTACAAACTGGACGTAATTGTTATTCCGACGCACATGCCCATGGTGCGCAGCGACTTTTCCGACGTGATCTATCGCACCCTGCCAGAGAAGTGGGACGCCGTCATCGAAGAGATCAAGGATTGTCACGAGCGTGGCCAACCGGCGCTGGTGGGTACGGTTTCCGTTGAAAACTCCGAACTGATCGCGAGCCGTCTGCAGCGTGAAGCAGTCCCTCATAATGTTTTGAATGCGAAGTATCACGAGCGTGAAGCGGAGATCATCGCGCAGGCTGGACGCAAGGGCGCGGTCACGATTGCTACAAACATGGCCGGACGCGGCACCGACATTTTGTTGGGCGGCAACCCGGATTTCATGGCCCGTGAGTTCTTAAAAAAACAGGAAGTTGATCCTGATGAAGCGACTGAGGAACAGTGGGCGGAAGTCTTCGCGCGCGCCAAACGGATCGTCGAAGACGAGCATAAAGAGGTAGTGGGAATCGGCGGTCTACATATTTTAGGCACTGAGCGTCACGAATCCCGGCGTATCGACAATCAGCTCCGTGGACGCGCCGGGCGACAGGGCGATCCCGGCTCGTCGCGTTTTTTCCTTTCGCTTGAAGACGACCTCATGCGCATCTTCGCCGGCGACAAAGTCAAGGCGTTAATGCAACGGCTGGGAATGGAAAAGGGCGTCGCCATCGAATCCAAGATGGTTTCCAAGCGCATTGAGTCGGCGCAGAAGTCGGTTGAAGGACGAAACTTCGAATCGCGCAAACACCTGCTCGAATATGACGACGTCATGAACAAGCAGCGCGAGACGATCTACGGTTTGCGCCGGCAGTTGATGGAGCAGCCGGATCAGCGCGAATACTTGATGGGCGATCCGCCCCAGGCCGGAGTTGCTTATGATCTGCTGTCTGATTTGACCAAGCAGTATTTGAATCCGGACGTCTCACCTGACGATTGGGACACTGAAAACTACAAGATTCAAATCAAGACTATTTACGATTTCGACGCCGACGCTCAGAGATTGGATATTCCGAATTTTACTTCCCAGGAAGTCGTAGATGAGATATGGGAAAAGCTCAAGCTCAAGTACGCCGAAAAGGAAAAACAGATCGGACCGGAAGCGATGCGCACCTACGAACGCATCATCATGCTGAACATCATCGATGCGCAGTGGAAAGATCACCTGCTGTCTCTGGATCACCTGAAGCAAGGCATCGGATTGGTTGGCTACGGCCAAAAGGATCCGTTGGTTGAATATAAGAAGCAGAGCTTCGACATGTTTCAGGAGATGCTCGATCGCATCGATACCAGCACGATCCGCTCGCTCTTCAACCTGCAGGTCGTCTCGGAAGAGCCACCCGAGGCCTTAAGGCAACGCCGTATGCCGCGCCGGCCAACGCCAATGACCTTCACTGGCCCAAATCAGGGCGCCGCTCCGGCTGGAGAAGAAGCAGGAAAGGTTAAGACCGTCGTCCGCGATCAGCCAAAGGTAGGTCGCAACGAACCATGCCCCTGCGGCTCAGGCAAGAAATATAAGAAGTGCCACGGAATGTCTGTTTGAGTCCTGACCACTTGGGAGAATTGCCGGATGCGTAACTGTCATCACGCCCGTTGCGTGGCCCTTGTCTCAGCGTTCCTTTGTGCTTTTGTTCTACTATCCGATTCTGTTCGCGCACAAGCGCCCGAAGCGCCTACGAGCACCACGCGCGGAATCCAACTCTACGAACAAGGCGATCTTCAAGGTGCGGCCAAAGTACTGGAACAGGTTGTCGTGAAACGGCCTGATGATGCTGACGCCTGGTACTACCTCGGTCTCGCTCACTACAGACAGGGCTGGATAGGGGCAGCGCGTGCCCCGTTCGACCGCGTGGTTGAACTGCGGCCAGGTTTAGTCGATGCACAGGCTAAGCTTTCCTATGCACTGATACTTGGAAATAACCCGCAGAAGGCAATGGCGATGGCGCAAAACGCGATCGACCACGGCGACCAAAGCGCTGAAGCTCACTACGCTATCGCCGAAGCTAGCCTGAGAAGTAATGCGGATGCCGTTAAAACGCAGTTTGAGAAGGCTATTGAGCATGCGGATGCAGCGCTAAAGAGCAACCCGAATTTCTCGCCAGCTCTGATCACCAGAAGCTTCGCCCAATACAAACTTGAAAGGTATGCAGAAGCGGCCGCGAGCCTGGAACAATTCGTGGTCCTCAATCCCGATGATTTGGATGCCGATACGTGGCGGGAACAGGCAATGCTGATGGCGCTGCGAGCACGCGACTCGCAATCCACAACCGCTACATCGACCCCATCCGCACCCGCTACAATGTCGGGCAAGGAGACGTCGCAGAAAGCGCGCGTCTTGAGCAAACCTGAGCCGTCTTATACCGAAGCTGCACGTAGGGCCGGTGTTATTGGAACAGTCGTTTTGCGCGCCATATTTTCGTCAGACGGTGAAGTAAAGAGCGTGCGCGTTTCTCAAGCGTTGCCTTTCGGACTCACCACCGCGGCGATCCAGGCAGCACGGCGAATAAAATTCACGCCGGCGATGAAAGACGGCAGATCCGTTTCCATGTACATTCAGCTTGAGTACAATTTTTATCTCTACTGAATAGAAGATATCAACCAAAAGGGCTCAAGGAAGTTAGGGATAGTGTACTGGCGCATTGACTGTTGGCGGTTTGATGACCCTGCTGCTTATCAGCTCCACAAGCTCCGGTCTGCGGGTCCCGGTCGTATCTCCACTGACAATTCTCGAAGGGATCACGCTGCTGAAGTCGCAGAATGCGACGATCAAAACGACAAAACGCCAATGCTGAAATCTCTGCCAGAATATCTTGCTTGTATTAGCGTTGCGCTCTGCATTGCCTGCGTTTGTGTAGTTTCTGCCTTTGCGCAGACAGAGTCCTCTAATACTTTGACACTACGCGTTCGCGGCATAGAACTCTACCATCAAAAAAAGTACAGCGAAGCAGCTGACGTCCTAAAGCAGGCGATCACGAAAGACAAGACTGACGCGGATGCCTGGTATTACTTCGGACTGGCGCTCATTGCCCATCCCAACGGTCTGAAGGATGCTTCGAAAGCTTTTGAAACGGCAGTGAAGCTGCGCCCGAATTTTGCAGCCGCACACACCGGGCTGGCTTACGCGTTAATGCTCAGAAACAAAACGGACGGTGCGGCCCGTGAAGCCAGGGCGGCCCTCGAACTTGACTCGACGATTGCTGACGCCTATTACGTCCTCGGGGTTACCCGTCTACGCGCCGGAGCGAGAGAGGAAGCGCTTAAGAATGCCGAGGCTGCCATTAAGCTTCAGCCTAACGTGGCTGCAGCCTATTTGTTAAAGAGCCAGGCACTGGTCAGTTTCCTTGGCGACGCTGTCGTCGGAGAGGTCGAGGACTCAGCAGATGATCGCAAGGCTCGCCATCAGGCGGCAGCCGAAGCCCTGGCCCGATATCTGGAGCTAAATCCTAATAGCGAGAACAAAAATACCTGGACTGAACAACTGGAGAGTTTGCTGTTCTTTGTGAACCCACGAAAGCCCGGTGAAGAACCGCACGCCTTTTCTGGAAAAGAGGTCACGACAAAAGCTCGTGTCCTTTCCAAGCCTGAACCTGCATACACCAACGAAGCACGCGCCGCGGGAGTTACCGGGACGGTTGTTTTGAGATGCATCTTTACTGCTGACGGCGCAGTGTCCCATTTTTTGATTGTACGTGGTCTGCCGGCTGGCTTGACGGAACAAGCCATAAACGCCGCGCGACGGATCAAGTTTCTGCCCGCAACGAAGGACGGCCGACCAGTTTCGACGTACATCCAGCTTGAATACAGCTTTGCCTTCCGCTGACGGCGGGACGCCGTTAGTTAGATCGAGTAAACTCCCAACATCTTTATTATTGCCCCCCTGCATATCGCGTAGTTTTCAAAATGAGCAGCACTACGTCAACTAATCCGGCGGTCCAGGCGATCATTGCCGGCACTGCTCCCCATCAAGCGCGGCTTGCTGCCGCCAGTGGGTTTTTGCCGCTGCCGCAAGCTGACCTGCTGGAAGTGCTGGTCGTGCTGCAGGACGCAGAGGATTCTGAAATTGCCGAAGCTGCCAGGGAGACACTTGCGTCCCAGGCTGTGGACGACTTGTTGACTGCCGCCAAAAGCAGTGAAACCTCTCCAGCGGTGCTTGATTATCTGGCTGGGTTTTCCAGGGACAATCGTGAGATTCATGAGGCTGTAGTTCTGAATAGCCAAACCTCGGATGAGGCGATCGCTGGGCTGGCATCGATCACTTCCGATGGTTCGCTGCTTGATCTAATCGCCACTAATCAGCAGCGACTGGTCCGCTTTCCGAAAATCATCGATGCGATCCTGGCAAATTCCGACCGCTCCGGAGAAGCCGAACGACGCGCGCGTGAAACCAGACAAGAGTTTTTTGAAAAGGAAAGAGGCGCGCAGCAGATTGCCCAGGAACTCAGAAGCCGAGGCAACAGTGCGGCAGCGGAGTTTTTCGAGAACGCCGACCTTTCCGGCGGGTTGAGTGTCGACGAAGCCTGGTTAATAGCGCAACACATTGAGGTTTCAGATGCTGAAGTGGATAATTCCTGGCTGCCTACCGAACGTTATGAAGAACTGAAAGCGGAAACTCAGGAGGAACGTACCGCCAACTTTAATCGGGCGTTGGAATCTGAACGACTTGAAGTAGGCGAACTTCCCCCAGAACGTGTTTCTCTGATGCGTAGCCTCATGTTTATGAATGCCAGAGACCGCATGAAGCTGGCCATGAAGGGTGACCGCGAGGCCAGAAGTATTTTGATTCGCGACTCAAATAGAATGGTAGCCACGGCCGTAATTCATAATCCGCGGGTCACGGACCAGGAAGTTGAAAACATTGCGGCCATGAGAACTGTCGCCGATGAAGTGCTGCGGCTAATCGCTCTCAATCGTAACTGGGCCCGGTCCTATCCCGTTATTCACAATCTGGTTCGTAACCCTCGCACACCAGTTCCCACCGTGCTCAGCACGCTTCCCCGTATTCGTACCAAGGATCTTAAGAGCCTGACTCAGAATCGAAATGTTCCCGAGGCTACACGCAGGCAGGCTCAACGTCTCTCTCAAGCACGCTCCGGCGAGTGAAACCTAAAAAGCGAACCCCGACCTGCTTACGTGGAATGCCGAATGTCACAGGAATCTTGTAAAGTTGTGCTTGACACGTTGCGGTGAGTTCGTGTAATTTCGCACATGAACGCGCTATTCATTTTGACATGTGCCTTCGATAGGGACGCGGCTTATCTTAATTTGTCGCCGCGAGGCTTTATCCACCCGCAGATCGCACCCTCTTGGTTCCCCGGAATCGGTCCATAGTGACGATTCTCAGTTCTTTGTACCCCTGAATTAGCCCGAACCTGCCGGAAAGAATTTGCCCCGCCAGTCTTTAAGGGACTGGCGGGGCACCTCTCTTTTAACCTGTTGGATTGGAACTACTTTCCGGCAAGAACCTCATGGTTCTGCGGCACCGGCTGAGCTGCGGAAACGAAAGGTCGGATCTCATCTGCCTTTCCGGCCATCTCCGCAAAAAGTCTTTCATACTGGTCGACGACTCGGTCCCAATCATAATATCGCTGCACTCTTACCTGGGCGCGATTGCGATAACTCTGCACCAGGGAGCCGTCCCGCAGAACCCGTTGCAGTTTCTCGGCGAGGTCAAACTCGTTCTCATAAGGTATTCCAGCGTCCCCCACTGCCTCGATATTTTCCGGAGTCGCCAGGGTCAAAACGCAATTGCCGTAGCCCATCGCTTCCAGAAGGGCGGGATGTGTTCCTCCCACCTCTGTGGCATGCACATAACAATAGGCGTTCTGCTGCAGCGCGCGGTAATCCTGGCCAAAGACAAAGCCAGTAAAAACTATCCGCTTGTCGCCACGCGCGCGATCTTTCAGGTCAGTAATGTAGTCGTGCGCGTAGGGAGCATCGCCGACGATCAGCAGTCGGTAGGCAGTGCGCACTCTCTTGAAAGCTTCTATGACCAGGTGGGCATTGTTTTCCGGTTCCAGCCGGGAGACATAAAGAACGTAGCGATTCGGCTCGGCCCGCCAGCGACGAACCGCGGCGCGATCCGGACGTCGTTCGACTTCCGAACCGTATGCGATCATCTGCGACGGAGCGTTATAGCGCGCCATGTAGTAGTCCTGAATAACTTGTGCGTCGGTTACCATGACGTTCGGCAATATGGTCGCCAAACGCTCTGCCGCTAAGTAGTAACGTCTTCCCAGCCAACCCCACTTCTTTCGTTTATGCTCAAGGCCGTCAACGTTGAGTGCTATCGGCGTTCCGGTAAGCCTGAGAATCGGAGCGAACGGCGCATTGGCTGCATTACAAATCAAAGCGGCGTCAAACCGCGACGAGACGGCATGGACGGCGGAGAGAAAGCAGTGAACAACCGTATCAAAGTACTTGTGCCGAATGGTGGGAAGGACCTTCAGGCGAACACCGTGATACTCCAACTGTCGCGGCGAAACGTAGTGGGCTCGGCCGTACACGGTAACCTCATGCCCGCGGGCCACAAGCCTGGTGGATAGATGTTCAGCGAAGGTTTCGAATCCGCCATAACTGGCCGGAATGCCCCGAGTTCCGAGAATAGCGATGCGCATAAACAACTGAAATCGAACCGTTAAGTGCCTACAAGCACTATTCTTATCTTATCAACCCGGCTATTCTACACCGGCAGCCTTTCGGTAAACCGCGAGAGTTTGACGAGCTGTTTCTCGCCACTCGAAGAGTTTCGCACGCGCAAGACCCTGGGTGCTAAGCTTGGCCCGTAAGCTCGAATCACTTATTACTTTCTCAATTGCAGCCGCGAGGGCATTCACATCAAATGGATCTACCAGGATCCCAGCATTTCCTACTACTTCCGGTAAACTGGTGCGGTCCCCCACAATAACAGGTACGCCGCATTGCATTGCCTCCAACGGAGGTAAGCCAAAACCTTCAAAATATGAGGGGTAAATAAAACAAAGCGCCCCTGAATACAGTGCCGGTAAGTCGCTCTCTGGTACGTAGCCCGTCAGGATTATCGAGTCACTGAGCTCCAGCTCTTTGATGGCCCGCAGCGTTTCATCATACAGCCAGGCACATTTCCCAGCGAGTACAAGTTTAGGAAGCTTACCCTCCCGTTTTGCGCCACGCAAGTGAGAGTAAGCAGCGACGAGACGGCCCAGGTTCTTGCGCGGTTGAATGGCGCCGACCGACAGCATGTACTCCCCTTCTATCCCATAAGTTTGTCGAATGCGTTGTAGTTCTCCTTCGTCATTGATGGGCCGGAAATGATCGCCAGCGGACAAAGGAATCACGGAAATTTTTTCTGGACTTACCTGATATGTTTCGACGATGTCGTTCCGCGCGTATTCTGAAAGCGCGATCACTTGCGAAGCCTGACGCGCCGTGCGGCGAACCGTGATCCTTAGTTGCTTCCTACTACGCCACGTGAAAGTTTGGGGCAGATGCTCAAAGGAAAGATCGTGAATGCTGACTACGACGGGACAAGGCGAAAAGGGCGGGGCCGTAAACTGAACGTGAAGGACGTCGACTGGATTTCGTCTCAGTTCCGCACTGAGAGTCAGGGGGATGCGAATTAGCGGGGTGTGTGGCAGGGTCGACCGAACAGAAAAATTTGGCCACCTCTTGCCAAAGCGCTCCACGGCTTCTCGCTTCGTTACGTACAACGTATAACGGTTTGTCTGATCGATCTCAGCGAGCGCTTCAATCAGATTGGTTGCGTAGCTTTCGTTGCCGCCAAGTCCAGTCCCAACTGAGTGGGCGTCAATTGCTATTCGCAAGCGCCTACGCTCCTGGATCTGTGTAACGAGTTATTTCTTGGCTGCCGCCGCCGCTGTTGAGTCAGTCTGGCGAACGCGCGTGTCGCGCTCGCGAATACGCGCTGCTTTCCCGCGCAGACCACGCAGGTAATAAAGCTTGGCGCGGCGTACGCGCCCCCGCTTAACCACGTCAATGTGGTCCACGATGGTGGCGTGAAGCGGAAAGATTCGTTCGACGCCAACGCCAAAGCTGGTCTTGCGAACAGTGATGGTCTCCCTCGCTCCGCCGTGTTTACGGGCGATGACCACTCCTTCAAACGCCTGCAAACGTTCTTTCGTCTCAGATTCCTTAATGCGAACGTGCACGCGTACGGTATCCCCTGATTGAAAATCGGGAATGCCCTTACGCAGTTGGGTTTCTTCAATGCTATCTAATCGATTCATTTCATTACTCCAATAAGAATCTGAAAGTCCGGAATAATCGGCGCCGGCCTTCGACGGCGGCTGCCAATCAAAATCACTTCAAAAGATCAGGACGATTTCGCTCGGTTTTCCGCAGCGCTGCTTCGCGGCGCCAGCGTGCGATCTCGCCATGGTTACCTGTCAATAAAACATCCGGAACGCTCATTCCGGAAAACTCAGTCGGGCGCGTGTACTGCGGGTGGCCCAGAAGCCGTTCGGAGAAAGATTCGTTGTTCGCCGACGTTTCGTTACCCAGCGCTCCCGGTAGCAACCGCACCACCGCATCGATCACGACGACCGCCGCTGGCTCGCCCCCTGACAACACGTAATCTCCGATGGAGATTTCGTCGGTCGCCAGCGCTTCTCCCACGCGCTCATCAACACCCTCGTAGCGTCCACAAATTAGAATTATCTGCGACGCATGCTGTGAAAGATCTTGTGCAACTTCCTGCGTAAATACTCGACCCTGCGGCGACAACAACACTACGCGAGTTTGCGACGAAAACTCCTCACGACTGCTACAGCCTGTCAGCTCCCGGACGGCAGCGAATATCGGTTCGGGCTTGAGCACCATGCCCTCGCC
>Ga0070698_100004878_pt1 | contig 14719 bp, 11 predicted proteins | sample KBSK1502metaG_FD_65477 | JGI IMG/M metagenome (GOLD analysis project Ga0070698, IMG submission 65477) | Corn, switchgrass and miscanthus rhizosphere microbial communities from Kellogg Biological Station, Michigan, USA - KBS K1-50-2 metaG | ecosystem: Host-associated > Plants > Roots >...
CCTCGGCGTAGATGCTCGACGGGTTCCCGGGGACCTCACGGAGGACCTGCGCCATGAGCTCGGCGACCTCCGGGTCGACCGGGGTCGTGGCGGCATGGTCCAGATAGACGCGCCGCATGGCGACAAGTGTAGTCAGCATCTCTTGACAGTCGGCGGAGCCGGACGTACTACGCGGCACAAGCGCGAGGGAGGGACCAGCAATGGCGATGCAGCAGGGGACACCGCTGCAACCTGTTCTAAAGCTCCAGCCGGGCGATGTGATCGAGGGCGGCGACCACTTGAAGCACTACGCGGCGTGCGGTCACGCGGACGTGAACCCCCTGATGTCGCATTCCACGGGCATCGCGGCGCACGTCGCGATCTACCTCAAGCCGTGCGTGGATATCTGGGAGGCATACAAGGCGATCCTGGCGATCAGGCCGATCCCGGGACTGCATGTGGAGAAGGTCCACGTGTCGCTGGGCGAGATCGACATGCTGGCGGATATCCATGCGATGTGGACCGACGGGTTCGATGATCCGCCCCACCCGCGCGTACGTGGACGCGAGACCCGCCTGATCGGCGACTGGGTCAACGCTGTCCGCAAGCTGAAGCCGACGGGTGAGCAGGCGGGTCAGTGCGAGTGCTGCTTCGTTGCCCGCACCTCGACGAACGTCTGCATGATGCCGGACTCCTAGCGCCGGGCAGCCGCGACGCGCGGATGCTCGCTGCCGCGCTGAACGACCCACGACGCGACCTGGCCACGAGTGGTCGCGCCGAGCTTGCGTCGTACCTCGGTGACGACGCGGGCCGTACGGCCGGGCGTCAGCCGGAGGCTGCGCGCGATCCGCGCGTCGGTGTACCCGCGAGCGATCAGCATCGCGATCCGGAGCTCACGCTCGTTCAACAGGCCTGGAGCTCGCGGCCCCACCGCCGGTCGCGCGCTCGCGAGCGCGGCATCCACAAGGGCCGCGTAGCGCTGGGCTCCGATCGCCTTGAGCTCCGCGCGCGCGGCCGCCAATCGTCTGCGCGCCAGCGCCGGAGCGGCGCCGCCATCGCGCAGCGCGATCGCCGACCACACGCGCCGATACGCCGCACGCATCGGGACGCCCAGGTGCGCGTATTCGTCCGCGACGCGTTCGAACGCGAGCGCCGCATCCCCCGTCCGGAGGTGTAGGAGGACCGACTCCAGCTCTTGCCGCAGCACCCGCACGGTCGGCGCGTCCCGTCCCGCGAATTGCCTCGCGAAGAGGTCGATCAGCCGCTCGACCTCCGCATCGTCGCGACGCGCTTCGGCGATATCGAGCGCCACGAGGAACGTCGTCAGCCCCGAGCCGGTCCGCGCGCGGTGCAGCTCGATACCCTCGCGTACGGCGCGTTGCGCTTCATCCAGACGACCGACACCCAGGAGCGCGCTGGCCCGCTCGCCGAGGTAGTTCGCGAGCTGATCAGGTTCCGCGCGCTGCATGTCAGGTGCGATCCGTTCCAGCGCCGCGAGGCCCGCCGCCGGCTGTCCCTGCCGCGTGAGAACGCTGGCGAGCGTGGTCATCGCGGTGGACGCGGCCGTCGTCCCCGGTCTCGCGAGCGTCACCGCCTGTTCGGCCGCCGCGCGCGCGTCGTCGTAGCGGCCGCGCGAGACGTAATTGAACGCGAGCTGCGAGAGGAGGCGCGCCTGCGCGAACTCATTCCCGCGCTCGCGCGCGAGCCGCAGACCCGCCTCGGCCGTGGCGATCGCCGCCTCCCAGTCCCCGACCGCGCGCTCGGCCCGTTCGAGCTCGAGATAGGCGTCCACGAGCTCGCCGCCCATGAGACGCGTCTGCCCGAGCTGGACCGCTTCGCGCAGCCGCGACATGCCATCGGGGTCGCCTCCTCTGGAGAGCGCCGCTCCGAGCACGGTGAGCGCGCGGACGACGATGCGATCCATGCCCTCCGCGCGGGCACTGGACAATGCCTGCACCGCGAGCTCGGCGGCCCGCGGAATGTCGTTCTCAGCCCACACAAGTTCGGCGTAGGTCACGAGCGCTTCCGCGAGCGCCTCGCCCCCTTCGGCTTCGAGAGTGGAGATCGCCTGCCGGACGGAGGCGATCGCTTCCGTTCGTCGACCCTGCATCCGGAGCACGGCGGCCAGTCGCACGTCGAACCGTGCGATCGTCCGTGGATCCTGCGAGAGCTCCCGAGCGCGCAGGATCGCCGCCGCCGCCTCCGATGCGCGCCCGGCCGCGTGCAACACCGCCCCGAGCTCATCGAGCACGTCCATCTCGCCGCCGGCGACCCGCGCGTGTTCGGCCGCCTCCCGAAGAAGCTCGACTGCGGCGCTGTACGCGCCGACGGCGATCGCGGCACGAGCACCCGCCCGTGCGTACCTCACCGCCTTGACGAGATCGCCGGCCTCGGCGAAATGCGATGAGAGCGACGCGGCCCGTTCGTCGCTCGGGCCGAGCGCCTCGAGCGCTTCGGCTACGCGGCCATGGAGCCGCCGGCGGCGGGAGAGCGGTATCGCGCTTTCGATCGCGTCGCGGGTCAGCGTGTGGCGGAACTGGTAGATCTCCTTCTGGGTCGGAGGCCGCTCGAGCAGCTGCGCATCGACGCAGGCCGCGATGTCCTCCGCGGCTTCCTGCTCGGGACGACCCGACAGCGTGATCAAGAATTCGTAGCCGACGGGGACCGCCGCGACCGCAACCACCTCGAGCAGGTCCGCAACGCCGCGACCGCGGCTCTCAGCCAGACGCGCGACGCGCATTTGCACCGAGTCCCGGACCGTCCGCGGGAGGGCAAGGCGATCCGGTCGTGTATCGGGATCGTCGATCGCGGTCTTCAAGAGCTCCTCGACGTAGAAGGGCACTCCTTCGCTCCGCTCGAAGACCGCCTGGGCCAGCGCATCGGTCGCGCGCTCGCCCAGCAGTGCGCGGCTCATCTGCCCCACCCCGGCGACGTCGAGCGGTGGCAACGTGAGCCGCGCGAGACGGCGCTCGCGGTCGAGGTCGGCGATGACCCGTCGGAGCGGATGCGTCGGTCCGACCTCCTCGTCGCGGTAGGTGAACACGATGCAGAACCCGCCGTGGAGGGTCGTCGCCAGGAACGCGAGCAGGTCCCGTGTCGCCGCGTCCGTTTCGTGCAGGTCCTCGAGGACGAGCAGAACCGGACGCAGGGCGACCGCGTCCTCCAATAGGAGATGCACGGCCCGGAAGAAACGCTCCCGGCGCTCCTCGTCGGCCACCTGTTCGTCCTCGACCGGCAAGGCGTCGAACTCGGGGAGCACCGTCCGCAGCTCGCTTGCCAGCGTCCCCAGCAGGCGCCGCAGGATCTCGGTCCCACGCGCTTCGACGTAGGGCCGCAGGGCGGCGACGAACGGCTCATATGGCCGCGCGGCCGAGGCATGGGCTCGGCCGCCGAAGACGTAGAAGCCTTCATCCGCCGCTCGGCGCGCGAGCTCGCGGACCACTCGGCTCTTCCCGACGCCTGCCTCGCCGGCGAGAGCGACGACGCGCCCCTCGCCGCGTGCGGCGGCGGCGAGATGCTCGGCGAGCGCACCGAGCGGTTCTTCGCGCTCCACGAGCTCCGGGCAGACGACGAGGCCGGTCGCGCCGCGGATCGGCGGCGGCAGAAGCAGCGGCGGGATCCGCAGTGACGGGCCGAGCGACCGCGGCACGCTCGCGGTCTGCGTCTCGACCTCATAGACGTGGACAGACTGGGTCACGCCCTTCAGCTTCCACGGGCCGAGGTCGCGCATCGGCGCCACCGCCCCGGTACGAAGGAGCGCTCGGACCGTATCGGTCACGAGGATCCGGCCGCCTTCGGCCTGCTGGGCCAGTCGCGCGGCCAAGATCACCGCGGAGCCGACGTATCCACCGCTCAGCTCGACGGCCTCTCCGGCGTTGATCCCGATCCCGATCCGAAGGAGCAGGTCCGGGTGGCGCTTGTTATGAGCCACCGCACGGCGGACGACACCCATCGCGCACCGGACCGCGTCACCGGGGGTCCTGAACACGACGTAGAAGCTGTCGCCTTCGGTCTTGATCTCGGCACCCTTGTGCGTGTCGACCTCGGCACGTACCAGGCTCCGATACGCGCGCAGCAGCCGGACCGTTGCCGCGTCCCCCTGCGTCTCGACGAACACGGTGTAATCACGAAGGTCAGCGAAGAGATACGAGCGGATCACGCCGTGCGGCACGCCGATATTGTCAGGGCCTGGTCCAGCGTGGAGGCGCGAACGGCGCTAGCGGGCGAACTCCTCGAAGATCGCGAGCGAGATCCGCGCGAGCGCGGCGTCGTCCTCGACGTTGTCGCGCGCGAGCTCGCGCGCGAAGAGCGCGACGACGTACGGACCGTTCGGCGCGTACACGATGCCGACGTCGTTGCGAAGTCGGCGGTACGAGCCGGTCTTGTGCGCGACGACCGTGCCCTTCGGAAGCAGCCCTGGGATCCGAGTCGATGACTGGATCCGCTTCATCAGCTCGATGATCGCGGTGCACGCTCTCTCATCGAGGATCGCACGCGATTCGAGCAGCTCGAGCAGCCGGCACATGTCCGCCGGCGTCGTGCGGTCGGCCTGGTCCGGGATCATCGAACGGCCGCCGCTCCCGGCGGAGACGCGCAGGAGCCGCCGCAGCTCGTCGTAGCCGCCGGGCTTCGAATGATCCATGTCGACGAGCTCCATCAGCATCTCGCGGATGTCGAACGGCACGCGGATGCTCGCGAGACCGAGCCGGTCCATCGTCGCCTCGATCCGGGCCTTGCCGACACGATCGAACAGGAGATCCGTCGCGGTGTTGTCGCTCACCGACATCATCAGCACCGCGAGGTCGCGCAGCGTCGGGTCCAGGCCGTCGTCGAGGTACTGCAGAACGCCGGAGCCGGCGACCTTCGTCTCGTCGCGGTACACGACGCGCTCCGACAGGTCGATCCGTCCGGCCAGCGCGTCCTCGTAGAGCGTGACGATGAGCGGGAGCTTGATCACCGAGGCGGTCGGGAACAGCTGATCCTCGCGATAGCCGAGGTGCCGGCCGGTGGCGAGCTGGGTCGCCGATACGCCCACGATGCCACCGGTCGCGTCGGCCAGCCGCTCGATCTCCGAGGCGGTGTCGATGCTCACGGCTTCGGCGGCTTGACGACGACGCGGAGGCCAAGCTCCTCGAGGAGCTTCGGGTCGATCGCCGCCGGCGCGTCGAGGAGCGGGTCGTAGCCGGTCTGGGTCTTCGGGAATGCCTGCACCTCGCGAACGTTCTCGGTTCCGGCGAGGCTCATGCACAGGCGGTCGATACCCGCACCGACGCCACCGCTCGGTGGCGCGCCGTACTCGAGCGCGTCGAGGAGCGCGCCGAACCGCGTCGCGGCCTCCTCCTTCGCGATGCCCATCTGCGCGAACACGCGCTCCTGCACCGCGCGCTGGAAGATGCGGACGCTGCCGCCGAAGATCTCCTTGCCGTCGACCGTGAAGTCGTACTGCATCGACTTCGCCTTCTCCGGTTCGGTGTCCAGCAGCTGGAGATCCGTTTTCGTCAGCGGAGCGCAGAACGGGTTGTGAGTGAACGTCCAGCCGCCCTCCGGCGTCCGCTCGACGAGCGGGAAGTCGGTGATCCACATCGCGTAGTGCTTCGTGGTGTCGGCGAGGCCGAGCTCCGGCCCGAGGCGCTCGCGGATGACGCCGAGCGACACGCTCGCCGTGTGATGTGTGTCGGCGACCGCGACCAACAGGTCGCCGTCCTTCGCCTTCGCGGCCGTCCGGATCGCGTCCAGCTCGTCGGGCTTCAGGAATTTCGCGACCGGCGACCGTGTCTCGGCGCCGGCGAACGCGAACGACGCGAGGCCCTTCGCGCCCTTCGTCTTCGCGATGGCCTGCCAGCCGTCGATGTCCTTCCGGCTCGCGTCGGCCTTGCCGGGGAGGACGAGTCCCCGCACCGTGCCGCCCGCGTCGATCGCCGAGCGGAACGCGTTGAAGCCGGTCGCGCGGAGGGTGTCGGTGAGGTCGACGAGCTCCATCCCGAAGCGCATGTCCGGCCGGTCGCTGCCGTACCGCCGGATCGCCTCGTCGTACGTCATCCGTGGGACCGGCGTCTTCGCGAGCGGCTTGCGCCCAAACGTCCTGAAGATCTCGGTGTAGAGCGCCTCCAGCGTGGACATCACGTCCTCCCGCTCGACGAAGCTCATCTCGAGGTCGAGCTGGGTGTGCTCGTAGACGCGGTCCGCGCGCGGATCCTCGTCACGGTAGCAGTGGGCGATCTGGAAGTACTTGTCGATGCCCGCGACCATGAGGATCTGCTTGTGCTGCTGGGGCGACTGGGGCAGCGCCCAGAACTTCCCCGGGTAGTAGCGCGAGGGCACGACGAAGTCGCGCGCGCCCGTCGGGTCGGAGCGGATCATCGTCGGCGTCTCGATCTCCCAGAAGCCACGCTCGGTGAGGTACCGGCGGATGAACGCGACGACCTCATGCCGCAGGCGCATGAGCTCCTTCGCGCCCTCGCGCCGCAGGTCGATGTACCGGAACTTCCAGCGGAGGGTCTCCTCGACCGGGGTCTCCTCGTTCACATAGAAAGGAGGGGTCTTCGCCTCGTTCAGGACCTCCACCGCCGTCGCGGCGACCTCGATGCCGCCCGTGGGAAGCTTGGGGTTCACCGTTTCCTTCGAACGCTCGCGCACCGTGCCGGTGACCTTGATCACCCACTCGCTCCGGACGGCTCCGAGCGCGTCGTGCGCCGGCTCTCCGGATTTCGCCACGATCTGGGTGATGCCGTACCGGTCGCGCAGGTCGATGAACGTCAGCCCGCCGAGGTCTCTCCGGCGGTGCACCCACCCAGCGAGCGTGACCTGCTTCCCCGCCGCGGCGGGCGTGAGCTCACCGCAGGTGTTCGTGCGCAGCATCGCCCTAGTCTCGCGCGTCCGTGAGGAACGGGGTCTCGCCCGCGGCTCCGGGCTCATCGATGAGCCGGGGCTTCGGGTGCTTCGGCACGTGGCGGCCGACCTCGACGACGACCGCCGCAAGGCGGGTGACGCGTTGCTCCTTCGCGACGAGATCGCGGACGATCACCTTCCCGCCGCGTGACTCCTCGGTGCCGCGGATGACCGCTACCTTCGCGCCATGCTTCACGGCGCTCTCGAGCTGCTTGTCCAGGGACCGCTTGGAGTAGTCGATCGCGACGCGGAAGCCAGCCTCGCGCAGCGGCGTCGCGAGCTGGATGCGGTCGGCACCATCGTTGGGCTCGCCCGAGAGGACGTACACGTCGGCATCGACCGACTCGTCGATCTTCACACCCTGTTGCTTCAGCGCGAAGTACAGCACGTCGACCCCTCCGGCAATGCCCGTCCCGGGCACATCCGGTCCGCCCATCGTGCGGACGAGGTCGCCGTACCGGCCACCGCCGGCGACCGCGATATCGCCGGCCTGGGTGAACTCGGGATCGGTGAGGATGAACTCGAACACCGTGCGGGTGTAATAGTCGAGGCCGCGGACCGTGCGGTCGTCCGTCTCGTACCGCAGGCCGAGACGGTCGAGCCCCTCGGTCACCGCGGCAAAGTGCGCCCGGTCCTCGTCCGAGATGAGATCGCGGATCCTCGGCGCGCCCTCGGCGATCTTTCGGTCCGCGGGGTTCTTGCAGTCGAAGATGCGAAGCACGTTCCCTTCGAGGCGCTGCCTGCAGTCGTCGTCGAGCTCGTCGCGGTACCGGCCGAAGTACTCGACGAGCTTGGCCTTCACCTTCGCTTGCGACGCGCTATCACCGACGGTGTTCACCTTCAGCACGAAATCCGTCAGTCCGACGTCGGCGAGGAGCCCATTCGTGAACTCGATGATCTCGACGTCCGCTGCAGGCTCGGGGGCGCCGAAGCATTCGAGGCCCCACTGCCAGAACTGCCGCCAGCGGAGCTTCTGCGGCCGCTGACCGCGGAACATCGGCTCCCAGTAGAAGAGCCGGACGGGCTGTGGCGCGCGATGGAGGCCGTGCTCGAGATACGCGCGCACGACGGGCGCGGTCCCTTCCGGACGGAGGGCGAGACCGGCCGTGCCGTGCAGCGCGACGTCGTACATCTCCTTGCCGGCCGTGTCGCTCGCTTGACCGGAGGTGCGGAGGAAGACCTCGCGGTCCTCGGCGATCGGCGTCACGATCCTGGGGTAGCCATAGCGCGTGGCCCGCGCGGACACGACGGCGAACAGCCGGTCGAAGGCGGCCGCCTCCTCGGGGAGCAGGTCCCGCATCCCGCGGGGCGCTTGATACGTGGGCATCGGAGCATCAAGTATGGTCGAAAGGACACAGTCGTCGGAGGTGCGTCACGAGCGATCAGCAGACCGCCACCATCGAGCTCGAGCGCGGCGGGAGCTTCACCATCGCGCTCCGGCCGGACAAGGCCGCGAAGACCGTCGCGAATTTCGTCGCAAGAGCGACGTCGGGGTTCTACGACGGGAAGACGTTCCATCGCGTCGAGGACTGGGTCGTCCAGGGCGGTGACCCGGACGGGACCGGCCGCGGCGGCGGGAAGATGCCGAGCGAGCTCAACGACCTTCCGTTCGCGAAGGGCGCTGCCGGGATCGCCCGCGGGCCCGACATCAAAGTCAACAACGATGCCCAGTTCTTCGTGGTAAAGACCGATGCGGCTTGGCTGAACAACCAGTACACGAACTTCGGGCAGGTCACGAGCGGCCAGGACGTCGTGAACGGGATACGCATCGGCGACAAGATCAAGAAGGTCACCATCGGGTGAGGCTCTTCGCGGCGCTTGCCGTCGTCGCCGTCGTCGCCACCGCCTGCGGGAGCAGCGCGTCGGCGTCGCCGACACCGACGCCGCGTCGGACCGTACCGCCGGTCCAGACGACACAGAGCCCGGTCTGCCCCGGTGCGCCCAACCAGGCTTCGGGCAAAGCGACGATCACGCTCGAAAAGGGCGGGACGATCGTGATCCAGCTCCGACCCGACAAGGCGGTGAAGACCGTCTCGATCTTCGCGCTAAAGGCGAACTCCGGCTTCTACAACGGCCTCTCGTTCCATCGGGTCGTTGTGAACTTCGTGGCCCAGGGCGGCGACCCCTTCTCTCGCGCCGGCGATCCGAATGCGAACCTCGTCGGTCAGGGTGGCGGAACTGAATGCACGGAGCTCAGCGACCTACCGTTCGTGAAGGGTGCAGTCGGGATGGCTCGCGGCAATGACATCAACATCTCGAATGATTCCCAGTTCTTTTTGTGCACCGGCGAGTGCTTGCACCTCAACGGGCTGTACACGAACTTCGGGCTGATCATCAGCGGGCAGGACGTCGCCGACGCGATCAAGGTCGGCGATCGCATCAAGACGATCACGGTCCAATGAGAAGTACGAAAGTCCCATAGGCACGACTCAGGTGCCCTACGCATCTTCGTCGAATGACGAAGATGGCACCGAACTATGAAATCTCATCGGAGCTCAGCGCGTACGTGGCCGGAATCATCGATGGCGAAGGATGCATCAGCATCAATCGCGCGCGCTTCAAGCAAAAGCCTTGGCTCAGCGATCGCTACACCGCAGTCCTGTCGGTAGGGAACACAAGCCGAAAGATGATCGATGTCCTTCTCAACGCGTTTGGTGGCACTGTCGTTCTCAGACGAGCAACCGCAAAACACAAGGCCTGCTACGTGTGGAGCGTCCGTGGCCCGAAAGCGAGAGCCGTCCTGGACGCCGTAGGGGGGCACCTACGCGTCAAGAACGCGCAGAGCGAACTTCTGATCGAATTCGTCCGGGATTTTCGGTCATTCAGGGGAGGCCCGTACAAGCGGGGCCATGCACCGCGCATTGCACCTGATGAACTCGACCGGCGCAAGCGGATCTGGCTCGCGATCAAGGCCTTGAACCGACCGGGGCCAACGCCGATCCTACCTGGCTAGGCTGACGTCGTGGGCACTCGCGGGTCGCTCGCGTTCGTCGGGGCGTTCACCGCGTATTGGCTCGTCGCCCTGCCGCTCGACAGCCTGAGCAGCGCGGGTCAGCAGATCCTGCTCTCGGTCTCGGCGTGGCTCTTGCTCGCCGTCGCGCTCAAGCTGCAGACCCCGGCGATCCGCGTGCAGGTCATCACGCTCGTGTGCGTCGCGACGGTGCTCGAGGTGATCGGCTCGATCGTGTGGGGCGCCTACCGCTATCGCCTCGGCAACCTCCCGCTCTTCGTGCCGGCCGGCCACGGGCTCTTCTACCTCGCCGCGCTTCGCACGGCGTCGCTACCGCTCCTCCTGCGGCACGCCCGGCGCATCGTCATCGCCGTCACGGCTGGCGCGACGGTCTACATGCTCTGGGGCCTCGTGCGCCCGCCGCTCCCTGATCTCCTCGGCTTCGTCACCTGGGCGGTGTTCATCCGGTTCATCGTGCGCGGTCGCTATCCGCTCTTGTACGCGGTGAGCTTCGTGCTGACGATGGGTCTCGAGCTCTACGGCACCGGCTGGGGCATCTGGCGGTGGTCGCCGGTCCTACCCGGCCTGCTCCTGCCGGCGGGCAATCCGCCGACCGGGATTGGCGCGGGCTACGCGGCGATGGACGGACTGACGCGGCGGATCGTTGGCCGGATCGCGCGCCGTCGTGCCATGACGCCGGCCGTCGCGGACGCGGCCGCGTGACCGGACGCGGCGACGTCCTCGCGGACCTCGTCGTTCACCTGCGCGAGGGGATCGATCGCCAGCTCACGACCACGCCGGGCGCTGCGCTGCACTGGCGCCCGGCACGCGAGATGAATTCGATCGGCGATACGGTTTGGCACATCGCGCGATGGCTCGACCTCTGCGATTCGTGGCTGCGCGACGCCGCGCCCGAGACACAGCACTGGATCGCCGACGGCTGGGCGGAGCGCACGGGATACGACCCTCGCGGGGTCGGCACCGACGGGCTCGGCGTCCTCAGCGGCTATTCGTTCGCGGAGGTCGAGGCGATCCCGAAGCTCCGCGCGGACCAGCTCCGTACGTACCTCGGCAGGGTCAGTGACGCGCTCGTGTCACGGCTCCGCGGGACCGATGACGCAGCGGTGAAGCGGTACTCGAGCGTGATCGAGGGCGCGCTTGGACACCTCGGCGAGATCGCGACGCTCCGCGCGCTGTACGACCGGCGGACCGTTTAGGACGCGGCCACCACCGCCGGGAGGAGCAGCGCGGCCTGCGCCGCGATAGCGGGCGCCGGCAGCGCGAACGTGAACGTCGTCCCCTTCCCGAGCTCGCTCTCGAACCAGATACGGCCGCCGTGAAGCTCGACGAAGCGCTTCGCGAGCGCGAGCCCGAGGCCGGTCCCCTCGCGGGACCGGTCGGACGGCTTGCCCAGCTGGCGGAACTCCTCGAAGACCTTCGCCTGATCCTCGGGCGCGATGCCGATGCCGCTGTCCCGCACCCGCACCTGCATCTCGTCGGCCTGCCGGCGCGCGGTCACATCGATCCGGCCGCCGTCCGGGGTGAACTTGACGGCGTTCGAGAGCAGGTTGAGGAGCACCTGCCGGATCTTGCGTTCGTCGGCGACGAGCGTTCCCAGACCGGGCTCCAGCTCCGAGGCGAGCGTGATGGCATGACCCGCCGCGCGCTCGCGGACGTAGCCCAGGGCCGCCTCGATCGTGCCGGTCATGGCGAACTCGGTGGCATCGACCTCCATACGTCCGGCCTCGACCTTCGAGAGATCGAGGACGTCGTTGACGAGGTTCAACAGGTGCCGGCCCGAGCTTGAAATGTCATTCACGTACTCCGATTGACGCTCGTTGAGCTCCCCGAACATCTTCTGCTCCAGCACCTCGGAGAAGCCAATGATCGCGTTGAGCGGCGTGCGTAGCTCATGGGACATGTTGGCCAGGAAGTCGCTCTTGTGACCGCTTGCCGCCGCGAGCTCATGGGTCGCCTTGGAGAGCGAATCGTTCGTCAGCGCGAGGGCGCGGCGCTGCGTTGTAGCGCGCCGCATGGCGAAGGCCAGCAACCCGGCGAACCCGAGCAGTGCGACGACGAGCGAGATCCGCAGCGCGCGAAGCAGGCCGAGGTCGCGGTCGAGGCTCGCGAAGACGGGATCGAGCCGCTGCACCGAGATCACACTCCAACCGGTCTCGAAGTTCGCGCCGAGATTGCCGTCGACGTTCGGCGTGCGAGCGCTCGTGATGAGCCGCCTGCCGCCCCCGAGCGGATCGTCCGCCTCGCCGCGCACGGTCCCGCCGGCGAGCAGTGTCTGCACCACCGCCGCGCCCGAGAGGTCTCGGCCGAGCTCCGGATCGAACGGAGCGATCCGGATCCGTTTCACGAAGTGCCCTTTCTGATCGAGGATGTAGGCGTCGTCCGCCGCGCCCTGGATCTCGAAGATCGCGTCGAGGAGCGGGAGCTCGAGCACGTCCGCCACGAGCACGCCGGCAAGGCGGCCGTCGGTCCCGAGGATGCGGACCGCGATCTCGGCGCGGGCGGCGCGGTACTCGCCGGGCCCGTAGGCCTGGGTCGACGTTCCGGCCCCCATGCGCGCTCCGCTCCGATCGAGCGGCTCGTACAGATCGGAGAAGTAGACGGCCGGTCCGGCGAACGCGCGCTTGAGGTCGTCCGGCGTCATGAAGACCGCCCCGAGACGCGAGCGCGGTGTGTCGAGGAATTGCAGCAAGGGCTTGCTCTGGCCGAGCTGGATGATCTCCTGGGTGCCCATGTTCCCGATCTGCAGGCCCGCGACGATGATCCCGTCGGCATTCGCCAGGAGCAAGCCGCCCTGGTACGGGAAATAGGTGGCGATGTCCACGAGAGCAGCGCGGGCAGCCGCGACGTCGTGCGATCGGGCGGCAGTGACGATCGGAGCCTCGCGCGATCCCACGGCGAGCTGTTGTGGCTGGACCGCTTTCACGAGGACGTCGGCGTAGCTGGCGAGGACGACCGTCGTCCGGGAGGCGACCCGTTGGACCGCGTCGGTCTGTTCGCGGAGCTGACCTTCGCGGACCCGCTGCCGGGTGTCGTTCGCGGCGACCTCGCCCAGCACGACGGTCGGCACCGCGATCGCGAGCGCGAGCGCGAAGATGACCCAGACCCGGCCGGCGACGAGCGCCTCCAGCCGCGCGACCACACGCCTCATGCGAAGGTCACGCGATGACCATCCGTCACTGGGTCACGGCCGGAGCGTACACCCCGCATATCCGCTGCCGGCTAGCGCTGCCCGCCACGCCTCGCCGTCACCCAAAACAGGACGACCGCGAGCACGAAGAGTCCCGATCCGATCGCGATCCACTCCGGCCGATCGTTCATGAAGGAGGGATAGCTCCGGGTCAGGCCGAGCCCCTGTGCGGTGAAGGTGAGCCCGGCGAGCGCGAGGACGATCTCGCCGGCGATCGCGAGGACGCGCGTCAGCTTTGGACGCCGCCCTTCGTCATCGGGAGCGGGTCGAGGATGCGCTCGAGGTCGGCGCGCGGTAGGACCTTCTCCTCGAGCGCGACGTCGATGAGCGTCCGGCGTTCGGCGAGCGCGCGCTTCACGAGTGCGGCGGCCTTCGCGTACCCGACGTGCGGCGCGAGCGCCGTCACGAGGAGCGATGGGCTCGAGTCGACGTGCTCCTTCGCGCGCTGCTCGTCCACCTTCAGGCCCTCGATCGCCTTGGTGCGGAATACGTGCGTCGCGTTCGCGAGGATCGTCGCCGAGAAGCAGAGGGCGAAGTTCATCCCGGGCATCATCACGTTCAGCTCGAGCTGGCCGGCCTGCGCGCCGAGCATGACCGCGGTGTCGTTCCCGATCACCTGGTAGCAGACCTGGTCGACCATCTCCGCGATCGACGGGTTCACCTTCCCCGGCATGATCGACGATCCCGGCTGCACCGCCGGGAGAATGAGCTCGCCGAAGCCGGTGCGCGGTCCCGAGACCATGAGCCGGATGTCGTTCGCGATGCTCGAGAGCTCGATCGCCGCGGTCCGCATGCCGCTCGAGATCCGCACGAACGCGGCGGTCGACTGCATCGATGCGAAGAGGTCGGCGGCCGGAACGATCGGATCGCGCGTCCATTCCGCGAGGAGCTTGCACACTCGCGCGCGGTACTCCAGATCCGCGTTCAGCCCCGTGCCCGCGGCGGTGCCGCCGATGCCGAGCTCGCAGAGCTCGCTTCGTCCCGCACGGAGGCGCGCCGCCGCGCTCTTCATGCGCACGGCCCAGCCACCGAACTCCTGGCCGAACGTGATCGGAACCGCGTCCTGGAGGTGCGTCCGGCCCGGCTTCACCACGCTCGAATAGGCCTTCGCCTTGGCGGCGAACGCGTCGCCGAGCGCGTCGAGCTCCGCGGCGACGGCCTTCGTGAGGTCGAGGAGCGCGAGGCGGATCGCCGTCGGCGTCACGTCGTTCGTCGACTGGGCCATGTTCACGTGGTCATTCGGGTTGACCTTCGCGTATTCGCCGCGCTTCCCGACGCCGAGGATCTCGTTCGCCCGGTTCGCGATGACCTCGTTCGCGTTCATGTTGTGCGACGTACCGGCGCCCGCTTGGAAGACGTCGACGACGAACTGGTCGAGGTGGTTGCCGGCGAGGATCTCATCGCAGGCGGCGACGATCGCGCGGCAGAGCTCCTGCGGGAGACGGCCCGATTCCGCGTTCGCCATGGCCGCGGCCTTCTTCACGAGCACGGTGGCGCGGATGAACGCGGGGAACGCGTGGAAGCCCGAGATCGGGAAGTTCTCTACCGCTCGCACGGTCTGCGCTCCGTAGAGCGCGTCCTCGGGGACCGCGACGTCGCCAAGCGTGTCGCGTTCGCGACGTGTCGACATGCGCAAGTTAGAATAGGACTTCCGAATGCAGAAGAACCGGCTTTCCTGGATGATCGGTGGCCCC
>Ga0070698_100004879_pt1 | contig 14718 bp, 14 predicted proteins | sample KBSK1502metaG_FD_65477 | JGI IMG/M metagenome (GOLD analysis project Ga0070698, IMG submission 65477) | Corn, switchgrass and miscanthus rhizosphere microbial communities from Kellogg Biological Station, Michigan, USA - KBS K1-50-2 metaG | ecosystem: Host-associated > Plants > Roots >...
GTTTTCCAATTAGGTGGGGCCATTGATGGACTTGTCCCTCCTCTCATCGAAAAGCGGATGAAAGAAAAAATGAATAATGCGTAACGGTCTCGCTTATTCACCGCGTGCTATACTCCCTGACATCCGAAAGTAATCCATTTACTTGACTGAATCTTAAACTCAAATGAAAACCTGGCCCGTGATGTCCCCGTTTTCCTCTTCCGACAACGTCGCCCGAATGCAGTCGTCTTCAACTCTGGCGGCGATGCAGGCTGCTGAAGCTTTACGTGCGGCTGGTGCCGATGTGGTCGATTTTGGAGCTGGTGAGCCAGACTTCGATACGCCCGAGAACATCAAGCAAGCTGCAGCTGAGGCAATGCGCGTTGGCCGTACGAAATATACTTCGACTGGCGGGACGCGTGAGCTGCAAAAAGCAATCATCGGCTTTTATCAAAAGCAATTCCAGGTGGATTACCAACCATCAGAAGTGATGGGCACGTCCGGAGGTAAGCAGGCCATATTCAATGCCATGGTCACGCTCTTGAATCCTGGCGATGAAGTGCTTATTCCCAAGCCCTACTGGGTGACATTTCCCGAGATTGTAGTTTTCGCCGGTGGCAAGCCAGTCTACATTGAAACTGAAGAAACGGAGTTCCTCCTGACGGCCGAACAAGTGGCCGGAGCGCTAACGCCACGCACGAAGTTACTTATCTTAAACTCACCGTCGAACCCGTCTGGACGAGTCCTGGCGCCGGCAGAATTCCGACGCATCATGGAGTTCGCCTCCGAAAGAGGCATCTATGTGATCTCTGATGAATGCTATCTGCGGTTTGTGTATCCACCCGCTGAAGTCTTCAGTGCAGCAACTCTGCCGGCGGAGCTGCGTTCACGACTTTGCATTGCCGGATCCTTTTCCAAGACGTATGCCATGACCGGTTGGCGAATGGGGTACGCGCTGGGTCCATCTGAGTGGATCAAAGCGATGCTGAAGGTTCAGGGGCATTGCACATCGAATCCAAACTCGATGGCTCAATGGGCAGCAGTTGAAGCTTTCAATGGGCCGCAGGAATCTGTCGGTCTCATGCTGGCTGAATACACACGCCGCCGTGAGTGGTTGCTGAGTGCCCTCAAGGACATTCCGGGCATTAAGTGCGGCGAGCCGGAAGGGGCTTTCTACGCATTTCCCGATGTCCGTGGATGTCTGACAAAGGATTTGAAAACTTCTGCTGACTTTGCGCACCGACTCCTTGAAGAAGAACAAACGGTCGTTACTGAAGGAGCCGCATTCGGCGCTGAGGGCTTTGTCCGAATGTCCTACGCAACTTCGATGGCCCAGATTGAGGAAGGCGCGAGGCGCATTAGAAGATTCGCAGAGAAGTACGACTAGGGAGAAAGGCCCGGTGCAGTAACCCGACTGTTAAGGAGGGCTCGCTCAACGCAAACGGCCTGTTCAACGAGCGAGCCCTCCTTAACAGTCGGGCTACTGCACCGGGCTACTCCCCCTCTGAATACAAAACAACGGCGCTGGAATTTTCCAGCGCCGTCTTCGTTTTCGAGCTACCTAGTGTTAGTCGGCGACAAACTAAAGTTTATCGGACATCACTAGTACAGATTGAAGTTGTACTCCAGCTGCATCCACATTGAAACCTGATGACCGTCCTTCGTTGCCGGAACGAACTTAATCAATCTGGCAGCCGCGATTGCTCGCTCAGTTAACCCGTACGGGAGACCTGAAACGGTACGAATATTGGTCACCTGCCCTGAAGAAGCAAACACAACTTTCAAAACCACGGTACCGGTGATCTGGTTCTTGCGTGCGTCCTCAGTGTATTGCGGCTCAGGCTTCGAGATTAATCGCGCCTTCGACGTTACTTCCTTGCCTGTGAAGATGCGCGAATAATCGCCACCACCGCCACCACCTGGTCCGCCACCGCCGGCGTTGAAGTCACCACCGCCCATGTTTCCACCGCGACCAGGTCCAAGACCCCCACCTTCACCCGGTCCTATACCACCGCCCTGGCCGGTTCCAATTCCGTTCCCAGTGCCCGGACCTGACGAAGGATCGGTGCTCTTCGATTTGTAATCACCATACGGAAGAACTCTTGTGTCTGGTGGGACCAACATCGGGTCCGCAACAACGGTTGCTGCAACTGGCAACGACGGATTCTTAATTTGAGGTGGCTTTGGATCAGGAGCCACTACCTGAGGAACATCCAAAGACGCTTGAGGTGGCTTACCAAATGAAGCCGGTTTCTGTTCCTCACGTCCGCCACCACCGCCGCCCTGTGCGCGTTCTGGTTTCGGCTTACTTCCGCCACCACTTCCCTTGTTGAGACCAGCTGTTCCCGGTTCAGGTGTTGGCTGCTCGTTTGGAATATCGAGCATCTGCTGAACTTCAAGTTCCTCCTGGTTTTGGGCAAGAAGTATATCCTTCTTATGTTTATAATCGAGACCGACAACGATGCCTAGAATTGCGAACAAGAATGCAAACGAAGCCACCATCGCGAAGACAACGCTACGCGAGTCGGAAGGCTCGGCACCCATTACAGCGGCACCACGCTCACGGCCAATCCAAGTGGTAAACAAAGCTATCAGGAGCCCAGCCGCTAACATTGAAAAACCGATCAAACCAAAGCGCGAGGTTCTCGTAGACTGGGTGCGGTCCATCAACATCACCACCCCAACTAAAGCGATCATCGCAACAAACCCCGCTCCGATCGCCACTCGAATGTAGGGGATCGACAGAAACTTCTTGAGCATCTGTCCGTAGCCAATAAATGTTCGCTTGGTGAAACCGAAAGGATCTCGCTTGAACTCTGGCCACGTCAGTTCGTATTCGTGAGCGACGTCTTTGAGTTCATGTGATAGACGAGCGAGCAAACCAGCATCGTCCATAATCGTGAGGTGATACTCCTCGCGGAGCGCTAAAGCCGATGTGGCGGCAAATACAGGCTGCGTTGAGACTGGCGTGCTATCAACAACCGACTCGTTCGGGTAGGAGCCGTTGTTCTCAACCCATGGTTCCGTTTCTTCTTTGCTGACCGTCAGGCTAGGGTCCTCATCGGGTTTGAGCTCGACAGCAGTCAAAGGAGTGCCATCCACAGGACAGAAACTAAACTTGTCAGCAAATTCTTCTTCGCATCTGGTGCAGAACTTCATCAATACTACCTCTTCTCGCCTTTGGGGGAGCAGCACTGACTGAGACAGCCGGTCTGCGCCTGTAACCTCTCTTTGGAAACTCGTTGCAATCCGCTTGTCGAGAACTCTCGAGGGTTCTGGCACAATCCAGCGATCGAGCAGCGACTTGAGCTGGTCCTCTGAAACAAAATCATCTTCCGGCTCAACGCCCATCTCACGCCTCCCTCAAAGTAACAATTTCTCGACTACTATTCAATTGAGAATTAACGTCCAAATAGGGCCTCAACATCCTTCTTAGCCCCTCCCTGGCCCTGTGGAGACGAGCTTTGACTGTGCCTACCTCAGATTGAGTGATATCTGCGATTTCACTCAAGCTCAAATCTTCGTATTCAAACAGAACCAGCGCTTCCCTCTGGAGAGCCGGTAAACTCATAACAGCGTCACGCACCTGATTTGCCAACTCTTCATCCAATATTCGTCTGAGCGGCTCTTGTTTTGACGAAAACTTTGGCTCCTCTGTTAACTCTTCCAAACTGCCTTCGCGACCAGTACTACGAAAGTACTTCATCGCAAGATTTCTCGTCGCAGCAAACAAATACGTTCTCAAAGAAGCTCGCCCTGGCTGAAAATTCCCAGGCTTTCGAATAAGACTCAAAAAACAGTCATGAGTAACATCTTCGGCGGTTTCGACCGAGCCCAGTAGCCGATACGCAAAACGGAAGACTGGTAGCCGATGCCGCTCATATAATTCTAGAAAGGCCGCCTGGTCGCCCTCGCTTGCTCGTTGAAGCAAAAGCTCATCTGTGATTCTGTCTGGCAATCAAGCACTCGATCCTGCAGGAATCGCTTCCTACTGTTGTTACCGCGAACAAGAGAAAAGTTACGCTCAGTCGCACGGAATTTCCTTTTCGGGCTGAATATTAGTCCTCAAAGGTTATCAATTTTCACAACTCTTGACGCTTTCAGAGGGCGGATTGCCCATAAATCGCTTACTGGCCAACGCGTTGGATGCGCTCAAATGCCAAACGGTTGACGGGCAAACACCTCGCATCTAAGATGTTTTCGTCCTCTTGAGATTGCCCATAATTGACTGAATGCTCTTGTTTAACCTCCAGATGTCTATGCCCGCAACAATACGTAAGCAGACGATCCGATGGATCGCGACGGCCGCCTGTCTTCTTATCACCCTTCAACCTGCTCTAGCGCAGCCGGCGGTTCCAGAAAGTCAGGAGCTGCTCAACGGACTCAAGGTCTTGTTTTGGCCTAAACCAGGAAGCTCGGAAGTGTTGGTTAAACTCCGAATTCACAGTGGCAGTGCCTTTGATCTGGCCGGAAAAGCTGGCGAGATGGCGCTTCTGGGTGACATTCTTTTTCCCGATCCAGCAACCATCGATTACTTCACCGAACAGATGGGCGGCAAGCTAAGTGTGTCAGTCACGTACGATTCTATAACAGTCACGATGGTCGGAAAGGCTGAGCAGCTCAATAACATTCTGGAGGTCTTACGGAACGCAATTCTTTCAACCCAGCTAACCCCTGAAGTAGTGGCTCGTATACGCGATAACCGAATTAAGATGATTCGAGATACCACCGTGTCCCCTGCCACAGTAGCTGACAGAACTATCGCAGCTCGCTTGTTCGGAGATTTTCCTTATGGCCGTCCGTCGGCTGGCTCAGCCGAAGATCTTGTACGCGTCGGGCGAGGCGACTTAATGCTCGCCCGAGAGCGTTTTCTCAACTCGAACAACGCCACACTTGCTATTGTTGGTGGTGTTTCCCAAAGTCGAGCAATGAGAACGCTTAAGCAGCTCTTTGGCGCTTGGAGGAAGAGTGAGCAAATTGTCCCATCGACCTTTAGATTACCGAAAACACCCGAGTCTCGCACACTAGTCGTTAATGTGCCGTCTCCAAACACAGAGGTTCGGCTTGCAGTGCGTGGTGTTTCAAGATCCAACCAAGATTTCTATGCGGCTGCGCTTTTGGCGAGAATAGTTCAAAACCGGTGGCAGGCATTGTCACCTGAACTGGCTTCAAAACCGCTTTTCGTCAGAAGTGAGAGTTACACGCTTCCGGGAAGCTTTGTTATGGGTGTTGCGGTGAACAACGAGGCAGTAGCGGGTTCGATCGCAAGCGCCAAGAAGGTGATCGAATCTTTGACAACCGCTCCAGTGACCGCTGAGGAGGTTGATCGAGCAAAACGGGAAACATTGTCTGAAACAAATCCCCAGCCGCGGGAGACCGAGCCTGATCCTTGGCTCGACATGGATACTTATCGGCTCGCATCCGCTCAAGATCGAACATCGTCAATTCAAGCTGTTATGGCCGCAGATATTCAACGGGTCGCCAATCGACTTTTCAAGGACGCGGCAGCAGCAACTGTGGTTGTTGGGGACGCGCCGCAGTTGAAATCGGCACTTCAAGGACATCTTTCGTTTGAAGTATTGGGTGAAACCACCGAACCGCCACCTTCTCCCAAGCCGCCAACCAAACCTGGTGCAAATGATAAGCCCAGTTAATCGCAAATTGTTTGCAAGCGTCCTGCAACCAAACCTCCATCAAATTTGGCTTAACTGTGTCTGAGAACAGAAGTGCTGCAGAAGAACACGCTAGTCGTGTTCGCGAGATGTTTGCAACGATCGCTGGGCGATACGACCTGCTGAATCACCTCTTGTCCGGGAACGTCGATAAGAGATGGCGCAGAATCGTGGCGAATAGGGTGCGGGCAAAAGTTCCCATCAGCGATGCGTTAATATTAGATGTCGCATGTGGCACCGGTGATTTATCACTGACGCTGTTTGAAACCATGGGGGCACGAGTCGTTGCTACGGATTTTTGCCGGCCAATGTTGAGCATTGCGGCCGGTAAAGTTCCAGGCGAGATACGTCTAATCGAGGGCGATGCGCTAAGACTGCCGTTTAAGGACGCGACGTTCAACGGAGTAACAATCGCATTCGGTTTACGAAATCTCGCTAATGTAGAAGCAGGTCTGTGCGAACTACGGCGGGTCTTGAAATCTGACGGTTGGGTGGCAGTCCTTGAGTTTTCCAGACCCTCGAACGTTGTTCTTCGGCCACTCTTCAGCCTTTATTTCCGGAAGATGCTACCGCTAATGGGCGGTCTGATTAGTGGGTCACATAGCGCATACAGCTATTTGCCTGCTTCAGTCTCTCGATTTCCGGATCAGAAGGAACTTGCGCTCTTGATGGAGCAGGCAGGCTTCGATCAAGTGAGTTATGAAAACTTGACGGGAGGCATTGCGGCTTTGCACTTAGGGAGAAAGCCGCATTAATTCAGGGATTGGTTGCAGCTTCCAATTTGCAACCAGATACGTAGTCCCGGGGTTTGATTTGGTAAGCGCGCGGTTGTCGGGGCTGTGCGAGTATTCGAATCGACCCCGGGCTACGTTTTTTTATGTCCGATAAACTTCAGTTTGTCGTTGTCTCATCTAGAGCTCGGTAGTTGCTCGAACGACAAACTGAAAGTTTATCGGACAATTCTGCTATCATTCCCGCCGTTTTCCAGAATCAAAATTCCCTAAATTGAGAACTCGCCTGCGTGCGGACAACTCTTCGGTATCGGATCCTCGGCAGCCTGCGACGTCTGCTAATACTTGTGCTGGTTGCGTGGACTGTTGTCTCGCTGGTGACAATCCTGATCGAACTCGTCCCTGGAGATCCAGCCGTTGCCGTTTTAGGTGAACAGGCAACTCCCGAACAGTTTGCTCAGTTTCGTCAGAAGCACGGGCTCGACCGGCCACCATTTTTTTTCTCGTTTCCACGTGATAACAACGAACAGCGCCACTTTGTTTGGCACGGAGTCGATAATCGATATGTCGATTACTGGCGAGCCCTGCTTCGAGGCGACATGGGATTGTCGTTTCGAAATGATAAGCCCGTACGAAGCCTGATACTCGAACGCTATCCTGCCACAATCGAACTCGCATTCGTTGCGCTGTTGGTAGCAGTAACAATTGCAATTCCCCTCGGGGTCCTCGCAGGTACACATCGCGGAACGTTAATCGACAACATCGCATCCGTCGTGGCATTGCTTGGAATTAGTCTCCCTGGCTTTGTAATTGGTCCGATGCTGGTTTATGTGTTCGCAGTCAAACTTGGGTGGCTCGCTCCATCAGGACGATTTGATTGGAGCGACATCATTCTTCCGGCCGTCACCTTAGGTGCAGCTCTTTCAGCCATTCTAACCCGTATGGTGCGTTCGTCTGTGATTGAGGAACTCGGTGAAGATTACGTGAGAACAGCGCGAGCAAAAGGCCTCAGCGAACGAACTGTGATCTACAAGCACGTTTTAAAGAACGGCCTAATTCCGGTCGTCACGATTCTTGGTTTACAACTCGGCATCCTGCTGGCAGGTGCGATCATTACCGAAAAGATCTTCGGCTGGCCGGGTCTGGGATTGTTGCTCGTCGAAGACGGCATCGGTAAACGTGACTATCGTGTCGTGCAAGGTTGCGTGCTCGTGATCAGTCTCACCTACATAGTTGCCAACATGCTGACTGACACTGTGTATAGGTGGTTGGATCCGAGGATTAGGGTTTCTTGAAAAAGGGGCTTTGGTCTTTGGACTTTGGCCTTTGCAAAGGTTGACGCAGCATTGATTAATCTGAACGCTCAAAGGCCAAAGACCTAAGACCAAAGGCCTTCTGCTCCAATGAACCGCTTAACCGTCATAGGCCTAATCATCGTCGCGATCCTGCTTATCGTCGCGCTCTTTGCGCCCTGGATTGCTCCCTATGACGTCGGCACAACTAATCTGGCGATCCGTTATCTCGCCCCGTCGTCGTCCCATTGGTTTGGCACTGATTCGACAGGCCGCGACATTTTTTCCCGCGTAGTTTTCGGCGCCCGCATATCTCTTCAAGTGGGAATAATTGTCGTGCTAGTCTCGGTTTTTGTCGGAACAATTCTCGGGGCTATTGCTGGTTACTATGGCGGTTGGGTTGATAGGGTTGTTTCAGGCTATGTCTTCAACGTATTCCTCGCCTTCCCTGGATTACTGTTAGCTATCGCGATGGTCGCGTTTCTTGGCGCCGGTTTGAACAAACTGATTCTCGCGCTGTGCATCATCGGCTGGGTCGGCTATGCGCGACTTATTCGTGGGCAAGTACTGAAGGTCCGTGAGTATGATTTCGTTCAAGCAGCGCGCGCCCTTGGTGCCAGCGACGCTCGAATTCTACTCGTTCATATTCTGCCTAACGCAATTCAGCCATTAATCGTGCAGGCGAGTTTAGGCATGGCCGGTGCAGTGTTGTCGGAAGCTTCGCTATCCTTTTTGGGGTTGGGAGTGCCACCTCCTGCTCCGTCATGGGGTGTGATGATTGAGGAAGCACGCGATCTTTCGACTCTGCAAGCTGCCCCACATGCGTTGATCTTCCCAGGAATTGCTATTGCTCTCACGGTTTTGGCATTCAACTTCATCGGCGATGGGTTGCGAGAGTATCTCGATCCGAAGCAGCGAGCCAGGTGATTGCAGATTCCAGATTGTAGATTGCAGATTTTTCGCAGGTGTAATGATCCAAATCTGAAATCTGCAATCTGAAATCTGAAATCTGCAATAAGTCTAATCGGCATTGTGGCTAACTCCTCAACATTCAGGTATAACGTCGTATCAATGGCTCTCGGCACCGCAGAAAGCGTTCTCGACCTTATCGGTCACACTCCTCTCCTTCACCTGGCTCGGTTTGCTCCACCGCCACTCGCGGATATCTACGCGAAAATCGAATGGTTGAATCCTGGCGGCTCGGTGAAAGATCGTGCGGCCCTGGGAATGATTCTCGATGCTGAACAGAAAGGAGTATTGAGGCCGGGCTCGACCATCATTGAACCAACCGCCGGCAATACAGGAATCGGTTTGGCCCTGGTCGGAATCGCCAAGGGTTACCGGGTCGTTTTATGCGTCCCGCGTGGCTTTGCGGTTGAAAAGATGAAATTAATTGAAGTATTGGGCGGTGAAATTGACTATGTGCCTCAAGAAGTCGGAATGCAGGGAGCCATCGACCGTTGTCATGAGTTAGCCGCAGAGATTAAGGGGAGTTTCGTGCCCCAACAGTTTGAGAATACTGCAAACCCGTGTTTTCATGAGTTGACGACTGCTTCTGAGATCATTGAACAAATGAACGGAGATATTGACGCGGTCGTTATCGGCGCTGGCACTTCAGGAACTTTTGTTGGTGTGGCGCGCGCGGTCAAGAGACTAAACCCAAACGTTCGATGCATTCTGGTCGAGCCGGAGGGCTCAATTTATGGTGGGGGGCCACCTGGTCCAAAAAAGATTGAAGGAATCGGGCAGAAGGATTTTATTCCATCGATTTATGATGCTTCGCTCGCGGATGAGATCATGATGGTAATGGATGAGGATGTATGCGCATCACTGAAACGTCTGGCGAGATCTGAAGGACTGCTGGGCGGTTGGTCGTCGGGAGCCGCAGCCACGGCGGCGTGCAAAGTGGCTGAGCGTTTAGGCACCGGAAAGAGAATTGTTACAGTATTTCCAGATGGGGCGGAAAGATATCAAAGCCAGGGAATCTTTGACGATATGAGATGCGTGGGCGGCAGCGAGTGAGATATTGCCGATTGCCAATTGCCGATTTTCTGCGAGCCATGGACATCGATTAGTACAAGTCAGAGCTGTAGACCTACAACAAATCGGCAATTGGCAATCGGAAATCGGCAATATCGCACGATTCAACCTATTCGCGATTCACAATTATGGGATTTGCAACCACCGCGATTCACACCGGCTCGGAACCCGACGAGGCAACCGGCTCAGTTACGGTTCCGATTTATCAAACGTCGACCTACGCTCAAGACGCGCTGGGAAAAAACAAAGGCTACGAGTACGCTCGCACTCAAAATCCAACTCGTTCGGCCGTTGAGCGCAACCTTGCCGCGCTTGAAGGTGCGCGGTTCGGATTTGCTTTCGCTTCCGGGATGGCGGCGATCGATGCCACGCTGAAACTCGTCAAGGCTGGCGAACACGTCATCGTTTCAGATAACACCTATGGCGGCACCGCTCGCTTGTTCACTAAGATCCTGGCTAACTATAACGTTGAGTTCGATTTTGTCGACACGTCAGATCCGCTCAATGTTGAAGCGGTGATTAAGCCAAATACGAAGATGGTGTTTCTTGAGACACCCACGAATCCAGTAATGATAGTGACTGATTTGCAGGCAGTTAGCGACATCGCTCATCGAGTGGGCGCACGGGTAGTGTGCGATAACACTTTCATGTCGCCCTACCTGCAGCGACCTTTGGAATTTGGCGTCGACATCGTTGTCCATTCGACCACGAAGTATCTAAACGGGCACTCGGACGGCGTTGGCGGTGTGGTAGTCCTGAACGACGAGGAAGACGCTAAGTGGATCGGGTTTGTTCAGAACAGCGCCGGGGCAATTCTTTCCCCGTTTGATTCGTGGCTGGTGATACGCGGTACAAAAACCCTGGCGCTGCGAATGGAGCAACATGATAAGTCGGGCCGAGCTGTGGCAGCTTTCCTGGAGGAGCACCCGAAGGTGCGGAAAGTTTACTATCCGGGTTCGGCATCTCATCCTCAACATGCTTTGGCGCGTCGACAACAGCACGGATTTGGTGGCATGGTGGCATTTGACGTTGGTTCGCTTGCCGCCGCTCGGACAGTCCTGGAATCTGTGAAGTTATGCACTCTTGCGGAAAGCCTCGGGGGAGTTGAAACACTGATTTCGCATCCAGCTACGATGACTCACGCCTCTGTCGATGTCGAAAAACGTGAACGTTTAGGCATTACGGACGGCCTGGTTAGAATCTCGGTGGGAATCGAGGATACTGACGACATAATCGCCGACATTGATCAAGCGCTCGAAAAGATTTAAGGATGCCCTGACCAGTACCTTCAGCTTCGGGCGTGAAAATCCGCAAGTGACAGTCAAACTATAGAAGGGTTACAATCACGGCGGTTCTCAGCCTTAATAAGACTTCCTATTAATCGCTCTCCTTATGATTGTAGAGTTATTCGCCAAATCAGATGTTGGCCGTGTTCGTCGTGGCAATGAAGACAATTTTCTAGTTCTCGATCTCTCAACAGAGCAGACTTGGACTGGAACAGACGGCGCAGCACCGCCTGAAAAACTAATGCGATTTGATCTTGGTGCTAAAGGACTCGTTCTCGTTGTCTCAGACGGAATGGGCGGAGCGCTTGCCGGTGATGTTGCTAGCCGGATGGCGGTCGATTCAGTGCGCGAGATGCTGATTGGTTCTGGTGGCGAAGATGCGTGTGACCCTTCAATTGATTTAGTTGAGTGCTTGAAGAATGCGACTGTTTACGCGAACCTCGCCATACATCTGCGGAGCCAGGAAGATTCTCGTTGCGCTGGAATGGGCGCTACATTTACCGGGGCAGCTGTGAAGGGCGATACGCTGGATCTGGTCCAGGTTGGTGATAGTCGCGGCTACGTCATACGAAAAAACCAGATTCGGCTCGCAACCAAAGATCAATCACTCGTGCAGCAGCTGGTCGACGTTGGACAGATAAGCGAAAGCGAAGCTGAAACGCACATGTTTCGCAATGTGATCCTGCAGGCGCTTGGCGCTCAAAGTGAGGTCGCGCCGGTGACCGGAAAAATCCGACTAAGGCAAGGCGACCTCGTTTTGCTTTGCAGCGATGGGCTGTCGGGCAAACTAAGAGCGGAGGACATTCAGCAGATCGTTGTGAGCAGCAATGGCAATCTTGCCGGTGCTTGCGATAATTTAATCGAGGAAGCCAACAATCGCGGCGGCGAAGACAACATCACCGTAGTGCTCGCCAGATTTCTCGGAGACGAACTCCAAGAACCATCCACGGAACGAATCACAATAGAACTCCCACCACTCGAAGAAGACAAGACTCTCGATGACACATACGAGGCCGATACGGAACCCCGGCAAATCGATTGAAGATTTAAGATTGTAGATTGCAGATTGGTTCTGCTTTAAATCTGCAATCTGCAATCTTAAATCTGCAATATATCTTAGGTCCCCAGCTCTCCCCCATCCTTCCCTCTCCAATCCCTTTCCGTTCCAATCCGCTTCACATAAATTGACGCGCCTTCAATGCTCTCGACACAAACGCGTTCGCCTGCTTCCAAGGGTGCTTCTCCGGGAGCGGGATAAGCGGTCCACGTCGAGCCAAACACTTTGACTGCGCCTTCATGTAATGCACCTCTACTTGAAGACACCACTGTCCCAATCTTTCCAGGCAACGCATCAACCCCACTTCTTAATGATTGGCCCGTCTTCTCACGGGAGAAATAGTTCAAGAAAATAGTTCGTGAAGCCGCCGTGAGTGACGTCGAAACAAATGCAAAAACCAAAAACTGAAGAGCGAGGCTATCAATGCCAACGATTCCGAGCAGAGCTGCGGCAAGAGCGCCTATACCAAACCACAGCAAAACAAAGCCGGACGTGAATATCTCGGCCACGATTAGTATCGCGCCGAGAACAGTCCAAAAGACCCAGAGCCAGTTGCCCATTTCACTCCATCACCCTTTTGCAAGGTTCTTCACCACAAACCAGATATTTGCCGGCCGTTCAGCCAACCTGCGCATGAAGTAAGGATACCAGTGTTTTCCGTAAGGGACATAGACCCTCATGTTGTAACCGTCGCGGGCCAGTTGCCGCTGCAGATCGCGCCGAACTCCGTAGAGCATTTGGAATTCAAATTTCTCTTTATCAATGCCCTCGCGACTCGCGAAGTTTATGGTTGCCTCAATCATTTTTGGATCGTGCGTAGCGATTCCATGGTAAGTGCCACTCCCCAGCAGCAGCTGCATCACCCGAACGTAATTATCATCGACGTCTTTCTTGTCTGGGAAGGCAACCTCTGGTGGTTCGTTGTACGCACCTTTGCAGATACGAATCCGCGCGGGTATTTTCGTTAATTCCTGTGCGTCCGCAAAAGTGCGTCGCAGATACGATTGCAGCACAATTCCCACATCGTCGAGTCCGAATTCAGCTCGCAGTCGCTTGAAGATGTCGATTGTCACTTGAGTGACGGCTGAGTCTTCCATATCAACGCGCACAAAATTGCCTCGACGATGAGCGTCCTCAACTACTCGACGGGCATTCTTGTAAGCAAGTTCAGGATCGAGGCCCAAACCAAACTGGGTTAGTTTTATCGATGCGTTTGAGTTGATCTGAGTTTCATCAATCTTTGCGAGGATGCTCAGATATTCGGCAACTTCCAAGTCAGCTTCGGCTGCGCTTGCTACTGATTCATTCAGATGATCGAAAGTCGCGCTACAACCTTCGGCATTTATCTCACGGATGAAGTTAACCGCTTCATCAATTGTCTCGCCGGCAACGAAGCGGGTCGTAAGTTTCTGGAAAACTTTAAAGTTTGTGGCGAAGTCCTTTAGGCCTTCCTGGCGAGACAGCCAGATGAGCACGCTTCTGCTTATCATTTGTTATGAATGGCAATTAACGACTGATAAAAAAGATTAAGCCAAGGGGCAATGTTGGGTATTTGCGGACAGACTGATTCTAAGGCTGTGGTATTCTTGGCCGCGTTTTGCGGTCCACGTTTAGGAGCATTTCCTGGACAAAGGTAAGACAGGAGAACGACTCTGATGCGCCCAAAGTTAGTTTTTGGTGTGTCATTAATTGCGGCGCTTTTGGGGGCCGGTTCTTGCATAGCGATCGTCTTCGGAGTCTTCTCTTCTTTCAACCCTATTTCAAACCCTGGCTTCCTTGTTGTCGCTACACTTTTTCTTCCAATTGCCGCGATAGTTTTTTCATCCGTCTTTGTCTATCGTCACACGGCGCGCCGGCGCAAGCTCCAGGCATTTATGACAGCGATTCTCGCAACGCTCTTAACCCTGGGACTTCTTGTAGTGGCGACGATTTGGAGCGCCCGGCGAAATCCCGAGCGACCACCTGTAACTCAACCTCTCACCGCCAGCTAATCACGCACCCGAGTTCAGACCGATTTCGTTCTGTACCGGCCGCAGCGCGTCAATCACGAAGCGGATGTGTTCATCAATATCAACGCCCAACTCTTCGACTCCCTGCTTGATATCATCGCGGTTCACAGATCTGGCAAATGCTTTATCTTTCAGTTTTTTCTTGACAGAAGAAACTTCCAAGTCATCGAGACTCTTCGACGGACGCACGAGAGCGCACGCCACTAAAAAACCACAGAGTTCGTCCGTGGCAAAAAGAGCTTTAGCCATATCAGTATCACGAGGCACACCAGTGTATGTAGCGTGGCCCATGATTGCGCGAATGATCCGATCTGGGTAACCACGTCCGCAAAGAATGTTAGCGCCTGTAAATGGGTGCTGGTCGGCTGTGGGAAACATCTCGTAGTCAAAGTCGTGCAGCAAACCTACCAATCCCCACTCATCAACATCCGCCGTCTCATCTCCGTATTTCCTGGCACACGCACGCATAGCAGTTTCGACCGCGACGGCGTGTTTACGTAAGCTGTCTCCCTTGGTGTATTCGCAGAGCAGTTCCCACGCTGCGGCTCTATCAGGCATTTATCGAAGTAGTGCGATTAAGATTGGGTTGCAGAGCTGACTAAAAACTACCACGGGGAAAGAGAGAGAACAAGGAGAAGGATGAAACCAGTTT
>Ga0070698_100004883_pt1 | contig 14715 bp, 17 predicted proteins | sample KBSK1502metaG_FD_65477 | JGI IMG/M metagenome (GOLD analysis project Ga0070698, IMG submission 65477) | Corn, switchgrass and miscanthus rhizosphere microbial communities from Kellogg Biological Station, Michigan, USA - KBS K1-50-2 metaG | ecosystem: Host-associated > Plants > Roots >...
CAGGCCCAGGGCTTCAAGAGCTTGGCCGAGGGCGACAAGGTCGAGTTCGAGGTGACGAAGGGGCCCAAGGGGCTTCAGGCTTCCAACGTTCGGAAGTCGGCGTAGGCGTCGCCGACCACTTGACGGCCCGCCGGTAGACCCGGCGGGCCGTTTCTTTTTCTCCCCGGCGCGAGGCAAAAAAAGAGCCCCGACGGACGCTGCGGCGGCGCTGCTTCCGCCATGCCGCCCCGCTGGTGAAAAGCGGGTCCGTCGGGGCCGGTGGTTCCTGGATCCTCCAGGGCCACCTGCAACTGCTACAAGCGGGCCTTAGGAGGTGACCACCTCACAGATCACCGTAGGGGTACACATCGGCTGGATCACCTCCCTTTCTCGGCGCGGCCCATCCCAGGGCCCAGGAACCACCCACCGTGCCGCGGACGCCGACTCCCGCCGCAGGGCTCGGTCACGCTGCTCCCGGCGAAATTACCGGGAGGGAACGCCTCGAGGAGCCTGTGTGAGCTCCGACCGATTTGCGCCCATCGTACATGAGCCCGAACGACCGGGAAAGCAAATTTCACTTCACGACGATCCTCCCCGCGTTCTTCTCGAGAACGCCCTTGCCGATGCCGTCCACCTTCTCCAGATCCTGGGCTCGCTTGAACGGACCGTGGGCCTCCCGGTAGTCGATGATCTTCTGCGCGCCTCCCGCCCCGACGCCCGAGAGGTGCATCAGTTCCGTCTTGGTCGCCTCGTTGATGTTCACCTTGACGTCCTTGGCGTCCACCTTCACCCGGACCGGCTTCTCCTTGTCCTCCCCGAGGGCCACCCCGCCGCCGAGGCACCACAGCATCACCGCGAGCACGCCCATCCAGCGCTTCATCATGATGATCCTCCTGGATCGAGATGAGATGAGTTGCTGGGGCGATTGCACGCCGGAGGGCGTGGACGGTCAATGCGGACAATTTCAGACGGCGCGGCGTATCTAGGAGTCGGCGGAGCGGTCGAGCGCGTCGAGGTAAGCCTGCCACTCCCACGCAAGAAGCGACTGCTTCTTGTGGTTGCACTCGCGGCACGCGGGCACCATGTTGGCGCGGATCGAGCGGCCTCCGCGCACGAGCGGCACCACGTGGTCGACGGTCAGCGCCTTCGCGCCCACGTCGCGCGCGCAGTAGTGGCAGCGCCCGGTCGAGATCCGTCGGCGCCACCACGCGGTCTGCCGCAGCTCGCGGGCGCGCGCTTTCTCGCGGCGGAGGGTGTCGTCGTTCACCTCCCGCACGTAGCGCTCGTCGCTCACGCGCCCTCCCCCGACACCGCGGACAGGCGCAGCGAGAGGTCCTCCCACTCCTTCATGAGCCACGCCACCCGCTCCTCGGTGTCGCGCCGCGCCTGGGCGATGTCGCGCGCCCGATCGCCGTCGCGGTAGAGATCCGGATCCGCCAGGGCGAGCCCGATCTCCTGCAGCCGGGCTTCCATCTCGTGGATCTGGGACTCGACGGTGCCGAGGCGGGCCTTGATGGCCTTGATCTCGCGGTCGAGGGTCTTGTGGGTCTTGCGGTCCGTGGTCCTGTTGGGTGTCGAGTCTTCCCTTTCCTTCTTTAAGCCTTTCATCTGCGGGGGCCCAGAAATGGCCCCCGCACTCCCCCCGGCCGCGGACGTCCGTGACTGGCGGGCATTCGTTTGATCCTTCGATGTCGGTTTCGGCGCGGGCGACCGATTGGATTCGGCCGCGGCCGCGTTTGCGGTCGCGGCCGTCTTGTGGTCGAGATAGTCGTCGTAGCTCCCGAGGTGGGTGGTGAGACGGCCGCGGTCCACCTCGACCACCTGGGTGGCGATGCGGTTGATGAAGTAGCGGTCGTGCGAGATGAACACGATGGTGCCGGTGAAGCCCGAGAGCGCCGCTTCCAGGACCTCCTTCGACGCGAGGTCCAGATGGTTGGTCGGCTCGTCCATGCACAGGAGCGCGGCGGGCCGCGCGAGCATCTTGGCGAGCGCGAGCCGGGCCTTCTCGCCACCGGACAACACCGCGACCTTCTTCTCCACCGTGTCCCCGCTGAAGAGGAAGCTGCCCAGGATGGTCCGCAGGCGGGACATCTGCGCCTCCGGGGCGGCCAGCTCCAGCTCCTCGAGCACGGTCCGCGTCGGGTCGAGCGCATCGAGCTGGTGCTGGGCGTAGTACTGCACCTCCACGTGGCTGCCGAGCACGCGCTCGCCCGCGTCGAAGGCCAGCGCGCCGGCCAGGACCTTGAGCAGCGTCGACTTCCCGGCCCCGTTGACGCCTACTAGCGCAACCCGATCGCCGCGCTCGACCAGGAAGTCCACCCCCGCGTAGACCACATTGTCGCCGTAGGCCTTGCGCACGCCCGCCAGCCGGGCCACGAGCCGGCCGGTGCGCGGCGGCTGCGGGAACGAGAAGTGGATGCGGCGCGCCTCCGCTTCGGTCTCGATGCGCTCCATCCGGTCGAGCATCTTGACCCGGCTCTGCACCTGACGGGCCTTGCTCGCCTTGTAACGGAAGCGCTCGATGAACCGCTCGATCTCGGCCACCCGCTTGGCCTGATTGCGCGCCTGCGCCTCCCGCAGGGCCTGACGGGCCTCGCGCTCCATCAGGAAATGATCGTAGTCACCGTGGTAGAGCGTGACCGAGCCCCCGGCCAGCTCCGCGATCGCGGTGACCATGCGGTTCAGGAAGTAACGGTCGTGGGAGACGATCACCACGCTGCCCTCGTAGGCGGCGAGGAAGTTCTCGAGCCACCCGAGCGACTCGAGATCGAGGTGGTTGGTGGGCTCGTCGAGCAGCAGCAGGTCGGGCCGCAGCAGCAACAGCCGCGCCAGCGCGGCCCGCATGCGCCAGCCGCCCGAGAACTCGGCGAGCGGCCGGTGCACCGAGTCAGGAGCGAAGCCGAGCCCGCCCAGGATGATCTTGGCCTCGGCCTCGAGCCGGTAGCCTCCGAGGGCCTCGAACCGGTGCTGGATCTCGCCGTAGGTGTCGGTCAATCCGGGATCGGCGTCGGGGCCAGCCATGCGGGCGGCAAGCGACTCGAGCTCGCTCTCGAGGCGCCAGACCTCGTCGAAGCCCGAGAGCGCCTCCGCCAGCACGGTGCGGTCCTCGCCGGTGGTCACCTCCTGAGGGAGGTAGCCGACGGTGACCCCGCTGTCGCGATGCACGTGCCCGGCGTCGGTCTCCTCGACCGAGGCGAGGATGCGGCACAGCGTGGTCTTCCCCGCCCCGTTCGGCCCGACCAGGCCGATCCGCTCGCCCCGCCCGATGCGCCACGTGCAGTCCTGGAGCAGCTGCTGACCGCCGTAGCCCTTGGAGACCGCGTCGAGAGCGATCATGCCTACCCCATCGTCTGGACGCGCTCGGGCGTCACCTTGTAGATGACGCGCACCTCACCCGGCTTGCGGTAGGGGTACTTCTCCTGCCCGAGGTACTTCTTGGCGAGCGAGTCGATATGGGCGTCGGCCCCCGTCTCGGTGATCTCGGCCACCCGCCCGCGCACCTGGACATACCGGTACGGGTTGTCGGGATCCGCGATGGACAGGGCCACCGCCGGATTGCGACGGAGGTTCTGGTCCTTCACCCGCCCCTTGGCGGTGTTGAAGCGCACGTGGGTGCCGTCGTAGTCGACCCAGACCGGGGTGACTTGCGGGGTGCCGTCCGTGTTCACGGTTGCCAGGTTGGCGAACGCCTTCTTCTGCAGGATGTCCTTGTAGCCATCGGGAATGGCGGCCATCGTCGACTCCTCCTTGTTCGTCGTTTCGGTCTCTTCGCTTCGGTCGTCGGCTTCACGAGGGTCCCGCGGATCCACTGTCGGTCAGGAACCGCGCCCGCGACTCCGCCAGCCCGCGGACCGCGAGCAGCAGCCGTACCAGGCATTGCTGCACCAGTTGCCCGTCCTGGGCGGTGGGGTCCGCCATCCACTGACGGGCCCACTCCCGCTTCTCGGCCTGGAACCCGAGCGTCGGCGACAGGGCCTGCAGCCGCAGCAGCAGATCGTCGGCGGGAAGCCCGGAGGCCCTCAGTCGGGCCACCACCGCACCCCGCACCGCTGCGTTCCAGATCCCGGTCAGCGCCTCCAGCAAGGCCGCGTAGCACGTTCCTTCCGGCCGCTCCTTGAGATGCTGGAGAACCAGCCCGAGTAGCGGATGGGCCGCCGGCTCTCCCTGCTCGTCCACCCCGACGAGCCCGGCCAGGAGCGGCTCCCTGGACAGGTCGGGCAGGCCTTCCAGCAGGGCCACCAGCTCGGAGAGCGAGACCGCGGGCAGGCCGGCCAACCGCTCCAAGAGCGGCAGATCGGATCCGCCGGGGGTCGTCATGGGCCGCCCGTCGTCACGCGCCGGGGCGGGCGGGGTGGTCTTGCGGGATCGCCAGATCGCGCGCCCGGCCCGCCGGGACCAGAAGGGCGGAGAGCAGGGCGAGCACCGCGATGACCAGCCCGACCACGAACACGGCGCCGACCGCGTGGGCCAGCACCGGCCGCATCTGCCCGAGCAGGTCGCTGCCGAGGGTGACCCGGGTCATCGGGTTGACCACCAAGTCGGGGTGCGCCGCGAGCCGCTGCAGTGGCTCGCGCAGGCCGTCGGGCGCAGTGGTCACCATCGCGGCCAGGGCCCGTTCGAGCCGGTGGGTCATGGCCGCCCCCATGACCGCCACCCCCACCGCACCGCCGATCGTCCGGAAGAACGAGGTGAGCGAGGTCGCCGAGCCGAGCATGGAGCGCGGCACCGCGCTCTGCACCGCGATCAGCATCGGCACGAAGATCATGCCCATCCCCACCCCGGCCAGCGTCATGTCGCGCGCCGCCACCGCGAGGGTGAGCGACTCGTTCCAGCCGGCCAGCAGGACGAAGGCCAGGACGAGGGCGCCCATGCCGGTGAGGACGACACGCCGGTAGCCGATACGCAGGGAGAGGCGCGCGGCCAGGATCGAGAACGCGACCCAGCCGAACACGAAGGGCATCAACACCCATCCCGCCTGCGTCGCGCTCGCCCCGATCACCGCCTGCAGGTAGAGCGGCACGTACGCGATGGCCCCGAACATGGCCATGCCGGCGAGCAGTCCGGTCAGCGCGGCCGCGCGCACGATCGGGTCGCCGAACAGGCCGAGCGGGATCACCGGATCCGACGCGCGACGCTCGACTAGGACGAACCCCACGAGGAGCAGGCCGGACAGGACGAGCAGGCCGGCGCCCGAGGAGTGGAGCCACGATTCGCCGGCGCCCGCGTCGACGAGCCCGACCAGGAACGCGGAGATCGCGGCCACGAAGAGCGCCATGCCGAGCACGTCGAAGGCCCCGCTCCGCCGTTCGTGCGCCTCGTCGCGGAGGCCCGCGGTGATCGCGCCGGCGGCCAGGATCCCGAAGGGCAGGTTGATGAAGAACACCCAGCGCCACGACACCCGGTCGGTCAGGAGCCCGCCGATCAGTGGCCCGACCAGCGAGGCCACGCCCCACACGCTCGAGAAGTAGCCCTGCATCCGGGCCCGGCGCTCCATGCCGTAGAGGTCGCCGACGATGGTCATCCCGATGGTGATGAGAGAGCCGGCGCCGAGCCCCTGCACCGCCCGGAAGACGATGAGCTGCTCCATGCTCTGCGACAGGCCCGCGAGCGCGGAGCCGAGCAGGAAGACGAACAGGCCGCCGAGATACGCGGGCCGCCGACCGAGGTCGTCGGCGAGCCGGCCCCAGATCGGCATCGACACCGTCGAGGTGAGCAGGAAGGCGGAGAAGGTCCAGGAGTAGATCCGGATCCCGCCGAGGCTCGCGATCACGGTCGGCATCGCGGTGGCGACCACCGTCGACTCCATCGCGGCGAGGAACATGGCGGCCATGACCCCGCCCAGCACGAGCCCGCGCCCGGCGCGGGAGTCGAGGGTGGCCATCAGTGCCCGCCGGTGCAGCCGGCGCAGCGGCACAGCGCGCGCAGGGTCGCGTACGGGTACAGGCTCTCGTGGCCGTCCAGCCAGCCGACTCGCAGGGAATCGGGCAACTTGGTGATCTCCTTCGGCCACGTCATCTCCTGGCTGAGCGCCTCCTCGGCGGCCCGGGTCTCGGTCGGGTCGTCGAGGCGGAGGCGATCGAACGGATAGATGCTGCCGTGATCGTCCGCCCACGTCACCCCGATCGCGTAGCGGCCGACCAGGTGGACGTCCTTGGGCTTGGCCGGATCGGGCTGTCCCACGATCGGGAGGAACTTGCCGAGCGGGCTCACACGCCGCCTCCCACCGCCGGGCCCGACGCGAGGCGTCGGCCGGCGAGCAGATAGTGGACGGCGAGGTTCTGGTGTGCGCCCCACCGGGCGGCCCGGCGGCGGATCGCGGGCTCGGCCAGCGCGCGGCCGCGCGCGTAGAAGTGCTCGAAGGCGCGCCGCACCGCGAGGTCGCCCGCCGGGCAGACGTCGCCCCGCCCGAGGCATCGGGCGAGGAACCACTCCGCGCTCCACCGTCCGAAGCCGCGCACCGCGGTCAAGCGCTCGATCACCTCGTCGTTGGAGTGGGCCGCCATCGCATCCAGGTCGAGCTCGCCGCTCGCCACCTGCCGGGCCAGGCCGATCACGTACTCGGACTTCCGCGTCGTGAACTGCAAGCGCCGCAGCTCGGCCACGCGGGCTCGCGCCAGCGCCGCCGGCTCCGGGAACGCGTACACCGTCTCTCCCCCCACTCGCAGGCGCTCGCCGAACCGCCGGACCAGCCGGGCCCGGAGCGTGAAGGCGAAGCGCAGGTTGACCTGCTGCGCGCACACCGAGCCCACCAACATCTCGAACGCGCTGGGCGACAGCGTGGGTCGGAGTCCGTGCAGCCGCGTGGCCAGCCCGCCCAGGACGTGATCCTCCGCCATCGCGTCACGGAACGAGGCCAGATCCAGGTCCAGGCCGCACACGTGCCGCACTTCCGCCACCGCCCTGTCGACGACCGCGGCGCGCCGGGCTCCCGGAACGGAGACGGTGAGCCGCGCCCGGTCGGAGTCTCCACTCCAGCGCAGCTCGTAGCCGCGCCAGCCGCCGCCCCATTTGAAGGCGCGCCGGAACACGCCGTCGGACAGCCGGTTGACCGGGTCCTCGCCCCAGAGGTGAAACCGCGATAGGGTCGCGGCCACGTCCACCGGGCCCGAGGCCACGAAGCTCGCATCCATAGACAACGCGGCCAAGTGTATCAGAGGCGTCCGGGGAGCGGTACGAGGCGGGCCGCGCCGGGAGGATCGGGCCGGTCGCCCGGCCCGCGCGCTCAGTGCCGGATGTCGAAGTAGACGGGTCCGGGAGGGAGCGGGCCGGCGCCGTTGAGGCGCTTGATGCAGAAGTTGAACTCGACCACGTCGCTGACGTAGGGCTCGACCAGCGCGCGGGCGTTGGTGTCGTGCGGGATCGGCAGCAACAGGTGGTCGAGCTCCATGCCGCCCAGGGTGGCCGCGATGGCCGAGAACGCGCGGAAGCCGCCCGCACCCTTCAAGGTCACGTCGTAGGCCTTGACCGCGCGGATCCGCTCGGGGTCGAGGCCGCGCCGGGTCCGGTCGTCCCAGAGCGACAGCCACGCGCTGCCCCCCGGCCCGAAGGCGGTGAGGCTGCCCATGTACGGCCCCTTCGGGTGGGGCCGGAAGAGATCGGAGACGAGGTAGCGCGGGACGAAGTGGTGGAGGAAGACCTCCCCGAAGCGCCAACTCGCGTGGGCCGGATCGCCGAGCACATCGACCTTGCGGATCTTCACCTCGGGATCGGGCGCGAACCGGGTGAGGTCGAGCACCAGGTAGTCGAAGCGCGCAACCGACTCCCAGCCGAGGGCGGACACCATCGCCATGGAGGCCGCGTTGGTGACGCCGATCAAGCCGGTGATGTAGGACGCGCCCTGCTGCTCGACCCAGTCGGCCCCGGCCCGCATCATCAGCGAGCCCACTCCCCGCGTGCGCAGCCGGGCGAGGACGCGCGTGTTGAAGCTGTAGCCGGCCAGGCACGGCCGCCCGGCGACCCGTACCGAGGTGAGCGCCACGCAGTTGACCCCGATGATCCGGCCGTCCTGCTCGGCCACGAAGGTCCGGCAGCGGCTGTAGGCGGCAGTCCGGGCGAAGAAGTTTCGGCGGGCCTGGATCAGTGCGGCGCCGGCGTCGGGGGCCGCGCCGTCGAGTGATTGCAGAGCATCACTATCGGCCGGGAGGGCGTCTCGGAGCGAAACATCCGCGGTCCGGGTAGCCGGGGTGCTCATGCGCTCCGGTAGAGAATACTCGCCTTTTAGCCATCTGCAACTCTTGCATGTGAAGGCGCTTGTTCTGGTGCCCCTTACTACCTGAGGTGGAAGGGGACGTCGACCACCACTACCCCTTTGCGAAAGAGGAGCGCGCCCTTGATCAGCAGGGCGGTCTGGTTGTGAAGCAGGTGCTGCCACCAGCGCGCGGGCACGAACTCGGGGATCACGATGGTGACCACGTGGTTCTCGCCCAGCGCGAGAAGATGGTTCACGTAGTGAAGGAACGGCGTGAGCAGCGAGCGGTACGGAGAGGTCAACACCACCAGGGGCACGCCGAGCCCGAACTTGCCCCACTTCTCCTCGAGCTTCTGGGTCCGCTCCGGATCGAGCTCGACGTAGACCGCCTTCGCAGAGGTGGAGAGCGTCTGCGCGTACCGCAGCGCCGCCGCCACGCCCCGGTGCAGGTCGCCCACCAGGACCAGCACCGAGTGGTCGATGGGCGGCGGACCGCCGTAGTTGTCGAGCGACAGCTGCCGGGCCACGTCGGCGTAGTGGCGCCGGATCATCATGAACAGCGTGACCAGGATCGGGATGAGCAGGACCACCATCCACGCCCCGTGGCTGAACTTGGTGCCCGCGATCACCAGCATTACGAGCCCGGTGGTGGCCGCCCCGATCGCGTTCAGCACCCATCGCCACCACCAGCCCGGCTCGCGGCGGGAGAGCCAGCGCCGCACCATGCTCGCTTGGGACAGGGTGAAGGACACGAAGACGCCGACCGCGTAGAGCGGGATGAGGGCGTGGGTCGCGCCGCCGAAGAGGAGGATCAGCAGCGCGGCCAGCCCGCCCAGGATGAGGATGCCGTTGGAGAAGACGAGCCGATCGCCCCGGGTGCCGAACTGCCGGGGGATGAAGCCGTCGCGGGCGAGGAAATATGCCAGCCGAGGAAAGTCGGCGAAGGCGGTGTTGGCCGCGAAGACCAGGATCAGCATGGTCACGACCTGGATCTCGTAGTAGAGGAGCCCGCCTCCGAAGATGAGACGCGCCAGCTGCGAGACTACCGTCTCCTCGGGACGCGGCGTCACCTGATAGTGCCGGGCCAGGAAGGTGATGCCCATGAAGAGCAGGACCAGGATGGTGCCGAGCCAGGCGAGCACGATCCGCGCGTTGCGGGCCTCGGGGGCGCGGAACGCGGGCACCCCGTCCGACACCGCCTCCACCCCGGTCAGGGCCGCGCAGCCGGAGGCGAAGGCGCGCAGCACCAGGAAGATGGTCAGGTCCTGGCTCATCTCCACCTGGGCCGCGGGCGGCAGCGCGCTCTCCCACCCGAAGAGCCACCGCACGAGCCCGTAGGCCAGCATGGTCGCGAAGCTGACCACGAACAGGTAGGTGGGTACCGCGAAGAGGGCGCCGGACTCGCGCAGGCCGCGCAGGTTGACGGTCGCGATGCCCGCGATGAAGAGCACGCCGAGGTAGACGCGGTAGTCGTAGAGCACCGGGAACGCGGAGGTGATCGCGGCGACCCCCGCCGCGACGCTCACCGCCACCGTGAGCACGTAGTCGATGAGGAGCGCGCCCGCCGCGATGAGACCGGGCAGCGTGCCCAGGTTGTCCTTGGTGACGATGTAGGCTCCGCCACCTTGCGGGTAGGCGTGGATCGTCTGACGATACGAGCTCACCACCACCACGATGAGCACCACGATCGCGATACCGATCGGGATGGAGTAGGCGAGCGCGGCGGTGCCGGCCAACATCAGGACGAGCAGGATCTCCTCGGTGGCGTACGCGACCGAGGAGAGCGCGTCGGAGGAGAATACCGCGAGGGCGGAGGCTTTGGAGAGTCGCTCGTGCCGGGCCTGAGCCGTGGCCAGCGGCGACCCGACGAACAGCTTCTTGACCGTGCTGATCTTCACTCGGGCAGCCTCTGGAGCACCTACGCTAGGGGCGGCGGCGCCCGGGTGTCAAGCATTCGCGCCCCTCCCGGCCCGCGCGCGCTACGCCTTGGAGTCCTTCGGGCGCTCCGCGACCTCCTTGGGCTCCGCGACTGCGTCCGGCGCCTCCACGCCCTTCTTGAACTCGCGGATCGCCTGCCCCAGCGAGCGACCGAGATCGGGAATCTTCGATCCACCGAACAGCACCAGCGCGATGAGCAGGATCAGCATCAGCTCCTGAGCGCCCAGTCCAAACATGTGCGTCCTCCTGTAATGGAGAGTCCACCGCCGTGCGGCCGGCGAGCCGGCCGCGTGCCCTACCGCGGGAGGAGGCTCGAGACAGGGGGCGCTCGGAAGCGCGCGGGAGTGGCGGCCTGGTAGGGACGGCCCCGCGGCCGGCATCCGACGACCGCCGCGAGCACGACCAGCGCGGGCGTCCACCCGTGGCCGGGCTCGAACAGGGCCGGCATCTGCTCGGCGAGCAGAAGGGGCAGGAAGTCGCCGTCGTCGTCGTCGAAATAGCTCGGGACCCAGGCGAAGTCGGTGGACTGGATCGCGGCGACCGTGACCAGTCCGACATGGAAGAGCACCAGCACCGCGACCAGGGTACGCGCGCCGAGCATGGCGCCGAGCCTACGGCCGCGGGGTCCGGGTGTCAAATTCGGCTTCGAACCATCGGAGCCGGTGCGATGCTGTGGGCAGGAGCGGGCCCGACTTGAACATCCTCATACCCGAAATCAGCATCGCCGAGAAGCTGGTCCGCTCGGTGGTCGTGTACCTGTTCCTCCTCGTCGCGTTCCGCCTCTGCGGCAAGCGGCAGCTGGGCCAGCTCAGTGCCTTCGACCTGGTCGTGCTCCTCATCATCAGCAACGTGGTGCAGAACGCGGTGATCGGCAACGACAACTCCCTCGGGGGCGGACTCATCGGGGCCACCGCGATCCTCCTGCTCAACCTGGTCGTCGCGTACGTGACCTTCCGCTTCAAGCGGGCCGACCGGGTGGTGGAGCACTCGCCGACCGTGCTCGTCCGACACGGCCGCGTCCTCCGCGACAACCTGCGGCACGAGCGCCTAGGGCCGCGGGACCTCCGCGCCGCCCTCCGCCACCACGGGGTGGTCTCGATCCGCGACATCCGCTACGCCTTCCTCGAGGAGGACGGGCACGTGAGCGTCATCACCGGACGCCGTCGCAGCGGGTGAGCCGCCCGCCCCGCTCGGCTTCGTGAGCGATCTCCACCAGTTCGTCGGGCACTGGGGCTATGCCGCCATCTTCGTGGTGGTGGTGCTCGGCAACGTGGGGCTGCCGGTGCCCGAGGAGACCATCCTGGCCCTGGCCGGGTACCTGGTCTGGCGGGGGAAGCTGAACCTCTCCCTCGTCCTGGTGGTCGGCATCGTGAGCGCGGTGGTGGGCGACAACATCGGCTACTGGCTCGGCCGGCGCTACGGTCAGATCGCGCTGCCCCGCTACGCCCGCTGGGTGCTCGGCCATCCGGAGCGGCTCGAGACCATGGAGGCCTTCGTGGCCCGCCGCGGCCCCCTGGCCGTGTTCGTCGCCCGCTTCGTCCCCGGCGTGCGCTTCACCGCGGGGCCGCTGGCGGGGGCGCTCGGCATGCCCTTCTCGGCGTTCCTCTTCGCCAACGTGGCGGGAGCGGTGCTCTACGTGCCGGTGGTGGTGGGAGCGGGGCTAGCGGTGGGCTACGGCTTCGGAGCTTACGTGGAGCGGATGCGCTACGTAGTCGGCGAGGTGGAGCGCACGGTGCTGCTGGTGGTGCTGGTGGGGATCCTGGCCGTGGTCGCGCTGCGTATCTGGCAGGCCGTCCGCCAGCGCAAGACGACCTGACCCGCGGGGACTGGGCACGCGCCACGCCCGGTCCCCGCGGAGGCGCGGTCGATCAGCGGCCCTTGCCCTCCCCGAAGCCGTCGGAGCCCTTGAGGCGCTCGTCGGTGCCCGGGATGTAGCGCCGCTCCAGCTCCTGGAAGTGCGACACCCGCGCCATCACGTGATGGCTCTCGGTGGGGTGCCCCGCCTTCTGCCGCTCCAGGGTCCACTGGGCCTGCTCCTCGTTCTTCACCAGCTCCTGCATGAAGTTCCACACCGAGTACATCGCGGCGTGGGCCCCAAAGAGGGTGATGAAGATGAAGCGGTAGCCGAGCTCGCCCAGCTCGCGGAAGGTGAGCGGGTTCGGATCCTTGTGCCAGCGGAAGGACGACGAGTAGTTGAAGGCGAGCGGCAGGTTCGGATGCGACTGCTTCATCGCGCGGGCGAACTCGATGGCCGGCTCGCGCTCCGAGTTCGACAGCTCGGCCCACACCAGGTCGACCCCCGCGTCCGCGTAGGCGCGGCCCCGCCAGATCGCCTCCTCCATGCTCCCGCCCACCGCGCCGAAGGCGTCGGTGCGGGCGATGATCACGAAGTCCCGGTCCAGGCGGTCACGCTCGGCGATGGCGGCTCGGTACTTGCCGAGGGCCTCCTCGCGCGACACGATGGTCTTGCCCGCGATGTGGCCGCACCGCTTGGGGAAGCGCTGGTCCTCCAGGTGGATGCCCGCCACCCCGGTCTTCACGAACTCCTGGACCGTCCGCATCGTCGAGAGCGCGTTACCGTAGCCGTCGTCCGCGTCCGCGATGATGGGGAGGTTCACCGCGCTCGCCACCATCGAGGCCGCCTTGGTCACCTCGGTCATGGTGAGGAGCCCCATGTCCGGCCAGCCGTTGAGCATGGCGAGCGAGTAGCCGCTCAGGTAGATCGACTTCATCCCCGCCTGCTCCGCGATCTGCGCGTCGAGCGGCGAGCAGATGCCGCCGGTGAAGAGATAGGGCTCCTCCGCGAGGAGCCGGCGAAAGGTGGTGCCCTTGGATTCCATGGTGAGCCTCCGTCAGGCGGGCAGCGCGGGCGCCGGTCCGAGGGCGCACCAGCGGCAATAGGTGTCGGTGTCGATCGTGATCGCGCAGCTCGGGCAGCAGGGGATCTCGCACTCGCGGCAGACCGTCTCGCGTCGCGCCGGGGCGTGGAGCAGACCGCACTCGCAGCGGGCCATGGTCGGGGCTCCCAGCCGGCTCAGGCCTGGCCCGCGGCGGTGTGCGCCACGGCCGGCCGCGCCCACGGCAGCTCGAGCAGGGTCTCGGCGCAGTTCGAGCAGTAGCTCGCGGACTCGAGCTGGTAGGAGCACGCCGGGCAGCAGGCCGCTCCGCACTCGATGCACCCCAGATGATTGAAGGCGAATTGGATCTCGGTCCCGCAGCGGCAACGGCTCCCCATGTGCTCCTCCTCGAGCGAGAGATGAGCCATGGGGAGACAAGAAGCGTTCCAAGGGGCGGAAGAGTTGTAACCTACTGTTTTAGCTGGCTGTGTGCAGACGCGTATCACATCGGATGTGTCAGGCGTGTCTCACTCTGTCTTCGCAATTCTCGATACGTGTACAGCGTAACATCTTGATAAATAGGGTGCCGCGATGGGAACCACTAGATGAGCCTGAGATGACTCACCTATGAGTCTTCTACGACTCTATCTTGTATTTCTTCGTATTGATCGAGTACTTGGAGAGCAGCCGGTGGAAGTTTCGTCGCGTGATCCCGGCCTTCTGGGCGGCAACCGAGATGTTGCCTCGTGCTTCTGACAGGAAGCGGGCCACCGCCTCCTTCTCGAACATGGAGACCACCCGCTCCTTGGCCTGCACGAAACCCTCCTGGGTGGTCACCCGGATCGGTCCGGATTCCTGGAGGTAAAGCGGCAGATGGCCGACCTCCACCTGCTGATTCGACGAGAGCACCACCGCCCGCTCGATGATGTTCTCGAGCTCCCGCAGGTTGCCCGGCCAGGCGTACCGCCGCAGGAGGTCGAGGGCCTCCTGCGAGAACCGGTCGACCTTCTTGTTCACCTTGGCCTCGGCCTTGCGAAGGAAGTGGTAGGCCAGCACCGGGATGTCCTCGCTCCGCTCCCGCAGCGGCGGCAGGACTACCGTGAAGGCGTTGAAGCGGTAGAACAGGTCCTCGCGGAACTCGGACGTGGCGAGGGCCTTCTCCAGATCGCGGTTGGTGGCCGCGATCACCCGTACGCGGACCTTCCGGGTCACCACGTCGCCGACCGGCTTGACCTCCCCGGCCTGCAGGACGCGGAGGAGCTTGCCCTGCATCTCGAGCGGCATGTCGCCGACCTCGTCGAGGAAGATCGTCGCCCCGTCCGCCTTCTCGAACAGGCCCACCTTGTCGGCCACCGCCCCGGTGAACGACCCGCGCTTGTGGCCGAAGAGCTCGGACTCCATCAGGGTCGGCGTCAGCGCGGTGCAGTTCACGGTGACCAGGGGCTTGTCGCGCAGGTTCGAGTACCGGTGGATGGCGCGCGCCACCAGCTCCTTGCCGGTGCCGGACTCGCCGCGGATGAGCACGGTGGTCGGGGTCTGGGCCACTCGCACCATCTGCTCGGCGAGCTCGCGCATCTTGGGGTTCTGCCCGATGATGAAGTCCCCGTCGGACTTGGCCTGCAGCTCCCGCAGCATCAGGGAGTAGCGGTCCTCCAGCTCCTCGGTGCGCTTGCGCTCGGCCAGCAGGTCCCACATGAACTTGGCGCTCGCTCCGCCCATGACCTCGGTGCTCGCCGGCTTCAACCGCTGGATGGCGGCCTGCACCTCCGGATT
>Ga0070698_100004885_pt1 | contig 14714 bp, 13 predicted proteins | sample KBSK1502metaG_FD_65477 | JGI IMG/M metagenome (GOLD analysis project Ga0070698, IMG submission 65477) | Corn, switchgrass and miscanthus rhizosphere microbial communities from Kellogg Biological Station, Michigan, USA - KBS K1-50-2 metaG | ecosystem: Host-associated > Plants > Roots >...
TCGGCCGCGCTCCCGCCGATCCTCGCCAGAATGGCGGGAATGCCGGGATCGGCCATCAAGAGCCGCACCGAGCTTGCGGTGCGGAGCTCGTTGAAGAGCCAGCTGGGCAGCCCGTCCAGGCCCAGAGCCGGCCCGATGTACGTCTCGAACAGGACCCCGTCCAGCATTTCGCCGCCGATCGCCACGCCGGTCGTGCTGGCGATGCGCGGCTCTCCGGCGCGCGAATCCATAACGGCGACATCGAAGGTTCCGCCGCCGAAGTCGACCGCGATCTCGACTCCGTGGTGCGAGGGTTCTCCGATGACCGCGGCGGTCGGTTCCGGAAGAAAGGCGACCTCGTCGAAGCCGGCCTCTCGTGCCGCACGCTCAAGGCGCCTGAATGCCTCCGCGTCTGAGGCGACGCGATCGTTCGGGTCGGCCCCCGCAAAGACGACGGGATGGCCGACCACCACGCGCCGCGGCGCCTCGCCGACTGATTTGTCGGCCTCATCTTTCAGTCGTCGCATCACGACAGCGACCAGCGAGCCGACCGTGAAGTCCGTCGCCCATGAGTTGGTCCCGGCAAAGCCGAGCTTTGCGAGCTCATGCTTTACTCCCGACAGCAAACGGGCGTCGTTGCAGCCACCGCCTTTGCGGTACTGACGGCAGTCGGTGTCCCAGCCATAAGGGGCCAGAGGGCAGTTCCAGCAGTCGGTCTTCTCATGCCCGGACTTGAGAAACGTCCTGACGGCCTCTTCGCCCGCGGCGCGACCTCCACTTCGGTGGAGGTAGACGAATGAAGGCAGGGTCATCGCGGACGCCGATGGTCCGAGCGGGACTACGTCCACCCGGTCGGTGAACGCGACCGCAATTGCGCTGTTGCTGGTTCCGAAATCGATGCCGCAACCCAGCGGCTCGGAGGTCGAATTCACCACGGAACTATATCCGCGACAAGGCGGCTGCTAGCTTTGGTCGATGGGCAACGCCGAATACGATCCGTTCGCGGCGGGGCACCATGAGGTCGCCGTACGGACGATCGAGGCGAACGATGCGACGCGCGATCGACGGTTTCCAGTTGAAATCTGGTGTCCCGCGATCGCTGAGGCAAAACCGTTAATCGTCTTCTCGCATTACAGCGGCGGCCATCGACGGACGGCCACCTACCTGTGCACGCATCTGGCCAGCCACGGATATGTCGTCGCTGCCATGGATCACTCAGAGGTCGTCGCACCGGAGCTGACGCGCCGCGCCGGCGAAACGGCATCGGAGCGCGCAGCTCGGATCGATGACATCATCGCAAGCCGCGTGCCGGACGTTCGCTTCCTTCTCGACCATCTGCTCAGCGGTGCCGTGGATTTCGAGCTCGACGCCGCGCGGATCGGACTGGTCGGCCACAGCTTCGGCGGGTGGACGGTGCTCGCGCTGCCCGAAGTCGATGCGCACGTGGGCGCGGTGGTGGCGCTAGCGCCGGGCGGTAGCTCGAACCCGAAGCCAGGCATCCTTCAAGTCAAGCTCACATTCGCGTGGGAACGCGGCGTGCCGACGCTCTACCTTGCGGCGGAAAACGACGTGCCGATACCACTGGAAGGCGTCTACGAGTTGTTCGACCGTACGCCGTCGCCGAAGCGGATGTTCATCCTGCGGCGGGCCGACCACCAGCATTTCATCGACAGCGTCGAGGAAGCCCACGAAGCGGTGCGAGCGGCGACGTTTCCAGGCGAGGCCGCATGGATCCCAGCAGCGATGCGACCGATCGGGGAGCTGTCATCGGGTGAGGAGGCGCACACGTTCGTGCGTGGTCTGACCCTGGCCCATATCGACGCAACCTTGCGGCAAATGAATGCGGCTGACCGGTTCCAGTCAGGCGACGTCGAGGCGCTACTTGTTGCCCGCGGAGTCCAAGCATTCGTTCATCGGGACGCAGCAACCAATTAGGCCGGAAGAACTAAGGTGCCGGACGTTGCACTCGAGCGCCTGCCACGACACCGAGGGCAAGCCCCAGCGAAGTGAAGCCCAGATACAGCGGAGCCGTCGCCTGAGTATCCGGTTGCCAATGCACGGAGACTCCCACAAGAACCGCCACGAACACCGCCAAGGTCACTGCCAGGACGCCGATGTTTCCCAGAAGGTATACCCACGCCCAGCGGCCGCGCTTCGTCAGAGCCAGCACCGCCCCGGCAACTTCGATCACACCTACTAGAGGAAAGAGCAGCGCGCCGATGTAGCTCATGTAGCCGAAGAGTGGAAATGCAAAGCTGTAGAGGCCAAGCCAGCCAAGGACCGCGTACAGCGCAATCCGAAGCGCGCGCCGCAGGATCATCGAGCCGTGTGCCGACACTGTCGCGACAAGTGGCTGGGGAAGTAACCCGTCCTACCGTGCCGCTGGCTGGCGGCGGGGGCTGAACTGGGCTCCGAATGTGCCGTGCGCCTCACGAATCGCCGCGTGGGGATCACTGTCTTTGCCTGAATGGCCTAAAAGCACGGTCGTCGGCGGTGATGGACCGCCGACTCCTTTCGCAGACACGCTGCGCTTGATTGTGTAAAGGCAGCGTAGTTTGACGGAGTTGTCCGCAGGCCACGGACCTAAAGTCCGAGGATCAGCGGGCTCGCCACGATCTCAGCCCGTTTTGAGGAAACATGCCGAACAGTAGCCAGGCCAGCAAAGTGCCCACGACCGTATCGGAACGACAGGGCACCGCTGTACGAAAGGATCCATTTCGGCTCGATTGGCATGATCAAAAGTTGCATCTGCCAACTCCCGGAAGAGAACACCGGACTCACCTTGCGGTAATGCCGTCTTCGCGGGCCAATGGAAAACATCTGGCACGTCAGCAACCTCGAACTGATGCGTAAATGAGAGGTGCACCCCCGGGCGCAACGAAGCCCAATCAGCGATGCGATTGATGCGGATCGCGCGAAGCTTTCCGCTTGCGACGAACTCTTCGCACTCATGCCGAAACTCAAACACCTCCTCGTGGTTCAACTCTCGCAGCTCTTGGAAGTTGCCCTGCCTGGGGATCTCGATACTCCATCCGTACCGACGGGCCAAACCGACCAGGCGCTGGACGTTGACGTAGTAAGCGTCGAGCCATCGGCGATAACCTCTCGACCTGGGGTTTTGAAGTTGCTCAATGATCAACGGCGCTAGCGAACCAATGCCCTAGGAGCGACGGCCCCAGATCGGAACCACTGCGTCAGGGTTGTTGCTAGATGGACGGCGTCTCGAGCTTCCTCGACTGAAACATGGAGGGGAACGGACTCATCAGTGCTGCCGTGGCGGTCGAACTCGGATTTCCACAAGAGTTCGAGCATTTCGAGCAGGCCAACCATAGGATCGTGTCCCGCAGGCGGCTTGAGCCGCATTTGCCATTTAGACGGCTTTTGCCGAACGTCTCGGATGATCGTGCCCAATGTACCCGCTGCATTCAGGGGCGAAATTATCGGCATCGCCGCGGATTCGACCGCACGAACTGCCTCTTGGTACGCTGCTGATGCGTCGGGATGCAAACCGTATGCCTTTGACCAGGCAAGCTTCAGATGCTCAGCCGCACGACCTCCGAGTGCGATAGCGGCTTCTTTCGCTTCGACTGCAGTGGCGTCAACGCGGAGCTCCAGACGATACGACTCGCCGTCGGGCACCACTCGCCACGCCGACCCTGCTTGGCTGAGCGCATCCTCCAGCTCGCTTGCGGACCGAGGGTAAGTTGTCCAGTTGAGTCCCAGGTCTAGTGCGTCCAGAAACAAGTCTGGGTCCGCGTACACCTGCTGCCGAAGATCTCTCATTGCTGTGTCTCCACCAACACTCCAGTCCAGGCCCACTCGCAGTCGCCGTTCAAGTTCGCGAAGCCTCTCGTTGTTTGGGAGCGCAACGCCATGGGGTCGGATCTGCAATACACCGAGCAGCCATTCCCAAGCTGACGCGTCCAGCCACTCCGGCACGCCTTCACTCAGAAGATCGTAAGAAGCGTCATCACGCCGACTCCGCGGCCGCCAGTTCGCGTTCACAGTTGGGCGGTCCTTAGGATTGCGACGTCTGCCTCACGTTCTGAGACGATAGATGCGCCCCTTGAGACATGGCGTTTGATCATGTCCTTGACGCTTTCGGTGATCTCGTCGACGATGTAGCCGCCAGCGGCCATACTTACAATTGCCGATCGCCCATCCGGGCTCCAAGCAACCTCAGATGGCTTCTTGAGGCGGCTGTTGTAGGCGCTTATGATCGAATCACCTAGCGCGCGCTGCTCGGCCGAAGATGCACGCCTTGGAAGTGAAACCCTCGCAGTAATCCAGAGGTAGTGGAGCGATACCGGTAGTTCTTGGGCTTGCAAATCCAACGCGTCTGACAGCTCGAAGCCACCAGCTTTGGCCACCTCAGCAGCCGCAATCATTACGGCCGCGGGAACAGATCGTTCGCCCGCCTCCCAGGCCGAAAGAGCGTTTTGGGCGTATGGCCGGGTTCCCAGCCATTCACCGATTGCTGCAAGGAAGCGTTCCTGACTTAGCCCCGTGGAGCGCCTCGCACGGGATAGCACGCCGGCTGCGATTTGATTACCACGCGTCTTTGACAGGGACTGTGAATCGACTGGCCGAGTTGGCATGCGCTGAGCCTATCACACCTTGTGATGTCGTGTAATCGAGCACACCCGCCCCTAATCTGCTGGGGTGCATTTGGTTTGGCTCGAGTTGACCCGCTACCGCCGGTTCGAGTCGTGCAAGGTGAATCTCGACGGACGCGTGATTGCCCTTGTGGGCCCCAATGAAGCTGGGAAAACATCACTGCTTACCGCGCTGGCGCACTTATCAAACGAGAACTCCATCGCGACTTCTGAGCTTACGCGCGGTACAACGACCGAAAACGACGACAACGTGGTTGAGGCGAGCTTCTTTTTGAGCGATGAAGACCTCAAGCCGTTCGAATCGACGTTACGAGGCCAGCGCCCGCGATGGCTGAAGATTGGTAAAAGACGCGGCGGCTCGTTCTATGCGGACCTTGAGCCACGGCCTACCCGCGACATCACGCCTCGCCACCGGCTCGCGCAGGTCCTGGCGGCATCCGACGTCGCAGACTTGCTTGCAGACACACCCGACACCGAGCGCCTGAGCCTCATCGCAGCAGCCTTGGACGCTGCGCAATCCGACCGGCGAAACCTGCAGGCCAAACAGATCGATGCTCTGCGCGCGCTCCAGAGCGCCTCCACGTCGGAGCAGTCCGATCGGGCGGAACGACTACGGGCCGCGCTAGATGACTGCATCCGGTCTGAAACGTCTGAAGATCCGGGAGAAGCCGTGAGGCAGGGCCTATTTCTGCGGCGGCCTCGATTCGTAGTGTTTGCCGAGCAGGATAGGATCCTGGCTTCGGAATATGACCTTAGTACTCTGCCGGACCCCGCGCAGCCATCACTACGCAACCTGGCCGCCCTCGCCGGTCTCAACCTAACAGCCCTCAGGGCCGCGGTTCAGCAAGGCGATACACCGCAGGTAGCAACGCTCGAGGAAGCCGCGAACAAGCAACTGCGAGAGTTCTACGGCGATGCTTGGCGACAATCAAAGCTCTCGGTTCAGTTCAGAGTCGAGGGTACGATCCTCCGATTTCTAGTCCGAAGTGACGCTGCTGCGTACACCTCGATTGCAGACCGGTCGGATGGCTTGCGGGCCTTTGTTGCTTTAACGGCTTTCTGCGCGCAGCAGGGCGATGCCAAGCTCATTCTGCTGATCGACGAAGCTGAAGCCCATCTACACTACGATGCGCAAGCTGACCTTATTCGGATGCTATCGCGTCAGCGGGCCGCGATCCAAGTCGTATACACGACGCACTCAGTCGGTGCGCTTCCACAAGATCTTGGCACTGGCATCCGGGTGGTCGAACGTGGAGCGGAGCAGAGCACGGTAACTCGGTCCTTTTGGACACAAGGGGCAGGCTTCACTCCTCTGTTGCTAGGAATTGGCGCTACGATCTTGGCCTTCACCCCTGCTCGATACGCAGTTGTAGCCGAGGGTGCTTCAGACGCAATCCTTCTCCCATCCATGCTCAGGGCGACTGTTGATCGTGAGGAGCTGCCTTTCCAAGTGGTTCCGGGACTTGCTGAGCTCTCGGACGAGGGCCTGTCCAAGCTCGATGCTGAGGCCGGCCGCGTCGCCTATCTCGTCGATGGCGATGATGCCGGTACACGGCTCAAGCGACGGCTCGAAGGAGTTGGTGTGCCTGCGCGCAAGATCGTTGAGCTACCTAAAAGCAAGGTAATTGAAGACCTCCTCGCGGCGGAAGCTTATGTACATGGCTTCAATCGGGAGCTCGAGATCTCGGGTCGTGAGCCGCGGCTGGCTATCGACGATCTTCCGGCGTCTGGACGACCGGCATTTGCCGCCCAGTGGTGTCAAGCTCACGGTATCGAGCCGCCGAACAAGACCGCCGTGGCGTCGCGAATCGCTGAGGGCAAAGCGGACATCTCACTAATCGATGACAGCACCCGGGCCGATCTGATTTCGATCTTTAGGGCCCTCGACGAAGTATTGAGCCAAGCCTAGTTCGCGCTGCGCTCGGCGTGTCTGCGGTAGGCGCCAAGGCGCCTTGTCTTGTTACGCCAAGGGCGTCGTTTGTCACCCCCAAAGGAGCCGTTTGTCACCCGCTGTTAGCGGCTGTAACCCCGCGCGGCAATCCGAGGGATAGCGTCCTTCGGAAGTCATGGTGGCTGGAAGCGCTATGTTCTTGGCCTAGCCGTGAATGAATGCCGCCAGAGCTAGCATGCCAACAACAATGGCAACTGCCCCGTAGGGCCACGGCAGGCCGTATCGGCCGAACAAGGCACGGGGCATAGGCCCTATATCGCCTCTTCCCTCCCGCAGACGACGAGCTCGTAGGTAGTACCAACCTACCAGCGCCATGACGTTCAGGCAGACAACGACGACTACCAAGAGCGAGAAGCGAACTGCGTCCGGCATGGCTTTACAAAACTGTCTGTCAATGTGGGCGGTGATGGAATGGAATCACCGCTGACTGGCTCCCTTCGCCTGATGATTTAGCCAGTTTCCGGGCTTTCTAGAGACTCGCCTTATCGCAAGCATCCGAGTCGAATTGAGTGAGAGCAACCCTTGAGATCTCAGCCATCACGACGCCTTACCGCGGTTGCCTTGGAGACTTGCACCCGCTCTTCGACACCGCAAGCCCCCAAGTAGGAGCTAAACGCCGATCTTGAACACCTTCATGTCATCGCCGCTAGCGTCGCGACCACCGAGCTGCCCGCCGAGGCTCAGCCGTGAAATCAGCCTCATACCAGCGGCCCTCCGCGACATCGAGGAATATCTCAGCCTGCGCTGGCTTGATCTCAAGCGTCCCGTTGTTAATGAAGTCTTTCGGAGCCTGACCGTGTCTCTTGAGGACTGTGGTGAGCGCCTTTGGAGTGATGGCCGCCGCACTAGGTGATGCGGCGAAGTTCTGCAGACGGCGCGCCAGCGAAGGCTTCCTTGTGCAGATGTCTATCAACGCGTTCTCGGAGTCCACGCTCATGGGCAATCCCGTCAATGCAGCTTTCAGAGAAGCGGCATTGGCAGGGACTTCATTAAGCATTCCCCGGATATCAGAGAACAAATGGTCGAATGCAGACTCGTTGAGAATGGCGACTTCTTCATTTGTGATTACAAGATCTGCCCGATCGTTGAGTGCGAAGTCTGGTGCGTCGGCGCTTCGCAATGTGCCTGCAAAGCGGAAGAAATGAGACGCCTTGCGGAGGACGGTCGTCGGGTCGTACTTACTTACGAACGCAAGCGGCTTGCCGTCGTCGCCTCGCTGCCAACACAGCGCATAGAAGAGAAGGTGCTCGCTATCGAGATCGTCAGGGTCGATATTGTCGAGGCGCCCCGGGTCGAGTACTTCGTGCAGTAAGTCAGCAGCCTGAGCCAAACGTGGGTCAGATGCGGGCGAGCTTGAGGGGTCCTGGCCTTCGGTCGCGACTCGACGACGCTGGGGCCTAGCGGGAAGCTCGTTTACGCTAATGGAGAGGTACTGCTCACCAGGTTCCGCTATGGCATTTGGATGCCACTTGTGTCGAGTACGTCCTGCGAGTTCGGTCGTAGTGGCCTGTGCGATTTCACGCATCGTCTCGAAAGTCTCTTTGTGCAGGTCAACGACGAAACCCTTCAACCCTCTCGGTGGTCGTCGACGACCGACTACAAGGAGGGGGTCACCGGATACATCTAAGGCCGGCCAATCCGCAGGACGTTTCATGCGGTCCTAACAGTCGTGGCAGGATTCCCCTTGTTACTGCTAGCCGTCGACCGCCTGCGGCGGGCTATCCAAGTCCACGGCGCCCTCGTGGGTGTCTGAACCCAACCGACTTCGCCCATGAGGTTGGCTACTGTGATTTCAGATGAGGGCTTAGGCGGGTCTTGGCAGATGATGATTTCCCGGCGTCCATTTCGCCTTGCCTCGACAACCTGCCAACCAAGAATGTAGAGAGTGGGATTGACGAGACCGAGGTTCGAAGGAACGAACACTGCCCACGCAACGGCGAAATACACGGCATAAGCTAGCCAGCCGGCCGTGTCTATCGGCGGTCCACCAATAAATGGGAGTAGATAGGTCGCTAGATAGCCAGACACCTCGCCACTCTTGTCTGAAACGTCCTCAAATGGAATGGTTCGAAAGCTTCTATTCAGCCCACCTGAGACGATTCGGAAAGCATCGATTAGTCCCCATATGGTCAGAGCCCAGAAAACCGCACGACTCGGGACCGTCGCTGAGCGAATCGCGAAAATCGCCCATAGCGGCGTGTAGGAAATAGCGAATAGCCGGGTGCCGACCAATTTCCTCGCGGCGGCGCGGTGCTTCAACGAAGGAGGTGTATCGGCATCCATCTCCGCAGCATAGGATGTACGGCTCTAGCCCGCTTCAGCGGGCCTATCGCCTTCCGCCAACGCCAAGAGGATGTCCCTAAGCCACACGACCCCGAGTTCTGAGAGATGCTCTGGTGCACTTGATGGCCGGCGCCGGATGGCCAAAACCGCATCCGCCGCCGCAGCCGACCACGGAAGAGCGAGCGTGCTCACAAGATGTCACCGTATCGCCGCACGCAGGTTGCCGAAGTCTGATTCACTTGGGTGCCACAAGAATGCCTAGCCAGCCTCCTATCCTCCTCGAGCGTGGGGATCGGCGCGTACGCTCAGTGAATTTCCAAGTTCACGTCTGATGCCAGAACCCCGTCTCAGGCCCGAATCGGCATCGCATCGCTTCAGTAGACATCTAATCTCATTTTCAACGGTCGGGGACTCCGAGGCAGACCGCTCTATTGACGAATGGTCGCCTTCGTCAGCCCCGTTAATGCCGAGCAGTACAGTCATTGCCGACCTGCGTGATAAACCTGTCTTTATCCTTCTGGGTGAGCTCGGAGTTGGCAAGAGTTGGCTGTTTGAGAATGAGGCTCAACGCCTCAGGCAGACACGGCCACGTTGCATTTCTCGATTTGTTCGACTCGGTGAATACGGGGACACCGCTGAGCTCGAGCGTGACGTCTTCACCGAAAGTGAACTTCGCAGCGCCATCGGTAGCGGCCGACTGGCGTATCTATTCTTAGACGCCCTGGATCAGGGGCTCATTCAAATGCCCTCGCTCGCTCACTTTCTCGAGCGATGGGCCAAGAAGCTGCAGTCAAAGTCCGTTCGCCTGCGAGTGTCTTCGCGAATGTCGTTACAAGCCCTGAATCTTGGCTCGAACCTCGCCGAGGTGTACTCGACAGAGCCCAACCAATTGATGTTCAGGATCGGAGTCCTTACACCTGACGACGTGCTCAACGAGGCGAGCAGCCGAGGAATCGACGGACCTCGCTTTGTCAAGGCTGTCCGAAGTCGAAATGCTGAAGTCCTGGCTACCCATCCCCTTAGCCTGGATTTGCTACTCGAGACATACGCTCACGCTGGGACCCTTACCGGTGACCTTACTGAACTCTATCGCCGTGCATGCCGTCGACTCTCAGAGGAGCATGAGTTAGCTCAGGCTGCTACAGCCCTCGTACGCGGGCCACGCGCCTATGCGATCACAGGCCGCCTAGCAGCTGTGTCCGCTCTGTCCGGTTCTTCGCTAATCTCGATCGCGCCTCAGTCTGATCGCCCTCAAAACTCTATTGGAATTGAAGATGCTACCCACTCTTTAGAACTCTCAGACCAGGGGTCTTTCGTAATCGCGGACCGCGATGTGCAGTACATCTTGGGTAACGCCCACTTTCAGTCCGCTGGGGAAGGCAACTATCGATGGGTTCATCTCGGCCTCCAAGACTTTATGGCCGCCGAGTGGATCAAGAACAGGCTCCGGGTTGAGCAGATTCGCGGACTCCTCGTTCATCCGCTCGATCCCCGAGGTCAAATACGACCTGAACTTGAGGAAATCGCGGCATGGCTGGCAGGCATGATCCCCGAGGTTAGAGATTATCTGATGCGTTTCCAGCCAATCGTCTTGTTAACTAGCCAGGCGCACTTGGGAGCCCTGGCCGATCCCGCAGCGCTGCTCGCCGCACTTCTTACGCCTGACAATGCCAGACGGGTCAGGTGGTTTCAGGTGCCGTACTGGCACCTTCGTCGCTTGCGAAGTGACCAAGCGAAAGGACTACTTCGTCCCCACTTAAGGACGACCGGCGTCGATCAGGACGTTCAGTGGTTCGCTCTCGCGGTGATTAGAGAGTTGCGATTGGGTGGCTTTGACGATGAGCTGGTGAGGTTGGCTACCAGCGAGAGCGTCGCCCAGTTCGTAGCTGTTAGCGCTGGCTTGGCACTTGAAGAATTCGGCGGCGCCACGGCGCGGCGACGAATCGGTGACCGACTACGCAGGTCAGATGCTGGGTCGCTTCCTGATGAGATTAAGGCTGCCCTCATAAGGGCGGCCTGGCCGAAGCATGTTTCGGCCGAGACCCTGTTCAGGGTGTTTAGTCCGCCGGCTGATCAAGTTATTGGCTTGTACGACGTATTACCTGCAGATCTGATCCTCGCGGGACTGACCCTACGTGACATCCCGGCGGCGCTCCACTGGGTCGCCTCCGAACCTGAACGCGGCTACTCTCCACCAAACCGTCAGAGCCTTGTCGAAGGCATTATCCAACTTGCGGCACAACACTTAGCGAAACCCGAAGTCAGAACGGCAATGCGGCAACTCCTGGTTGCCAGGTTCTCAACCAGCATTCCGCCCAGCGGCTCCTCCGATATCTTTTCGCCGCTCTACTCGTCGCCAGCAGAGGCTCGATCGCTGTTTGTCGATGCCGTCAATTCCTTGGCTGATCCCCAACTAATGGTTCAAGCAGCATTCTGGCGAGCTGGTCGCTTCATAGGCTCCCTGTCGTGGCAACTCACGCAACTAAAAATGGTGCGGGGGGAGCCTCAAGAACGCGCGTGGCTTTGGCTGATCGAGCGCACGCCGACAAGGACCAAAACAGAGATCGCCCGTCTGAAGTCTTTGGCGCCTCGCTACCCGGAACTAGCAGCAATCATTGCTGACAAGACGCAATTGCCGAAGAGGGCGGCTATGGGCCTCAGCCGTCACCGTAGGTTGGCTGGGGCCCCCGACCCTAATCAGATGGATTTGTCCCCTGTTCAACGATTAGAACTCGCATTGACCCATTCGGCGACAAACGCCCAGGCACGCCTCGATGCCAGTGATTTGGTTTGGCAACTCGTGTCCACTTCAAACGGCACGACACCGTTGTGGGAAACGCTCAGCCCAAATCTGAAGGCCCGGGTCAACGAGTTCTTCGAAGAACAGTTATCCCTACCAGCGCTAGACTGACAGTGGCGCCGCTCCGCATAGATCGATATCTGATCTACAGCGCAATACAACACTTCTATCGCACGAATCCCATCAGTCTCGATAGCGTGTCGCGAGAGACATGGGAGCGAGTCGCTCCCGTGCTACTTCACATGCCAGATACCCAGTCAGGAGACCTCGAGCGGAGCGTCCACATCGTTGCTCAGGCATTTCGGGCGGCGCCAGACGCGGTGCGGGCCGCTGTCGAGGCGGCACTCAGGGAGCCATCTCCGGAAGGCATCATTTTCACTCGCAAGCTCAGACTCGCTTGGGATCGTCAACTTGCTGACCTGGTACTCAAAGCCATTCGTTCTGGCCTTGTGACTCCAGCCGCCGCCAGGGATGCTCTCGCGTCTTTGATTGTTGCTGGGCGGAAGGAAGCCATGACCTTCGCCCGTAGAGCTGTTCGCGTTCGAGCTGGCTCTGGTCCTAATGGCCCGCTCGCGATCGCATGCGCGCAAGCACTGCTAGCAGCTGCGCAGGATGGCGGTTTCGACGCGATTTGGCCATTGATTCAGGCCAGCGTCCACAATGGACGATCAATTCTCGGAGCCAACGAGCCTCACTCGGAGGCACTTGCAACTCCATTAGTGTTGCGACTCAACGAGCGCCAACTTGGCGACTTGTATTTGTGGTTAAGGAAGAATCGACCTGAGATCGCTCAATCGCCAACCGGCCGGGTCGGGCCCGGGGAGCGGCTGGAGAGGCTTGAACGAGAAACTCTTGACCGACTCAGGTCGATAGGCACCATACAGGCGGTAGACCAAATCGTAAGGATCCGAAACGCCCGCCCTAACGACAGTTGGCTCAGCCTGACCCTCGATGACGCAGAGCGCTCAATGCGTCTGAGCAACAAGATCCGCCCAAGTCCCGCTCAGATTCTTCGACTCGCAGAAGATGCCTCAAAAACGTATGTGAGCTGCGAAGAGGATCTGTTGGAGGCAATTCTTGTCAGTCTCAAGAGACTGGACCAGGAATTGACCGGAGAGGATCCGTTAGCGAGATTCCTGTGGCAGCCAGGACCTCGACATCGAGACGAAATGGACCTGTCGATATTCACTACGGTTCACCTGCGCCGTGACCTCCGCGAGCGAGGAGTAGTCCTAAACCGTGAGGTCAACGTTACCCGGATCAGTCGGACGGACATTCGAGTGGAGGCTGTCTCAGTAGTCGAAAGTCAGCCCCCGACCTCCGTCGCCGTCACGATTGAGGTCAAGGGGAGCTGGCATCCCAAGCTTAAGTCGGCAATGAAAGATCAGTTGCGCGACCAGTATCTGGCGCGTGGGACAGGAAAAACGGGATTGTATTTGATCGGATGGTTCCGGACAGAGCGTCGCGGCTTGATGGACGGGCCAAGAATGACGATTGAACAGGCGCGCTCACTCTTCGATCAGCAGGCTGCGATGCTTTCGACGCAGCCATACATTCTGCGAGCACATGTCTTGGACTGTCGTTGGACGGAGGAGAAGACGTGAACGGCCGTCATCGTTCCCCAGGCGGACCACACCCATTCATCCAGGTCCGCCGTTCTCACTGATGGGGATGGGCTCGCCTTGCGGGCCTTATCTTGTTACGCCAACGGCGTCGTTTGTCACCCCAAATGGAGGTGTTTGTCGCCCGCTGTTACGGGGCTGTAACCCCGCGCGGCAATCCGAGGGATAGCGTCCTAGGAAGTCATGCTGGCTCGAAGCGCTACGTTCTAGGCCTAGCCATGAACGAATGCTGCCAGCGCTAGGGTGCCAACAACAATGGCGACCGCCGCCTAGGGCCACGGCAGGCCGTAGCGGCCGAACAGGGCACGGGGCATAGGTCCTATATCGCCTCTTTTCTCCTGCAGCCGACGAGCTCGAAGGTAGTACCAAGCCACCAGGGCCATGACGTTCATGGAGACCACGACGACTCCCAAGAGTGAGAAGCGCACGCCGTCCGGCACGGCGAGAGACTATCCGACCCCGAGCACGCGGGGCCGTCGGAGGTCTCGTTCATGGCCTCCGCGAGGCCGGTTTAGCGCGTCGACTTTCGCTTGTCTCGTTCCTGTCGACGCCCTCGCTGTCCGCGGGACCCCCGCGGGACGGCGTCCTCTGAGCGTCCTCTAGCCGTCCTCTGGCGTCCGCGGCGCACAGCGGCGCTGAATTGGGCAGCGGTACAACGGACTGGGCAACGTCCGCTGAGCGTCCTTTCTTCAAAAAAGGACGCCAGCGGACGCTTTTTTGTGCTTAGTCGCTGTCCTTTAGGGGAGATATGAGGACTTCACATCGCTACCACGTCCGACTTGCGCCCGCCGTTGCCATGGAGCTCGAGGCCTTCGCGCAAAAGCACGGTCTCGGTTTGAGTTCCGCTGTCCGGCCGCTGGATACCAAAGGCCTTCAGGCTGAGGGCTCGGCGAACGATTTCGGCGGCAAACGCGAGTCACCTGCCACCCTCGCCGCGCTTGTTGCGTCAGAGCTCGTAGTCCTGATGGTGGCTTCGATCCTGCCGGAGGGCGAGCAACGAATGCGCTCCTTGGCACAGCGTGCCTGCCAAGCCGCGGAGGAGCGCCTCGCGATGTTCTCCGAACAGCCAACGGGGCCGGACCAATGACGGTCGCCACGCGCAATCGGAGTTCATCATCGACATCCGGCCCCGTCGTCAGGGGTGGAAAGGGGCCGGATGGTTCTCTACCTCTCGCCGCCCAGCATCGCCCTGGAGCTACGACGGTGGAGCCAGTGGTCGATGACGCGCTCTGGGATGATCTTGCGCGAGTGATAGCCGCTACGCGTATCCGGCGTCGTCGCGGCGGTGAAGGATCTTGACGCCAGCCGGATCCCGTTCCATGCTGCAACGTCAACCCGTGCCTCAGTCCAAGCATTCGCCCCGTCCGACAGCCGCTCTCGTCTACGTCAGGCAGTCGCGCCACAAAGAAAGCGAACGCACCGTGTCGCCCGAAGTCCAGGAGCAGCAGTGCCGCGCCTTGTCC
>Ga0070698_100004887_pt1 | contig 14712 bp, 9 predicted proteins | sample KBSK1502metaG_FD_65477 | JGI IMG/M metagenome (GOLD analysis project Ga0070698, IMG submission 65477) | Corn, switchgrass and miscanthus rhizosphere microbial communities from Kellogg Biological Station, Michigan, USA - KBS K1-50-2 metaG | ecosystem: Host-associated > Plants > Roots >...
GTCTCACGCAGCACTTGCTGTTGTTCTTTTTCACCTCTTCCATGACACCGGCGATTTCGGCTTCAGTACTGCGCAAAATCTGGTTGAGAAAACTTAATAACTCTTTGAAAGCTCTTTAAGGACCTTATGAGTGGTTGGATCTGATGAGTCTTCTAGACATCTTTGGCGGAGCCGGAGATATTCAAGCTCTTGAGTTGGTTGGCGACGGGATGGAATATTTCGTTAAGTGAGGAAACAAATTAAGATGGTTAAGACGAAAGCAATGACGCGCCTGGAATGAGAGGGAATCGCTCGCCTACTAGCAAGGACCTCTTCGTGAAAACCGCGGCGATACCCGAGTTGACACGATCGAGTAGCAGTACAATATTGACCTAAACATGCGAGGCGATGCGCACCTCTCGATACTGCGCTCGAGCGTTACAACGTAAATCGCTTGCACAAGTTAATAGAGAAAGTGAAATAGTATCGAAGCGTCCCCTGGTTGCGAGTTACGAATCGCTCGATGATCTCGCGAAGTACACAAAAACATTTGAGCCCCCTAGATTTCGCCTTTCACTTTTCTTTCGAAGGCAGAACTCTTTGAAGGGTTATAGGTGTGCAGCTCGATAGTACGAATTTTCAAAGTGCGATCGGCGCGTGTAAAGTCCGAAGGGTTTCGATATCTTCAACTGAATCCATAATCCAATAATTCACCTCAGAAAAACGGCACTTGTTGAGTATTACGAAATTAGAAATCTCTTCGATTCAATCATGCCTTGAAACAATGGAACTACGCTGCTGGCGTCAATCTGCGAGGGGCACCCGTCAGCGTTCGATAATTCTTTGAACGCAACTGCTGTGTTGTACTGCAGATGGTAGATTCGGGTGTCAACAGCAGAACCATCCCGCGAAGAATTAATCACGTACACAGTTTGGGCCAACCTCGATTCAACCCTCGTCCATGGGAACCATAAATTCGTTTGACAGATTATCGGAAGACTTGTAGGATTCGTCACCTCCCCGATAACTCTCGTTCAGCAAAAAACCCGTCGCGCTACGTAGCTTCTACCAAGGAGTAGTTCATGTTTCGCAGTCGATCTCTGTCTATCTGGCTTTTACTTGCGGTCCTGTTTTTCGTTGCTTCTGGCCTGGCGGTTCTAGCGGCTCGCAAAAATAGGAGTGATACCCAAATATTGGAGTCAAGTGCGCGTGGTCTTTCGCCCGATGCCGTCGAAGTAGACGGTTCGCGTTTTCGTAATCTATCACTCCACCCGGAGGCCGCCAAGCTCTGGAGGAAATTGGGTCGGCGATACGCTGGCACTGGTGTGTCAGTGTTGATCGGCGAAGTGGAGACGGTCGACGGACGAGTTCCTGTGCGAGTAGTTCGTCAACAGAACACACTCGGAGAATCAGTTGAAATCACGGGCAATGGTAAAAATCTCTCGTGGTCCGGTACCGCTGGATTGAATGCTGGTAGCGGTCCAACCGAATCCGACCGCTCGTTAATTGAAAGAATTGTCTTTGATAGCGCGGATGCATTCATTCTCGCGCAACTACGAGGTGCTGCATACCAGATCGTCGGCAAAAACGTGCGCGCGGATTTGGGTGGCTCTGACAATTACGATGGTCCATTGTGGACGATCGTCCGGGTAAGTTATCCGGCGACTAAGCAAGCGACAAGCTCTGAAACTCCTCCGCGGCTGTACTATCTCAACACGCGCACTGGACTGCTTGATAAGGTAATTTCGGACGTGCCCGGTGAAGAGATTGTAGCAACTCTGGAGGGTTGGACCACAGATGGCGGCGAGACCTATCCGTCGGTCATTCGATGGAACTCTGCCGGTCAGCAGATCATGGAGTTAAGGGTCGTCAACTTTGTGCGTTCCGACGTTAGGTAGGAAAGCTATGAAACGCAATACTTCACGGTTTTTTGCGCAGTTATTAATTACTTCAGCATTACTGGTCCTCCCTCTTTGCGACGACGTTCTGGGGCAAACAACAGCGGCGCGGCCCGATCGCGGGTTTATGCCGAATGATTCTTACGCAGTTTCAGGCTTCGAGCAGATCAATTTGCAAAACGGCAATGTAGGGCTAACGATTCCGCTCGCCAGCTTGCCGCCGGTTGCCGGCGGGAAGCTCTCGTGGACAATCAACGCGCACTACAATAGCAAGCTGTGGAACGTAAACCGCACGCAGTTGATTGGTGAACGGTACGATGGGGCGGACATCTACTACGTGGTTGACAGGCCGGAGCTTAGTGATCAGGGCGGTTGGCAAATCAGCGGTCAATATCAGTTAGAGATTCGCCCTGCTTACTTCGACTTCGACTACCAGCTGCCCCAAGTGTGGGATGAACCTGATTACACCTTGATGAATAACTACAGCTGGTATCGCGTTGTCTTACGCACGCCGGATGGTGCTGAGCACGAATTGCGTCCGACCGACTACTCTCCATTTACGGGTAACAAGTCGTTTCTATACGGCTATTATCGCGACACGCCCTATAACCATGGCACGATGAGGTATTACTCCTTCGATGGCAGTTATCTCTTTGCGACCGTCAGCAGCGATAATAATTGGACTGTCTACCTTCCGGATGGCACTAAAGTCGTGCAAACGACAGACGGCATTCAACGAATACAAGACACTAACGGCAATAAAGTCAAGATCTATACAGATGCCAATGGCACCCACTATCAGGACGAGCAGACCGGCAGAGAGATTCGCTACAAACTGGAAACGGGTAATCAGGGGCGTGTGTATTACAAGACCGTGGGGAACGTCGAGAAGTACGTTGCCATTAACTTTGGGGAAACCTTAGTTCAAGGCAAATTATATCGTGTTAAGGATTGGGTTCCCTTTCAGTTCAGTTCCACTCCCTGCACACATGAACAGCAGTTACTGGAGACTGGTGTTTCGGTCATTCGTGAGATTGTCTTGCCTCAGAGTGAGCCGGGGGTGACTCGCAAATTCACTTTCACGTATGACGCTGATAGTACCGAAACAGTGAGCTCTACGGTGCAGTTCTCCTGTGACGGATCTTTTGAAACGTACGAGAGAACGGCTTCAAAGGGGTGGGGGTTCCTCAGCCGGATTGAGACCCCTTCAGGTGCGAAGATCGATTACAAGTTTGATCTGAACCTGTTTCATATGCCTTTCTCCACTGATGATATCGCCAAGGTGAGCATCACGGAAAAGAAACTGGATCATGATGGGACGATCGACACCTGGACCTATTCAATTCAGGACAGTTCATCTACGGTAACAAACCCTGACGGCAGTACGATTGTCGAGAATAAGTTTAGTCATTTACCGGGCTTTGGTTCGGCATTTGGCAAAACTGGGTTTTCGTACCGAACAACGCGGCCCTTCTCGAAAACTGAGCGTCATTGGACCAGTAAGTTGTTCAGCGGTGGGAGCACTGCCTCTCCCAACTCTAATATTGATTTCAATACAGTAATTGACTTTGAATACACCACGCTGACAGATGCCAGTGGTAATAACCTCAAAATGTCAGCTAAGGCAAATCAGTATGACTACAATGGCAATCTGACGCAGGTCACTGAGTATGACTGGTTCGACCCAGCGCTGGTGTCGCGTGATACGCAGGGTGTGCCGACAGGGGTGCCCGTCAGTGCGGTAGTGTTGAGGACGATCAGTCACAGCTATTACAATCCAGCCGGCACATCGACGTCGGGAAATGTTTACGCCAAGCGGAACATTTCCACGGCTACGCCTTTAGTTCTGAATGCAATCCAGCAAACTACTCTGGGTGCGGCCACTACCCAACTCAGTTACGACGGACAATCCTATGGCACTGCCCCGTCGGTGGGGAATGTAACCAGCCAGAGCGTCTGGGATGATGTTGACAGTAAGTGGATCACCAGTTCGCAAACTTACGATAGTTACGGAAACGTTCTGACTAAAACCGATCCTCGAGGCAAGGTCACGCAGTTTTACTACGACGATTCGACGCATGCATTCCCAAATCGTGTCGTGGTTGACCCACAAAACGGCACTGGCACACAAACCACAACTACTGCGTTCGACTTCTACAGCGGGCTTATCACCAGTCAAACGGACCCAAACGGCAGTGTCTCGACCGTTGACTACACCAATCAATTGCTCTCAGCCGTGGATCCGTTTGGGCGACCGGGAGTCACCTATGGCCCATCGATCTCCGGGCAGCGGCAACGTGTCACCACCACTTATCTCGACAGTGCGCGTCAAGTGATTGTCGCAGGCGATCTAAGCAACGAAAACGACAAACTGCTGAAAACACGGACGAGTGTTGATCAATTAGGCCGCGTTACCACGACAGAACAGACGGAGGACGGCATTAACTACACCATCTCGTCTGCTACGGTGTATCAGCAGATGGGTAAAATTACCCTCTCTTCAAATCCGAAGCGCAGTGGAGTTGCGACAACTGATGGTTGGGCCAGGACCACACTTGATTCTGCGGGTCGCGTTATCGAAGTGTCCTCTTTCAGCGGCGCCACACAGCCGCCGTCTACAGGCACCAATGCTAACTGGACAGGCAGCGTTACGACCACCTACGATGCAAATCTCACAACAGTCACAGACCAAGCCGGCAAGCTTCGGCGCAGCTTACTTGATGCTCTCGGCAGACTGGCTCGTGTCGATGAACCTGATGGTGGTAATAGTCTTGGCACTGTGGCCTCACCAGTCCAGCCCACCAGCTATACTTACAATGTGCTTGGAAATCTTTTGACGGTAACTCAGGGTGCACAGACGCGGACTTTCACCTACGATACTCTCTCACGACTCAGAACGGCAGCCACTGGCGAGAGTGGGACCGTGACTTATTCATATGATGACAACGGCAACCTGCTCACACGGCAGGATGCACGTTCGGTTACAACCAATGTCGCTTACGACGCGCTCAATCGCCCCACAGCAAAGACTTACACTGATGGTACTCCTCGTTTAGACTACTACTATGACACTCAGTCATTACCAGGCGGCGCCCCAACGTTTGATCGCGGGTATGCAAAAGGAAGATTGGTGGCAGTCACTTACGGCGGCGGCAGCGCCGGTAGCTATCGTGGTTACGATGCTCGCGGATTGATTCTGCGCCAATACCAACAGACTGACACCGTTAATTATCTGACAGAAGCGACTTATCTCTTGAACGGTGCAACTCAAAGCGTCATCTATCCTGCAGTTCCCGGTGCTGCAGACCGCCGAACCATTACCTATACACCCGACAACGCAGGCAGGCTCTCTTCACTGAGTGCTGCGGCCACTAGTTATGCGCCAATGGCTAGCGTTTCTAATATAGGTTACAGTGCTCAGGGCAAACTAACTACTGAAATATATGGCAACAGCCTGACTCATGCCGTCACTTACAATAGTCGGCTCCAACCAAGTGAAATCAAGCTTGGGACTGTCGGCAATCCGACATCTGTCATCTCCATTGCGTACAATTACGGCACAACCGTCAACAACGGCAATGTGCAATCATTAACTTACGCCGGTGGTGGTTTGAGCTACACGCAGACCTTCGGATACGACTCTCTAAACAGATTAACCACTGCAAACGAGAACAGTGGTTCGAACTGGTCGCAAACCAATGGCTACGATCGTTATGGCAATCGTTGGATCGATCTTGGAGGCGGCAATCAAAGTCTGTACTTCACTGCTAACAACCGCATCTCCGGATCCAGCTACGACCAAGCGGGTAATTTGCTTAATGATGGAAGCCATACCTATAGCTACAATGCCGAGAACAAGGTTGTCCAGGTCGACAATGTGAACGCCTATATTTACGATGGAGAAGGGCAGCGCGTACGCAAGCTGATTGGTGACAATCTGCGCTTTATTTACGGTATTGGCGGGCAATTGATCATGGAGTTTAATGGCTCAACAGGGGTATTAATTAAGGAATATATCTACGGCGCAGGTAGTTTGCTTGCTACGGTCGAACCTATAGCGGCGAACTCCAATGGCACACGTTACATCACATCCGATCATCTCGGGTCACCCCGTGTAGTAACAAGCTCAAGCGCGGCAGTGGTGAGTCGACACGATTATTTGCCGTTTGGTGATGAGATTGGCGCAGGTGTGGGAGGCCGCACCTCAGGCATGGGTTTTCCCGGAGCCGCTGATGGCCTTCGGCAAAAGTTCACCTCAAAGGAACGTGATACTGAAACCGGTCTTGATTACTTTGGGGCACGATATTACACGAGTATGCAAGGAAGGTTTACTTCGGCTGATCCGCTTCTCTCGTCAGCGAGTATCTATGATGCTCAAACCTGGAACCGCTATGCTTACACCTTAAATAACCCGTTGAAGTACATTGATCCATTGGGCCTATATGAATGGGATGCTACGCTGGGAGGACCAGCAACCGATGCTCATTTACTGACACTCAAAGACGGAAAGAAGATAGTTGATAAACGAAATGAGTTTAGAAACGCATTAGCACAGGCAGCAGCTCATAGCATGAGCAGTACTCTCAGCCAGCGTCAAATGACTGAGCTAAAACGAGCCGTCAAGGCGTACGGTTCTGAGGGGCAAGCCGGGGTCGTTATAGGGACTGGCAAGCTGAACGACGGTGCACGCGGCGAGGCATCCTTCGCCAAAGATGCCAGCGGTAAAGCCAATCCATTCACTACGACGGGTACGGGTCCTTGGACCGTTACTCCGAACATTACCGTTACGTTTGATGGGAACATTAGTGAAGCCAATGTTGCACACGAAGGTAGCCACGTCGCGGACCGTCTCGATTTGGTGGCTGCCATTGAACTGATTCTCAATTTTGGAAACGGAAGTGGGGACTTTAACACTCTTCAAGAGAACGTTACGAAGTATGCGTCGGAGTTCAGGGCTTATCAGATCAGTTCATCTGTAAATGAGATTAATCGTACCCCCAGCAACGTTTGGAATAGTGGTTGGACGGAAGCGGATCGTACAACCGCAATAAATGACTTGCTGCGCACGAACAAGCTTTACAAACTGACACCGCCAGGTACCCAACCGGGCCCAGGCCCGAACATATTGGAGTTCAGATGATAATGAGTTCTTTGTCGGCCGTATTTTTTAGTTTAGTTTTCGCTCTGTTGTCACCCCAATTAGGGCAGACAGTGCAGGATACTACATTACCTATCCAGGCTGTTGCTCCCTCATATCCGCAGATAGCTGCTGTGGCAGGCGCTTCAGGAACAGTGGTGGTAGAAGTTCAGCTGAACGCTGATGGCACCATTGCAGAATTACGAACTGTCAAAGGAGTTGGGGCGTTGGCAGCCGCGGGAGAAGATGCCGCTCGGCAATGGAAATTCGACGGCTCATCCGACAAAGCGAGCAGAAGCGTGCTGCTTACGTTCATATTTACCATCATGCCACGGGATTCACCGAAGCATGAATTGCTCCCGATATTTCTGCCGCCCCACCGAGTAGAAGTTAGAGCTACACAGCCCGAATTAATCGATAGTGTTAACCGAGACCCAGCAACGTCCAAACAATCGTCGCGCTCTCCCAAGAAGCGGCCTTGACCCTGATGAGTCCAATTTAGCAGTTAACGAAGTTAGGAGATATCCGAGGTGGTTTTGCGCATTTGCAGGATAGCAGGTGCACTGTTTCCGAGTGTTAAAAGCAACGGAAATTTCCGGCTACGTCAGTCGTATCTAAAGGACTTACGGACACATGCAATCGTTCGTACTAAAAACTCGCCTTCAAAGTCACAAATCTCGGAATGACATCTCCTTACCTTTCTGAAATGCGGCTTAGTTGGGCGTTGAAGAGGCGAGGGAACTTATATGCACTGTCGCAGCGCGGCCCGACTTCAAGGCAATAAACCAATTGTCCGTGATTAGGGACAAATAGACTCCCCTAAAAAACAGACATGAAAAACCGGAGGCTGATCACGCGTATCCGCCCCCGGTCTTCCACCCAGCAAAACGAAGTAACATTAGCTCAGCACCTGCCTGAAAGTCCTTAAGAAAAAATCAAAAAGATCTTAGAAAGAAATTAGTCGGAGAACAGCTCCCGGTCATCGTCAATCAGATTTTCAACTGGAATACCTGCGATCTTCACGTACGCAAACAGCACTGATACTGGCAGATCTCCCTGGCCGCTCTCGTACGAGGCGATGGCCGCTCCATCCCTCGCGTTTACGTTCGTCGCAAAGTCACTTTCACTGAGGCGCGTCTGTTCGCGTATTGCTCTTAACTTCTCTGGCAGTCGTTTGGGAAACTCTGTGGACATTTGCCGCAACACCTAGTTGCCAACATGCTGGCATGACGTTCACGTAATAAATGAGCTTCGTCCTGTGAAAGAGCGTTGGGCATCTTGGCCCAGTAGAACTTCGCGCCGTGGCCGGAACTGCCAGACGCTGATCCGCCCTTCAATCTTAATGACGTCCAAAGCGAAACATTTCACTCCAGACTGGTACCGGTGTAATGTTTTGGAATCCTGGTCCATATTTGTCGGGCCATCAAGATCGCCGGCGTCCAAACAGGTAGGCAAGGACGACGAACACACAAATGGCATACTTCCGCTCCGGATTTTTATTGACTTTTCATAAATCCTGAACTAAGGTCGGCGCTGATTTCTGAAGACCTTCTCTCATTACTCCCGCTTTAACGGTCATCAGAGTCCATTGATCACGCAGGCTATGTACGGGTCATTCGCCCGCTGCTATAGGACGATTACAGTTGCACATCTCCCTAGGCCCAGAAGTTAATTGCCGGTGCACTCACCACAGAGGCGCCGCCTTCGGCATGAACTTCAGAGGTCATTAGATACGATGGGCAGCCACTCTAACCACTCATATCATGAGGCGAGTCCAGTCGGCTTTATAGATTCATTTTTAATCGCAAATTTTCACGGTAGAACAAGCAGTTTGAGGTTTCGCCAAGGGCGGAACCGACTCATGAATCCCGCGATTTAGGGACCATGAGATAGACAGGCAACATTCCTCGCTTGGCCTTTGGACGCTGCGTATCCCATGACTTTTATGGGAAAAACGCACCAATTAAGGTTTTTTAACTGGTGTGCCCGGATGTGGCGTATTGCCCGCGTTGACATCCTGGGTATGAGACCCGTAACGTAGAGGATCTTTCCCCATCTCACAAACCCGAAGGAGCATCTCCCACATGACCTCTCGAAGAACCATTACCCTTGCCACTTTTCTTTTGTTGAGTTTTGCCACTGCCGGTGTCGCTTATCGCAGCTACGCCAAAGAGCCCGATCAAATTCCTTCGCAGCTTCCATTGGCGATCGAGATCGCGTTGAGCAAGCCATTTTATGTTCCAGTGGCAACCGGAAATCGGATGACAAAGGTAGTCATCCGCGTTCCGCTTATCGACGACAACAATCCCAATGCAGTGTCGGCGGTGAAGCTAGAACCAAAAATGGAGGGAACCAAAGTACGCGTCGATGTGTATGCTCTGTCTGGTCCAACCGCCGGTATCATCACGTGCAAGGGTTGGGACGCTTTGAAGTCGACGACTATCGGTAGCTACGTCGCCGGCATCGACGAGGATGTTGCTTTGACCAAGTTGGCTGAGCTGGGCATCAGGATGGGCGATCGTCCGCTTACGTTCAGAGTTGTGCCAAAGCGAATTCTTTCCCCCGTACCCAATGATTCTCAAATGGAAGGATGTGAATGTGGATCCTGCGCGGGACTAATCTGTTGCCCAAACCCAGGCTACTGTCTTGGGTGTGGCTCATGCGGGTCACTGTGTTGCGAAAACACACTTAACCAATAGTAGTTTAGTCACGCGTGTGGCCGCCCGAATGCGGGTGACTTGGACCATGAACAGTTTCAGCTAAATTGGCCCACCTGGGCCAGAGGATATAATCATATGATTCGACGACCCACCCTCTGCGTCGCATCACTATGCGTGCTGCTAAGTACAGCCGCAATCCTTCAGGCACAAAACGCTACAAGCAATGACTTGGGACGGCGCAAGGCCAAAGCCAAAGTAACTTCGCAAGCCTCCGAGGACGCCTCGCTTGAGCAAGCGCGGCGTTCAACCGCCGTTTCGATAATCACGTCATTGGTCGAGAGTTCTGAGCGTTTTAATGATCCAGCCGTCAGAGTACGCACGCAAGCGCGTGCCGCCGACGCCCTCTGGAATGTGGATCCGACCTCGGCACGGGCGCTTTTCGTACGAGCCTGGAACACCGCAGACAAACTGGATGTTCAGTTTGAACAAGCGGCTCAGGAGGCCCGCAGCAGGGCTCTGGCGAATCGCGGTGGCGGCAGTGTTATGGTTCCCAATGCTGCGAGCTTGCGCTCCGAGGTTTTAGCACTCGCAGCTCGCCGAGATGTGTTGCTGGGAAATATGTTTGTGAGCAGGATGGAAGAAGCGGACAAGGAAGATGCGGTTACCGATTCACAGAGAGTATCCGGTTATTCTTTTGATCCCACTCAGCCGGCGGTGGCGATCGCCAAACGACTTGAAATCGCGCAGCAGTTTCTCAACGCCGGAGAGGTAAACCGTGCGAAGAATTTTGCTGGACCAGCGTTTGACTATGTAACGTCTCCAGGTATGATCTTTCTCTGTACGTTACGCTCTAAGGATAAGGAAGGCGCGGATGCATTGTACGCACGATTACTGAATCGGGTGGCACAAGATCCAAGAGCGGATGCTACAACTGTCTCCCTGCTTTCTTCTTATGCTTTTACTCCTGGTTTGCTCGTGACGGTGACTCGCAGCGGCAGGATCTCAAATCAGTTTGCGGACACGTCGCAACTCCCCGATCTATCTCCGTCGTTACGATCAGCCTTCTTTCAAATGGCCGGCGCAGTGTTGCTCAGACCAAGCCCGCCGCCTAGTCAGGATTTCAGCTCAGCAGGGCGCGCCGGCACATACTTTACGATAGCCAGACTTTTACCATTGTTCGAACAGTACGGACCCGCTTTTGTACCTTCGCTTAAAACTCAACTAGCGGCCCTGGCGCTCGATGTGCCGGAGAGCTTTACCAGCGGCCGGGAAGGTATGCTCAGACTCGGACTGAGCTCCGAAGGAAGCGGTCCGGAGTCAGTATCCCAAATACTGCAGCAGCTAACCTCAACCAGCAGTAGCGAAGAACGAAATATTATTTATGTCAAGGCCATTCGTGCGGGTACGGCATCGGCTGACGGCAGAATGCGAGAGTGGGCCAACAGCATTGAAGAGCCGTCCCTGAAGGAGCGAGCTCTCTCATACGTAGATTTCGTGCTGCTTCGCGCTGCGATAAACAAAAAGGATGTAGAGAGTGCTTCTCGAGTCATCCTCGAGCGTCACTTACCGCCACTTCAACAAGTCTGGGCCCAGATTGAACTTTCCCGCTTGCTACGCCGATCGCAACCAGAACGGGCGAATCAGCTGCTCGAAGATGCTGATGTGGATGCGCACAAGATTCCAGTGGGCCAGCCGGAGCGCGCATATGCGCTTTCGGGTCTTGCTATTGTGTTCTTCACAATCGACCGATTTCGTTCATGGAATATTGCCTCAGAGGTAGTCAAGGCGGGGAATGCCATTCCCGCATTTTCCGGCGAAGAGGCTAAACTCACGGCGCGTTTGAGGATAAAGAATGTCATTTGCATGGTTGATTACGACGAGCCGTCTTTCAACGTCGCAAGACTTTTCTCTCTGCTTGCGACCGATGATGCGGAAACGGCGCTGTCAACGGCCAGCACCCTTACCAGCGAGGCCCTGCGCGCGGCAGCCCATCTTTCGATCGCCCGCTCAATTCTCGATCGGCAAAAGGCGCCACCACCAACCTCGGCTATGCTAAAATAGCCGCGCTTTAACGCTCTGCCCAGAATCTGAACCAGTGGCCTCATAGCTCACCACCATGTGGCCTCATCTCACACCTATGGATGTTTTAGTTCTCCCTCTAATCGTCACATTATTCGGAATTGTCTCAATTCTCGTCGAAGCATTCTTTGATAAAGATCCCAACCAGCCAAAGAAGAACTGGAAGTGGATTACGCGGAGCCTTAGCATTGCCTCATTCGTGATCGGGGGCTCGATGCTTTTCATCGCGTACCAGAAGGGTGCTCAAAAAGATCTTGAAGCGCGGCAAGAGCTTGATCGTCAACAAGAGCGCCACAACCAGCAACTCGCCGCAGCTCAGCAGATCCAGGATTCTCAAAAAGAACAGATCTTACAAGCTAAAGACTTGGCGCAAACCCAGGCAGATCTCAATTCAACTCAAAAGCGTGCACTCGAATTGTCGTCCACCCTCCTAAATGCACAGGGTCGTGGACTTCAGCAGCTGAAGCTACTCACCCTTGATCGTACGTTCTCCGGAATAGAGATCTCTTACAAACCGACGGTTCAGGAGTGGAAAAGGATTGTTCAGATCTACCGAACTATACCTCCCCCAAAAGGTGAACCATCTTATTTGGAGTCGCCAATAATCGCGACTAGAGCGGGCGCGTTTTGGAGGATTGACTTTGAACCTGTTTCATTAAAGGAAGGGTTAAAATGGTTTCCAGCTGTCTCTACCGAGGATCAGAAGAACATCGGGTTCGAGGCGATATTGCGGACAGCTTCATTGCCGCTCAGTATAACCTGGGGAAACGGTGCTGTAACATTTTTGGAAGCTCAGAGAGGTGACTATCCTACCGAGATCAGGCTTTCACCAGAAGTGTTTACCTTTACACTGCGGCCTCCGCAACTTGAGTTGAGTCTCGCCAGCCTACACGTAAACCCTGTGATTATTTTGAGAAGTAGCCAACGATGGCGCGAATTGACTTTTCATTCGTTGGATCAGGGTGTGAAACTCGATGAGACTCTACATCTGGACTGGAGGGATGGATACCCAAAGACAACGGAAAACACGAACCTAAAAAAGATAATGGAAGAAAGAGTACATCGTTACGTCTCTGGTCCGCATCGTTTGAAACTGAGTTTCAGAACGCTGGCGCAATGATTTCTGCGGGGATTACCCAAATTTTCCGATAGGAGTCGGAAAGAGGTGCCTTTTGTGAATGGATAACAACGCTCTCGACAAAGTCGATTCACGAGCTATCGGTTATCTCCGGTCATTGTGGTCACGCTATCAAGAGGCGAAGTGGGGTTGGAAGGTAGTTGTGCCTCTGGGGCTTGCTGGTATTGCAGCCGGGTTTCTCAGTTGGGCATGGACCATGCTCGACCAAAACGAGTACGGTGCGGCTATGTTATTAACGCTGTGCTTTTTGTCAATCGGCATTGGAGCATCGATAGCACTTCCACGAGGGTCGCTTAAAGTGGTTGCCAGTTTATGCGTAGTTGTGATTACAGGATTTTCGGTACTGAAGATTTTGCACGAACGAAGTGATAAACCGTGGACTACTATTTTCAGAGATGACCGTTCGGCTCCCGTCCAGGCCCCGCAACTTCTTCCCAGTCCGGTTCCGTTTGCGTCTCTCTCCCCCATCCCGAGCGTAACAATGGCACCATCGCCAACCGCATCGCCAACGATCCAGTTATCCCCAACACCATCTAACGCAGCCGGCGGCGTACAGCAACTGAACTTACTCAGTCTGTATCGAACGTTCGCAGGTATTGAGATCTCGTACAAACCCAGCGCTCGGGAATGGACCAGCGTCATCCAGATTTACCGGACCATAGCGCCGCCAGTCGCAGGGGAGACTTCCTATTATGACGCCCCAATTATTGCGAAACGGAGCGGATCTCATTGGCGAATCGAATTTGGGGTTGTATCTATGAGGGAAGGGCAAAAGTGGTTCCTGCCTGTCTCAACGGAAGATGAAAGAAACAGAGGGTTTGAGAGAATCATACAAACAGCTGCGCTGCCGCTGCATATAACCTGGGGCAATGGTTCTGAAACTCTACTGGAGCCCTGGAGGGGTGACTATCCTTCGGCTCTTAAACTTTCACAAGATCGGTTTGTCTTTACCCTAAGCCCTCCTCTTTTGGAACTTAACCTCGCCAGTTTGTACGAGGACCCCAATGTGACGCTGAGAAGCAGAAATCCCTGGTGCCAAGAAAGACGGGAAGTTACTGTTCATTCCATTGATCAGGCGGTGGAACTCGATCAGATCTTATTGCTGAACTGGAAAAAAGAACCACCGAACCAAATGGAGAGGTCTTATCCTATTAGACTCTACCCATACGCTTCAGGACCTCATCGCTTGAATATTACCTTCAAGACACTTTCACCCTAATTTGCTCGTTTCCGCAGACAGATGCAGTCAGGCAGTCAGCGGTAGAGTGACCAACGTTGGGCTAAAAGAACCAGATGGAAGAGCGGAGTTCGTTGCAATAGAGCGAAGTCGTTATTCTCACGACTACTACCAAGAGCTACCGTTAAGATTGACAAGCGGCTTAACGGCGTCGAAAACCACATACTTAAATTCGTCGATATGACCTAGGTGACTTTGAGTCGTTGCTCCAGCCCACATGTATAGAGGGAACAAGCGGTTCAAGGTCGTCGTTATATATCTTGGCATCCTCCACTACCGTCGAGGCGCAAATGTTGGTGAAGCATGCGTTGCTTAAGTACTAAATGCATCAGTAACCCACAGGAGCACCGAGATAAAGTCGCGAAATGCGAATGCTTTGTAAGCCATATTCCCGTCAGACGGTCCTAAAATGAGCCCGCCGCACGGCGAGATTCTCTAAGTTCGTGGTTCGGCGTGCATTTGAGAGCCTTCGAGGTCCAAACATCATGCTTCTGCTAATCCTGAAGTATTCAGGCGGACTAGTTGCCGTAATTTACGGCGTCTATGCCACGCTCACCGACTTTCGAGATGAAAGAAACGGCCGG
>Ga0070698_100004888_pt1 | contig 14711 bp, 12 predicted proteins | sample KBSK1502metaG_FD_65477 | JGI IMG/M metagenome (GOLD analysis project Ga0070698, IMG submission 65477) | Corn, switchgrass and miscanthus rhizosphere microbial communities from Kellogg Biological Station, Michigan, USA - KBS K1-50-2 metaG | ecosystem: Host-associated > Plants > Roots >...
TGTCGAGGGACTTTTCGGCAGTGGTCTTGACGTGCTGCAGGTCGCTCGAGAAGAACAGGCGGTACGCCGTAGCGAAGTCCGGGTGGCGTTGCTGGATGTCCTTGATGCCCTGGTTGTAGCGCTTGGCCAGGCCGGCGTTCTCCGCGGCGACGGTCAGGATCGAGTGCGTCCCCAGCTTGGCCATCTCGCGCTCGATCGGGTCGCGCAGCGCGAAGTATTCGACGAGCCCTTGGCCGGCGTCGGTCTTGGTGAACAGCTTGTTCGCCGCGAGCCGCCGCGCCTCGCCCATCACCTTCGGGTCGACGCCGCCCAGCTCGAAGGTGTTGTACTCCTTGGCCCACTCGGGGTTCGTGAGCTTGAGCTTGTCGAGCATCGCGTTGTAGTCGAGATCCTCGTCCTTGTAGGGGGGATCCCCGATGCCGATGTTCGGGTGCGCTTCCTGCCATGCCAGGTGTCCCTCGCGCAGGGCGAAGTAGGCGTCCCACCCACGCTGCACCGACGCTTTGGTCTCGAACTGGCTCGGCGTGAGAGCGACGCGCTGGCCGGACGCGATCTGGGAGAAGAACGCGCCGGGGTCGAACGTGCCGTCGCGCAGCTCGGTCGGGATGATCGCCCACACCCACTGCGGGTGATCGCGCGCGAACTGTTTGGCGCCCTTGCCGCTCAGGAGCTCGTTCACGGCTTGGCTCGGGGGGATGGGCACTGGCGAGTCGTTCTCCTCGGCCCACATCGTCCTCGAGGTCACGATGAGATCGAGCCCCGGGTGCGCCTTGAGGAACGCCTCGCGCGCCTTGCCGTAGTCGCCGCTGGTCTCGTAGAGCCGCTGCCACTCGTCCTCGAGTTGCTGGGTCGGGAACGAGATCCGCGGCGCCGCCGGGAACACGAGCGAGAAGAACCCCCGCAGGAGTGAGAACTCGCGCGACTGGCCCTCGGCGGCCTCGGCGTCCACGGGCAGGCCCATCGCCTGTTGGAGCTGCATGAAGTGGGTGGTCTGCAGGTTGGCCTCGTTGGCGAACCAGTCGGGGAACGCCGCGGTCAGTCCGTGCCGCAGGTACGCCGGCAGCAGGTTCGCCGGCCTCGAGGGGTCCAACCCACCGTAGGCGAACAGCCACGAGGAGATCCGCGCCTTCACGTCGGCCCGGATGTCCGTGTGCTCGACGAGTTGCTGCAGGCCGAACAGCGCCTCCGGGTTGAACGACGGCAGCGGGATCGGAACCTCGCCGGCGATGCCGCCGGTGGGGAACTGGAACGTCGACTGCGCGAACAGGTTGAACGACGTGAGCGGCGCCGACAGCGACCATCCTCCCGTTGCCTCGTGGCCGAGCCGGCCCCCCGTCACCGCGGCGAGCAGCGGTGCGGCGGTCGCCCACCAGGTCAGCGGGATCTCGAGCTCGCCGGTCTCGGGGTTGGTCTTGATGAAGCCGGACTCCATCGCCGCCCGCCCCATGCGGACGATGTGCCACAGCGTCGCGGGGTTCTGGCGAATCACCCGGGACCACGCCACCGGGAACTCGAGGAACGGCTGCACGAACATGAGGAAGTGGCGGGTGAGCTGGTCGATCCGCCCGGTGCGGGAGAAGTCGAACATGATCCGCTGCACCTGCTCGACAGCGAACTTCCGAGCGGTCGACTCGAAACCGCCGATCAGCTCGGGCGTCAGCGGGATCCCCTGGGCGCGGGCGTCCTCGACGAGGGACCGGAACACCCGGTCGTACCACGCCTTGCCGTACGGCTGGCGGGTCAGCCGGTTCGTCGGCTCCTGCAGGATCCACTTGCCCCACCAGGAGATGAACCGCTTGACGGGGCTCGACTTGCCGAGCACCGCGGCGGTGGTCAGCGGCCCGTGCACGAGCAGCGGGCGGTTCTCGAGGGGGACGGCGTTCAGGATCTCCGCGGTGAGTGTCTGGTCCCGGGCGGCGCCGGCGAGTTGACGATTCTCACCGACGAGATCGTCGGCGTATCGGACGCCCTTGCGAACCTGCAGCTCGAGCGCCTCCCGGGTGAACGGACCGCCCATGAGCGCTTGAGCTTCCGCAAGTCCGTCGCCGGGGGAGCCGAGCCACTCCATCGTCCGGCGCACCGAGGTCTCCTGGTCGACGCCCTTGGCGATGTCGTCCAGGTACCGCCGGCCGAGCGGGTCCAGGCCGAACTGGTGGGCGAGCGTGTTGAACCACCAGTCGACGAAGTTGGGCTCGTCACGGCTGATGGCGCCCCACTTGTTCGGTGAGAGCGCGTCGGCGACGATCTTGTCCATGCCGCTCGAGCTCGACGCCGCGTAGTGGCTCATCGCCGTGTTGAACAGGGGCTCGTCCGGCAGGAACCCGGGCCGGATGAACTCGATCGCGTCGGCGCCGCCGGCCGCGGCGAGCTCGGGAACCTCGATCCGCGTCCGCGCGCCTTCGGCCACGGCCTCACCCAGGCGCCCCTCGCGCGACGCGATGCGCTCGCCGGAGATCAGCTTGCCGGCGGCCATGCGGCGCGAGAAGCCGAGGGTGCCTAGGAACCGGCCCTGCTCCTCGATGCCGACCACCCGGAGCACGTAGGCCGGCCGCAGCACCACGAGCGGCTTGAACCAGGACAGGAACAGGTCGCCGATGAGCAGATCGAACGATCGGTCCATGAACTTTCGGAGCGGGATCCGCGCCGCTTTGGCCGGACCGAGCTCGGCGCCGAACGCCGACAGGTGGGCGCGCGTCCACTTCTTGAACGTGCCGATGGTCTCGGCGATCCCCTGCCGGTAGACGTACGGGTCGATGAGCTGCAGGTAGTTGGCCTGTTGCGTTCGAGACAGGATCGGCAGGCGCTCGACCGTCTCGGCCCCGGGCTCGGCGAACGCGGCAAACGCCTTCTCCGACGGTCGGCCCATCTTCGCCTCGAGCGCGTCGAGGATCCGCTTGGACATCTCCTCGTCGATGCCGTAGCGGGTGTTGATCCGCTCGAGCGCTCGGCGCTCCCAGGTCTGTACCGTCCGGGCGAGGAGCTGCTCGCGGTACGGGTTGGCCGACTCGAGCGCGTGGGTGAACGACAGGCGGGCGTCGGCGAGCTCCTGCACCGAGAGCGTCTGGTAGCCGCGGAGCCCTCGCTCGAAGTCTCGGACCGCGAGCGTGCCCTCCTCGATACTGACCTCGTACCGCAGCCCCTTGGACTTCGGGACTTGCTGGAACACCGAGCGCATCGTGCGACCGAGCCCGGTGTCGGCGATCTTCGACGTGGACAGCGCGATCTCCGCGCGGGTGACGGGCGAGCCGACGTGCGGGATCTCGACCATCCACGACCGGCCTCGGCCGATGTCGCCCACCGCGTCATCCAGTGCACCGAGCGCCGTCTCGGCGTCATGGCTCAGTCGCGTCGTCGGCGCGACGTACGCGCTGCCATCGGCGAGCAGGAGCGGGAGTTGCTGCGCGCCGGTGGCCTTGACCTCCTCGACGTGGGTGGCGATCTGGGCGGCGAGTGACCCGGGCGGCGGGACCACGCCGAGCCCCGCCATCAGCACCGTGTTCACGCCCTCGACGAGCTCTCGCTCGCTCAGCCCCAGCTTCCGCGCGCTCTTGACGTACCGGAAGATCCTCGAGGCCACGATCGGGTGGATGCCCTCGGTGGCGAACCGCGCGCGGAACGACCGGACGGCCCGGGCGAAGAAGCGCTCGGCGTCGTCGGCTCGAGACGCCTCCTGCACCAGGTACTCGCCGATCGTCGAGTTGCGGGCGCGGCCCAGTCGCGCGACCGGGGAGTGCAGGAACTCGTCGACGAGCTCGACTCGGCGTTCGATGTTGCCGGCCTCGAGCAGGCCGAACGTGGTCTTGCCCGCGCGCGCGAGCGACGCGAGGTTGAACCCGATCTGCACCGGGTCCGCCCAGAAGCCGAGGGCGAGCTCGCCGGTCACGGTCAGCCACGGCGGCACTCCGAGGGTCTCGAGCTCTTTCGCGGCGGTGGTCCGGCCGTTCAGGATGTCCCAGGCATCCAGCGCCAAATCCTTGCCGTAGGCGGCGAACACTTCGGGCGCGCCGGCCTTGGGATGCTCCTCGAGGTACTGCTCGGTGAACGTGCCCATCGTCGGGGAGCTCGTGATGACCCGGTAGATGGCGTCGAACGGGCGGAACGTGTAGTCGAGCACGTCGCCGACGAAGTGCCCCAGCATCGAGTCCGAGAACGGGATCTTCACCCGGGCGGCGATCTCCTTCCCGGCGGCGATGTAGTTGTCCTCGGCCTCTTGCAGGGACTTGAAGAAATCCCCGGGCATCGACAGCCCCGCCACGACCTCGGTGGCCAGGTTCGACTGGGCGAGCAGCGGCGCGAGCGGGCCCGCGCGCGTGTAGTCCTCGGTACCGGCGAGCGGACCGAGCGCTTGCGCCTCTCTCGTCGTGGAGACCCGGTGCGGCATCCCTCGCGGGTCCACCGCGAGCGCCGTGCGCGAGCGCTGCAGGTTGATCCCCGCCGCGGCTCCCGGAGCGACGAACCGGGCCACGTCGTGCACCGATCGGAACGCGAGTCCGTCGTCGGCCGCTCGGCTGGCGATCTCGGCGGCCATCGGTGGGGACAGGCCCTCGAGGTTCGCCGTGATCTGCAGGTTCGCCGCGAAGGTGTCGATGTCGATGCGACGGTTCGAGCCGACGGCGATCGCTATGGCGAGTGCGGCGCCGAACGGCATCCTCTCGCCGGCGAGCGGGGCCATCGCCCGGACGGCCTGGGCGGTCCGCTTGGAGTCGGTGATCGTTCCCTCCGGCAGCCCGACCCGGCGCTGGATCGCTACCTCGCCCTCGGGCATGGCCTCGTCCAGCATCCGGGCGATGACCTCCGGCTCGTGGGGGCGCAGGAACCGCCGAGCCGTCGCCAGGGAGATCTGCTCGCCCGTGATCGGATCGGCAAACGTGTTGGCCGCCCCCGGCGAGGAGATCGAGACTCCGTACGGCCGCAGGAACCACGCCGGCGGTAGGTCGAAGTAGCGCGACAGCATCCGGGCCGTGCGGTCCAGGCGGATGTCGTCGAGCGGGGACTGGGCGAGCGTCAGCGTCATCTGCGACGGGAGCGTCCCGCCGGTGTTCTCCTCGACGCGGCGGATCCGGTCGTTGGTCTCAGAGGTCTCGGGAGCTTCGAGAGAGGTCGGCCCGCCGCCGATGTCACGCGGCATGGGCTAACCCCCGGTACGCAGCTTCTCGATGTACGGCCCCAGCGACGCCGGGCCGGAGCTCTCGAGCTCGTCGGCCACACGCCGGCGGAAGGCGAACTCGTCCTCGTACGGGAGCGCGACGAAGTTGGCCCCCGGCCCGAACGGCGCGCCGTGAGTGATCGGCTCGTCGGGTCGATCCGACGGCGCGAACACGGCGTCGTCGTATCCGCCGGTGGAGTCCTCGTCCTGCTCCTCCGCCCCGGGCCCCTCAACGGGCTCTACGTCGGAGACGGGTCGACGTTCGGGGCGGGGAGCAGGCTCGGCACGCGGCGCCTGCACGGCACCGGCCAGTCGCCGCAGCGCCACGCCCGTTCCGTGTTCGGCGCCCTCCGGCTTGCGGAGGTCGTCGCCGGCCACGTCAGCCCTTCACCTTGCGGAGATTCGGGTTGCGCTTCTTCGCCGCCGGCGATGCCTTGCGAGCTCCGGCCGCGATGATCGCGCGAGCTCGCTTCATCGACACGCCCTGACGCTTGGCCACGTCACGAGCTGCCGCGTCGAACCCCATCCCCTTACGCGCGCCAGACTTCTTGGCCTTCTTCTTCGCCGCCACCGGACCTCCTCAGACGGTGTGGTGGTTCACCGCGTAGTTGCCCGTGGACTCGGCCTGGGCAACGCAGTCCTCGCACGTCGGATCGAATCCCGGCGCCGTCTCGTCCTCGTCATCGGTCGCGGTCTCATGCACCGCCGCCGACCGATGCACGCCGCAGGCGACCGGCTCGAACCGCTGGCCGTCGGGCCCGGTGCCGTACAGCTCGCCGGCCCGAACCTCGATGGCGTAGTGGCGCGATCCGAACTCGCCGGCGACCGCCGCGCGCCGGGTGCTCTTTCGGGCCGTGCTCTTGCGCTTGGTGGCCGTGGACTTCTTCCGACCTGGCATGGTGCTACCTCCTCCCGGCGCCCGCCGGTCTGGCGGGGCCAACTCGACGCAGCAGCTCCATCGGCGGGAGCACGGGTCCGGGTGGACCCTCCGCGCCCGGAACGCCCGGCTGCGCGCCCATCGCGGCGGCCGGTGAGCCACCCGCGGGCAACCCAGGTGCGGCCCCTGGGCCCATCGGAATCGCGCCGCCGGCTGGGGACATCCGCCGGGCTTGGAGAGCCAGCAGCGCTTTTGCGATGTCTTGCAGGGGCCGCTCCTCGGCGAACATCGTGTAGGCGACGAGCCGGTCCGCGAGCGGTGTGGAATCGAGCTTCATCCCCAGCAGGATCGACTCGCGGAGCTCGTCCGCGCCGAGCCTGGCCATCTCGGCCGGCACGTCGTCGATCGCGGGGTCGTTCTCGAGGTAGGTCTCGAGCGAGATCGTCCTGGCCTGGCGCTTCTCGAGCATGAGGACGGAGTGAGTCGGAGCGTCCAGGCCGGACGATGTGCCGTACGACACGAAGTTGGAGTAGTCGCCCCGGATCAGCGCCTTCGGCGTGTAGGTGAGCCGGTATCGTTTGCCTCGTGCGAGTCCGACGATCATCTTCCGCTGGTTGCACCACGCCTCGTCCTGGGCGAGTGCGACCTCGTTCGCGTAGCGCTTGGCGACGGCGAACGATCGTTGGTGCCCCCTGGTGGACGAAGCGAGCTTTCCCTGCGCCTTGGTCAGGAAGGCCGCCGTCGCCTTGTTGAGCTCCACGTCGCCGCCACGAGACCGCGGGTTGTTCATCCCCTCGCGCGCGTGATCGTCCAGGCGATCCATGATCTGAAACGCCTGGAAGCTCGGGATCTCCGGGCCGACCGGATCCATCTTGGCGTCAGGTCCGAGCGCGAAGTACCTGGTCCCGGGTCCGCGGTCGGTCGGGTTCTTCACGTTCCAGACCAGCTTGCCGCCGTAGACCATTTCGACGAAGTAGTCGATCAGCAGCCTCATGTACCTGTTCTCGGTGCGGACGACGCCCTTGGAGTCGTCGAGCTGTCCGAGCGGCTCTTTCGCCCACGAGGGCCGATGTGCCAACTGCACTGGGCACAGGCCGGTCTCGTTGTCCTTGAGCGCGAGCAGCTCGGCCTCGTACCCCAGGTCAGACTCGAAGTAGGCGATCCGGGCGATGTATTCGCCGGAGTACCACTCGAGCGTCGTCATCTCCGCCGGCGGGCCGGCGACCTGGGTGAGCTTCTGCAGGTCGTAGCCGTACTGGCGGATCCGGTCGTCCGACAGCGGCGCGTTCACCCGTGTCATCAGCCGCTCGATCTGCTCGGGGTACTCCCGCTGCAGCCTGGCGGTCGACTCGGAGAAGCACAGCAGCGCTCGCTCGGTCGGCTGGTCGGGCTGGTAGTTGGGGTCCGGCAGTACGAAGTCCGGGTCGATCCGGCGGAACCGCGGGAACAGCCCGCCCTCCGCCCGCGCGCGGGAGTACCGCGGCCAGATCTTGATGGCCGTCAGGCCGCACGCGATCATGTCCATCCCGAAGAACTCGGGGTAGTTGAAGATCCCCGACCCCTGGGTGAGCCCGTTGATGACCTGCTCCACGTCCTCGGCGTTGGCCTCGCCCCGTGCGCCCTCGGCGTAGCGGCGCTCGATCGGGAGCTGCTCGGCGAACATCCTGCCGCCGTCCTCGATCGTGTCCCGGAAGAAGTTGGCGACCATCGGCAGGTTCGTGTCGTCCACGTCGCGCGTGAACACCGAGCCCCAGTCCCCAGACGCGAGAGCCCTGATGTCTTGCCGGCGCTGGGCCCACCCCTGCCAGCGATCGCGCCACGAGCGGTAGCACGCGACGATCTCGTCGGTCAGCGCCTTGGTGTCAACCACGCCGCACTCGCTCGAGTGCGTGGACGTCGGACGCGGCGGCGATCTCGGCCGGCGTCGGCATGATGATGTTGCTGCGCGCGATCACGACTTCCGATTTCTCGACCGGGTTTGAGGCCGCGCGGATCGGAGCTCGGCGCCCCTTCTTCGAGGACGAGCGGTGGGCCCCGGCTGCCCGGAGAGCGCGCCTGCGATCGGCTCGGCTCATCTGAGCAGCAGGTTCGCCGCCCTGTCTAGGGATTCTTGAGGCCGGTCCACCCACGCCGGGGCCCCGATGTCCAGCGCGTCGGCCGCCCACTGGGGGATCCCGGACGTGTCGGGCTCGGACGCCTCGAAGATCTCGGTCGAGGTCAGCACGTCCATCCGGTGCGTGTAGAACCAGTGCTGCATCACCAGGTCGGACGTCTGTCCGTCCGGCCACGAGCACGCCTCGCGCCGCCAGGCGTCACCGATCAGCTTCTCCTCGTAGCCGCCGTAGGGAATGTGGATCTTGGCGAACTGGTAGACCGGCCGGAGCATCTCCACCCCACGTTCGGCGTCGGTCTTGTTGATCGTGGTCGTGTGCGGGACGATCGCCACTTCCCGCGAGTTGGCCCACCGCATGAAGAACGGGTACTGCATCGCCCACTTCTGGGCGGCGTTGTTCTCCATGATGACGTAGTGGAACGGCACCCCTTCGGCCATCGACGCCTGCCACCACTCCTCGAGCAGCCCGACGTACCCACCCGGGTTGGACTCGTCGATGTACAGCAGGTCCGGCGCCTGCATCGGACGTCGGATGGCCCGGTGGACGACGTGCTCGCGGTCTCCGTAGCCGAGGTAGTGCCCGATCGCCCAGTAGTGCGAGCTCGAGGGGTCCACCGAGACCGCGGACAGGTGCGGCGCCTTCACGCGAAGATCCCACAGCAGCTCGCCGAACTTGCGCTCGTAGTCGAAGCACCCTGAGACCCTCGCCCCCGCATCGTCGGTGCCGCCCTCGAACCACGCCCGCTGAGCCAGCGACCCCATCGGGTCGGTGTCCTCTTGCTGCCACACGAGCAGGTAGCGCCCCTCGTCCTTGGCGATCTGGCGGCGGATCCGCTTCCACGTCGCGCGCTCGGGATCGAGCAGGCATCCGTCCGGCCACGGCCCGGTGTGATGGGCGCCGTCGCACTTGGTCTCGTCGTGGGACTTGAACCGGATCCGCTTGTAGAACGGCCGCGGCGACCCGGTGTTCTCGTCGATGTCCTCGACGTCGACGTCCTGGGTCACGGTGAAACTCAAGTCTTCGGGCCCATACCTTGCGTTTGACAGGATGTAAAGTCCGCCGGGTTCAAGTCGGGACTCGGCCTCGTTGTCGTTCCAGCTCTCGAGCTTGCCCCGCTGCTCGGCGGTGCCGGAGTTGGTCTTGTCGATCAGGTCGTCCCACATGACGACCTTGAACCGCCCCGACAGCAGCGACGCATCGTAGGAGCCGGCGGCGAACGTCGGTTCCTTCTCGGCTCGGCGGACCCCACGCAGCAGCTCGATCTCGAGCTCCTCGACCGACCACCGCGAGTTGTCCTCCGGCTTGAACCGCCCGTACGCCTTGATGAGCTCGAGGTTGGTCACGAGCGTCGTCCGGATCCGCTTGAGGTACCACGTCGACTTCTGCCACGCCCGGTGGCCGAGCAACATCGTCGGCTCGCCCCCCATCGCGCGGACCAGCGTGGCGATGAAGATGGCGATGTCGTGGGTCATCAGCGTCGACTTCCCGATCCCGGGAGGAGCGTTGACCGAGACGTACTCGTCGTCGGGCGAGAAGTACAGCTCGAGCAGTTGCCGTGCAAGGATCGCCGCCCACGGCGGGTTGTGCGACCGCCCCAGCGCCTTGCCGCGAAACAGCGCGAACCCGGACCCGTCCGGAGCCAGCGCGTCGGCGGCCCACCCCTTGAGGTTGGCCATCGGGATCGGATCGGGGTTGTGCTCCTGACGTTCACCTTCGGCGCCGCGCCACCCGCGCTTTCGCAAGATCCGGTACGCCTGGTTCGGCGACAGCCCGACCCGCTTGGCGGCGGCTTCGACCTTGAGCCCGTCCAGCACCACATGGCGCCACAGCAGCTCGTGGCGCTTCTTGATGACCGTCGGCATCATCCTGCGGTCCGGTCCCCCCGGCGTGTCGTCGGAGACCAGACCCAGACGCTTCGCCCGCTGCCACCAGGCCCAGCAGGTCGAGGTCGGGATCCCCACCGCCTTGCCCGCGGCGAGATAGTCGGCGCCGTCCCCGGTAATCATCACGATCCACCGGGAGAACTTCTCCTGGTTCTCCGCGCTCATCGGCCGGCCACCGACCCCCGGCGTGGCGGAGACCTTGATCGTGCTCACCCGTGACCTCGGCGCCGCGGCGTCCTACGCCGGATCGGCCCAGCGGTCCGGGGCCTCGTGCAGATGAACCACCGGCGGAACGGCTTCGGCGGGAACGAGAACGCCCGGACGTCGATCACTCCGGCCCCTCGTCGTCGTCTCCGCTCGTGCCGATCCGCTCCGTTTCGGCGTAGGCCCGGTCGATCTGCAGTTGGCCGGCGTGGATGATCCCCATAGCCCGGTAGAAGTCCAGGTCCGGCGACGTGTTCCACCCGCCCCGGACGTCACCTTCCTCGTTGATCCACGTGTGCAGCAGCACCCATCCCCCCAGCAGATCCCCGCGTTCGTACCCGCGGAGCAGGGCGTGGATCCGTTCGCTGGCTTCGTCGTCGCCGACATCTTCGGGCCAGGCTTCGACCGCGAGCGGGTCGCCTACTTCTTCCGCCGCTTGGTCCGCTTGGTCCCTCGCTTCTTCGCCGCCTGGGCGTTCGAGATCCGTGCCGCACGCTCCTTGCTCATCCCCTTGCCCCGCAACGATTCATACGCGGCAGGGTTCTTGATCGACCGATACTTCTTACCCGGCATCGCCGTGACCCTCCCACCCGCGCTCGAAGTGCTCGACGACCTTGAGCTTGCCGAGCTCGAGGAGCCCGACGAACGTCGAGAGCGTCGCGTTGCCGGCATGGAACGTCGCGTACGCCATGTTCCCGTTCGGGTCCAGGTACCCCATGACGCCGATGAAGCTCTCGGCGAACGACCCGTCCGGAAGCTGGTCGGCGAACTCCACCAGTGGATCCTTCACGCCCCGCACCTTCCGACGTCGGTCAACGGGAGGGCGGGAAGATCCGGCTCTCCGTACGCCGCCCGGTCACCCGTTCGACTGGTTCGCCGGGGACTCCCCGCCCGCCCAAGCAGCGCCTACGTCCTTGCCGGGCCATCCGATCGCTCGGAGATCCCAGCCGATCTGACGCAGGTACCCACCGGGTCCAGGATCCCCGCCGGCCGGCCCCGCCTCCTGGCGAGTTGACGGGTCCGGTTCCTACGTCTGCCGGGCTCGCTCAGCGCTACGCTGCAGCACTGTAGAGCTCCCCGGTGACATCAGCGCCAGATCGCCCACCCGATCACGAGTCCGACGCCGAGGTACACGACGCACAGCAGCAGCATCGTCGGCACGTCGATGCGCGGGTCGGCCTTCACCAGCAGGTGATCCCCGTGCAGTCGCCCCCCGGGGACAGCCATGTGAGCAGCGCCCAGATGACGAACCCGCCGACGACCACGATCAGGAGCCATTCCAGGGCCACCAGGAGCCCCACGGCGACCTTGAGCTTCGTCGGCGTCATGGAGCCGATCTTAGGGCGTTTGCCAGACATCGGCGGGGGTGGAACACTCAAGATCGGCGTGCTGGATGCCGAACGGTGGTCGATTTGCGCGGGCCGTATGATAGGGGGGAGAGAGGGCGTGGGGTCCACCCCGGGTCGGCTCGCGCGCGCGCGCCGAGCGCCGAAACACCCATCTACCAGGGGAAACGCGACCCCCTACCCCTAGGCACGCTGCCGGATCCTGCACTAATCGGCAGGACATCGACCTTCGGCGTAGGCACGCAACGATCCGAGCCCGCGCGCCGATGATGTCTCACCCTTGCCCTGCCTCAGTCGACCATGCGCCGAGTCATGCCGACGATCCGAGCCGGCGCCCATCCTCCCCCACCCACGCGACAGCGCCCGGCCGGCTAACTCCCGACCGGGCGCCGATCGCCCTACCGTCTCGCCCTCTACCCGTCCAGGTCGCACGCATCCCCGACGTAGTGACCGGGCACGAGCCCGTCGTCGTCGGTCCGATGCACCACCCGGCTCGAACGATCCGACGACCTCGCCGTGCGGAGTCACCACGTACACCCGGCCGCCGAACGCCGGCGCCATGCTTACGCGCCGGTTCCCGTCGGCGAGCTCGATCACGTCGGCGAGTTGAACCGTCGAGCGCTCGCCGTGCGAGCCACCAGTCACGTCGACCGCGAACGCATCGCGCTCCGAGCGCTCGGTCGGGTACGCCGTCACTCGCACGCCGGTATCCCACCCTCGCACGTGACCGACCAGCCCACTCGCCGCCGTGCCTTGCCTAGTGGCTTCGCCCCGGCCACCCTGCAGCGAACCGTAGAACCGGGACACGATCACCACCCGCCCTTCACGCATCGGTAGCCGAGCTCGAGCGAGCCATCGGCGCGCCGATCGAACGTCACGAGACGGATGTGCGCCGCCTCATCCTCGGCCAGGTACGCGCCGCACCCTCGAACCGTGGCCGCGTACCCCTTGCCATCGCCGGCCGCCATCGCCCGGGCGCCGAGCCCGAACCCGATGACGCCGGCCACGAGCGACAGTGCTAGCGCCGCCCGCCTCGCCGTGGTCCCCAGCATGACCACCACCACCCTTCCTCCCGTCGTCGGTCCATCCGATCGACGGCCCGGGGCCCACTGACTAGAAACCGTGGGCCCCAGACTGTCGGCCGGCTAGACGTGCTCGAGCTCGGCCGCCGCCGCAGCGTCGAGCAGGAGACCCGCTAGCACCGCTGCAGCGCCGGACTCGACCGCCCAACCCTTCTTGGTCGGCCCGTTGTAGCGCTTGCTCGAGACGAACCGGCGCGCATCCACTCGAGGCTTGCCATCGGGCCCACCCACCAGCCGCACGCGAACGCCGCCGGCCTCGCCCACGTCGGCGAGCTCGCACCACTCCTCGCTCGAGGTCGGCGCCGACTCCCGAAGCTTGGCCACGAGCGCCGATCGGTCGACCGTCGACCCGTGCCCGTTGCCCTCGAACGTCGGTGGTGGGGGAAGGTCGACCACGTAGCCGGCGCCGTCGGCCACGTCGGCCTCGAGCTCGGCCGCGACCTCATCCTCGCGCGCCACATCCTCCGGCTCGGCCGGCTCCGGGTCGGGCTCGCGCTCCGGGCCCGGGCTACCACGCCACCCGTCGTCGTCGGTTCCCTCGTACGGGCCCTCCGGGTCGGCGCCGACATCATCGGCCGGCTCGTCGTCGACGGGCTCGGGCTCGACAGTCTCGGCCACGGGCTCCGGCTTGACGGCCGGCGCCGGCTCGCTCGGGAGACGCACCGGCATCACCAGCGCGACCCGCTCGAGCTCGTCGGCCACCGATCGCACCACGGCCGGCTTGAGCCCGTCCCGGAGCTCGATCACCGGCGCCGGCGCGCCGTCGAGCGCGCGCACGCACCCGCCGAGATACGTCGGGTTGAACGCGACACTCAAGTCATCGCCCGACCAGTCCGCGCCGTCGACGTCGGCCACGTACGCGCCGAGATCCGGCGAGCTCGCCGAGATGTGCACTCCGCCGGCGTCGAGCGCCAGCCGCATCGGGCTCGTGTCCCGACAGTAGGGCGCCGCGTTACCGATCGCCTCGAGCATGGACGCCGGCTCGAAATGGAGCTCGGCGCCGGCACCCCGGTCCGGGATTAGCTGCCGATAGTTGGGGAACTCCCCCTCGATCACCCGAACGACCAGCACCACGGGCGCGCCCGACAGTGCCAGCTCGAACCCGACCGACGATCCGTTATCCAGGTCGCCATGCACAAGCACCGTTCCCTCGCCGCGCTTGCCGATCAGCTTGGCCACCGCCCGGAGCGCTCGACCCGGCACGATCGCCTTACCGTCGCCCATCACGCCGGCCATCGACCCCACGTGGAGCCGGTAGGAATCGGTCGCCGCCATCGTCAGCCGACCGCCCACGTCGTCGAGCTCCAACAGCGCGCCCGTCAGTACCGGCCGCGCCTCATCCGTCGAACACGCCGCCGCCACCGACTCGACCAGACGGCGGAACCGCCCGGCGTCGAGCTCGGCCACCAGCTCGGCCGGCCGCTCGACTGCCGGAAAGTCATCCAGCGGTAGCAGTCGGAGCGACCCGCCGGCGTTGACCACGAGCGAGCCGGCGCCGTCGGGGTGAAGCGCGAACGTCTCACCCTTGAACGCGCGCGCCGCCTCTTTCAACGGCTTGAACGGCACCAGCGCCGCCCACGTCTCGCGCCCGGTCTCGACGTCGGCCCGCGTGTGCACCACGACCGACGTTTCCAGGTCGGTCGACGTGAACGTGAGCCGGCCCGGCTCCGCGTCGATCCGTACCCCGGTCAACGCCGGGATACCCGGTCGGCTCGAAACCGCCGACCCTACGGCGCCGAGCGCCGCGCGTAGCTCTTTCGTCGTCACCAGCATGACGACACCCCTTCCCGTGCGTGGGCTAGGTTGGAATCACGCACGGTCCCGGGCCCGATCGCTCGGGCCCCGGACCCTACGCGCTCAGTACCGCCCGCCGGCGCCGCGCTCGCGCATGATGGAGACCACGAGCCCGGCCGGCCCGGTGTTCTCGGTCTCGATCGCCGTGGCGACCCGGTGGCCACCCTCGAAGAAGTCGAGCAGACCGCGGCTCCGACCGACCCGACCGCGCACGGCGCCGTCGTCGGTGTTCCGACCGCTCACTAGGTACATCCACCGCTCGAAC
>Ga0070698_100004890_pt1 | contig 14709 bp, 16 predicted proteins | sample KBSK1502metaG_FD_65477 | JGI IMG/M metagenome (GOLD analysis project Ga0070698, IMG submission 65477) | Corn, switchgrass and miscanthus rhizosphere microbial communities from Kellogg Biological Station, Michigan, USA - KBS K1-50-2 metaG | ecosystem: Host-associated > Plants > Roots >...
GCACGGCCGCAAGTTCACCCCCGGCGAGCTCCTGGAGCGCATCACGGGCCGGTCCCTCGAAGCCGAGCCCTGGATCCGCTACGTGCAGCGCAAGTTCGGAGAGATCTACGAGCTCGACGCCGCGGCTCTGAAGCTCCGCTGACTCCCGCTTTCGAGCTCGTCGGCCAAGGTCCGGACGTCGTCCTGATCCCCGGCACCTTCAGCGACCGCCGGGCCTGGCTCAAGCAGGTCGGCGCCCTTTCCGCGCGCTTCCGGCTGCTGCTCTTCGACCCTCGGGGGATGGGGGAGACGCCCGATCCCGGCACCCCCTTCACGCCAGACGACCTGGCCGACGACGTGGTCGCGGCCATGGACGCCGCCGGCCTGGAGCGCGCCCACCTGGTCGGTCACTCGCTGGGCGCCTACCTGGCCCTGCTGCTGGCGGCGCGCTGGCCGGATCGCGCGCGCCGCGTGGTGGCGGTGGCGCCGGCCCTCTACATGGACGCCTACCTGCTGGCGGTCATGGATCACTGGGACGCGCTCGCTCGTTCCGATCTCTCGGACCACGACCTCCATGCCGGCCTCGTGCTGCAGGCCTTCGGGCGCGCCACCTTCGACCGGCTGGTGCCGGCCGTGGTGCGGGAGATGGACCGCCGCCCGCCCGCCCGGGAGACCATCCTCCGATACATCCAGTGCGACCGTGGCCAGGACCTGCGGGCGCTGGCGCCGCGTATTGACGCGCCGGTGCTGGTGGTGTGCGGCAGCGATGACTCGCTGCCCGGCCAGGGCCAGGCGCGCGCCGTGACCGAGGCGGTGCAGGACGCCAGGCTGCAGCTCCTGGACGGCCTGGGGCACAGCCCGCACATCGAGGCGCCGCCCGACTTCAACCGGTTGGTGGCCGACTTCCTGACCCGCTAACGTTGGACGCCGATGGCCTACGTGGTCACGGGCGGCACGGGCTTCATCGGCCGTCGGCTGGTGGCCGAGCTGGCGAAGGGCAAGGAGCCGGTCCACGTCCTGGTCCGCAAGCAGTCGGCAGGCAAGCTGAAGGGCGCCGGCCGCACCGTGAAGCCCCTGGTCGGCGATATCACCAAGAAGAACCTGGGTCTCGCCCGGGCCGGCCTGGCCGCGCTGAAAGGCGCCGAGGTCTTCCACCTGGCGGCCGTCTACGACCTGGAGGCGGACGCGGCCGCGAACCAGGCGGCCAACGTCGAGGGCACCCGCAACGTGGTCGCTTTCGCAAATGCCATCAAGGCCCGGCGGCTGCACCACGTGAGCTCGATCGCGGTGGCCGGCGCCGGGTTCAAGGGCGACTTCAGCGAGGAGATGTTCGACGAGGGCCAGAAGCTCGACCATCCCTACTACCGCACCAAGTTCGACGCCGAGAAGATCGTGCGCGAAGAGGCCCGGACCCCATTTCGCATCTACCGGCCCGGGATCGTGATCGGCTCGGCCGAAGACGGGCAGGCCGACCGCGTCGACGGTCCCTACTACGCCTTCAAGCTGCTGCAGCGGGTGCGCGACGCGATCCCGTCCTGGTGGCCGCTGGTCGGCTACGAGGGCAACCCTCTGAACGTGGTGCCGGTCGACTTCGTGGCCAGGGCCATGGCCGCCATCGCGTCCAGGCCCGGCCTCGACGGCAAGACCTTCCACCTCGTCGACCCCGAGCCGCTGAGCCTGGGCGACACCGTCAATGTCTTCCTCAAGGCTGCCCATGGGCCTCAGTTCACGCTTCGCGTCGATCCCCGCGCGGTGGGGATGGTGCCCAAGGAGTTCCGCGGCCTGCTGACGGGCTGGAAGCCCTACCAGGCGCTGCGGCGGCAGTTCCTCGACCGCGTCAAGATCCCCGAGGCCGCTCTCGGCTATGTCAACAGCCGGGCCCGCTTCAAGGCCGACAACACGCTGGCCGCGCTCCAAGGCACCGGCATCGCCCCGCCGCCGCTCAAGTCCTACGCCTGGAAGATCTGGGACTACTGGGAGCGCCACCTCGACCCCGAGGCGCTGACGCCGCGCAACCTGCGCGCCGCGCTCGAGGACCGCGTGGTGGTGGTGACCGGCGCTTCCAGCGGCATCGGCCGCGCCACCGCCCTGGAGATGGGGCGCCACGGCGCCCGGATGATGCTGGTCTCGCGCACCAAGGAGAAGCTGGACGCCCTGTGCGGGGAGATCAAGGACGCCGGTGGCAAGGCCTGGGTCTACCCGACCGACCTGGCCGACATGGCTGCCAACCAGCGAATGATCGAGCGGGTGCTCAAGGAGCACGGGCAGGTAGACATCCTGGTCAACAACGCCGGGCGCTCGATCCGCCGCTCGGTGAAGGAGTCACTGGACCGCTTCCACGACTACGAGCGCACGATGCAGCTCAACTACTTCGGCGCGGTCAAGCTGATGCTGGCCGTGATCCCGGGCATGAAGGTGCGCGGGAGCGGCCACATCATCAACATCTCCTCGATCGGCGTGCAGGCATATCCGCCGCGCTTCGGGGCTTACGTGGCCTCCAAGTCCGCGCTGGCTGCGCTGGCGCGCTGCATCGCGCCCGAGGTGGCCGACGACGGGATCGTGGTCACCAACATCCACATGCCGCTGGTGCGGACCCCGATGATCGCGCCCACCGGGATCTACAAGAACTTCCCGACCATATCCTCCGACGAGGCCGCGGAGATGGTGGTGCAGGCGGTGCTCACCCAGGCGCCGGAGGTGAGCACGCGGCTGGGGAAGCTGGGCGAGGCGGTCGACACCATCTCACCGGGATTCCTGAACTTCGTGATGACCGGCGCCTACCACGTGTTCCCGGACAGCGAGCACAAGAACGGACCGCGGCGGAAGGAGAAGGAGGACGCGGAGATGCCGATGGAGCAGGCCGCCCTGGCCTACCTGATGCGAGGGGTGCACTTCTAAAGCGATGACCCCCTCCCCTAAGGGGAGGGTTGGGGTGGGGTGGGTGGCCAACTCAAGACTGGTCGTTTCCTGTCCCGCGCCTGTTGCTCGCGAACCTCTTGGAGGAACTCGGGATCGACGTCAACGCTGATGACGCGTGCCGGCGGCAACTCTACAGGCGGCAGTACTCGAAGCTGAGAGACGAAGGCATCAAAAGATGACGCGAGTCTCTCAATCGCCACATCGCCCAGGTGCTCGCGCTCGTGGTTCCAGAAATAGATCGCGCCCACCTGGCCCTCGGCGGTGGAGATGCAGACTAGGTTCCCGCCCGCCGCGGCCGCGATGGGCAGTAGGGTCTCGGGTAGCCGGCCCCTGAGACGCGAGTGTGTCGCCAGGATGTCCTGGGCCCCCAGGAAATCGGTCACGCCGACCATTGGCGAGAACCAGGCCTCATCCGGCCGGCCGCCATCGGTCGCGTACAGGAAAGCCCGGTAGCCCTGGGGGATCGAGACGCCCAAGGAGGCTTCGACCTGCCAGAGCTCGGACTCAGGTAGCGGCTTGGTCCCTTTGAGGGTGATCGGCATGCGGGAATCTCACTTAGACGGCGATTTCAGTATCGGGGCCTCGCGCCCAGTTCCCGAAGGTGGGGGGCGGCCTGAAGACCATGATCTCGCCGTTGGGCCCGATGGTCATCTTCCACCCGCCTTCATGCAGCAGCCGAGGTGGTGGTAGCAGACCAAGGCTTGGTTGGGGAGGTCGCTGTCGCCGCCCCGGTTCGATTTGGGGTCGAGCAGGATGCGCCGCACCGAGCAGTCGCATGCCAATCGCTCGACCGTGCGCTGGGCGATGGGGGGCATGCCCTCGATCTCGGCCGCCGGCGCCCCCTCCAGGCCCAGCAGGGTCTCCACCGAAACCGTCACGCTGAGGTGGGTCTGCTGGTTCTCGGCCGCGTGCTCGACCAGGGCGTCGTGGAGGCGCTGCTTAACGCCGCCGCGACGCCACCCCAACCCTCCCGTAAGGGAGGGCGCCTACCCGGTGGGGTGCTGGGTGGCGACCAGGCCCAGGATGCCGAAGAACACGACCACGAACAGCAGCAGGACGAGCACCCCCAGGGCCAGGTGGACATAGCCCAGGATCAGGCCGATCACCGCCAGCCCGCTCCCGCCCTCGCCGGTCCGCCTGATCTGAGAGCGGGCCATGTGGCCGGTGATGACGGCGATGATGGCCCCGATCACCGGCAGGATCGCGAAGGAGGCGATGCCCGCCACCAGGCTGACGATCGCGAGCTGGTTGGTGGGCGGTGCGGCGCCCGCCGTCGTGGCCGGGTACCCCGGCGGCGCGTAGTGGTGAGGCACGGTGGTGCTCGGTTGAGGCCCCAGGGCGGGAGGAGGCTCGGACATCCGGCGGAAGTTTAAGCCCGCACGGCCTACCTAGAATCGGGCCGGATGGCCACTGCGACAGACAACAGCGAGGGCATCAGGAAGCGCCTGCGCGCGGTCCCTGACAGCCCCGGCGTGTACCTGCTGCGGGACAAGGCCGCGCAGGTCATCTACGTCGGCAAGGCCCTGCGCCTGCGCGACCGCCTGCGCTCCTACTTCACGCCCGGGTACGCGCAGAACGCCCGCCTGGCCGAGCTGCTGCGCAAGGTCTGGGACTTCGAGTTCGTGCGCACCGCCAACGAGGTGGAGGCGCTGGTCCTCGAGAACGACTTCATCAAGCACTACAAGCCGCGCTTCAACATCCGGCTCAAGGACGACAAGAACTACCTCTACCTGAAGCTGCCGGTGACCGAGGAGTTCCCCCGCGTCCACTACACCCGCCGCATCGCCAAGGACGGAGGCCTCTACTTCGGGCCCTACACGAGCGCCCTGTCGCTGCGCTCGACGGTGAAGTCCTTGCGCCAGCTGCTGCCGTTCCGCACCTGCTCCGACGACATCTTTCGGCAGGGCAAGGTGTGCCTCGACTTCCATATCCGGCGCTGCCCCGGACCCTGTGAGGGGCGCGTCACGCGGGACGAGTACCACGCCACCATCCGCCAGGTCGCGCTCTTCATGGAGGGCCGCTCGGACGTGCTCACCCGCGACCTCCGCGACCGCATGGGCGCGTCCGCCGACACCCTCGATTTCGAGAACGCTGCCCGCTACCGGGACAAGCTGCTGGCGATCGAGAAGATCGCGGACCGCCAGAAGGTGCTCACGCACAGCCGCGACGACCAGGACCTGGTCGCGTACGCGCGCGACGGAAAGGACGTCTATGTCGAGATCGCCTACATCAGGCAGGGCAAGATGATCGGGCACGACGGGCACCCGCTGGAGGGCGCGGCCGAGGCCACCGAGGGCGAGCTGCTGCGCGGCTTCGTGCTCCAGTACTACGCCAGCGCCACCCATGTGCCGCGCACCATCCTGCTGCCCGGCCAGCCTGACGAGCGCGACCTGGTGCACGACTGGCTGGTCACCAAGCGGGGTGGGCCGGTCGCGCTCGACGTTCCCGTGCGCGGCCGCAAGCGCGGCCTCCTCGACCAGCTCACCGACACCGCGACCGAGAGCCTGAAGCAGCTGCGGATCGAGGCCGACTACGACCGCAGCCGGACCGAGCCCATGCTGAGCGCCCTTGGCGAGGCGTTGGACCTGCCCGAGGCTCCGCACCGGATCGAGTGCTACGACATCTCCAACATCCAGGGCGATTCCGCGGTGGGGGCGATGGTCGTGTTCGAGGAGGGCCGGCCCAAGAGCGAGCATTACCGCCACTTCCGGATCAAGTTCACCCCCGGCCCCAACGACTTCGCGATGCTGCAGGAGGTCTTGCGCCGCCGCTTCGACCGCCTGGAGACCGCGCTCCGCCGCGAGGACGCGGCCGACGTCGGCGACCGCTCCTTCTCGGCCCGCCCGGACCTCGTCCTGATCGACGGCGGCAAGGGCCAGCTCAGCGCGGGCCTGGAGGTGCTGGAGGCGGCGGGGTTCGCCGACATCCCGACCTTCGGCCTGGCCAAGCAGCGCGAGGAGGTGTTCGCCCCCGACCGCGTGGAGCCGATCATCCTGGAGCACAACTCGCCGGCCCTGTTCCTGCTCCAGCGGGTCCGCGACGAGGCGCACCGCTTCGCCATCACCCACCACCGCAAGGTGCGGTCCAGGAAGGCGCTGACGTCGCCGCTCGACTCGGTGGAGGGCATCGGGCCGGCGCGCAAGAAGGCGCTTATGAAGGCTTTCGGTTCCTTGCAGGGCATCCGCGACGCCAGCCTCGACGAGCTGCGCGCGGTCGGGATCTCGGAGCGGGTCGCGGTGCGCCTCAAGGAATTGATATAAGCGGTCCCGTGGTGGTGCTGGGCGGCGCGGACGCCGAGGCCGCCGCGGCTTTCTTCCGGCCCACCCATACCGACGTCCGCGTGCTCGGCCCGCATCCACGCGACGAGCTGCTGGCGCTCGACCGCGAGGGGGTGCGCTACACGCTCGTCCATGTGGGTCCGCCGGACGGCGTGGAGGGCGGCAGCCACGAGCGCGCGCATCACCGCATCGGCCTCGACCAGGCGGCGGGGCTCGCCGAACGCCTGCGCCCCCGGGAGCGGCCGCTGGTGACCTGCCTGTCCTTCGCCTACAAGAACGGCCTGCCGGAGGACGCGGCCTGGCTGGTCGATGTGCGCTTCCTCGAGAACTCGTACTGGGTGCCGGGGCTGCGCGACCTCACCGGCCTCGATCAGCCGGTCATCGACCACGTGCTCGGCCAGCCCGCCGCCAGGCAGCTGGCCGACCGCCTGGAGGCCGACCTCCGCTGGGCGCTGCCCCGCTACCAGCGCGACCACCTGGTGGTGGCCTTCGGCTGCACCGGCGGCCGCCATCGCAGCGTGGTGCTGGCGGCCGAGATGGCGCGCCGGCTGTCCGGTCTCGAAGGCGTCGAGGTCGAGTTCTCGGCGCGCGATCTGTGACGCGAGCACTGGTCATCGGCGGGGCGGGTTTCATCGGCGTCGCCGCCTGCAAGGAGCTGATGCGGCGAGGCGTGGAGACGGTGGCCGCCGGGCGCACGCCGCGCCCGTACGGGACCTTCACCAGCTTCCACGCCTTCGACCGCGGCGACCCTGACCAGCTCCGGTCCGCCCTCGAGAAGGTGCGGCCGGACGTGGTTCTCGACCTCGCCGCCTATCAGCCGGGCGAGGTCGAGACGATGCTCGGTGGCTTCCGCGGCCAGCGCTACGTGTTCGTCTCCACGGGCGTCTATCCGGACCTCAATGGCAAGCCCGCCGCGGAGGATGACTTCACTCCGCTCCCCGGCCCTGTGCCAGACGGCCCGAAACTTGAATACCGGGAAGGCAAGCGCTGGTGCGAGACGGTGCTCGCGAGGTCGACCGATTTTCCCTGGACCGTGATCCGCCCGCCGGCGGTGTTCGGTCCCGACGACCACACGCTGCGCATCGCCGCCTACATCCAGCGCGTGGAGGACGGCGGGCCGATCCTGGTGCCCGAGGAGTCCTACGAGCGGCAGGCCGGCCTGGCCTGGGTCAAGGACGTCGGCTACGCCTGCGCACTCGCCTGCGACCCCGCCCGGCCGCTCGCCGGCCGGGCCTTCAACATCGCGTTCGAGGGGGTCAGCCTGCGCGACCTGCTGGAGGCGCTGGGCAGGACCCGGGGCCGGAGTCCGGAGCTGGTGCCAATCCCCTACTCGGAGCTGCCCGTGGGCGCGTCGCCCTACGGGCCGGACCCGGCCCGCTCCGCGGGTTACGACCTCACTCGGTCGCGCCGCGAGCTCGGGTTCGAGCCGTCGGCTCTCGAGGATGCGCTGCCCGAGACCCTCGCCTGGTACCTGGCCCGGCAGCCTTCGCACCCCGGCTATGCCAACCGGCCGGCCGAGATCGAGGTGGCGCGCGCCCGGACGCGTGCCTGACGACGCGCGGCAGGGCCTGGCCGCGCGCCTGCGCCGCCAGGCCGACTGGTGCGGCGAGTCCCAGGAGCCGCTCTACGCGGCCCTCCTGGTCAGGGCGGCCGAGGACGTAGAGGCCGGCGGGCCCTCCTGGCAGCTCCTGCGGCCGCACGCCGCCAAGCCCGGCAGCGCGGCGGTGGCCCTGCGCTTCCTGGCCGGCGTCCGCCGGCTGGTGCTGGAGGAGAGGCTGCCCGACCTGGCACGGGCGTACGCGGCGGGGGATGCGCCCGCCGCCTGGCCGCTCTTCCGCGCGGCCCTGGTCCAGCACCAGGAGGAGCTCCGGGAGTCGGTCGCCAGGCCCTGCCAGACCAACGAGGTCGGCCGCTCGGCGGCCCTCCTGGGCGGCTTCCTGGAGCTGGCGCAGGCCTGGCGCCTGCCGCTGCGCCTGCTCGAGGTCGGTGCCAGCGCGGGCCTCAACCTGCGCTGGGACCGCTATCGCTACGAGGCCGGCGCCAGCGCCTGGGGTGACCCGGCCTCGCCGGTCTGCCTCGACCGGCTGTTCGTCGCGCCGCCGCCGTTCCAACCGCGCCAGGTCCGGGTCACCGAGCGCAGCGGGTGCGACCTGCGCCCGATCGACCCCGCCACCGAGGAGGGGGCGCTGACGCTCGCCTCCTTCGTCTGGCCCTCCAACCCGCGGCGCCTCGAACTGCTCCGGGGCGCGCTCCAGGTGGCGCGAGGCGTGCCGGTCGAGGTCGAGCGCGCGGACGCCGCGACCTGGCCGGAGCGCAAGCTGGCACGGCCGGTGAAGGGCTCCGTGACCGTGGTCTTCCATTCGGTGTTCGTCCAGTACCTGCCCCGGGCGGCACGCGAGCGGATCGAGCGCACCCTGCTGCGCGCCGGCCGCGCGGCGGGCATCGACGCTCCCCTGGCCTGGCTGCGCTTGGAGCCCGGCTCCACCACCTTTGAGGTCCGGCTCACCAGCTGGCCCGGCGGCGGCCAGCGCCTGGTCGCCACCTGTGGCTCGCACGGCCAGGCCGTGCGCTGGCTATGAGCTGTACAGCGGGTCGTCCCGGTAGGCGGCCATCAGGTACGAGGTGACGAACGTGCCGTCACGCCAGGCGTCGCGGGGCAGGGTTCCCTCCAGGCGGTAGCCGGCCTTCTCGTAGGCGCGGCGCCCGCGCTGGTTGCCTTCGTAGAAGGCGAGGTAGACCTTCTCCATCCCCAGGTGCCGGAACGCGTAGGTCGTGATCAGGCGGCAGGTCTCGCTCCCGAAGCCCTGGCCCCAGTTCTGCGAGGGCCCGATCCAGATCCCCCAGTGGCAGTTGCGGTTGCGGAAGTCGAGGTTGCGCAGCCCGCTCACGCCGATGAAGCGCCCGTCCTCCAGGCGGTCGATCGCCCAGCGCAGCTCGGAGGGGTCGCGGCGGGTGACGAACTCCTCTGCGTCGGCGACCGAATAGGGCCGCCAGGCCCAGTTGTCGAGGAACTGCACGACCTCCGGGTCGGCCACGTTGCGGGCGATGTCCTCCGCGTCCTCGCGGCGCAGCGCGCGCAGGCGGACGAGGCGCCCGGTGATGTCCACGGAAGACTTCACAGGATAGCGGCCGAGATGAGGCCGGCCCTTCTCATATTCGTTGCTACATGGCCCGCCCAGCCGACGCGTGTCCTTTCGCGCGCCCCTTTCCCGACGATTTCCAGGACTGCCCCGCCTACCAACGGACGGAGTTCCTGGCGGTCGACTCACAGTACCGGCCGCTGGCCCGGCACAACTCCTGCCGCCACCTCGAGGTGCACAGCCTGCCTGGGCGCCCGGTCGGCTTCTACGCGGCCTGCGGGTTGGGGGATGCCAAGGCGCGGCGGGGCTGGGTGGAGCAGGTCGACGAGAGGCGCCTGGAAGGGATCCGCGCCATCGGGCTGGGGTTGGGGGAAGCCACGCGGGAGGTGACTCGAGAGCTGTGGCACGCCAAGAGCGAGCAGCTCAGGGCGATCCGCGCCGGCCAGACCGGCGCCTCCCACAGCCGCCGCATGAAGATGCTGGCGCGGGAGTACGAGCGCCAGGCGCGCGCGTTCCTGGGCACCCGGTCGGGGGAGATGGAGGGCCTGGGCCTGCCGGTCAGCGCCTGCGTCGAGCTGATCGGCAGCGTGCTCGAGTTCTGGGTCGCGCAGCAGTCGATGGAGGGCGGCTACCAGGTCCCCGAACCGATCCTCGAGAAGTTTCCCCAGGAGGTCCGCCTACTGGTGCGCCCCCACACCAGGAAAGCAAGCTAGCCCGAACCCCACCCCAACCCTCCCTCAGGGGAGGGGGATCGTCAGCGACTCCAGGTCCCGCGGGTAGTCGGTGAGCAGGCGGCAGCCGTCCTCCGTGATGACCACGGTGTCCGAGTGCCGGAACCCTCCCACCTCGGGCAGGTAGATCCCGGGCTCCACGGTGAAGACCATGCCCGGCTCCAGCGGGTCGGTCTCGCCCCGGTCGAGGAAGGGCGCCTCGTGCACCTCCAGGCCCACCGAGTGGCCGACGTGGTGGCGGAGGTGGTCGGTGTGCCCGAGCTCGCCGGCGACCGCGATCACCTCCAGCTCGACCTGGCCCATGGGGACCCCGGGCTTCATGACCTGGAACGCCCTGTCCTGCAGCGCCACCATGGCGGCGAACGCGGAGCGCTGCTCGGCCGTCGGCTCGCCGATGATCATGCTGCGCTCCAGCTCGCTGCTGTAGCCGTCGATGTCGGCCCCCGCCCCGCTGACCAGCACGTCGCCCGGCTGCAGCCCCTGCCCCCGTACAAAGCCGTGGGGCATCGCGGTCTTCTTGCCGCCCACGAACATGCAGGTCAGTCCGCTGCCGGCGAAACGCCGGGGGCGCCAGCCGGGCATCTCGGCGATCATCCGCTGCAGCGTCCGCGCCGCAGGCTCCTCGTAGCACTCCATCTCGGTCCGCCCGGGCCGGATCGCCGCCTGCATCTCGCGGTGCGCCCGCCCGGACCACTCGGCGCTGACCTGCAGGCACTCGATCTCGGCCTTCGACTTCACGCGGCGCAGTGACTCGATCAGCATCTCCCCGTCGGCCGGGCGCGATCCCAGCACGTCGGTCAGGCGCGGCCCGCGGTACCCCCAGTACTCGATGTAACCGTCGTGGTCGGCCGCCACCCTCCGGGCCTGGATCTGGGCCAGCGCGTCCCTGACCGTCTCCATGGGGTGGCGCTCGCCCGGATACTCGAAGTAGACGTCGACCCGGTCGACGCCCGGCACCGACTCGGCGTGCTCCTTCTCCACCGCGGGCACCACCAGCGTGCAGAAACCGTCCCGGTCCAGGAGGGCCGTGATCGGACGCTCGGTCGGTATGTGGTGGAAGCCGGTCAGCCAGGCCACGCGGGCCGGGTAGAAGACGCAGAGCGCGTCCAGCCGCGCCGCCTCCAGGCCCGCCGCCACCGCCTCGCGGCGCTGGGAGTACTCGAGGTCGGGGACGCTGGGGGCCTTAGTAGGCGGCAAGCTTGCGCATGGCGTCGGCGATCTTCGCCGGATTGGGCATGAAGGCGTCCTCCTGCGGCTTGTTGAACGGCATCGCCGGCACGTCGGGCGCGCACACCCGCAGCACGGGGCCGTCCAGGTATTCGAAGGCCTCCTCGGCGATGATGGCCGAGATCTCGGCGCCGAAGCCGCCGGTGAGGTTGTCCTCGTGCACCACCATCGCCTTACTGGTCTTCTTGACCGATTCCAGGACCGCGGCCTTGTCCAGGGGCCGCAGGGTGCGCAGGTCGACCACCTCGACGTCGATGCCCTCGCCGGCCACCGCCTCGGCGGCCTCCAGGCAGTAATGCATCATCAGGCCCCAGGCGAAGCAGGACAGCTGGCCGCCCTGGCGGCGCACGGCCGCCGGACCGATGGGCGTCGTGTACTCGCCCTCGGGGATCTCGCCTTTGATCAGCCGGTAGGTCTTCTTGTGCTCGAAGAACATGACCGGGTCGGGATCGCGGATGGCCGACTTGAGGAGCCCCTTGGCGTCCTCCGGCGTGCTCGGCATCACCACCTTGAGCCCGGGCACGTGCGCGTAGAAGGCCTCCACCGACTGCGAGTGGTAGAGGCCCCCGTGGACCCCTCCGCCCCAGGGGGCGCGGATCACGATCGGGCACGTGAAGTCGCCGTTGGAGCGGTAGCGGATGCGCGCCGCCTCGCTGACGATCTGGTCGAACGCGGGATGGATGAAGTCCGCGAACTGGATCTCCGCGACCGGGATCAGGCCGTTGATCGCGGACCCGATGGCGACGCCGACGATGCAGGACTCGGCCAGCGGCGTGTCGAGCACGCGGGCCTCGCCGTACTTGGCGTGCAGGCCCTCGGTGGCCAAAAAGACTCCGCCCTTCTTGCCCACGTCCTCGCCCAGGATCCAGACCCGCTCATCGCGGGCCATCTCCTCGTCCATGGCCTGGCGCAGCCCTTCGATCAGGGTGACGACCGCCATCAGTCTCCGAACACCCTGGTGGTGAAATCGGCGACGTCGGGCGGCTCCGCCGCCTCGGCGGTGCGCACGGCGGCGTCGACCTCCGCGGTCGCCTCCTGCTGGATCCGCTCGTCGCCCGCCTCGTCGAGCACCCCCTCCTCGAGCAGCAGGTTGCGGAAGCGCTCGATGGGGTCGCGGCGAAGCAGCGATTCCAGCTCTTCCTGGGGCCGGTAGCGCCGCTGGTCGTCGTCCGACGAGTGCGAGGTGAAACGCGCGACCTTGGCCGCGATCAGCGTCCCGCCCTCGCCGGCCCGGGCCCGCTCCACCGCGCGCTTCGTGACCTGGTAGGTGGCCAGGATGTCACCGCCGTCGACCGTCTCCCCGAAGAGCCCATAGCCCTCGGCCCGGCGGGCCACGCTGTCGACGCTCATCTGCAGCCGGTGCGGCACCGAGATCGCATAGTCGTTGTCCTGGACGATGCAGATGAAGGGCAGCTTGTGCACGCCGGCAAAGTTCAGGCCCTCGTGCCAGTCGCCCTTGGAGGTGCCGCCCTCGCCGAGGCAGGTGACGCTCACCTCGTCCAGCCCGCGCACCTTTGACGCATAGGCGATGCCGGCGGCGTGGATGACCTGGGTCGCGACCGGGCTGGAGGAGGTCACGATCCGCGCCCGCTGGAGCCCGAAGTGCGATGGCATCTGGCGGCCGCCGCTGTTGGGGTCCTCGCGCCGGGCATAGACGGAGTACATGAAGTCGAGCGCGGTCATGCCCATGGCGATGCAGAAGGCCAGGTCTCGGTAGTAGGGGACCAGCCAGTCCTGGCCGGGGCGCAGCGCCGCGGCGGCGCCGACCTGCGCGGCCTCGTGGCCCTGGCCTGAGATCACGAAGGGCGCCTTGCCCTGACGATTGAGGACCCACATCCGGCGGTCGATGGCGCGCGCCAGGACCATCTGCCGGTACATGGTGAGGAGCTTCTCGCGGTCGAGTCCCGACGCAGAAGCCCGCGTCTCTCGCGCGGTGGCCGTCGGGCCGGGCTTGACCTCCTCGCTCACCTGCCTTTGATTATGTGGGAGAACCTTTCTACACTGGGGTGTCAGGCGGTCGGGGGGAGGAATCTAAACCCGGGGGTCCAGTACCGACGTCATTCGCCGCGGAGGTGAAAGCCGAGCTCGCGGGGCTCACGCCCGCGCGGCCGTGCTGTCAGGTCAGCGAGATGCTCGGCATCTTCTTTTCGACGCGCGGTCGGGTCGTGCGCACCGGCATCGGCCAGGCCGCCTACTTCCCGCTGCTGCGTAACACGGTCGCACGCAAGGTCGTTCGGCTGGCCCGGGTCATGGGGGGCATCGAGGCCAAGTACCAGGCGGTCAAGAGCGCCAAGCAGATGGCGTTCTTCATCGAGCTCCCGATCCCGGTCAGCCTGGAGCCGATGTTCGCGCTCACCGCGGCCAAGGCGCTGCCCGACCAGACCTGCGACCGCAAGGCCATGCTCAGGGGGTTCTTTCTGGGCTGCGGCTCGGTCAACGCGCCCAGCGGCCGCTACCACATGGAGTTCACGGTCCCGACGCTCGGCTGGGGCACCTCGCTGCTCCGCCTCTTCCACGATGCCGGGATCCGGGCCGGGATGATCGAGCGCGCCGGCCACCACGTGGTCTACCTGAAGGAGGGTGACGCCATCGTGCGGACCCTCGGCCTGATCGGGGCCAGCCGCGCGGTGATGGAGTTCGAGAAGGTCCGGGTGGTGCGCGAGGTGAGCGGCCAGGTCAACCGCCGGCTCAACTTCGAGACCGCCAACATCGACAAGACCATCGGCTCCGCGCTGCGCCAGGTGGCGGCGATCGAGAAGCTGGACGGCGCCGGGCTGCTGGCCGGGCTCTCACCGGCGCTGCAGGACATGGCCCGTGCCCGCCGCCAGAACTCCGAGCTCAACCTCACCGAGCTGGCTGAGCACATGCAGCTTTCCAAGTCGGCCATCAACCACCGCCTGCGGCGGCTGGTCGAGATGGCCGACGCCCTCAGCGACCCCGATTCGAACTCGGCGAGGCCGGTCACCCGCTCCGCCTAACATTTACGGCGTCGGATTCCGTTCGTCGTAGGGGTCCCCGCCGAATCGCAGATTCGGTGGGGATAATCAAGCTGGGGAGCGAGCATGGCCGTCAAGGTCGGAATCAATGGTTTCGGGCGCATCGGCCGCAACGTGTACCGGGCCGCCCACAGCCTCGGCGCCGGCTTCGAGATCGTCGCCGTAAACGACATCGGCGACGCCAAGACCTTCGCTCACCTGCTCAAGCACGACACCGCCCTGGGCACCTTCGGGCCCGAGGTCAAGGCCGATGGCGACCACATCCTGGTCGACGGGCGCCAGGTGCGCTTCCTCTCTGAGAAGGATCCCGCCGGCCTGCCCTGGAAGCAGCTGGGCGTCGACATCGTGGTTGAGTCGACCGGCCTCTTCACCGATGCCGAAAAGGCGGCCGTCCATCGCGACCGGGGCGGCGCCCAGAAGGTGATCATCTCGGCGCCCGCCACCAACCAGGACTACACGGTGGTGATGGGGGTGAACGACAAGGGCTACGACCCCAAGC